>Ga0209061_1000068_pt1 | contig 357278 bp, 355 predicted proteins | sample Coa_R1_10_FD_187157 | JGI IMG/M metagenome (GOLD analysis project Ga0209061, IMG submission 187157) | Surface soil microbial communities from Centralia Pennsylvania, which are recovering from an underground coalmine fire - Coalmine... | ecosystem: Environmental > Terrestrial > Soil >... | reverse complement strand
ATCGCGGAGAAGAAGTTCCGGCGGCTCAACGCGCCGGAACTCTTGGAGGACGTTTACGCGGGGAAGAAGTTCGTCGATGGCATCGTCGTGAACAAGGTCAACCGGAGGCTCGCCGCCTGACCTCGTTTACACACCTATTGACCTGACCTCGTGATCTCCTTCGCGCCCTCTCTGCCGCAGGAGCTGGGGGCGCGTCCAGCCGCGGCTTCTGCCGCTTGCGGTACGACTCGCCGTCGATCACGAGGTCGTAGGCGTTGTTGACGAAGCGATCGATCGCCGACTGCGCGCGCAGCGGATCGGCGAAGGTGGCGAGCCACTCGTCTGGGCCGCGGTTTGAGGTGACGATGATGGATCCGGCACGGTGGCGTTCGTTGAGCAGCTCGTAGGTGTCGCGGCTCTCCATGGCGTCGAGCGCATCGAGGCCGAAGTCGTCGAGGAGCAGCAGATCGACGGCGAGGAGCTTGCGCAGCGCCGCCTCGTACGTGTGATCGAGGCGCGCGTGCTTGAGCTGCTTGAGCATTTTGTCGGCGGTGAGGGCGAGGACGGTGTGGCCATGGCGGCAGGCGAGCCAGCCGAGCGCGTGGGCGAGGAAGGTCTTCCCGACGCCGACCGGGCCGACGATGGCGACGTGGGCATGGGCGTGGAGAAAGCGTAGCGAGACGAGCTCGTTCCAGAGCGCGCGGTCGTAGGTCACCTTGGCGGTCGGATCCCACTGCTCCAGCATCATCGCAGGATCGAGATGGGCCTGGCTCGCGCGGAGCGTGACCGCGAGGCTGTCGCGGCGGGCGACTTCGTCCCCGAGGAGGAGCAGGAGGAAGTCCTGGTGCGCGAGCTGCTGTTGGCGGGCGAGCACGAGCCGCTCGGGGAGCGTGTCGAGAAGGCGGCCGAGCTTGAGCCGCCGCATCATCGCGCGGAGCTCGGGACTGATCACGTCAGGCGTCATGGCGGCCCGCCGCGGTCGGGTGCACCAAGACGTAGTCGGACACCGGGCGCAGGTAGCGCGCGGCGGGCGTCTCCCGCGGCGCCGGGGCATCGGCCAGCGGGGGCGTCGCGAGCGCGAGCATGCGCTTGAGGCGGGTGACGTCCACGAGCTCGGCGGCGAGGGCGAGCTGACACATCGCCTCGACGCGCGCGGCGCCGTAGCGCTTCACGAGGCCGAGCAGGGCGTACACGCGGCGCATCCGCGTCCACGGCAGCGGGCCCGCGAGCAGCGCCCGGGCGTAGGCGCCAATCGCGGGGCCGTGTTGCGTCGCGGCGCGCTCGAGCGCCGTCACATCGCGGAGCGCGTACGCGGTCTTGTAGGCGGGGAAATCGGCGGCATCGGTGCTGCGCCCGCCTGGCGGCTGACGCGGATGGACCTTCACGACCTCCGTGCCGTCGTAGAAGCGGACGGTCGTGCGATCGGCGCGCGCGCGGAGATGGCGGCCGACATACTTGGTCGGCAGCGAGTAGAGCGCCTTGGCGACCTGGGCATGCTGATCGCGGGCGATCTTCGGCTCGGCCCAGAGCGGGACGTCGTACGGCGCCGGCGGCGCGGGGAGCAGCCGGGGCTGCTCGTCGGCTTCGAAGTGCTCCCGGGGCCGACGCTGGGTGCGTGCATGGCGGCGCACTCCCGCCTCCTCGCGGCACCAGACGACGGCGCGGATGCGGGCGTGCTCGATCGTGCCGAGCCGCTCGCCGCCGAAGCAATCCTCGCGCACGTAGGGGACCGTCCGCTCGACGCGCGCTTTGTCTTGCGGCCGGCGCACGCGCGCGGGATCGACGACGAAGCCGCGCGCCTGCGCGTACTCGAGGAAGGCGGGGACGATGCGCGGCTGCAGCGGATCGGCGCCGAGGATGATCGCCTTGGTGTTGTCCGGGATGAGGACGCGAAACACGCCGCCGTAGAAGGCCCAGGCGGCCTCGCAGGCCTCGATCGCGCTGGCCGTCGTCTCGGCGAAGCAGGGGTAGACGAAGCGGTAGCGGGACACGCTCGGCGTGAAGATCCAGGCGCGGAAGCGCCGGCGCTGGCCGTGCGCGTCGGGCTCGAGCAGCGTCATCCATCCGGTGTCGACGTCGAGTTCCTCACCGGGCGCGCCGTCGGCCACCGGGATCGTGGGCGCGCTGCGGCCGGCGCCCAGCACCGCCGTCGCGAAGCGGTAGAGCGTCGCCCGTGGAAGGCGCAGGCCCTGGCGCAGGAGCAGGCGGCGGATCTTGGAGAGGCGGACGCCCGCTCGCAGCCGCTCCTCGATGAAGACGCGCTGCGCCTCGCACGCCTGCCAGCCCTCGCCGTACGACCGCTCGGCGCCGGGGCGCAGCGCCGTGATCACCGCCGTCACCTGCGCCTCGGTGAGCGCCGTCGGGTCGCTCCCGGTGTGCAGGCCGCAGCGCTCAGCCGTGCGCAAGTAGCGCCGCACGGTCTTGGGGTCGAGCCCGAGCCGCCGCGCGATCTGCCGACGGCCGGCGCCCCCGAGCCACTGCCGCAGCACCTCCGTGATCTCGATCATCGTGACCTCCCGATACGCCATCGCCTCCTCCCGCCCCGGCCACGAGCAGCCGAGTCGGGGCGATGGTCGGTCAGGTCACGCCTGGGGGAAAGCTCGTGAGAATTTCAGCCCGAGGTGGGGGAATGCTCGTGAGACAATCTGGCCGGGGTGGGGGAATGCTCGTGAGAATCGACAACCGTCCCTTGGAGGTGATGGCGGCACTGCGGTGCGAGCTGCTTGTCATACTCCCAACGCAGTAAGGGGTCGGCCGCGCCATCGGGTGACAACGTATAGCGGTACGCGACAGTACGTAGCCGCTGCTGCTGCCGTCTCCGCCCGTGAACCGACTCGGCCTCGCAGGTCTGTGCCAGGTGGAGACCGATCACGCCGAACCGCGTGTGCAGTTTCGCCTCGACAGGTCGCCCGCCCTGACGAAACGCGAGATGGACGCGCGGCAGGGTGGGCGACGGGATGAGCACGAGGCGCGTCCGGGTGACGGTGAGCGCCAGGACCCGGTTCAGGTGCTCGCGAAACTGCTCCGCAGCGGCCTGCAGCGTCGGCGCCGTGATCGGCACGGACGCCCTACGCCGCGAGCAGGTCTACCAACAGCTCCAGGTCGGCGCCGATGTAGTTGCGAGGCAGCGTTCGTGCCTTCGCACGCCGCACCGCCTCGTTGAAGTCCAAGCCGAGCGCCTGCGCCTCGAACGCAATGAGCTGGCGCAGCTGCTCTTCCGTCAGCTCGCCGCGCTCGATCGCCTCCCGCAGTGCGGTGGGTAGCTCGGGCATGACCCTTCTCCTCGCCTCCGTGGGGATGGTGCCGGAACCAGCGCTGCGGTTCAACCGGCGTCGCCGGCGACGCGCTGGGAGGCCCAACCCGACACCGGCCACGGCCGCCCACGGGGTGTTCCCCTTCCGGGTGCCGGCCCGCTACTACGGCGCCATGCGACGGCGCGACCGGCCGCCTCCTTGCGGGCCGCGTCACGCATCCGCCGAACCGGCACCCGCTCCACCATCTCGAGACCGAGCGAGCCGCGCTGTTCACGTTCGTCGCCCAGCCCGCGGTCGAGACCAGCACGGCCGCGAGCCCGAGTGCAACCAGTGCCAGGCCGAGCCGTGCGACCACAACGCGATGCTACTGCGTGTCCATTCCGTTCGCCCGGCAGGGTCGAGGCACGGCCTCGCGGGCGTGGTTAGCCGCGCGGCCCGCTGCCAGCACCCGACGGCGTTGCCCGCGCGGACGCAAGGCCCTCCGCGGCGATTAGCCCACAGGCGGGAAGCACCGGGGGATGTCGAAATCGTTGATCGCCGCACGGAAGGCATCGTTCAGGACTTCCTGTGCCGTGCCAAACCCATAGAGATTCCAGCGCGTCACGCGCTCGTCGATCGTCTGCCGGCAGGGCGGCTTTCCATGCGCCATCACCGTGGCCGCGTAGGCGACCCGACTGCGCCAATGCCCCCAACCGAAATCGAGGGTGAACGTTTGGAGGGAGAGCCGAATCTCCGCTGGGGCCGCAGCCTCGTCTTCGACCACCACCGCGCCGCCTGCGCGGAGCCGCTCGGCCAGCGCCGCCGCGACCATCCGCGCCACGCCATCCGCATCACGAACTCGTGGGGCGTCGAGCACGTCCCCACCGAGGATCGCGGAGACGGCCGGTACGGTTGCCGGGCCGAACACCACCTCGGCCATCACGCTGCGCCCGAGCGTTGGCCGCGCACCTGCGCCGATGATGTCCTTGTCGGCGCGCTCATCGGTCGCCTGAATCCGCACGCGCCCCATACCGTCGAGCCGTTCCTTGGGCGCACGGTAAGTGATCGCGATTCCCTCGCGGGTCGCCTGGCGCTGCTCGGCCAACCCTGCGCACCCCAGGAGGATAGTCGGAAGCGCCGCGACGCAGAGGGCTTGCCGGCTGCTCATCCCGCCTCGTCGCATCGTCATCCCCCTACCGGCGTCGCCTGATGTCCACCGTGCCGCTGTCCAGCACGTTGCCGTCCACGTCGTCGCATTCGTAGATGAGCGAAAGCGCGGTGCCGACGGACGGCGGGAGCACGGCGAAGGCGCCATCCAGGTCGCCGTCCGAGCCGCAGATCGTGCCATCGGGCAAGTCGATCTCGACGGTCTCGTGGCCCACGCCGTCGGCGGTGTTCGCGAGCGTGGCCGAGACGGTCCCGTGGTGCGCGAGGCATGCGCCCAGGCACCGATAGGCGCCGCTCAGCGTGACGCTGCCATCGCTGTTCGCCTGAACCGGCCCACGGAGCACGATGCGTGGCGTGACGCCGTTGTCGCTGTAGGCGACACCGACCCACCGCTCGACCCGTGCGGCGGCGCCCGATGCCAGCCCCAACGTGAGCCCCAGCGCCAACGGCGTCGCGAGCGCCGCGCCCCCGCGTGTCATCGGTCGCCTCGCGCGTGCTCGACGCCTGTTGCCGAACCCGCACCCGCCGCCCCGCCCGCCGCCTGCTCGCGCAGCGCGACGATCCGGTCGTGGAGCTCGCGGTAGTTGTAGTCGTTCGCCGACTGATAGGCTGCCCCCGGCATCCAGAGCACGCTGAGCGGCCAGCAAAGGATGCCCGAGACGCCGAGCCCGGGGCGATGCACGTAGAAGCCGGCGATGCCGAACGGCGCAAAGCCCAGGCCAAGTGCAAGCCCGGGATCAAGGTACTCCTCGTAGTGTACCTCGGGGTGGCCAAGCCGAACCGCCTCGGCGTTCCACCGGGCGATGTTGTCCTCCTGGCTCGGGCGAAGCCCACAGGCCCCAAGTGCCACGACAAGGATGAGGGCAACGTACCTGGCTCGCATCCAAACCTCCTGCGGCCGCCGGGTTAGCAAGCCTGGTGCCGTGTCCCATGCTCTTGGGCTCACGCGGCACGCGGGTGGGCGCGTGACGAGGAACTGACGGGCGGCACGCCACGGTCGCCCCCCGTCTTCGGGGGGGCGACGACCTCACGCCCCGCGATGTGCCGTCCGGAGGGTTGCCGCCCAGGTGGGGGCCAGCGTGCGGGCGTCGGCGAGAAACTGCGCGAAGCACGAGCGCAGGGCCTCGTCGGTCGTCTGCCGCATGGCCGCCTTCATGGCGAAGGCGCCGGCCGCCACCACCTCGCCGGCGTGGCCTTGTCCCACGCAGGTGTACGTGCGCTCGAAGAGCACGGTGTTCGGGGCGGCGACCGCAAAGTGCAGGTCGGCGTGCGCGGCGAAGTTGTAGACCTCGAAGTACGTGAGGTCGACCGTCAGCGTGGCGGGGTCGCCAGGTGGGAAGGCGTCCCGGAGGTAGGCGTGGGCGTAGTCGGTCACGGCCTGCCCGACCTGGATCGTCCACCGGTTGGCGAGACCCGCAAGGCCGCTACGGAAGGTGTAGGTCGTCTGCGCGGTCGTGGGCGGAACCTCGATACGCGCCGGCAGGAGCGCTGTCTCGCGCACCATGGGCACCGGCGGCGTCAAGGCGACGTGGTAGCAGCCCGCGAGCAGCGCGAGCAGAAGGGGCCCGGCGAGCCTGGCGGAGCTGGCAGTCTCCATGCGGTTGATGCTCCCTCACAAGGAATGTCGGCAGCACGCACCGCGGACTTGACCGACGCCGGCAGCGCGCCCGTTACAAACGTGCCGGCGTGTCACGCCGCGGCAGCCCCGTCGCCGGCCAGCGCCCCGGCCGGAGGCGGGAGCTGGCCCCCGGCACAGGCGTTGCTCCCCCGAGCCCGTCGGAGGCTTGTATGCGCATCCTGCTTCTGGCGATCGCGTGGCTGACGCTCCCCGGCCTCGCCCTCGCGGCGAGCGTCGTGGCGACGCCCGACGGTACGCTCGCCTGCGTGGCCTTCACGAAAGGCGAGATCCGCGCGCTCACCGGCGGGGCGGTGCACGGCGTTCACGCCGCGGGCTGTGTCAACGGGGACGGGGAGGTCGTCCTCGGCGTGCTGCGCCCAAACGGCGCGGTGGTGTGCAGCGGCGTCGGCACGCTCGACTTCGACACCGGCTGCCTTGCCGTGAACGGTTGTAGCGGCCTCGCCGACGTGTGCCTCGATCCGGCGACTCTTGCGGCGATCACGGCGAGCCTTGGGCTTTAGGCCCGAAGGGAGAATGCCATGATGGTTGTCCGTCCGCTTGTACTGCTCACCCTGCTGGCGGTTGCTCTGGCGCTCGTGGGGGCCGCCGTCCCGGACTCCGCAGCGGCGGACTCGATGATGTGGAACATGGGAGGCGGAAACTACATGGTCACGCAGCCGGGGCAACCGACCACGAACCTCTGGAACATGGGCAACGGGAACTACATGGCGACGACGCCTGGACAGTCGCCGACGATGATGTGGAATATGGGGAGCGGCAATTACATGATCGAGCAGCCGCGCCAGCCAAGCCTACCCACATATCAGCCGTACTCCTTCCCGCGCTGGTGACGATGCGGCACCGTGTGCCCTTGTGCGCGGGCGCGCCCGCGTCGGTTCGGAGCGCCGCCTCCATCGCGAACGGTCGACGCGCTTTAGCGTTGGCAGTTGCGCTGGTGAGCAGCGGCTGCGGTGCGTTTATGGCGGGCTACCGAACGGCGACAGTGCGTAACCTGGCGCTCGGGATGACGATGGCGGGAGTGGCCGACGTTGCTGGGCAACCACAGCGCCGGGCCGCCCTCGCGACCTCGAACGGCAACGTGGAGGTTTGGTATTACGTGATCGCAGGAGGTGGCGGCGCGCTCGAGGAATATCCGATTGTGTTCGCGAATGGTCGAGTCGTTGCCGTCGGAAGCGAAGCCGTGCAGGCGTTGGCACGCCAAGGGCAGGAGGCGCCCCAGGCCGCGCCGGGTCGCAACGATGCGCCTCCCGCTGTAGCGGCGCCGGCTGATCCGGCACAACAGCTCACGGTTTTCTATGACAACAACCCAGCGCTGCGAGGCCGCGAGAAGTGCGTGGTCCGCGTTTTCAAACTGTACTTCCCGAAGACCTGGGACGACCTCGGTCGCCTGGCCTCGTCGATCTGCTTGCCTTCCGAGCAGTGGGTGAGGGTGTTTACCGATTCCAACGGTCGAAGCACGTACGTCGACCCGACGCGCGCTGAAGTCAGGCAGGGCAGCCAGATCACCTTCTGGGAAGAAGTGGAGACTTTCGACGACGACCGGGACTTCTGGATGATGCGGATGGTCGCAGACTGCGACAAGCAATTCTGCGCGGTCGTCACCGTGGCCGAGCTGGTTGCGGGCGAGTACCGAAACGTCGACTCGCCGCCGGCGCTAACGTGGCAGGGCGTCCTTCCTGGTAGCCAAGCTGAGGCCGTTTTGAACACGATGTGCGCCGTTCGCAATGCGTGGGTCGGCGAAGCGCAATCGAAGGGACGCGCGCAAGGGCAGCGGGGCCCTGGGGTTCCACGGGAACCCGCCACGCCTGGAATTTAGTGGATCGTCGGCGTTGGCGGCTGGGTTGCCGCTTGGCCGGCAACAGGGATGACGCCGACCACGTCCCGCGTCGGCCGCCGCGCTCAAGTGCCCGCGTCGCGCTGCCGATAGGAGCCACATGAACACGGCAGTGGGCGCCGCCCGCCGCCGGGCGGTCTTGGGTCTCTTGTGCTGGACGTTGGCGGGGTGTGCCTCGGAGGCAGTCCACCTCGGCCCGAAGCCGCCGCCGACCTACCGGTCCCTCGGCTGGTCCGAAGGCGGGGCCTGCGGCCTGCTCCTCTTCGACGTGATTCCCATCGGGGTCAACGGCCGCACGCAAGCAGCGTACGACGAGGCGCTGCGGCGCTCGCCAGGCGGGACGATGCTCGTCGATACGGCGGTCAACGAACGCTGGTACTTCATTCCCTACGTCGGCGAAATCCTCTGCTCGGACGTGGTGGGGACGGCGATCCGATGACGCAGAGGACCGGACGGCTCGGCCACGCCCTCGCGCTGCTCGCCGTGGCGACGGCGCTGGGATGTTCCGGGACGCTGGTGCGGGTGGCACCGCGCCCGCCCGAGGACGCCACGGTGCTCGGGCCCACGCGCGGCTCGGGCTGTGGCGTGCTCCTCTTCGACGTGATCCCCATCGGGGTCAATGGGCGGGTCGAGCGGGCCTATGCCGAGGCGCTGCGCGCGCGCGGCGGTACGGCGCTCGTCGACACCATGGTGACCGACCGCTGGTACACGGTGATCGTCGGCACGCTCCACTGCACCGACGTCGCTGGCGTCGCGGTCCGGTAGCGAACAGGGCGCGTTGATTTCTCCTCGCCTGTCTCAGGGCGTGCCATGGCGCCAATGACCGGTGACAATTCGCGCCGAACGTGTCGACATTCCGGCGGAGAGGTGCAGGGAAGAGAAGCAGAGACGCGACGACCCATGCGAATGTGGCTGGCGGCGCTGGGAGTTGTTGTCATCACGTCACCGGCTTTCGGGGACGTACTCTGCAAGCTTCGGTCAGGCGTCCTCGTCGTGCGACGCGCGGACTGCAACGGGAAGGAAATTCGCCTCGACCCCGGCATGCTGGGTCTTGAAGGCCCACAAGGCCCCCCGGGTCCACAGGGTCCCGCCGGTCCTGTGCACGCTCTCGATGTTCAGACGGTCGTGAACCAATGGTCCGCCGCGGAGCGTGCTGATCGACAGCTCGCCCGCTTGTCTCACGGGGGGAAACTGCTGGGCGGTAATCTACTTCAACCCGCCAGAGGGCGCGGTCAACGTCGCGTTCGCGCTGTGCATCCGCCTGCTGTAAGCGTCTTCTAGCCAACGCGCGCTCGTGATGAACGGTCGCTGGGTTGCCGGTGTCGATGGATGCCGCGCCGGCTGGGTTGTGGTGCTCGGCAGCGTGTACACGGCGCAGCACTGCGCGTACGTCGTGCCACACTTCCAGGCGGTGGTAGCGCTTGGGCCGGCGCTCGGAGTGATCGCCGCCGACATGCCCATCGGCCTGCTGTCCACGGCGAAGAAGGGCGGCCGTGATTGCGAGGTCGGCGCTCGCGCGCTTCTTGGCCAACGGTGCCGGAGCGTGTTTTCGTCGCCGACCCGCGCAGCGCTCGCCGTCTTCCGCAGAGGCGGGACTTACCAACAGGTGGCGGCGGCAAACCGCGGGGGAAACGCGACTGCGCCCGGCCTCTCGCCACCGACCTACGGCATCATGTCCAAAATCGCCGAAGTGGACGCGTTGCTCATGGGCAACCCGGCCCTTCGGAACATCGTGTACGAGGTTCATCCCGAGCTGTGCTTCAGGGAGGCGAACGGAGGAACGCCGATGACCGCGTCCAAGAAGACCCGTGCCGGCCAGACAGCTCGCGAGATGCTGCTTCAGACCCTCGGCTTCCGGCGGCCGCTCCATCTGCTAGGGCCGGGGCTGCCGCCGAAGGTGAGGGCAGACGACCTCCTCGACGCGTGCATCGCGTGCTGGACTGCGAAGCGCATCGCCGCCGGCGCGGCGATCGCCATGCCGAACCCGCCGCCGGTCGATGCCCGCGGGCTCCGCATGGCGCTGTGGCGGTGACGCGCCAGCGTCCGCAGAGCCACCCGCCGGAGTCGAACCGGCGACCTACTGATTACGAATCAGTTGCTCTACCGACTGAGCTAGGGTGGCGACGCGGCGCCTCTTCTACCCAGGGGGGGTGTGACGGTCAACCTGCGCCGAAGCCCTGAGGACCTCCGCCTCGCCCCGGCACGCGCGTTGCTCTCGGGATGTCTCCGGCCTCCCCACGCCGGTGCGCGCGGCGGGGCGCGGTCGCGCGGCCTGACGCGGAGTCAGCGCCGTGACGCGCGCCGGCCTCGTCGCCGGAGCACTCCTCGCGCTACGCGCGGCGCCGGCGGCTGCCGTCCCGTTCGTGCTCGCGCAAAGTTTCACCGAGCCGACGCCCGTCCGCTACGACGTCTTCGGCGCCGCCGTGGCCGCGGCGGGCAACGCAATCGCGATCGGGGCGAACCGCAACGACGCCGCGGGCACCGATGCGGGCGCGGTCTACCTCGTCGACGCCGCCTCGGGCGGCCTCCTCGCCACGCTGCGCGGCGCCGCGGCGGGCGACGAGTTCGGCAGCGCGCTCGCGGCGGTGGGCACGCACCTCGCCGTGGGGTCACCCGATGCCAGCGCGGGCGCGCCGCGCGCCGGTGTGGTGACGCTCTTTCCGCTCGGCGGCACGGTGCCCGAGCGCGCGATCCCGAACCCCGCACCTGCGGCCTCCGAGCTCTTCGGCTCGGCGCTTGCCGCCCTCGGGTCGAGCCTCGCGATCGGCGTGCCCTACCGCAACGCGCCGAGCGCCGCCGCCGCCGGCGCCGTCTACCTCGTCGACCCCGACTCGGGCGCGACGCTCCTCGAGCTGGCGAATCCCGCGCCCACGGCCTACGCGCGCTTCGGGACCGCCGTCGCAGGCGCGGGCACGAGCCTCGTCGTGGGCGCACCCTACGACGGCAACGGGCTCGCCAACGCGGGCGCCGTCTACGTGTTCGACGGCGCGACCGGGGTGCTCTTGCGCACCTTGACGAGCCCGCGGCCGGCGGTGGGCGCCGCCTTCGGCGCGGCGGTGGCGGCCACCGACACGCAGCTCCTCGTCGGCGCGCCGCTCGATCCCGCCGGCGGCTCGGCCGCGGGCGCGGCCTACCTCTTCGACCTCGCCTCGGGTACGCTCCTCCAGACCTTCCTCCCCCCCGCGGGCCTCCTCGACTCGCGCTTCGGCGCCGCCGTGGCGCTCGCCGGCACGACCGCGCTCGTCGCCGCGCCGTTCGCGAACGCGGGCAGCGTGCCCGATGCGGGATCGGTCTTCCTCTTCGATGTCGCGAGCCCGACGCCCCTCTGGACGTTCGCCGATCCCGCGCCCGCGGCGGGCGACCAGTTCGGGGCCGCTGTCGCCTTCGCCGGCGAGGGCGTGCTCGTCGGCGCGTGGTTCGCCGGGGGCGGCAGCGGCGCCGCGTACCTCTTCGCCGACCAGGGCCCGACCACGACCACGCTCGCCCCGTCGACGACCACGACGAGCACCACGGTGTCGACATCGACCTCGACGACGACGACGGTCACCACCACGACCACGGTGGACGGTACGACGACGACCACGACCACGACCATCCCCGTCACGCTGCCCGCGACCTCGACGACGGTCGCGCCCACCACGACGACGCTCGACCCCACCGGCCGTGCCGATCCCACCACCTCGACCACGCTCCCCTTGCCGACGGCGTGCATCGCGGAGGTGCCCGCGGCGTGCGACGACGGCGATCCGTGCACGCTCGACGGCTGCGTCGGCGGGGTCTGCACGCACGAAGCCGTGGTCGGGCTCGCGGCCGTCGATTGCCGGCTCGCGACGCTGGCGAGCCTGCTCGTCCCCGGCAGCGCACCGCGGCCGCTCCTCCGCCGGCTGCGCGTCCGCCTCGCGGCGGCGCGGGCGCTCGTGCGCCGCGCGAGCACGCAGCCGCCGGAGCGGGCGCCGCGCACGCTTGCGCGTACGGCGCGTGCGCTCGCCGCCTTCGTCGCAGCGGCGGAGGCCGGGATGACGCGCCACCGCCTGGATCGCGGGCTCGGCGCACGCCTCGTCGATCTCGCGATCGCCGCCGCGAACCACCTCGGGTAGTTGCGCGCGATGCGGGTGCGCGTAGAGTCGGTCGCCATGCGCGGGCTTGCCGTCGCCGCCACGGTGCTTGCGCTCGTGCGTCCGTGCGCGGCGGTGCCCCCGCGCTTCTTCGTGGAGGGCCCGGGCACGCTCGCCGTCGAGAACGCACACACCGGCGAGCGCGCGGCGGTCGTCTATCGTCGCGCCGACGGCACGTACGATCCCGACGCGCTCGCCCGCCTCGCGCACGTCTTCCGTAGCCCCGACGGCCGCGAGACGCCGCTCGCGCTCAGGCTCGTCGAGGTGCTGGGGCGGCTCCAGGCGCTCAGTGCCACGCGGCCGCTCGTGCTGATGTCGGGCTACCGCAGCCCCGAGTACAACGCCGGGCTCCGCGCCCAGGGTCGGCAGGTCGCCGGCGGCTCGCTGCACACCGAGGGGCTGGCCGCCGACCTCGCCTTTCCGCGGGGCGAGCTCTTCGGGCTCTGGCTGCGCGTGCGGGCGCTCGGCTGCTGCGGCGCGGGCTACTACGCCCGCGAAGGGTTCCTCCACGTCGACGTCGGCCGGCCGCGGTTCTGGGAGGCCGCGACCTCACGCGTCGACGAAAACCTCTCCGCTGGCAACGCGCGGCTCTTCGCACGCACGGAATTCGACCGCTACGCGACGGGCGAGCCGATCGCCGTGGCGCTGCACGCGCTCACCGCCCCGCCGGTGCGCATCGCGCGCACCGCGACGCTCCTCCCCGAGCGCGGCGCTCCGGTGTCGGTGACCCTGGAAGGCGACGCGGCGGACGGCTGCCTTCCGGCCGAGGCCACGGGCACCGTGTTCCGCATCCCGGCGGCCCCCGCGTCGGGACGGGCGCGCCTCGTGCTCCGCACCTGCGCGCCGCGCCTCGAGCGCACGCCCGAGACCGTCGAGAGCAACCCGATCGAGGTGCGCTAGTCATTTGAGCGCGACGCCGGGATCGTGGTCTATTCCCGGCGATGCAGTTCAACCTCGCCGATCTCTTCGAGCACGCCGTCGATCACTTTGGCGAGCGCGAGTACCTCGTCTGCGAGGGCCAGCGGCGCACGTACCGGGAGATGGAGGCGCGCGCGAACCGCCTGGCGCATCACCTCGCCGCGCACGGCATCGGCCCGGGCGACCACGTCGGCATCTACGCGCTCAACTCCGTCGAGTGGGTGGAGACGCTCTGGGCGGTCTTCAAGCTGCGCGCGGTCTGGATCAACATCAACTACCGCTACGTCGAGGACGAGCTGCGCTACCTCTTCGACAACGCCGACTTGAAGGCGCTCGTCTACCAGCGCCAGTTCGCCCCCCGCGTGGCGGGGGTGCGCGACGCGATGCCGCTCGTGCGCCACACGATCTGCATCGACGACGGGAGCGGCGCGGAGACGCGCGGCCTCGGCTCTGCCGACTACGAGGCGGCGCTCGCCAGCGCATCGCCGGTGCGCGACTTCCCGCCGCGCTCGGCCGACGACCGCTACATCCTCTACACCGGCGGCACCACGGGCCTGCCGAAGGGCGTCGTCTGGCGCCACGTCGACGTCTTCATGGCGCTCGGCGGCGGCATCGACCCGATGACCGGGGAGCGCGCGCCGTACCCGGAATACATGGTCGAGAAGGCGAAGGCGGGCGCACCGATTACGTTCCTGCCCATCGCGCCGCTCATGCACGGCGCCACGCAGTGGGCGGTGATGGGGCAGAGCTTTCTCGGCAACAAGGTCGTGCTCGTGAGCCGGTTCGACCCGCGGCGCGTCTGGGCGTTGGTCGAGGCGGAGCAGGTGAACTCGCTCATGATCACCGGCGACGCGATGGCGCGCCCGCTCATCGAGGCGCTGGCTGCACCCGATGCGCGCTGGAACCTCGCGTCGCTGCGCCTGCTCACCTCGAGCGCGGCGACCTTCTCGCCGGCCGTGAAGGATCAGTTCTTCCAGCGCTTCCCCGACCTCGTGATGATCGACGCCGTCGGCTCGTCGGAGAGCGGCAACAACGGCATGGTGATCGTGCAGCCCGGTGCGACCGCGATGCGGGGCGGGCCCACCGTCTCGCGCATCGGCACGACCGCCGTCCTCGACGAGGCGGGCCGGCCGATCCCGCCGGGCTCGGGGAAGATCGGCAAGATCGCGCGCTCGGGCGACATCCCGCTCGAGTACTACAAGGACCCGGTGAAGACGGCCGAGACGTTCATCACCGTCGACGGGGTGCGCTGGGCGATGCCGGGCGACTGGGCGACCGTGGAGGCCGACGGACGGATCACGCTGCTCGGCCGGGGCTCGGTGTCGATCAACACGGGCGGCGAGAAGGTCTTTCCCGAGGAGGTGGAGGCGGCCGTCAAGTCGCACCCCGCGGTGTTCGACTGCACGGTGGTCGGCGTACCCGACGCGCGCTGGGGCGAACGGGTCACGGCGGTGGTCGAGCTGCGGCCCGGCGCACAGGTGACGCTCGAAGAGCTTCAGGCGCACTGCCGGACGCGGATCGCCGGCTACAAGATCCCGCGTGGCCTCTGCGTGGTTGACCGCGTCGTGCGCTCGCCCGCGGGCAAGCCCGACTACCGCTGGGCGCGCGCCGTGGCCACGCGGAGCGCGTAGCGCTCTAGCCGAGCGCCGTGCGGATCGCCGCGGCCACCTCGGCGAGCGGGCGGCGCGTCCGGCGCGGGAAGATCGTGTGGATGGTGCCTGCGCCGTCGCCGGTCCAGCGCGGCACGATGTGGACGTGGACGTGCGGCACGGTCTGCCCGCTCGCCGCCCCATCGTTGACGCCGACGGTGGTCGCCTCGGCGCCGAGGGCCCGACGCACCGGGCCCACCAGCCGCACGACCGTGCGGAAGAGGGCTTCGGCGTCGGCGGCGGCCATCTCCTCGAGCCGCGCGACGTGCGTGCGCGGCACCACGAGCACGTGTCCGTCGGCGAGGGGCTGGACGTCGAGGAACGCCACCGCGCCCGCGTCGCGCGCCACCACCTCGGCCGGGATTTCCCCGGCGACGATCCGGCAGAAGATGCAGCTCATGCGCCTCCCTCCTCGAGCTCGACGTAGACCGGGCTCGGGCCGAGCGTCAACGCGATGGGCACGCGCGGGTCGAGCGGCGTCACCGCGCCGTCGAGCGCGATCAGGCGCGCGACGCGCACGCGGCCCGGGGCCGTAAGCCGCAGCGCCACGGGCGCCCCCGGGGCCCAGAGCACGAGCACCGTGCGGGCACGGCCGCGGAAGGCGAGCGCGTACCCGCCCGCGCCGAGGAGGCCCAGGCGGGCCGAGAGGTCGCGGCGAAAGCGCGTGTCGGCGAGCGTCGCCGCGAGGGTGCGCGCCGCGTCGTAGGCGGGCTTGGGCACCAAGGCGCCGGGGGCGGGGTCGGGCGTCCAACGCACGAGGCCGAATGCCGCCTCCTTGTCGTGCAGGAAGTTCGCGAAGTCCGTGAGCGTGTACCAGCAGACGCGCTCGGCCCCGGCGGCGAGCGCGAGCGCGGTGCCGCGCACGAGGTAGCGGGCCTGGTCGTCCTCGCTCACCCCCGGGGGGAAGAGCGGGTTGCCGCTGTCGGGCGCGGTGTACCAGCCGAGCTCGGTGACCCACACGGGCAGCCGGCCGCCGCTCGCCGCAGCGAGGCGGGCGCGGAAGTCGGCGAGCTGGTGCGGCACCGAGGGCCCGATCGGGTTGACGTCGTACTCGGGGGCCGGCGTCTGGAGGAACGTGTAGGGATGCACGGCGGCCGCCGAAAACGCGCGCAGCCAGCCGCGGTGCGCGGCGGCGGCCGCGGTGAGAAACCCCCAATCCTGGTGGTAAAAGAGAAAGTCGAAGGTGGGCGCGAGCCCGCCGGTGGCGATCGGGACGCGCGCGCCGGTCGCCCGAATGGCGCGGGCGGCCTCGAGCGCCAGCCGGGCGTACGCCGCCGGGTCGGGAGCGGGCTTCCAGAAGGTCGGGCTGTTCTCCTCGTTCCAGATCTCCCAGGCCGCGACGCGCCCGGCGAAGTGCGCCGCGGTGGTGGCCGCGAAGGCGGCGAAATCGGCCGGGTCGGCGGGCGGGTAATGGTCGTCGTTCGCGGGCGCCCGGGGCGCGGCCCAGGGGTTCCCGTAGTCGAGGATGCCGAGCACCGCGACGCCGTGCGCTCGGGCGCGCTCGACGACGTCGTCGTAGTCGGCGAACGCGAAGCGTCCCCGCGCGGGCTCGAGCACGGTCCAGGTGAAGTCCGTGCGCAGCCAGCGCCAGCCGAGGTCGGCGAGCGCGCCGAGATAGGCCTCGCGGCCCGCCGGTGTGGCGCCGAGGAGGGGGCCCGCCGAGAGGGAGATGCAGAGCGCCTCGCGCACGGGGACGTGCCGCGCGGCCGCAGGTGCCGCCGCGGCGAGGAGCGCGAGCGCGATCGCAAGCCCGCGCACCGTCACCGCGCCGCGGTCTCGCGCGCCGGGGCGGCCGCGGCGCACCGCCGCCCGTAGAGCCAGGCGAGAAAGCGCTCGACGCCGTGGATGACGAAGGTCGTCCGCAGCGACGGGAAAATCTCGAAGGCATGTTGCGCGCCCGGAATCTCGGCGTAGACGACCGGCTCGCGCGAGGCGCGCCGCAGCGCCGCGACGAAGCGGCGCGCCTCGGCCACCGGCACCATCGTGTCGCGGTCGCCGTGGATCACGAAAAACGGCGGGGCGTGCGGGCCCACGTGGTAGATCGGCGAGGCCCGCTCCCACGCCGTGCGCGCCGCGGCGAGCGGCGCCTTGAGCACCTGCCGCTCGAGCAGCCGCTCGAGGCCGCGGTGCGGCCAGTGCCCCTCGGCGTCGGTGAAGTCGTAGACGCCGTAGAAGGCGACGCAGCCGGCGACGGCCGTGTCGACGTCCTCGAAGCCGGGCTGGTACTCGGGCGCGTTCGGCGTGAGCGCCACCAGCGCCGCCAGGTGCCCGCCGGCCGAGCCGCCGGTGACCACGAGGAAGTCGGGGTCGGCGCCGTACTCCGGGCCGTGGCGGCGGATCCAGGCGACCGCGCGCTTGAGATCGACGAGCGGGTCGGGGAAGGTGGCCCGAGGGGCGAGCCGGTAGTTCGCCGCCACGCACACCCATCCGCGCGCCGCGAGGTGGACCATGAGCGGAATGCCCTGCTCGTTCTTGCTGCCGACGATCCACGCGCCGCCGTGGATCTGGAGCAGGGTGGGGCAGCGGCGCGGGTGGTCCCGGCGGCGGTAGACGTCGAGGCGCAGCGCATGGCGGCCCTCGCGGTGGTAGACGAGGTCGCGCACGCGCTCGACCTCGGGATGGCGCACGGGGATCGGCAGGAGGAGCTGCTTCCAGTCGACGGTGGGCGAGAGACGCGCGCGCAGGTCTGCCGGGATCGCCTCGGCGTAGCGCTCGCCCAAGCCGGCGCGGAGCGCGCGCTCGACGGCCTCCTCGGCGAGATGCGCCGCGCGCCAGATGTGCACGAGCCCGGCCCACGACGCGAGCGTTACCGCGAGGCCCACCCAGCCCGGCCAGGCGGCGAGCGCCCCCGCCCACACGAACCCGAGCGTGAACAGGGCCTGCCAGGCGAGGTGGTGCAGGGCCAGCTCGGTGGTGAGCCAGCCGGCAAAGAAGCTCAACACCGCGCGGCGTCTGCCGCGGTACGCTGGCTTGAGCCCGTTGTACGTGAACCACGCGCCCCAGAGGCTCACGGCGAGGAAGCTCCACGGGACCCAGGGCGTCCAGGGCATCGCGCTCAAAGCTTGCCACGCGCCCGCGGGCTCATGCCAGCGCCGCCACGAGCGCGCGCGTGGCCGCGGCGGGGTCGTCGGCGGCGAGGATGGCGCGGATCACGGCCACGCCGGCGGCGCCCGCGGCGCGCACCGCCGCCACGCGCTCGGCGGTGACCCCGCCGATCGCGAGCACGGGCACGGCCGCTAAGGCGACCGCCTCGGCGAGGCGTGCCGGCCCGGCCGCCGTCTTGCCGGGCGTGTCCCACACCGGGCCGAAGAACGCGAAGTCGGCTTCCCCGGTGCTCTCGCCCGGCGCGTGGATCGAGACGCCCACGCGTGCGCGCCGGGGCAGCAGCCGGCGGGCCACCGCGGCGGGGAGCGCCCCGTGCCCGAGGTGCACGCCGTCGGCGCCGACGGCGATCGCCACGTCGACGCGGTCGTTCACGAACAGCAGCGCGCCCGTGCGCGCGGTCGCGGCGCGCAGCCGCTCGGCAAGCGCGAGCAGCGGCCGTCCCGGCAGGTCCTTGTCGCGGAGCTGCACCGCCGGCAGCCCGGCGTCGAGCGCTGCGGCGACGACCTCGAGCAGGTCCCGCCCCCCGGTCGCCCGCCGATCGGTGACGAGGATCAGCGGCGGGACGCGCACGGGCGGTCAGCGGATGAGCCCGGTCAGCGGGCTCGATGCCGTCGCGTAGAGCTTCTGCGGGATGCGCCCCGCGAGGAACGCCTTGCGTCCCGCCTCGACGGCGAGCCGCATCGCCTCGGCCATCGTGAGGGGATCCTGCGCGCCCGCGATCGCCGTGTTCATCAGCACCGCGTCGCAGCCGAGCTCGAGCGCCTCGGCCGCGTGCGACGCCGTGCCCACGCCGGCATCGACGATCACCGGCACGCGGCTCTGCTCGACGATGATCCGCAGGTTCCAGGGGTTGCGGATGCCGAGCCCCGAGCCGATCGGCGCCGCAAGCGGCATGACGGCCGGGCAGCCGAGCTCCTCGAGACGCTTGCACGCCACCGGGTCGTCGGTGACGTAGGGGAGCACCTGGAAGCCCTCCTTGAGGAGGATCTTCGCCGCCTCGATCGTCGCCGGCACGTCGGGGAAGAGCGTCTTCTCGTCGCCGATCACCTCGAGCTTGACGAGCGTGCCGACGCCGGCCTCGCGCGCGAGCCGGCAGGTGCGCACCGCCTCCTCGACCGTGTGGCAGCCCGCGGTGTTGGGGAGGATCGTGTAGCGCTCGGGCGGCAGGTAGTCGAGGAGGTTCTCCTTCGCCGGGTCGGTGATGTTCACGCGGCGCACGGCCACCGTCACGATCTCCGCGCCCGACGCCTCGACCGCGCGCCGCGTCTCCTCGAACGAGCGGTACTTGCCGGTGCCGACGATGAGCCGCGAGCGGTACTCGCGGCCGGCGAGCACGAACGGATCGGCCGCCATCTCAGCCGCCCCCGACGAAGTGGATCACCTCGACACGGTCGCCCTCGCCGAGCGCCGTCGTGCCGTAGGCCGCCCGCGGGACGACCGCCGCGTTCACCTCGACCGCGATGCGCCGCCCGCGCAAACCGAGCGCCTCCACGAGATCGGCGACGGTGGCGCCGGCGGCGATGGTGCGGGGCTCGTCGTTGACGATGATCTCCACCGGCCGTCGACGATAGCCCCTCGCCACCGGCCGGGCAACGGCTCAGGCGAGCGCGCCGCGCAGCGACGGATCGAGGCGGAGCACGGCCTTCCGCGGCTCGGCGACGAACCCGTGCTCGACGATCCACGCCACCGTGCGGCGCACCACCTCGGGCGCCGGGCGCCAGGTGTAGCCGAGGTCGCGCGCGGCCTTGGCGTTCGAGAAGTACGCCCAGCGCCCGGCAAACTCGGCGACCTGGCTGCGGTCGATCATCGGCCGCGTGCCCGTGAGGCGGCTTGCGACCTCGAGCACCGCGGCGAGCACCCGCATCACCGGGACCGGAAGCTTGAGCGTCGGCGCCTTCACCCCGGTGAGCGCGGAGACCATGTCGAAGAGCTGTTTCACCGTGACATTGTCGCCGGCGAGAATGTACTTCTCGCGATCTCCGCCCTTCTCCATGGCGAGGATCGCCCCGCGCGCCACGTCGTCGACGTCGACGACGCTGAAGCCGCCGTCGAAGTAGGCGGGGGCGCCGCGGTTGACGAACTGCACGAACTGCGCGACGGACTCGCTCGGCTTCCAGAAGCGCGGCCCGAGGATGAGCCCCGGGTAGATCGCCGTCATCGGCAGCCCCGTGCGGGCCGCGATCGCGAACGCCTCGCGCTCCGCGGCGATCTTGCCCCGCAGGTAGTGCGTGTGGGGAGTGGTGTTCGTCCGCGACTCGTCGTAGGGCGTGTCGGGCGACTCGGCGTGGCCGATGGCGCCCGAGGTGCTCGTGTAGACGACCTTCTCGACGCCCGCGCGCGCGGCCGCCTCCATGACGTTGCGGGTGCCCGCGACGCTCGGCTGGACGATCTCCCGCTCCGGATCGCGCGCCCAGAGGAGGAAGCCCGCGGCCGTGTGGTAGACGCGCCCGCAGCCCTCGACGGCGCGGGCGGTCTGGGCGGCGTCGAGAATGTCGCCGCGCACGATCTCGACGTCGAGCCCGGCGAGCGGGGCAGGGTCGGCGCTCGGGCGGATCATCGCCCGCACGCGCTCGCCGCGGGCGAGGAGCTGGCGGCAGAGGTTGTTGCCGAGGTGCCCGTTGGCCCCGGTGACGAGTGTGGGCTTCATGGCGCCTCTCATGCCACCGCCGCGGGCATGCGTCCACGGGGCAAGTTGCGGCGGGCGGCGGCTTGACCCCCGGGAGGGGCACCTCTACGCTCGCCGCGGCATGGCGGCCGAAGACCTCGCGCGGATCGTGGCTGCGGTGGCGGCGGCCGAGCCGGGGATCATCGCGGCGTGGGTGTTCGGCTCGCGGGCGCGCGGCGAGGCGCGCGCCGGCAGCGACCTCGACGTCGCGATCCTCACGGACGGTACCGCTCCCGGCCTCGCCGACGCGGTGGCGGCCGAGATCGCCCGGCGCACGGGGCTCGAGGTGGACGTCTGCCGGCTCGAGGTCGCGGGGCCGGTGCTCGCCTACGAGATCGTGACCGGCGGGCGGCGCGTGTTCGCCCGCGACGAGGAGGCCGCCGATCTCCGCGAGGAGCGCGTGCGCCGCGAGTATCTCGACACCGCGTACCTGCGCCGCGTCCAGCATCATTATCTGTACGGGGATCCCCTGTGACGCTGCGCCCGCGCGCCGTCGAGGCGAGGCTCCGGCGGCTCCAGCAGGTGGTGCGGCGGCTCCGGCGCTATCGCGAGCGGGGGCGGGATGCGCTCCGCCGCGACGAGGATCTCCAGTGGCTCGTGGAGCGCGGGCTCCAGCTCGGCTGCGAGATCGTCCTCGACGTGGGCAATCACGTGCTCGCCAGCGCCTTCGCGCGCACCCCGGACACCTACGAGCAGATCCTCGACGGCCTCGCGGCCGAGGGGGTGCTGAGCCCCGGCCTTCGCGCCGAGCTCAGGGGGCTCGGCGGATTCCGCAACGTGCTGGTCCACGACTATCTCGACGTCGACGTCGAGCGCGTGATCGAGGCGCTGGCGCACGCCCCGGAACGGTTCGAGGCCTTCGCGGGCGAGGTGCATCGCTGGCTCGCGGCACAATCCGGCTAGCCCGGCGGCCTCACGGGAGCAGTGGCGTCCCCCAGCGGTCGGCGAACGCGAGCGCGGCCAGCGGCTTGCGCTCGACGGGGCCGTAGCCCGCGCCGGCGGGCCACCCGATCGGCACGTGGGCGCACGTGGCCCAGCCCTCGGGGATGTCGAGCAGCGCCCGCACCTCGGGCTCGTGCAGGCAGAGCAGCGTCGTCAGCACGGCGCCGAGCCCCACGGCCCGGCAGGCGAGCAGCAGGTTCTGCACGGCCGGGTAGATCGACGCGCCGCCGACCACCGAGGGGCGGCCGAGCTGCGCGTCGGTGATCATGAGATCCTTTAGCCGCGCGCACACGACGACGATGACGGGCGCCTCGGCGAGATGGACGGCCAGGTAGTCGCCGGCGGCGAGCCCGCGCTCGGCGCGGCGCCGGCGCTCGGCGGGCAGCTCCGCGGCGAGCCGCCCGCGCTGCTCGCGGTAGGCGCGCCAGGTGGGCAGGTAGAGATCGCGAAGCGCCGCCTTGAGGCGCGGCTCCGTGACGACCAGGAAGCGCCAGGGCTGGCGATTGCCGCCGCTCGGTGCCCAGGTCGCGGCCTCGAGCACGCGCGTGAGCAGCGCCGGCGGGATCGGGTCGGGCCGCAGGCGCCGGATCGCCCGGCAGGTCCGCATCGCCTCGAAGACGTCCATGCGCTTCGCCTACACCCGGGGCGCCGTCGTCGGAAGCACCATCTTGCCGACACGCTGCGATCCGTGGTGCACGTGCGGGTCGCCGAGGGATCGCGTCGGATCGTGCTCGTCACCGGCGAGGCCGGGATCGAGCAGTACGGGGAAGGGGAGGGGTACCGGCCGGTGCTCGAGGCGCTCGGCAACCTCGCGCGCAGCGCCGCCGGCGGCGAGCTGGGCGCCGTGCTCCGTCGCCACGCGCCCACCTGGGCCGCGCAGGTCTCCGCAATCGCACCCGAGGGCGGTGCCGCGCTATCACCGCGCCGCTCCGCACGGTCGCCGGCGCACCGTGACGGCGGCGTCGTCACCGCCGTCTGCGAGGAGGTAAGCGGCGGCCGGACGACGGCCGGACACCCGCCTTGAGGCGCCGCAGGACGCGGAGGTCGGCTCGATCCTGCGGGCGGTCCGCCGCTTCCTTCGCCCGGATCAGACGTGCGCAGCGCCGCGAGCAGCCGCTGGGCATTTTCGTGCGTCGGTTCGACGAAGACGTCGAGGTCCTTCGTGGCGCGCGGTCTAGCGTGGAAGGCGACGGCGTGCGCGCCGACGACGAGGTAGCGGACGCCATGGGCATTCAACGCGGCGATGAACTCTTCGTAATCGCGGGACGCCATCGGCACCTCGCGTCTTGAGGCAGCTCTCGAGCGCGGCCTCTACCGCCTCGACGCGCTCCTCCGCAGTGAGCCCTTCGTACCAGAAGCGGAAGTCGGCCTCGAACGCTTCTGCTCGGGGCACCCGCCGCACCGTCCACAGCCGACTGCCCCGGCGCACGACCCGTGCCCGCTCGCCCATGGCCCACGACATCCTATCACCGGGCGTCCCGGCCGGTCACCCCGCCCGCCGCGTCGGTAGCCGCGCGCCGGGCGATTTGGTATGCGAGGCGGCGTTCGTCCCGTTCCCCTCCATGCGTGACGTCCCCGGCAGACCGACGGTGGCCGAGGTGAGCCTCGGTGCGCTGCGCGCCAATTGTCGCGAGGCGCAGGCGTGCGTCGGTCCGGGCGTCGGGGTGATGGCGGTGGTGAAGGCCGACGCGTACGGCCACGGCGCCGTCGCCGCCGCGCGCGCGTTCGTCGAGGCGGGCGCGGCGGCGCTCGGCGTCTCGACCGTCGAGGAGGGCGTGGAGATCGCCCGCGCGGGGCTCGGGGTGCCCATCGTCGTGCTCGGCGGGGCGTTTCCCGGCGAGGAGCCGACCGTGGCAGCCCACGGGCTTGCGGTGGCGGCCTGGTCGGTCGAGAGCGTGCGCGCGCTCGGGGCGGCGGCCCGCGCGGTGGGCAGGACGGTGGCCGTGCACGTCAAGGTGAACACGGGCATGACGCGCCTCGGCCTCGAGCCGGGCGAGGTGGGCGCGTTCGCCGCGGCGATCCGGGACCTGCCCGGTGTGGCCATCGCGGGCGTCTTTTCTCACTTCGCTTCCGCCGACGACCTCGACACCGCCGCGGCGCGCACCCAGCTCGCGCGCTTCGCCGAGGCGCGCGCCGCGCTCGCCGCGGCCGGCGTGCACCCGCCGCTCGTCCACCTCGCCAACTCCGCCGCGGTGCTCTCGCTGCCGGCCGCGCACTTCACGATGGTCCGCCCGGGTCTCATGCTCTACGGCTACGCGCCCGCGCCGCACCTCGCCGCGCGCGCGCGGCTGCGGCCGGCGCTCTGCCTGCGCACGCGGATCACCCAGGCCCGCCGGGTCGCCGCCGAGACGCCGGTCGGCTACGGCGGCACGTTCGTCACCGCGCGGCCGAGCGTGATCGCCACGCTGCCGATCGGCTACGCCGACGGCTACCATCGCCTCGCCTCGAATCGCGCGCAGGTGCTCGTGCGCGGCCGCCGCGTGCCGGTGGTGGGCCGCGTCTGCATGGATCACACGATGATCGACGTCACCGACGTCCCAGGCGTCGGCGCCGGCGAGCCGGTGGTGGTGCTGGGGGCGCAGGACGGCGCGGCCATCGGCGCCGACGAGCTCGCCGGCTGGTGCGACACGATCAGCTACGAGGTGCTCACCGCGATCGGCCGGCGCGTGCCGCGCGTGTACGTGGAGGAGTTCGATGCCTAGGATCCGCCGCGCGCTCATCAGCGTGAGCGACAAACGGGGCGTGGTCGAGCTCGCCCGCGCGCTCGTCGAGCGCGACGTCGAGATCCTCTCGACGGGCGGGACCGCACGCCTCCTCGCGGACGCCGGGATCGCCGTGCGCCAGGTGAGCGACTGGACCGGGTTCCCCGAGCTGCTCGACGGCCGCGTGAAGACGCTCCACCCGAAGATCCACGGGGGCCTGCTCGCCCGCCGCGACCTCCCGGCGCACCAGGAGGAGATGCGCGCGCACGGCATCGAGCCGATCGACCTCGTGGCGGTCAACCTCTACCCGTTCCGCGAGACCGTGGCGCGGCCGGGGGTGACGCTGGAAGAGGCGATCGAGCAGATCGACATCGGCGGGCCCTCGATGCTCCGGTCGGCGGCGAAGAACCACGCGGCGGTGACGGTCCTGGTCGACCCCGAGGACTACGCGCCGGTGATCGCCGAGCTGCGCGCGTGCGGCGAGGTCTCGGTGGCCACCAACCGGCGGCTCGCGCAGAAGGTCTTCCACGTGACCGCCTGCTACGACGGTCTCATCGCCGACTGGCTCGGGGCGCAGGGCGGCGCGGCGCGCTTCGGGGCGAGCTTCCACTGGGGCGGGACGAAGGCGCTCGACATGCGCTACGGGGAGAACCCGCACCAGGCCGCCGCGCTCTACGGCGACTTCCTCGAGATCGCCGAGCCGCTGCACGGCAAGGAGCTCTCCTACAACAACGTGGTCGACATCGACGCGGCGCTCGCGCTCGCCGCGGACTTCCTCGCCGGGCCCGAGGCCGTCGTGGCGATCCTCAAACACAACACGCCGTGCGGCGTCGGTGCGGGCCCCGACCCGCTCGTGGCCTGGGAGCGCGCCTTCGCGACGGACCCGGAGTCGCCCTTCGGCGGCGTGGTCGTCTCGACGCGGCCGTGGACCCTCCCGCTCGCCCGCGCGGTCGACGAGCTCTTCACCGAGGTGCTGATCGCGCCCGACTTCGCCCCCGACGCCCTCGAGCTGCTGCGCCGCAAGAAAAATCGCCGGCTCGTGCGCTGGCATCCGGAAGCGATGCCCGCGCAGGCCCCGGCGCTGCGCGGCGTGGCGGGCGGGCTCCTCGTCCAGGAGACCGACCGCAGCGTCGAGGATCTGACCGCGGCCACCGTGGTCACCCGCCGCGCGCCGACGCCGAGCGAGCGCGCGGCCCTCGCCTTCGGCTGGAAGGTGGTGAAGCACGTCAAGTCGAACGCGGTCGTCTTCGCCGCCGCCGACCGCACGCTCGCGCTCGGCGGCGGGCAGACCTCGCGTGTCGAGGCGATCCGGGGCGCGGTGGCCCGGGCCGCGCGCCTCGGCATCGCGCTCGCCGGCGCGGCGCTCGCGAGCGACGCGTTCTTTCCCTTCCCCGACGGCGCCGAGGAGGCGCTCGCCGCGGGCGCCACGGCGATCGTCCAGCCCGGCGGCAGCACGCGGGACGCCGAGGTGATCCGCGCGGTCGACGCCCGCGGCGGCGCGATGGTCTTCACCGGCGTGCGCCACTTCCGCCACTGAGCGATGCGCATCCTGGTCGTCGGCGGCGGCGGGCGCGAGCACGCGCTCGTCTGGAAGCTCGCGCAGAGCCCGCAGGCCGAGGCGCTCTTCTGCGCGCCGGGCAACGCCGGCATCGCCGCGCTGGCGACGTGCGTGCCGATCGCGCCGGGGGACGTGGACGGGCTCGTGCGCTTCGCCGAGCGCGAGCGGATCGACTTGACGGTCGTCGGCCCCGAGCTGCCGCTCACCCTGGGGCTCGTCGACCGCTTCGCCGCACGCGGGCTCCGCGCCTTCGGCCCCACGGCCGCCGCCGCACGGCTCGAGGGGTCCAAGGTCTTCGCCAAGGAGCTGCTCTCCCGGCTCGGCGTGCCCACCGCGGCCTTCGCCGTCTTCGACGACCCCGACGCGGCGGCGCGCCACGTGCGCGCGCGCGGCGCCCCGGTCGTGGTGAAGGCCGACGGGCTCGCCAGCGGCAAGGGCGTCTTCGTGTGCGCGACGGTCGCCGAGGCGCTCGCCGCGATTGACGCCGTGATGCGGCGGCGGGCCTTCGGCGAGGCCGGCGCACGGATCGTGGTCGAGGACTGCTTGGTCGGCGAGGAGCTCTCGTTCATGGCGATCACCGACGGCACGACGGTGCTGCCGCTCGCGCCCGCGCAGGATCACAAGCGCGCGCTCGACGGCGACCGGGGGCCCAACACGGGCGGCATGGGGGCGTACTCGCCCGCGCCGGTGGCGACGTCGGCGCTCGAAGCCGCGGTCATGCGCGAGGTGATGGAGCCGGTCGTCCGCGGGCTCACCGCCGCGGGGGTGCGCTACACGGGCGTCCTCTACGCCGGGCTCATGGTGCACGAGGGCCGCGCGCAGGTGCTCGAGTTCAACGTGCGCTTCGGCGATCCCGAGGCGCAGGTGCTGCTCGTGCGGCTGCGCGCCGACCTGGTCGACCTCCTCGCGCGCGCCTGCGACGGCCGGCTCGCCGGGGCGGAGATCGCCTGGGATCCGCGCGCCGCGGTCTGCGTCGTGCTCGCCGCCGCGGGCTATCCCGGCGCGGTCACGGACGGGCAGGCGATCGCAGGCCTCGAGCGGCTCGCCGACTGGCGCGACGGCGTGGTCTTCCATGCCGGCACGCGCACGGTCGACGGGCGGGTGGTCACCGCGGGCGGCCGCGTGCTCGGCGTCACCGCGCTCGGCGAGGACATCGGTGCGGCGGTCGACGCGGCGTACGCGGCCGTGGCACAGATCGGCTGGCCGGGGATGCACTTCCGGCACGACATCGGAGCCCGCGCGCTCGGACGCGCGGCGAAGGAGGCACATGGCAGGGCGTGAGAGCCGGCCGCAGGTCGGCATCCTGATGGGGAGCGACAACGACTGGGAGACGATGGAGCCCGCGGCCACGCGGCTCGCGGCCTTCGAGATCGCCTACGAGGTGGCGGTGATGTCGGCGCACCGCTCGCCGAAGGCGGTGGCGCAGTACGCGCAGAGCGCGCGGCGGCGGGGGCTCGGCGTCGTGATCGTCGGGGCGGGCGGCGCGGCGCACCTAGGCGGGGTGGTGGCGAGCTGGACCACGCTGCCCGTGATCGGGGTGCCCGTGGCGGCGTCGCTCGCCGGCCTCGATGCGCTGCTCGCCACCGTGCAGATGCCCGCCGGGGTGCCGGTGGCGACCGTGGCGATCGGCCGGGCCGGCGCCGAGAACGCGGCGATCCTCGCCGCGCAGATCTTGAGCCTCCGCAACCGTGCGCTGCGCCAGCGGCTCGAGCGCTTCAAGCTCGAGCTGATCGAGAGCGTCGAGGGACGAAACCGCCGCCTGCAGAGGAAGCTCTTCCCTGAGCGGACCGATTGAGGTGGCCGCGGCGGCGCTCGGCCGCGGCGAGCTGGTGGTGTTCCCGACCGAGACGCTCTACGGCCTCGGCGCCGACGCCACCGCACCCGCCGCGGTCGAGCGCCTCGTCGAGGTGCGCGGGCGTGCGCCGGGCAAGCCGATCCTCGTGCTCGTGCGCGACCTCGCGATGGCGTGCGTCGTGGCGCGCGCGGTGCCGCCGGCCGCCCGCCGGCTCGCGGCCCGCTTCTGGCCGGGGCCGCTCACGCTCGTGCTGCCCGCGCGCCCGGAGCTGCCGCCGGCGCTCGCCGCGGGCACGGGCACGATCGGCGTGCGCGTCTCCTCGCACCCGCTCGCCGCCGCCCTCGTCGCTGCGCTCGGGCGTCCGGTCACGGCCCCGAGCGCGAATCCCCCCGACGCCGCCCCGCCGCGACGGCTCGCCGAGGCGCGCGCCTACTTCGGCGACGCGGTGGCGGTCTGGATCGACGGCGGCACGCTCCCCGGCGGCGCCTCGACCGTCGCCGCGGTCGAAGGCGAGCGCATCCGCGTGCTGCGGCCGGGCGTGATTCCGGCTGCGGCCCTCGAGGCCGTGCTGGCGGAGGAGGGGCGGTGATGGCCGAGGTCCGGCCGTTCCCGGCGGTGCGCTACGACCCCTCGCGCGTGGGCGATCTCGGTGCGGTGATCGCGCCGCCCTACGACGTGATCTCGCCCGCCGAGCAGGAGGCGCTCTACGCCCGCAGCCCGTGGAACGTCGTGCGGCTCATCCTCGGCCGCGAGCCCGATCGCGCGGCCGAGGCGCGCCGCACGCTCGAGGCGTGGATGGCGAGCGGCGTGCTCCGCCGCGACCCCGGCCCCGCCATCTACCGCTACACCCAGACCTTCACCGCGCCGGGCGGCGTGCGTCGCTGCCGCGACGGCGTGCTCTGCCGGCTGCGCCTCGAGCCGTTTTCGAGCGGGGTGGTGCGGCCGCACGAGCGCACGCTCGCCGGGCCGAAGGCCGACCGCCTCGCGGTCCTGCGCGCCACGGGAGCGCACTTGAGCCCCATCTTCGGGCTCTACGCCCGCCCCGGCGAGCGCGTCGCCCAAGTGCTCGGGGCGGCGGCGCTCGGTGCGCCCGACGTCGCGATCACCGACGACGCGGGGCACGAGCACCGCCTCTGGCGCATCGCCGACGCGGCCGCGGTCGCGCGGTTTACCGCGGCGCTCGCGGAGGAGACCGTCATCATCGCCGACGGCCACCACCGCTACGAGACCGCGCTCGCCTACCGCGACGAGCAACGGGGCGCGGGCGCGACCGCCTACGTGCTCGCGTTCCTCGCCAACATGGAGGAGGACGGCCTCGTGATCCTGCCGACGCACCGGCTCGTGCGCGGCCCGCTCGGCCTCGATGCGGCGGCGCTCGAGGCGGGGCTCCGCCGCTTTGGCCGGGTCGAGCCACTCGTCGCCGGCGCGCCGCGGCCTGCGGGCGCGATCGACGTGGTGCTGCCCGACCGCCGGCTGCGGGTCTACCCGGGCGCGGCCGCCCGCGCCGCGCTCGCGCCGCTGCCCCCGGCGGTGCGCGCCCTCGACGTCGCGGTGCTCCACGGCGCGATCCTGGGGCCGCTCCTTGGGGTCGGCGTCGACGCGCTCGCCTTCACCCACGACGACGCGGAGGCCGTGGCGGCGGTCGAGACGGGGCGGGCGGCTGCGGCCTTTCTCTTGAATCCGCCGTCGCTGGCGGCCGTGCGCGCGGTCTGCCTCGCGGGCGAGCTCATGCCGGAGAAATCGACGTACTTCTACCCGAAGCTCGCAAGCGGCCTCGTCTTCGACCTCGTGGGCCCGCCCTGGATCTGCTAGGAGCGAGGCGATCGTGGAGACGCGCCGCCCCACGGTGCCCGCCGCGGAGGAGATCCTCGGGCGGTACTTTCCGGTCCTCGACCACGGGTTCGTCGCCCTCGTCGACTACATGGGATCCGACGAGGACGTCGAGCGGGCGGCGCGCGTCTCCTACGGCTACGGGACGCGGCGCACGAGCCAGACCCGCGGTCTCATTCGCTATCTCCGCCGCCACCGCCACACGACGCCGTTCGAGATGGTCGAGCTCAAGTTTCACTGCGCGATGCCGATCTTCGTCGCGCGCCAGTGGATCCGGCACCGCACGGCGTCGGTGAACGAGTACAGCGGCCGCTACAGCCTGCTGCCGCTGCTCTTCTACCGGCCCGAGCGCGAGCTCGTGCAGGCGCAGAGCGCGAGCAACCGCCAGGGCCGCGGCGGCGCGCCCCTCGAGGGAATCGCCGAGGAGGCGCTCGCCCGCTGGGAGGCGCTTCGCGCCCAGGCGGCGGCGCAGTACGAGTGGCTCGTCGCGCACGACGTCGCGCGCGAGCTCGCGCGCATCGACCTGCCGTTGTCCGTGTACACGCAGTGGTACTGGAAGATCGACCTGCACAACCTGCTGCACTTCCTCACGCTGCGGGTCGACGCGCACGCGCAGGCGGAGATCCGCGCCTACGCCCGCGTGATGGCGGGCATGCTGCGGCGCGTGGCGCCGCTCAGCTTCGAAGCGTGGGTCGACTACGAGCTCGCCGGCGTGCAGCTCTCGCGCGTCGAGCGCCTGCTGCTGAGCCGGCTGCTCGCCGTCGAGAAGGACGGCACCGTGCGGGCGCGCGCCGATGCCGAGCCCCTGGACGAGGCGGCGATGCTGGCGGCGGGGCTCTCCGGGCGGGAGGCGGCGGAGCTCATCGCGAAGCTCGCCCGCGCGCCCGTCGCCGAGGATTTCGCGCTCGACCCGGCGGCGGCGCTGTCGGCCGAGGCGTTCGCGGCGCGGATGGCTGCCGCCGTGCCGCGGGTCGACCGGCGATGAACCCCGCCGCGCGGCCCGACGTGGCGGCCGCGGTGCGCCGCGGCGCGCGGTACTTCAACCGCGGCCGCTACCTCCTCGCGCAGCAGGCGTGGGAAGCGGTGTGGCACGACGCGACGCCCGAGGACCGCGGGTTTCTCGAGGGGCTGATCCAGATCGCCGGCGGGCTCCACCTCCACGCGCGCCAAAGCGGCACCCGCAGCGCCGTGCACCTGCTCTCGCAGGCGCTGATCACGCTCGAGGACTACCGCCCGGCCGCGTACGGCATCGACGTCGAGGCGCTCGTCGCGGACGCCGACGCGTTCGTCGGCTGGCTCAAGCGCGGCGGGCAGCCAGAGCCGACCGTCGGTCCCCTGGGCCGGCCGCGGCTGCGCCCGGCAAAGGAGCCGTGAGATGCCTCGGGCCCAAGCTGCGCTGCCTGCGGTGATGCGCCGCACGGGTCGCGTGCCGTGGAGGTGACGCTCGAGCAGGTGCGCGCGGGGCTCAGGGCGGCCCGCTACGTCACGACCCCGCGCGTGGAGACGGCGCTGTTTCTGGCGCTCGTGCTCGAGAAGCCGCTGCTCGCCGAGGGGCCGGCGGGAGCGGGCAAGACCGAGCTCGGCAAGGTGCTCGCGCGCATGCTCGACACGGAGCTGGTGCGGCTCCAGTGCTACGAGGGGCTCGACGAGGCACGCGCGCTCTACGAGTGGAACTACCAGAAGCAGCTCCTGCGTATCCACGCCGATCAGGTCGAGCACCGGAGCTGGGAGGAGGCGTCGAGCCACGTCTTCTCGCGCGAGTTCCTGCTCGAGCGGCCGCTGCTGCGGGCGATCACGGCGCCGCGGCGGATCGTGCTGCTCATCGACGAGGTCGACAAGGCCGACCCCGAGTTCGAGGCGTTCCTGCTCGAGGTGCTGAGCGACTTCCAGGTGAGCATTCCCGAGCTCGGCACGGTGCGCGCAGTCGAGCGCCCGGTGGTGCTGCTCACCTCGAACCGCACGCGGGAGCTGTCCGAGGCGCTCTTGCGGCGCTGCCTCCACCTCTTCGTGGATTTCCCGACGCCCGAGACGGAGGCCGAGATCGTCGCGCTCAAGGTGCCCGACCTGGACGAGCGGCTGCGGCTCCAGGTGGCGCGCTTCGTCGCGGGGCTGCGGAAGCTCGACCTCAAGAAGGCGCCCAGCATCGCCGAGACGCTCGACTGGGCGCGGGGGCTCTGTGCGCTCGGCGTGCGCGAGCTCGACGCGGCCACCGTGCGGCGCACGCTCGCGCTCGTGCTCAAGCACGAGGAGGACCTGCGCAAGGCGGAGAGCCGGGTGAGTGCGTTGCTTGGCACACCGGGTGGGCGCTGAGACGGCACGGGGGAGGGCGCGGGTGACACAGCGCCGGCGCGGGCACCGCGCGCGCTCGACCCATCTTGCTGGCCCCGCGCTTGCATGCTGGATGCGCCGGGATCATGGCCACCACGGAGCGGCTCCACCAGCTCTTCGTGCTGAACCTCGTGCTCCAGCTCTTCGACGGGGTGGCGACCTACTACGGGCTGCGGCTCTGGGGGGAGGGGAACCCGCTGGTCGCCTCGCTGATCCCGTACTACGGCCTCGGGCTCACGCTGCTGCTGGTGAAGGCGAAGGCCTGCGGGTGCCTCTTCCTGCTGCGTCGGCTCGAGGGGCGGCCCCTGGTCGTCGAGTCGCTGGCGGGCATCGCGACCGTCTACGCGTGCTTCTCCTTCCTCCCCTGGATGACGCGCTTCGTGTCGCTGCTCGTGGCCTAGCCGCACGATCCGCGGCGCCCTGATGCGCGCGCGGGTGCTCGACTTGATCCGCGCGCTGCGGCGCGCGGGCATCCCGGTCTCCGTGGCCGAGACGCTCGACGCGCTCGCGGCGGTGGCGGCGGCGGGGGTCGAGCGCCCGGTCCTGCGCGAGGCGCTCGCCGCGGCGCTGGTGAAGGACGAGAGCGACCGCACGACCTTCGATCGCCTCTTCGACGAGATCTTCCCGCTGCGGGGTGCCGAGCGGGCGGCGTCGCGGCGGCGCCGCCGACGGGCGGCCGGCGAGCCCGGGCGCGCGGCGGGCAAGGCGACCGCCCGCGTCGAGGGGACAGAGGGACGGCGCCTGGCCGAGCCGCAGCGGCGCACGGGCGAGCGCCACGGAACGCCGCTCGGGACCGAGCGGGAGGAGGCCACAGCGGGCCGCGCCGCCAGGGCCCGCCGGCTCCGCCGGCTGCCGTTCAAGGAGTTCACCGGCCGCGACGTCGTCGAGGCGCGCGAGGTCGTGCGCGAGCTCGCCGCGCGCCTGCGCGCGCGGCTCGCCCGCCGCGAGCGGCGGGCGCGGCGCGGGCGGCCGGATCTCCGGCGGACGATTCGCGCCGCGATGGGGACGGGCGGCGTGCCCGTGCGGCTCCGCTTTCGCGGGCGGCGCCCGGCGCGTCCCGTGCTGGTGGCGCTCTGCGATCTCTCGGGCTCGGTCGCGGCCGCGAGCGAGCTCTCTCTCGCGCTCGTCGCGCCCGCAGCCGAGTACTTCCGCCGCGCCCACCTCTTTGCCTACGTCGACCGCCTCTGCCCGGTCTCGGTCGAGGACGGGCACGTCGCCCCGGGCGCCCCGCTCGATCTCCACGCCCGCTCGGACTTCGGCCGCGTCCTCGACGACCTCTGGCGCACCGAGCGGCGGTGGCTCACGCGCGACACGCTGCTGCTCGTCCTCGGCGACGCGCGCAACAACCGCCGCCCGCCTCGCGTCGACCTGCTGCGCGAGGTGCGCGCCCGCGTCGGGCGGCTCGTCTGGCTCGTGCCCGAGCCTGCGGCCCGCTGGGGAACCGGCGACAGCGTGCTCCCCCTCTACGCGCCCTACTGCGATGCGGTGCTCGAGTGCGTGAACCTCGACGCGCTCGTGCGCGCGCTCGGCCGCGTGCTCTGATACACTCGGGGCCGATGGCGGTCGCGATCGCGCGCGTCGGCGAGGTCGGTCCCGGGCAGTCGAAGAAGTTCCTGCTCGCCTGCGGCCCCGAGGAGATCGAGGGCTTCCTCGTGAACTGCGCCGGCCGCTACCATGCCTACGTCAACCGCTGCCGGCACGTGCCGATGGCGCTCGACTGGGTCGAGAACCAGTTCTTCACCGAGGACGGGCGCTTCCTCCAGTGCGCGACCCACGGGGCCCTCTACCTGCCGGAGACGGGCGAGTGCGTGGCAGGTCCGCCGTGCGGCAAGGCGCTCGTGCGCATCCCGCTGCGCGTCGAGCGCGACCTGATCGTCGCCGAGGCGCCGCCCGCGCTCCCCTAAGCGGCGCCCGCGCGCTCACTCGGGCTCGTCGCCGAAGTGGGCGCGGGTGATCCGCTCCTTGAGGTACTCGAGCGTGCCCAGATCTTCGACGATGTCGCCGCCCGTGTCGTAGAAGAAGATCTCGCCCTTCTTGTTGCGGCCGACGGCGACCAGCCATTCGAGGTCGTCGCGGTCCTCGAGCAGGTAGTTGATGGTCTGCGCCACGCCGCGGCCCGGGATGATGGTCACCTTGGGGCGCGCGGACTTCTCCGGCTGCTTCGCCACGTAGACGCAAGATACGGGCCGGCAGGCCCTCAAGTCAACTGGAGCTCGGCCACCGTCTCGACGTGGTAGGTCTGGGGAAACAGATCGAGCAGCTCGAGCCGCCCGAGGCGATAGCCGTGGGCGGCGAGCGCGCGAATGTCGCGGGCGAGTGTCGCCGGGTCGCAGGAGACGTAGACGAGGCGCGGTGCGCGCAGCGCCGCGAGCGCGCCGAGGGCGGGCGCGGCCCCTGCGCGCGGCGGGTCGAGCACGACCGCGTCGGCGCTGCCCGGGGGCTCGGCGGCGAGCGCCGTCGCGACGTCGGCGGCGACGAACGTCGCGCCCAAGAGGCCGAGCCGCGCCGCGTTCGCCCGCGCCGCTGCCACCGCCGCCGCGTCGCGCTCGACGCCGCGCACCCGGGCGCCGCGGCGGGCGAGCGGGAGCGCGAAGTTGCCGGCACCGCAGTAGAGGTCGAGCACGCGCGGCGCGGCGCCGACGAGGCCCACGACCGTCGCCACGAGAAGCTGGTTCGCGGCCGGGTTCACCTGGGTGAAAACGTCGGCGGGCACCTCGATCGCGAGGCCGGGCTCGAGCGGTGCCCGCACGGTCGGGTCGCCCACGACGAGGCGCACCTCCCCGTCGGTGACGACCGCGCCGCGCACGCTCGGCTGCGCGACGAGCAGGCGCTCGGTCGCCGCGCGGTCGGCGGGGCCCGGACGGGCGGCCGTGCGCGCGACCAGCACGACGCCGCCGGGCGCCGCGGCGATCGTCACGCGCACAAGCGGGGCGCGCAGCGCGTCGGCGAAGGCGCGGGCCGCACCGAGGTGCGCGGCGAGCACCGGCTCGGCGATCGGGCAGGCGTCGATCTCGACGAGCGCGTGCGAGCGCAGGCGGTGGTAGCCGAGGCGCCGGCCCTCGGCAGCGAGGGTGATGCGCGCGCGGTAGGCCCACGGCGCCGGTGCGGGCCGCACCGGAGGCACGGCGGGATCGCGGAGCCCGGCTACGCGCCGGAGCTGCTCGATCACCACGGCGCGCTTGGCCTCGCGCTGCGCTTCGAGGGCGAGGTGCTGCCACTGACAGCCGCCACAGACGCCGAAGGCCGGACACGCGGGCGCGACGCGCGCGGGGCCGGGGGCGAGCAGCCTCTGGACGCGCGCGCGCAGGTGCCCGCGCCGGCGTGCCACGACCTCGGCCACGACGCGGTCGCCGGGGGCGGCATAGGGGAGGAACACGACCTGGCCCCCGCAGCGCGCGAGCGCATCGGGGCCGTAGGTGAGCCGCTCGACGTCGAGGACGAGCGCGTCAGTCGACACCGGGCTCGCCGGTGAGGAGGAGGACCTCCTCGGTGGGATAGATCGCCGCCACGAGCCGCCCGAAGAGCGCCCGCTCGGCCGTCCCGCGCGAGGGCACCGCCGCCGTGAGCGCGAGCGGCGCGAGCACGCCGCCGAGCACCGTCGCCGCGCTGCGATCCGTGGCCCGGATCGTCGCTGCAATCTCGAGGAGACTGCCCGCGTCGGAACCTGGCGCGAGGTGGAGCGCGTAGGTGACCGTGAAGTCCGAGACCAGGCGCACGCCGGCGGCGCGCGCCGCCGCGAGGTCGCCGAGGTCCGCCAGACGCCGCGGGGCATCGGCGCCCGCGTAGTGCCAGCGCGCGACCACGAGCCGCTCGTGGTCGTCGACGCGCGCGACGTGCAGGTCCTCGGCGGCGAGCGCGGCGAGCACCGCGGGCCAGAGCGCAGCGGGCGCTTCGGGGAGCGGGCGGGCGACCGCCCCGCGGGGGTGGACGGTCGGATCGGGGGCATCGGCCGCCACACCGCAGCCGAGCACGGCGGCGAGGAGCAACGCGCGCCGCATCAGTCCTTCGCGAACATGAGCTGCGTCTCGGCGAAGGTCGAGGGGTGGACGGCGACCACCGGTCCGGGGCGCGCCGGCAGTGTCGCGAGCTCGGCCTCGACGGCGCGCACGCGGTCCGCATCGAGGGGATGGCTCGAGGTGAAGCGCTCGACGAGCGAGGGCAGACTGTGCTGCTGCTCGCCGAGCTTGCGGAAGACCGCCGCCATCTCCGCGGGGTCGTAGCCGGCGGCGTTCATGAGCCGCAGCCCGAGCCGGTCGGCCTCGGCTTCCATGCCCCGGCTGTAGCGCAGCAGCCCGAGCACGTAGCCGACCTTGGCGCCCTCCCAGGCGACCGGCGGGATGGGCACCGGGATGACCGACACGGCGGCGACCAGCGCGAGCTGCGTCAGGTTCTGCGTGGTGAGCATCTCGGTGGCGTGCCGGGCGGCCACGTGGCTCATCTCGTGCGCGAGCACGGCGGCGAGCTGATCCTCCGTGTCGCAGAGCTCGATGATCCCCATGTTGACGTAGATCGGTCCGCCGGGCAGCGCGAACGCGTTCACCTCGGGCGTGTCGACCACCTTGAAGGTGTACGGGAAGAGCCGGTAGGCGGGCTCCGGGCTCGACTCGAGGAGACGCTGGCCGATGCCCGAAACGAGCTGCTGCAAGGCCGCGTGACGGAGCAGCGGCAGCTCGGCGTCGACCTCCTTGGCGAACTCGCGGCCGAGCCGGATGTCGCCGTCGACCGAATAGAAGTTCGGACGGTAGGGGTGGAGACCCGCGCAGCCGAGGAGACCGGTCAGGACGAGCGCGGGGCCGAGCCGCGTCACGGCGCCGTCCCCACGCGCGCGAGCGAACGGAGCGCGCTCGGATCGAGGGCGAGCCGCGGGCCCGCGGCGAGCACGACGTCGAGCCGGCCGCCGAGCACGTCGCCCGCGAGGCTGTCGCCCCCGACGAGCGCCACCCGGGCCCGCGCGCCGCCGTCGGCGAACTCGACCTGGTCGATCCGCCCGGGCTCGACCTCGAGCGTCTTCCCGCCCACGCGCAGCCTGAGCGCACCCGGCGGCGCCACCGAGAGGCGATCCCCGTTGCGCATCACCGCGCGGAAGGCGCCCGGGCCGCTTACGTGCGCGGCGCGCAGCGAGAGCTGGGCGAGGCGCGCGACCGCCACCGTCTCGGTGCGGCCGCCGCCGGCGAGGTGCAGCTCGGTCGCATCGAGCACGCCGCTTGCGGTGTCGCCGTTGCCGAGCACGACGCGCGCGAGCCCCCGGTCGTCGAAGAGGATGCTCGCGACCGTGGCGGCGCGCAAATCGAGGACGCCGTAGGGCGCGCGGAGCACGAGACGGCTCTCGCGCAGGAGCCCGCGCACGGTGTCGCCGTTGCGCAGCTTCGCCGTGTCGACGTCGGCCCCGCCGCGCACCTGCTGGGCGAGGCGGATGCGGCTGCCCTGCGCCAGATCGGCGGGGAGATCGAGCCGCCAGATCTCCCATCCCGTCGGCCCGCGATGCTGGAAGGCGAGCGTGCGCCCGTCGGGGGCGAAGGCCGGATGGGTCGCCGGGGCCGGTGCCGCCGCCAGCTCGACCGGGGCGGTGCCGTCGGCGTTGGCGATCCAGAGCGTCGCGTCCGTGCTCCGGCCCTGCGCCGGCCAGCGCGAGAACGCGAGCCGGGTGCCGTCGGGCGACCAGGCCGGACGCGCCTCGTGGTCGGGCGAGACCACGAGCGGGCTCGTCGTCCCGTCGCGCAGCGAGAGCACGTAAAGGTCGAAATTGCCGTTCGCGTCGGTGACGAAGGCGATGCGGTCGCCGTCAGGGTGCCAGGCGGGGAAGATCTCGTTGGCGGCCGTCGTCGTGAGTCGCCGGCGGCCGGTGCCGTCGGCGTTGATCACCCAGAGGTCGAAGCTGCCTCCCTCCTTCGGGAAGGCGGCGTAGCAGATGCGGCGGGAGTCGGGGCTCCAGGTGGGCTGGTCCTCGATGCCGGGGTCGTCGGTGAGGGGCACGGGGTTCTGGCCGGAGGCGTCGGCGATCCAGAGGTCGCGCGATCCGTTGAGCTCGGAGACGAACACGATGCGCCGGCCGTCGGGGGAGACGACGCCGTGGTACTCGTCCTTGCTGCCCCGGGTGAGCCGGCGCGCGTCCGTGCCGTCGGCGGCCACCGTCCAGAGGTTGCGCGTGGCGAGCCCGTGCCCGGGCTGGTCCCGGCGGCGGGAGTGGAAGAGCAGGCGGCTGCCGTCCGGAAACCAGCTCGGCATCGCGTTCGACCCCACCCCGGCGACGAGCGCTCGGGCGCTGCCGTCGTCGGCCGCCGTGCCCGACGGCGGTGCGATGGCGAGCGCGATCAAGGCGACGAGCACGGTCCTCATTCCCGCTCGCGCCTGCCCTTCCCCGCGGTGGCGGTGCGGATGAGCCCGACCAGGGCGCTCGCGAACACCTCGGGGTCATCGCCCATGAGCTTGATGGCCGTGCGCAAGCGCAGCGCTTCCGGAAGCTGTCGGAACGTCTCCACGAGGCGATCGGCGTCCCGTTGGTCCATGGGGGGACTCCCTTCGTCGTTCCCCCGACAGCTCGTCTGCATTCCTGCATCTTCCGAGCGCCCTTGACAAGATGCGGTGCCCCCCGGGCAGCGGCAGGCGTTGGGGGAAGCGCTGGGAAGTGTGCTAAGAGCCGCCCGTCCCCGATGGCGAGGCGAGCTCTTCCGGGTACGGACTTCCGGGTCCGCCGCGGCGGCAGGCGTGACGCCCCGCGGGTGTGCGCGCTACTCGGTCTCGGCACGATTCCCGAGCGCGAGTGCCGGCGGCTGCTCTCGAGCCTCGCCACGGATGTCTACCTCGCCGAAGACGCGGCGGGCCGCTTGGTGGGCCTCGTCGCGCTCGCCTACGCGCGTTCGCTCGTGCGCGGGGGGTGGGCGGCCGTGCTCGACGGCGTGCGCACGACGGAGGACGCGGCGGGGGCGGTGGAGGGGCTCGTGGCGTTCGCGGAAGAGCGTGCGCGCCGCCGCGGCTGCCGCCGGCTCACGGCCTGGGTCAGCCCCGAGGATCGCGCCCTGCGGGCGACGCTGCTGGCGAGAGGCTACCAGGCGGGCGAGCTGTTTGCGCGGGAGCTCACCCAGGGCACATGACGCCGGAGGGGCACACCATGGAGCGGAGCGGAGAGCGGGGCAGGGCGCGCACGTGGGCCCCGGCGCCGGCGCGGCTGGGCGCGCTGCTCGCGCGGCGAGCAACTGGCGCCGAGGCGCTGCGGCTTGCGGTGTTCGCCCAGGAGCTGCTCGCCCGCGGGGGCGGCTACCTCGATGCGCTCGGCGAGGAGGAGCTGGCGGCAGCGGTGTGGTCGGCCTACCGCTTCTATGCGGCACCGGGGCCGGCGCTGCGGGTGCGGGTGGTGAACCCGACCTACGTGACCGAGGGCTGGGACGCGCCGGTGACCGTGATCGAGACCGCGATGCCCGACCGGCCGTTCATCGTCGACACCGTGCGTGCCGAGCTCGCCGCCGCTGGCGTCGAGGTGCGCACGTTCCTCCACCCGATTTTCGCCGCGCGCCGCGACCAGGCGGGCGGCCTCGAGGCGCTCACCGTGCCGCGCGGCGAGGCCGGCTGGGAGTCGTTCCTCCACGTCGGCATCGCGCCCATCGCGGAGGCCGCGCGCCGCGACGCGCTCGCCGCGGCGGTGCACCGCCAGCTCGAGCGGGTTCTCGTCGTCACCGACGACTTTCCCGCCATGGTCGCGCGCGCCCAGGCCGTCGCCACCGCCTGCGAGGAGCGCGCCCGCGGCGGGCTCGGTCAGGAAGCCGCCGAGGCCGCGGCCGTCGCCGATCTGCTGCGCTGGCTCGTCGACGGCAACTTCGTCTTCCTCGGCTACCGGGAATACGCGCTCGTCGAGGGCAGCGGGGGGCCGGCGCTCCACGTGCGCCCGGGCAGCGGCCTGGGTCTCCTGCGCGAGGGCTCGGCCTTCGCCACCCCGACGCCGCTCGAGGCGCTGCCCGCCCGCGTGCGGACGTGGCTCGCGAGCCCGCAGCTCCTCGCGTACGGGAGCACGCGGGCCGAGTCGCCGGTGCACCGGCGGGCGCACATGGACGACTTCGCCGTCAAGGCGTTCGCGCCCACCGGCCGCGTCGTGGGCGAGCACCGCTTCCTCGGGCTTTTCACCTCGAAGGCCCAGGCGAGCGAGGCGGCCGAGATGCCGCTGCTGCGGCGCACGCTGCGGCAGATCCTCAACGCCGAGCGGGTCGTGCGCGGCAGTCACGACTTCAAGGCGATCGTGGCCGTCTTCAACACGATGCCGAAGAGCGAGCTCCTGGCGAGCACGGCGGTCGAGATTCGCGCCGACATCCGCACGATCCTGGCAGCCGAGCGCAGCGACGCCGTGGCGGTGCGCGTGCGGTGCGCGCCGGGTCGCATCTCGGCCCTCGTGGTGATGCCGGCGGCGCGCTTCTCGGGCGAGGTGCAGGCGCGGGTGCGCGCGCTGCTCGCGGCGCGGCTCGGCGGCACGCTGCTGGCGGAGCACCTCCACGTCGACGAGGAAGGACGCGCCCGGCTCCACTTTGCGTTCACCGAAGGGACGGTCCCCCTCGGCGATCGCCTCGACACGCTCGAGGAGGAGGTCGCGGCTCTCGTGCGCACCTGGGAGGAGCGGCTCCGCGACGCGCTCCTCGAGCGCTACGGCCGCACCGCGGGCGCAGAGCTCGCCGCCCGCTGGGCGGGGGCCTTTCCGCGCGACTACCAGGCGGCGGCGTCCATCGAGCAGGCGTGCGCCGACGTGGCCGAGCTCGAGGCGGCGCGGCGCGCGGGCACCCCGCGGGTGACGTTCGTCGCCGACGCCGATGGGGCGTCGTGGCTGCGCTTCTACACGACGGGGAGCCCGGTGCCCCTCGCCGAGCTGCTGCCCCAGCTCGAGCACCTGGGCCTGCGTCCGCTCAGCGAGGACCAGGTGGCGGTGCGGCCGGCCGGGGAGGTGCCGGGCTTCGTCCAGAGCTTCCAGGTGGAGGACCGCCGGGGCCGCAGCGTCGACGTCAGGGCGTGCGGGCCGAGGCTCGGGGCCGCGCTGCTGGCGGTTCGGGCGGGCCGGGCCGAGGACGATGTGCTGGGTCGCCTCGTGCTCGAGGCCGGCCTCGATTGGCGCGCCGTCGCCGCGCTGCGCACCTACGCCGGCTGGCTCGCCCAGACTGGCCTCGCCCCCCGCGCGACGGTGGTCGAGACGCTCGCGGAGCACCCGACCGCCGCACGCGCCCTCTTCGACTGCTTCCAGGCGCGCCTGCGGCCGGGCGGGGTGGCCGGCGACCCGCGGGCGGCGTTCCTTGCTGCGCTCGAGGAGGTGGCGAGCCTCCGCGCCGACACGCTGCTCCGCGCCGCGCTCGACGCCGTCGAGGCGACGGTGCGCACGAACTTCTTCGCCGAGCCCGAGCCGGAGGCGATTGCCGTCAAGCTGCGCGGCACGCCGGCGTGGCTGCCGCGCCCGCGGCCGCTCTACGAGATCTGGGTCCACAGCCCGACGCTCGAGGGGATTCACCTGCGCGCCGGCCTGGTCGCCCGGGGCGGCATCCGCCTGAGCGATCGCCGCGACGACCTGCGCACCGAGATCCTCGACCTGATGAAGACCCAGTGCGTGAAGAACGCGGTGATCGTGCCGACGGGGGCCAAGGGCGGCTTCGTGCTGCGCGGGGCGGCGGCCGCGGCGCCGACGCCGGCCGCCGTGACCGCGGCCTACCGGACGTTCATCCGGAGCCTGCTCGCGCTCACCGACAACGTGGTGGACGGCCGCGTGGTCCATCCGCGCGGGCTCGTCGTCCACGACGGCGAGGATCCGTATCTCGTGGTGGCGGCGGACAAGGGGACGGGCGCGCTCTCCGATGTGGCCAATGCCGTCGCCGCCGAGGCGGGGTTCTGGCTCGGCGATGCGTTCGCCTCCGGGGGGTCGCACGGCTACGACCACAAGGCGCTCGGCATCACGGCGCGCGGGGCCTGGGAGAGCGTGCGCGCCCACTGCCGCGAGCTCGGCCTCGACGCCGACCGCGCCGCGCTCACGGTGATCGGCATCGGCGACCCGAGCGGCGACGTCTTCGGCAACGGCCTCCTGCGCTCGCCGGCCGTGCGGCTGCTCGCGGCCTTCAACCACCGGCACGTCTTTCTCGACCCCGACCCCGATCCGGCGCGGAGCTTTGCCGAGCGCGAGCGGCTCTTCCGCGCGGGCTCGGGGTGGGAGGCGTACGATCCCGCGGTGCTCTCGCGCGGCGGACAGATCGTGGATCGTACGGCCAAGCGCGTGGCGCTCACCCCCGAAGTGCGCGGGCTCCTCGGGCTCGCCGACGAGGCCGTAAGCGGCGAGGCGCTCGTGCGCGCCGTGCTCGTGCGCGAGGCGGATCTCCTCTTCAACGGCGGCATCGGCACCTACGTCAAGGCGAGCGGGGAGACGCATGCGGAGGTCGGCGACCCGGCCAACGACGCCGTGCGCGTCGACGCCAGCGCGCTACGGGTGCGCATGGTCGCCGAGGGCGGGAACCTCGGCTTCACCCAGCGCGCCCGGGTCGAATACGCGCTCGCCGGCGGCCGCATCAACACCGATGCGGTCGACAACTCGGCTGGCGTCGATCTCTCGGATCACGAGGTGAACCTCAAGATCGCCCTCGGCGCAGCCGTCGCGGCGGGGCAGCTCGCCCCCACCGAGCGCGACGCGTTGCTCGCGGCCGTGACGCCCGAGGTGATCGACCGCGTGCTCGCGCACAACCGCCGCCAGGCCCGCCTCCTCGGCGTCGAGCAGGTCCGCAGCCGCACGCGCCTCGAGGAGTTCCGCGTGCTCATGGAGGAGCTCGAAGCTGCGGGCGAGCTCGACCGCGCGCTCGCTGCGCTCCCGGACCGGGCGGCGCTGCGCGCGCGGCGCGGCGTGTTCCTCGGGCTCGCGCGACCCGAGCTCGCGGTCCTCATGGCGCACGCGAAGCTCCACCTCCAGCGCCTGGCGCTCGCCTCGCCGCTGCCGGACGATCCGCTGCTCGAGCCGCTGCTCTTCGCGTACTTCCCGTCGGTGGTGGTCGAGCGCTTCCCCGAGGCCGTGCGCGGCCACCGGCTGCGGCGCGAGATTGTCGCCACCGAGCTCGCGAACGCGATCGTCGACCAGGTGGGTATGACCTTCGTCTCCCGGCTCGGGCGCGACGCGGGCGCCGCCCCGGCGGCGGTGATGCGCGCCTGGGCGATCGCGTGGGCGGTGGCGGGCGGCGAGCGGCTCGCCCGGGCGGTCGAGGCGGCCGGGCTCGCGGTCGACGTCGACACGAGCTGCCAGGTCGCTCTCGAGGGGATCGCGGCGCGGGTGACGGAGTGGGTGCTCGCGAACGACGGCGCCGAGCGGCCAGCGGCAGCGGTCGCCGGGGAGCTCGGGGAGGCCGCGGCGGCGGTCTTGCCGCAGCTCGAGTCCTGGCTCGCCGGGGCCGAGGCCGAGGCGTTCCGCCGCCGCGCCGCGGCCCTCGAGATCGCCGGCCTGCCCGCCGCGCTCGCCCGCGAGCTCACGCTCGCGGAGTGGCTGCCGAGCGCGCTCGACGTCGTCACCGTCGCGCGCGAGCTCGACCTCCCCGTGGCGGCGGCCGCCGCGCGCTACTACGCGCTCGGCGGCGCGCTCGACTTCGCCTGGCTGCTCGAGCGCCTCGGCGAGGTCGCCGACGAGGACCACTGGCAGCGCCGCGCCGTGGAAGGGCTCGCGGCCGACGTGCGCGAGGCCCGCCGTCGGCTGGCACGCTCCACGCCCGAGGCGCTCCCGGCGCGCGGCGTCGAGGTGGTGACGGGGCTCGTGCGCGATCTCCGCGGCGCGCCGCGCGTGTCGCTGGCGGCGCTCGCGGTCGTGGTCCGGGAGCTGCGCCGGCTGGCCGAGCGCGTGGGGGGCTGAACGATGGCGGTCATGCGATTCCTGTTCGCGCTGCTGCTCGGGTTCGTCGCGGGCGTCGGCGTCACGGTCTACTTCCTCAACACGGGCGCCGGCGACCTCTTCGTCCGCCGCGCCGCGGTGGTGCAGGATCTCGAGCAGAAGCTGCGCGATTCCGAGGCGCAGCGCGACCAGCTCGCGCGCAAGCTCGACGACCTGCAGAATCGCGCCGCGCGCATGGAGGACGGCTTCAAGGAGCTCGAGCGCCGCTTCAACGACCTCCAGCGCGGTCAGGAAACGCCGCCCGCACACCGGGGACCGTCCGACTGAGCGCCTCTGGCGGTTCGACCGGCGCTCGCGATAAACAGCGGGCGAGATGGTCGTCCCGCGGAAGCCCTCGTCGCCCGCCTCCGCGTCGCCGCCGGGAGGTGCCGTGCGGCTCACGGTCCTCGGCTCGGGCGACGCCTTCGGCTCGGGCGGGCGTTTGCCGAGCGCCTACTTGGTCGAGGCGCCGAGCGCGACCTTCCTCGTCGACTGCGGGCCGAGCGTGCTCCCCGCCCTCAAGCGGACCCGCTGCGCGCCCGCCGCCGTCGACTTCGTCCTGCTCTCCCATCTCCACGGCGACCATTTCGCGGGCGTGCCCTTTCTGTTCATGGAGTACACGTGGGAGAGCCCGCGCACCCGGCCGCTCGCGATCTACGGGCCCGCGGACACCGCCGGGCGCGTACGGCAGCTCTTCGAGGCGCTCTACGAGCGCTCGGCGCGCAAGCCGCTCTCCTTCCCCGTCGAGTACATCTCGGTCGCGGGGGGCGTGCCGCGCACGGCGGGGGCGGTGCGCATCGTGCCCATCGAGGTCCCGCACGCGGCGGAGCTCGCCTGCTACGCCTACCGCATCGAGGTCGACGGGAAGGTCCTCCTCTATTCGGGCGACACGGCCTCGCTCGCCCCGCTGCTTGCGCACGCGCGCGACGCCGACCTCTTCCTCTGCGAGTGCACGCGGTACGCGAGCCGCGCCGACATCCATGTCGCCTATCCCGAGATCGCCGCCGAGGCCCGCACGCTCGGGTGCCGGCGTCTTCTCCTCTCGCACCTCGGCAGCGAGCCGCTTGCGCGGCGCGCGGACATCAGCCTCGAGTGTGCGGAGGACGGGATGACGCTCGAGCTCTGAGCTCGCTCGGGGTGAGCACGAGCGCGCCGCGGCGCGCCTCGGCCTGCCGGGACTGCTCGGCCTCGAGCAGGCCGCCGAGCGCACGATGCACGAGCGTCGCCAGCAGCGGCACCTCGGGGGCACGCTCGGGCCGGGCGCGCAGGGCGGCGGCGACGGCGAGCGCCTGCACGGCCGCCGTCTCGCGGCCGGTCTCGGCGAGGACGTAGGCTGTACCCTCGAGCCGCCGCGCGACGGGAACCGGCGGGAAGAGCGCTGCGGCGGCGCGGCGCACGGCGCCGAGCATCCGCTCCTCCTGCTGGGCCGGGCTCAGCACGAGCGGGCTCTCCTCGAGCGCCTTCACCTCGGCGAGCAGGGGCGCGAGCGCCTCCTGCGGCGGCCACCACAAGGCCAGCTCGGGCTCGGCGAGCAGCGCGCTCGATCCCTCGACGAGCCGCTCGGCCTCGTCGCCTTCGGGTACGCGCGCGCGCGCCGACACGGGCTCCGCGGGGGCGGCTGGAGGCTCGGCCGTGAGCCGCGTGCGCACCCGGGCATAGGCGCGCCCGCGGCCAGCGGCGGCGGCCCGCGCGTCTGCCTCGACGAGCAGGGCGTCGAGGACCCGCCAGTCGGCGGCGACCAGGCGGAGCCCGGCCCGCTCGGCGAGCGCGCGCCGCGCGGCGCGCACCTCCCTGCGGCTCACCTCGGCGACGTCGAGCTCCTCGAGCCCTCCCGGCTCGTGCAGCCGCGCCGCCACCAGCAGCGTGCCGCCGTCGGGGAGCGGGCGCAGCAGCCACACGAGGCGATCGCCGCGGCCGTCGAAGGCGCTGACGAGCCCCTCGACGGGCGCCGGCAGGGGACGGACCGCCGCCGACGGAGTCCGCCCCGGCGGCACGACCCCGCGCCGGCGCAGCCCGTGAAGCGCCCGCCGGGCGGTCTTGCGCAGCTCGCGGTCGGCGACGTGCTCGGCGAGCGCCGCGAGCGCCGCGGCCGCCGCTGCCGTCGGGATCGCGCCGAGGGCCTCGATCAGCACCGCCACGTCGGGGCCCGAGGCCAGCTCGGCGAGCCGGGCGACGGGTGGTGCGTCCGCCTCGAGCGCAAGGCCGAGCCGCGCGAGCGTCGCTTCGGCCAGCGCGCGGGGATCGCTCACGAAGACGCTCCGCTCCCCGCTGCGCGGGGGAACGCGGCGAGCCGCGCGAGCACGTGGTCCCGAATCCAGTGCTCGTCCCACCACTCGACGGGATCGACCCACGTGCCGTCCACGAGCATCCCGAAGTGGAGGTGGTCGCCGGCGGCGAGACCGGTCTCGCCAGTGCGGCCGAGCAGCTGACCGCGCGCCACCGTCTCGCCCACGGCGACCGCGATCGCGCTCAGGTGGCCGTAGAGCGAGAAGAGGCCGAGGCCATGGTCGAGCAGCACGGCGTTGCCGTAGATGCCGAGCGGACCGGCGAAGACGACGCGGCCCGCGTTGCCGGCGGGCACGGGCGCGGTCTTCACCGACGCCAGGTCGAAGCCGAGATGCACCGAGTGGTCGATCACCCGCCCCTGGTAGGTGTAGGTTCGCCGGTCGCCGAAGCCAGCGAGCGGGGCCGAGTCGGGCAGGCGAAGAAACGGCCCCTGCCAGAGGGGCTCGGGCGTCGGATGGGCACAGAGCGCGCGGATGCGCGCCTCGGTTGCGCGCCGCAGCTCCCCGTCGACGCGCGCAAAGGCCGCGACCGGATCGGCGGGCGCGTCGAGCCCGGCCTCGTGCAGCAAAGGGAGCACCTTGCCAGCGAGAAAGACGTCGGTCAGCGCGAGCGTCTTTTCCGCGAAGCGACGCGGGCGCACCGTGACGTCGAAGGGCTGCTCGCGCCGGTTGCCCGCGGCATCGGCGGCGACGACGACCGGGGTCGCCGCCTCGGCGTCCGCCGGGACGGCGAAGAGCGCCGCGCGCAGCCCGGGATCGCTGAAGAGGCCGGCGGTGCCGGGGTAGAGCACGCCCGCGACCTCGACGCCGCTCGCCACCGAATCGGCCCCGACGCGATAGACGACGCACTCGCTGCCGCCGTGGCGCACCACGTGCCGGTTCGTGAGCACGTCGACCGCGGGCGGCGTCAAGTCGATGCGCACGGCGTGCACCACCCGGGGGCCGCGGTGGAACGCCGCGAGCCAGGAGTAATCCGTGGCCCAGACCTCGAGCGTGGCCGGACCCTCGGGGACGTGGGCGGCAGCGGCGTCGACGGTCGCCGCCACGGTCGCCTCGTGCACGCGGCTGCCGAGGAGGGAGACGCGCGGGAACTCCCGCGCGGCGACGACGACCGGTGCGCCGCTGGCGGGCACCAGGCGGATCTCCACGCGGCGGAGCCCCGTGCCCCGGTCGCGGGCGACGACCGTGATCGGCGTCGTGTGCCCGACGACGTCGACGGGGGTGGTGAGCTCGGCCGTCGGGGCGAGCGGCTCGGCGCGCGTGAGCAGGAGCCCGCCCAGGAGCGCGACGCCAACGACGAGGGCGAGCCGCCGCCTCACCGCAGCGCCCGCAACAGCGCGAGGAGGTGCGTCGTGATCCGGTGCGTCGCCCCCCAGATCACGTGCCCGTCGACGGCATAGAGGTCGACGGGGAGCCGCGCCTCGCCGAAGTCCCAGACCTCGCGCCGGGTGGTCGTCGGCGCCTCGAGCCGGTGCACCGCGACCGTGAAGATGGCGTCGACCTCCCCGGGCGACGGACGCCACGGAGGGGGGTGCGGCACGAAGCCCACGACGGGCGTGATCACGAAGCGGGTGCGCACCGTCTCGATGTCGTCGAGCGCACCGAGCACGCGCACCCGCGCGGGATCGAGCCCGATCTCCTCCTGCGCCTCGCGCAGCGCCGCGGCCGTGGGGTCGGCATCGCCGGGGTCGATGGCCCCGCCCGGGAAGGCCACCTGGCCCTGGTGATGGGGCAGCGAGGCGGCGCGGCGGGTGTAAAGCAGATGGAGGTCGCCGTCGACCGCGAGCAGCGGCACGAGCACGGCCGCCGCGGTCCGGTCGCCGCGGTCGAGCGTCCGCCGCGGGCGCGCGGCGAGCGCCGCGGCGAGCGCGTCGGCGAGCTGCGCGAGCGTGTCCAGAGCCGCCGAGGGTAGCATCCGCCTCGCGGAGGCGGAAGGCGCGGCGACGTGGTAAGGAGTCCCATGACCCGCGGCGGCGCCGTCGTCGTGCTCCGCTACCACGAGGTCGCGCTCAAGGGGCGCAACCGGCCGTACTTCGTGCGCCGTCTCGCCGCGCACGTGGAGCGCGCGACCGCGGGCCTGCCGGTGGGCCGCCCGCGCGCGGCGTCGGCGCGCCTCCTGCTCCCGCTGCGCGACGTGGCCTGCTGGCCCGCGCTGCGCGAGCGGCTCGCGCGCGTCTTCGGCGTCGCCAATTTTTCCCTCGCGCACGAGGTGCCGCTCGCGGGCGGCGAGGGGCCGGCCGCGCTCGCGCCGCTGGCCGACGCCGTGCTCGCGGCGCTCGCGGGCGCTACGGTGCCGAGCTTCCGCGTGCAGACCAAGCGGGCGGACAAGCGCTTCCCGCTCGACTCGCCGGCGGTGAACGCGTGGCTCGGTGCGCGCGTCAAGGCGGCCACCGGGGCGCGCGTCGACCTCCGGGCACCCGCGCTCACGATCGCCGTCGAGCTGCTCCCCGGGCGGGCGTTCTTCGCGCTCGAGAAGGTGCCCGGCGCCGGCGGGCTGCCGGTCGGCACGAGCGGGCGCGTGCTCGCGCTGCTCTCGGGCGGCATCGACTCGCCGGTGGCGGCCTGGCGGATGATGCGCCGGGGCTGCCGCGTCGACTTCGTCCACTTCCACAGCGCGCCGCTCCTCGACCGCCGCAGCGAGGAGAAGGCGCGCGAGCTCGCGCGCGTGCTCGTCCGCTGGGAGCTGGAGGCGGTCTTCCACGCCGTGCCGTTTGCCGAGGTGCAGCGGCGGATCGTCGCCGCCGTGGCCCGGCCGCTGCGGGTCGTGCTCTACCGGCGCATGATGCTGCGCATCGCCGAGGCGCTGGCGCGCGCCTGCGGCGCCGAGGCGCTGGTCACCGGCGAGAGCCTGGGGCAGGTGGCCTCGCAGACCCTCGCCAACCTCGCCGTGATCGGCGCGGTGACGACGCTGCCCGTGCTGCGTCCGCTGCTCGGCTTCGACAAGGGCGAGATCACCGACCAGGCCGCGCGCCTGGGCACGCTCGAGACCTCGATCCAGCCGGACGCGGACTGCTGCCAGCTCTTCGTGCCGCGCCATCCGGCCACCCGCGCCGAGCCGATCGCCGTCGCGGCGGCCGAGGCGCGGCTCGACGTGCCGGAGCTGGTGGCGCTCGCCGTGAGCGCCACGGAGCGGACGGCGCTCTGCTACCCCGAGCGGCCGGTGGGCGCCCCGCGGGCCGAGGTGGGATGAGGCGAGGGCTCGCCGAGCACGAGGAAGATGTCACGGACGGCCCGGCGGCCGAGGCGCGCGTTCAGCCGCGCGCAGAGCTCGGTCTTGAGGAGGTGCAGCTCCTGCATCCACGCCGAGTCGTCGACGGCGACGACGAGCACGCCGCGCCGCAGCCGCCGCGGGCGGGCGTGCGGGGCGAGCAGCGGCCCCAAGACCTCCTCCCAGTGGCCCCACACGGCGTAGTCGGCGAGATCCCGGCCGCCCGGGAGCCGCGCGAGCGCTTGGGCGAGCACGTCGCCGAGCCGCGTGAGATCACCGCGCATGGCCCCGGCCGCCGGCGCTTGATGGGATTTCCTTGACAGCACAATATGTGGTGGTGTATGCGCGCACACACCCCCAGATCATGGGGTCGGAGGGAGGACGGTGATGGGGACGGCGGAGGCTGAGGGACGGCGGATACCCAACGAGCCGGCGGCGCGGCCGGGGCCCGGGCTCAGCGTGGCGCGGCGCTTCGTGCCGCCGGGCGTGGACCCGTACGACGAGGTCGAGTGGGAGACCCGGGCGGCGGTGATCCAGGGCGAGCGCGGCGAGGTCGTCTTCGAGCAGCGCGACGTCGAGGTGCCGAAGGCGTGGTCGCAGCTCGCGACCAACGTCGTCGTGTCGAAGTACTTCCGGGGGCCGCTCGGCACTCCGCAGCGCGAGCGCAGCGTGCGGCAGCTCGTCGGCCGGGTGGTGAACACGCTCTGCGAGTGGGGCGCCGCCCAGGGCTACTTCGCCACGCCGACCGACCGGCAGAACTTCCACGACGAGCTCACCCACCTCCTCCTCCAGCAGAAGCTCTCGTTCAACAGCCCCGTGTGGTTCAACGTCGGCGTCGAGCCGAGGCCGCAGTGCTCGGCGTGCTTCATCCTCTCCGTCGAGGACCGCATGGAGTCGATCCTCGACTGGTACCGCAAGGAAGGGATCATCTTCAAGGGCGGTTCGGGCTCGGGGGTGAATCTCTCGCGGCTGCGCTCCTCGAAGGAGCGGCTCGCGGGCGGCGGCACGGCCTCCGGTCCGGTGTCGTTCATGCGCGCCGCGGATGCGTCGGCGGGGGTGATCAAGTCGGGCGGGAAGACCCGGCGCGCGGCGAAGATGGTCGTGCTCAACATCGACCATCCGGACATCCTCGAGTTCATCACCTGCAAGGCCGAGGAGGAGCGGAAGGCCTGGGCGCTCATCGCCGCGGGCTACGATGCCTCGCTCGACGGGCCCGCCTACAGCTCGATCTTCTTTCAGAACGCCAACAACTCGGTCCGCGTGACCGACGAGTTCATGCGCGCCGCGCTCGAGGGGCGGCCCTGGCAGACGCGCTACGTCACCACGGGGGAGGTGTGCGAGACGCTGCCGGCGCGCGAGCTGCTCCGGCGGATCGCCGAGGCCACGCACCAGTGCGGGGACCCGGGCATGCAGTTCGACACCACCATCAACGACTGGCACACCTGCCCGGCGAGCGGACGGATCAACGCGTCGAACCCGTGCTCGGAGTACATGCACCTCGACGACAGCGCCTGCAACCTCGCGAGCCTCAACCTCATGCGCTTTACCGACGAGGCGGGCGTCTTCGACGTCGCGGCCTTCCGCCACGCCGTCGACATCGCGATCCTCGCGCAGGACATCATCGTCGACCGCTCGAGCTATCCGACCGAGGAGATCGCCGCCAACGCGCACGCCTACCGCGAGCTCGGGCTCGGCTACGCGAACCTGGGCGCGCTGCTCATGTCGCTCGGGCTCCCCTACGACTCCGAGGCGGGCCGGCAGTACGCGGCGGCGGTGACGGCGCTCATGTGCGGCGAGGCGTACGCCGAGTCGGCGCGGATCGCCGCGGCGCTCGGGCCCTACGAGGGGTTCGCCCGCAATCGCGAGCCGCACCTGCGCGTGCTCGAGAAGCACCGCGCCCACGCCTACAAGCTCGACCCGGCGCTCGTCCCGCTCGAGCTGCTCGCAGCCGCCCGCGAGGTGTGGGATCAGGCGCTCGCCGGTGGCCGGGAGCACGGCATGCGCAACTCCCAGGTGACGGTGCTCGCGCCGACCGGGACCATCGCCTTCATGATGGACTGCGACACGACCGGCGTGGAGCCCGACATCGCGCTGGTGAAGTACAAGAAGCTCGTCGGCGGCGGGATGCTCAAGATCGTCAACGGCACGGTGCCACGGGCGCTGCGCCGGCTCGGCTACGACCCGCGCACGATCCAGGAGATCGTCGAGTACATCGACGAGCAGGAGACGATCGAGGAGGCGCCAGGTCTCAAGCCGGAGCACCTGCCGGTGTTCGACTGCGCCTTCCGGCCGGCGCGGGGGACGCGCTCGATCCATCCCCTCGGCCACCTCCGCATGATGGCGGCCGTGCAGCCGTTCATCTCGGGCGCGATCTCGAAGACCATCAACGTGCCCGAGCAGGCGACGGTCGAGGACATCGAGCAGGCCTACATCGAAGCGTGGCGGCTCGGCCTCAAGGCCGTGGCGATCTACCGCGACGGCTGCAAGAAGGTGCAGCCGCTCAACACGGGCCGCCCGGCGAAGGAACCGGCGCCCCCGGCGCCCCGACCGGTGCGGCGTCATCTGCCGACGGATCGCCAGGCGCTCTGCCACAAGTTCGAGGTGGCCGGCCACGAGGGCTATCTCCACGTCGGCTTCTTCGAGGACGGGACGCCGGGCGAGATCTTCATCAAGATGGCGAAGGAGGGCAGCACGATCTCGGGGCTCATGGACTCGATCGGCGTGCTCACCTCGATGGCGCTCCAGTACGGCGTCCCGCTCGAGGTGCTGGTGTCGAAGTTCAGCCACGTGCGCTTCGAGCCGTCGGGCTTCACGAAGAACCCCGACATCCCGATGGCGAAGTCGCTCATCGACTACATCTTCCGCTTCCTGGGCTCGCGCTTCCTCTCCCGGGAGGCGCGGGCTGCGGTGGGGCTCGTCGAGCGCGAGGAACCGGCGCGAACCCCCGGGGCACCCGAGCGCCCGCGCCTCGAGCCGGCGGCCCCGCGCGCGGCGATCGCCTTTAGCCCGCAGGCCGATGCGCCGAGCTGCCCGGACTGCGGCTCGCTCATGATCCGCAACGGCTCCTGCTACAAGTGCCTCAACTGCGGCGCGACCAGCGGGTGCTCCTGAAGCGGCGTGCCGCGGGCTTTGGGGGATGCAGGAGGAGGTCCGCCGGTGTGGCGGTGGGAGGCTTGACGGCGTTCGGACGCGCCCTATAACAGGCCGCAGCCGATCCCCGCGACGGGGTCGGCGTCCCTTCTCGAGGGAGTCACCATGGCGGACACCCTGAAGTTCACGGAAGACCACCTGTGGGTACGGGTGGAAGGCCAGCGGGCGCACGTCGGCATCTCGGACTACGGACAGGCCGAGCTGGGCGAGGTCATCGCGGTCGAGCTTCCGGACGTCGGGGACGAGCTGGAGAAGGGCGAGCCGTTCGGCGAGATCGAGTCCGTGCGGACCGTGACCGAGCTGCTCTCCCCGGTCGGCGGGACCGTCACCGCGATCAACAGCGACCTCGATGATCATCCGCGGATCGTGAACGAGGATCCGTACCACGAAGGCTGGCTCGTCGAGATCGAGATGACGGACGAGACGGAGCTCGAGGACCTGATGGACTCCGACGAGTACGAGGCGTACGCGTCGGGGGAGAGCGAGGAGTAGCCAGGCTAGGGGCGGCGGAACCGATAGACGGTTTCGCCCGGTCGCACGAGCCCGAGCTCGCGACGCGCGAGCCCCTCGAGGTAGGTATCGTCGTGCTCGAGGCGCCCGATCTCCGCGTGCAGGCGGGCGTTCTCGCCGAGGAGCTCGACCGTGGCCGCCGCCAGCCGGCGGTGCTCGGCGCGCAGCGCGCGAAGGTGGCGCACCCCCTGGGGCCCGAACAGCACCGAGCCAGCCACGGCCGCGATCGCGAGCACGAGCGCGGCAGTGAGCAACTGGCCTCCGGCGCGCTGCACGGGCCCCGGGGTAGCGAAAAGGCCCAGCGAGCGCAAGGCCGCGCCCGACGGCACGGCATAAAACGACCTGCTACTTGCCGGCGAAAGCCGCCGTGAACGCGATTTTAGGGGGCGGATCTCCTAGCACCGGCGCCGGCACCACTTTAAAAAAAAATTTCCAAAACACCGGTCGTCCCTTGACTCCCGAGGCCGCCACCCCCTATACTCCGCCGCGGATGCTGGGAGGTGGGGTGGCTGGGGCTCTCGCCTGAGCGACCAGTCCAACAGGAGGTATCTATGGCGGCAAGGAAGAAGGCATCGAAGAGCAAGGCGAAGAAGAAGGCCCCCGCGAAGAAGGGGTCGAAGAAGAAGAAGTAAGTGACGCGGTCTTCGTTCGGTTCGTTCTGCTAGGCACGTAAGACACACCCAAGCGAACCCAAGGAATTCGATCTCAGGCGAGAGCGGGCCCTTGACGGGCTCGGAGAAAGGCCCTTCGAATCCGAAGGGCCTTTTTCGTTTTCGATGCCGGCGCTGCTTTCCATCACCCCCGTGCACGCCGAGGCGGCGCGCTACACCGCGACGCTCCTCTGCGCGGGCGAGCTGTGGACCGGCCCCGAGGTGTGGCGTCCGTTCGCGAGCTATCTCGCGCACCGCGGCTGGGAGGCCGGGCTCGTCGACTTCCGGTCGATCGGCGGAGGGATCGCCGGGCGGGCGGCAGTCCTCGCCGCGCACGCCGCGGCGCTGGCCGCGCCGCCAGTCCTCGTCGGTCACGGCGCCGGGGCGCTCACCGTGCTCGGCGCCGCGGTGGGCGGGCGCGTCGCGGCGGTCGTGCTGCTCGCGCCGCTGCCGCCCCGGAGCCCGGCGCTGCGGGCACTGCTCACGCGCTGGCGCACGCTCGGGGCGGTGGCGTTCGGCCGGCGGGTGCCTCCGCCCGAGGCGCAGGCCGCCGTCCTCGCGCTCGACGAATTGCCGGCCGCGACGCGGGCCGGCGTGGAGCGGAGCCTCGCGGCCGAGCACCCGGCCGTCGTGCGCGAGCTCCTGCGCGGGCGGGTGCCGCTTCTCGCCGCCGGGTCCACCCCGACGCTGCTGGCGACGGGCGAGCACGACCCGCTGCTCCCGCCGCCCGCGGCCGCGGCGCTCGCTGCCGCGATCGGGGCCGAGCATCGCATCCTCCCCGGCGCCGGCCGGTGGCTCCCCTGCGCCCCCGGCTGGGAGCGGTGCGTGGGGGTCGTCCACCGCTGGCTCGTGCAGCGCCTGGGCGAGGGGCTCCTCGAGCTCTACGCCGAGGCGATGGCGGAACGCGATGTGGACGATCCCGAAAGCTAGCCCGCTTGCTGCTTGAGCGGCAGGAAGGTGTGGAGGCCGCACTCGGTCTTGGCGAGCCCCGCCCACCGCCCCGCACGCTCGTCTTCGCCCGGCAGCACGGGGCGCGTGCACGGCGCGCAGCCGATGCTCGCGTAACCGCGCTCGAAAAGCGGATGCGTGGGGATGTCGTGGCGCTGGAGGTAGTAGAACGTGTCGCGCGAGGTCCACGACGCGAGCGGGTTGATCTTGTAGAGACCGCCCTGATACTCCTCGACCACGTGCAGCGCCTGTCGCGTGAACGCCTGGTCGCGGCGGCGGCCGTTGATCCACGCGCGCACGCCAGGCAGGTAGCGGCGCAGCGGCTCGACCTTGTTGAGATGGCAGCAGAGGTCCGGATCGCGCGCGTAGAGGTCGAGGCCGTAGCGGGCGGCGAAGGCCTCCCGCGGCATGACCGGGTGCAGCTCGACCAGGTTGAGCTGGAAGCGCCGCACCAGCTCGTCGCGGTAGGCGAGGGTCTCGGGAAAGTGGAAGCCCGTGTTGATGAAGACCACCGGCACCTCGGGAGCGATCGTGCGCAGCATGTGCGCGAGCACCACCCCCTCGTGCTGGAAGGAGCACGTGAGGATCACGTGGGGGCGAAAGCGCGCCCACGTCCACGCGAGGATCGCCTCGGGCGTGGCGTGCTCGAGCTCGCGGTTGACCGCGCCGAGGTCCACGTCGGTCGATGGGGCGGACACCCGCGGACCGTAACACAGGGGTGTGGACCAGACAACGCGGGGGGGGCGTGGGCGTGCGCGTGATCGGCCTCATGTCGGGCACGTCCCTCGATGGCATCGACGCCGCGCTCGCCGAGGTTCGCGGGCGCCGCCCGCGCGTGCGCCCGCTCGGCTTTCGCACCGTTCCGCTGCCCCGCGCGCTGCGCACACAGCTCCTCGCGGCGGCCGAGGGCGCCGCGCTCGACGCCGCGACCTTCGCCGCGCTCCACGTGACGATGGGCGAGCGCCTCGCCGCCGCGGCCCTCGCCCTCTGCCGGGCGCTCGGGGTGGCGCCGGCCACGGTCGCGCTCGTGGGCTCGCACGGGCACACGCTCCACCACGCGCCCGCCGCGGGCGCGACGCTCCAGATCGGCGAGCCCGCCGTGATCGCCGCGCGCACCGGGATCACGACCATCGCCAACTTCCGCCCCGCCGACGTGGCCGCCGGCGGCGAGGGCGCGCCGCTTACGCCCTGGGCGCACGCGGTGCTCTTCGCCCACCCGCGGCGGGCCCGCGCGGTGCAGAATCTCGGCGGCATCGGCAACGTGACCTACCTGCCGCCCGGCGGCGACCTCGACGCGGTGCGGGCCTTCGACACGGGGCCCGGCAACATGGTGATCGACGGCGTGGTGCGGCGCCTCTCGCACGGTCGGCGCTGGATGGACCGCGACGGCCGCCTGGCGCGCCGCGGCCGGGTGGACGAGGGGCTGCTCGCGCGGCTCCTGCGCCATCCCTTCCTCGCGCGCCGGCCGCCCAAGTCGACGGGCCGCGAGGAGTTCGGCGTCGCGCCCGTCGAGTGGCTCGTGCGCGAGGGGCGCCGCCGCCGCCGCTCGGAGGCCGACCTCGTGGCCACGGCGACCGCGTTTACCGCGCGGGCGACGGCGGAGGCGTATCGGCGCTTCCTGCCGGCGCTCGACGAGGTGCTGCTTGCCGGCGGCGGGAGCCGCAACCCGACGCTCGTCGCGATGCTGGCGGCGGCGCTCCCCGGCGTGCGCCTCACTCCGGTCGACGCGCTCGGCTACGACGCCGACGCGCTCGAGGCCTACGCCTTCGCGCTGCTCGCCTGGGCGACGGCCGCCGCGCGGCCCGCGTCCCTGCCGCGCGTGACGGGCGCCGCTGTGCCGATGGTGCTCGGGCTGGTCGCGCCCGGGCGCGGGTGGCGCCCGCTGCGGTTTGACACGGCCCGGCACGGCTGTTAGCGCCGGCGCCATGGACGCGTACATCGTCGATGCCTGTCGCACCCCGCGCGGGCGCAAGAACGGAGGGCTCGCGGGCGTGCATCCCATCGATCTCTGCACGGTGCCGATGAAGGCGATCGTCGAGCGCACCGGGATCGACCCCGCCCGCATCGACGATGCGATCATCGGCTGCGTCACCGAGGTGGGCGAGCAGGGGGCGTGCATCGGGCGGGCGGCGGTGCTGGCGGCCGGCTGGCCGATCGAGATCCCGGGCTTCAGCTTGAATCGCTTCTGCGGCTCGGGGCAGACGGCGGTGAACCTCGCGGCCCAGGGGGTCGCGGCAGGCGCCTACGACGTGGTCTACGCGGGGGGCGTCGAGAGCATGAGCCGCTGTCCCATGGGCAGCGACATGGGCGCGCTCCCCCCGAGCCTCACCGAGCGCTACCCGCTCGTCCCCCAGGGGCTCTCGGCCGAGATGATCGCCGAGCGCTGGGGCTACAGCCGCCGCCAGCTCGACGAGTACGCGCTCGAGAGCCAGCGCCGCGCCTGGCGCGCCATCCAGGAGGGGCGATTCGCGAAGAGCCTCGTGCCCGTCCCCGACGCGCCCCAGCCCGACGGCACGCGCAAGACGATCGCCACCGACGAGCACCCGCGCCCGCAGTCGACGCTCGAAGGGCTCATGGCGCTCAAGCCGTCGTTCAAGCCCGACGGGAAGATCCATGCCGGCAACTCGAGCGGCATCGTCGACGGCGCGGGTGGCGTGCTGCTCGCCTCCAAACGGGCGGTGAAGGACCTCGGTCTGCGGCCCCGGGCGCGGATCGTCGACACCGTGATCGTGGGCTCCGAGCCGGTGATCATGCTGACCGGGCCCATCCCGGCGACGCAGAAGATCCTCAGGCGCACCGGACTGACCATCGACGACATCGACCTCGTCGAGATCAACGAGGCGTTCGCCCCCGTGCCGCTCATCACCATGCAGGAGATCGGGATCCCGCACGAGAAGGTGAACGTGAACGGCGGCGCGATTGCGCTCGGTCACCCCCTCGGGGCCACGGGGGCGATGCTGATCGGCACGCTCCTCGACGAGCTCGAGCGGCAGGACAAGACCCTGGGCCTGTGCACGATGTGCATCGGCTACGGCATGGGGATCGCGACGATCATCGAGCGGGTGTAGCGGGCGGCTACGCGGGGGCCGCGGCGGGCGCGTAGGCGGCCTTCCACGCCTCGACGTGATGGCGGTTGTCGAGCTGCCAGGGGTGGAAGCCGGGGCGGAAGTAGCCGAGCCAGAGGCGCCAGACGCGCCGCATGCCGCCCGGGCGGATCCAGAGGAAGCGCCAGAGCCGCCACCAGCCCCGGAGATCGCCGAGGGCGCCGTCGGCGTGCACGAGGCGCAGGTGAAAGCGCGTCACGTCGATCCAGAACCCGATCGTGACGAGCAGCATGACGCGGACCCGCCGCAGGTAGGCGCGCCAGTCCTCGCCGACCACCTCGCGATACACGTCGTAGGCGACCGCCTTGTGCTCGGTTTCCTCGGCCGCGTGCCAGCGCCAGATCGCCGCGAAGCGCTCGTCGGCGCCGGCGAGGTTCCGCGGGTCGCCGAGCGCCACGTCCGCCATGATGGCCGTGAAGTGCTCGAGCGCAATCGTGATCGCGAGCGCTTCCTCCGGCGAGACGCGGGCGCGGAGCTCGTCGAGGAGCCGACGCAGACGGTCCTCGAGCGCGCGCGCCGGGAGCCCGGCGGCCGCGAGCGCCGCGTTGTACCGCCGGTGCTCGCGGCTGTGCATCGCCTCCTGTCCGAGGAAGCCCTGGACGTCGGCGGCGAGCTGCGGCGAGCGGATGCGGTCGCGGAAGTGCCGGACGCTGTCGATGAAGAAGCTCTCGCCCTCGGGGAAGAGGAGGGAGAGCGCGTTGAAGAAGTGCGCGACGTGCAGGCCCTCGGGGTGCCAGTGCCGCACGTCGCCGCCCTCGAGGTCGAACCGCAGGTCGCGCCGGACGATGGGGTCCACGGGGAAGCCCTCCTTTGTGTTACACTGATTCATGTCATGATCGGCGACGTGGCGTCAAGCGCCGGTTCCGGGGGAGGGCCGGGAGGGGAGGCATGACGAGGGGCGGCGGCTGGCTCACGATCGAAGAGCTCTCGGCGCGCTCGGGGGTGACGACGCGGAACATCCGCGCCTATCAGAGCCGCGGCCTCCTGCCGGCGCCGGTGAGCCGGCCGGGGCGCCGCGCGGCCTTCTACACGGCCGAGCATCTCGCCCGCCTGCGGCTGGTGAACCGGCTCCAGCAGCGCGGCTTTTCCCTCGCGGGCATCGCCGAGCTGCTCCAGGCGTGGGAGGGCGGCCAAAGCCTCGAGCAGGTGCTCGGCATCGAGTCGGCGATTGCCGAGGCGGAGCCCGAGGACTCGGTCGTCCTCTCCGCCGCCGCGCTGCGGGCGCGGCTGCCGCGCGACGTCGATCCCGCCCGGGCGATTGCGCAGCTTCTCGCCGTGGGGCTCGTCGTCCGTCATGGGCGCGGCTATCGGCTGCGGCATCCGAAGGTCTTCGAGCTCGGCATCGATGCGGTGCGCGCCGGCATCCCGTTCGACGCGCTCGTCGACGAGTTCGTCCGGCTGCAGGAGGACCTGCACGCGATCGCGCTGCGCTTCGTGACCCTGTTCACGACCCACGTGCTCCACCCCTACTTCGAGGCGGGTGCACCCCGCGCGCGGCTGCCGGAGCTGGTGGAGCAGCTCAAACGCCTGCGCGCGCTTTCGGTCGAGGCGGCCGTGTCCCTCCTGCGGCAGGCCATGGCCGACGAGATCGAGGCCGCGGCGCGCGAGGACCTCCCCGTGCCGGGCCTAGCGCCGGCCGCGGTGGCGCCCGGGGGCAAGCGGCGTCGCTGAAGGGGCGCCGCGCACTCCGGCGCGCAGGGGCCGCCCCTCAGGCCACGTGAAGGTTGCGCTTGGGGACGTCGCGCAGCAGCACGTCGTCCGGCGCCTCGCGCTGATCCCCTTCGAGCAGCCGCTCGAGGCCCTCGCGGACCTCCTTGCGGGTCATCTGCACGCCGTAGCTCTGCAGGATCGCGCGGATGAGCTCGTAGTGCGACTCGATCGACTGCGTCACCGAGAGGTAGCCGTGCGCGCCGGCGCTGCGGCCGGCCCAGAGGTTGAGCGGGGCCATCTTGAAGAACGTGAGGTCGCTCTCGGCGGGCTCGATCAGGATGATGTCGCCCTGGAAGTGCGGGTCGTCCTGGTACTGGCGGATGCCGAGCTGGAGCCGCGAGTGGAGCAGCGTGCGCAGCACCTGGTTGAGCACCGTGAGCATGCCCTGGTCGGCGAGCGGCTTGCCCTGGAGCACGTACTCGCCGCGGTCCGGCAGGTAGCGGCGCACGACGCGGTTCGAGAACGGCCGAAACGGATTGTAACAGATGACGAGGTCGGCGCCGTGCTCGATGGCGACGTCGATGTTCGCGGTGCGCCGCACGCCGCCGTCGACGTAGTCGACGCCGCGGATGCGCGCCGGCCGGTAGAAGCCGGGCAGCGCCGTGGACGCCTGCACCGCCTCGGAGATCGTGAGCGACGTGTCCTCGTCGTGGCCGAAGACCACCCGCTCGGCCGTGTCGAGGTTCATCGCGACGATGTACAGCTCGACGCCGCGCGTGCGGAAGAGCACGCGGAAGTCGTTGGTCATGCCGCGCCGCTCGATGTTGTGGCGGAGGTAGCGCTCGAGGGCGGCGTTGTCGAAGATGCCGGAGGGCAGGTAGGCGAGCGGGAAGGGGAACTCGCGCACCGAGGCGATGGCGTCCACCACCGGCCGCACGCAGGCGACCAGGTTCGAGAGCGTCGGCTGGCGGCGCGCCCGCGCGAGCTGGTCCTCGAGCGAGCGCACGAGGCCCGGGGTCTGCACGAAGAAGTCGTAGAGCAGGCCGGGGACGTAGGTGATGAGGTCGATCAGGAACTCGACCGGCTTTGCGAGGAACTCGCTCAGGTTCAGCTGGTAGAAGTCGAGCGGCGAGAAGTACGTGAAGTCTTCCGACGTTCCCTCGAGCGCCCGCAGCATCTGCGGCGGGGTGACGCCGCCCGCCAGCGGCGCGGCGAGGAAGGCCCCGGCGGACAGGCCCACGTAGACGTCGAAGTCGGTGGTCTTGCGGTTGACGAGGAAATCGTCGAGCGCCTTGAGGCCCCCGAGCTTGTAGGCGCCCCCCGTGATCGCCCCGCCGGCGAGGACCATCGCGATGCGCGCGTTGCGCTTGCGGACCGAGAGGTCGCTCTTGTGGACGATCGTGAGGCCCATGACGGTGCCTGCCTACTCCCGCAGCGGAGGACCGAGACGCCCGGGACACCGGGGTCGGCCCCGTGTCATACGGATAGGGTAAGCAAGGTGCGTACCAGGCGCCAGCCCTCGCCCTTCGCCGTCCATGCTCCCACGATTGTGCGACGCGTCGTACTAAAGGGACGGGCCGCAGTCAACAATTGGACCCGCTCCCCCGAATCCCGGCACGGGCCCCGCCTTGCAGACCTCTCAGCTCGTGCGCGCGTGCGGTGTGTCCTTCCAGCGAAACGGGGTCTCGCGCATCGTGCGATCGGCTGCTGCCAGCGCCTCGGGTGTGTCGATGGTGAGCCAGCGTCCCGCGGTGACCCATCCGTAGACCGGCACGCCTCGGGCGATGAGCTGCGGATAGGTGACGCGCATGATCCCGAAGGCGACCCCCGGAGCCATCCAGTTGAAGATGCCCGGCTCGAGCACGTGCAGGCCCGGGAACATGAAGCCCCGCAGCTTCTCGGCGACGGGGCCGGCGGGCCGCCCGGCGATCCGACGCACGCGGTCGTGGGCGTCGAGCTCGACGAGCCCCCAGCGGGCGGCGTTGGGGTCGGGGCGCACGGCGATCGTGGCGAGCCCGCCCCGGGCGCGGTGGAAGGCGATCACCTCGGCGAGGTCGACTTCGAGCAGGCTGTCGCCGTTCACCACCACGAACGGCTCGCCGGCGAGCAGCGCCTCCGCGCGCTTGATGCCGCCGCCCGTGTCGAGGATCGGATCCTCCCACGAGTAGCGGACGTGCAGCCCGAAGCGCGCGCCGTCACCCACATGGGCTGCGATGAGCTGTCCCAGGTGATGGAGATTGATCACGACCTCCTCGATGCCGCCGGCCCGCAAGAAGGCGAGCAGATGGTCGAGGAGGGGACGGCCGCCCACCGGCATGAGAGGCTTCGGAAGCACGTCGGTGTGCGGCGCAAGCCGCCGCCCGCGCCCCGCAGCGAGCACCATGGCGCGCCGGATCATGCCGGCGCCAGCTCCGGCACGTACTCGGCGAGGCGGGTCTGCAGTCCGGCGATCGCCGCGGCGGCGAGCATCCGCCGCGCAACGGCATAGACCGCGGGGAGATAGGCGAGATAGCCGCGCTTCCCCTGAACCAGCTCGAGGAAGTGGAAGCGGCCGATCACCTTGAGCGCGCGGTGGAGCGCGCAGAGGCGGTAGCGCTCGGTGACGTCGCCGGCGAGCGGGAAGCCCGCGGCGGCGCGGGCCGCGGCGAAGCGCGCGAGGAGCTCCGCCTCGAGCGCGGGGCCGAGGAGCGTCGGCGTCGTGCGATCGGTGAGGAGCGCCGCGAGATCGTAGGCGTCCGGCCCGAGGAGCGCGTCCTGGAAGTCGAGGAGCCGCAGGCGGCCGTCCTCGACGTGGAGGTTCCAGGCCATGAAGTCGCGGTGAACGAGCACCGTCTCGGGGGCGGCAAAGGGCGCGGTCAGCGGCGCGAGCGCGTCCAGCAGCGCGGCGCGCGCCGGCGGCGGAAGCCGGTGGCCGCGGCGGGTTTCGATCCCGTGCTCGACGAAGTGCTCGAGCTCGCGCCGAGCGAGCCGTGCATCGAAGCGCCGGCGGAAGGCGTAGCACGCGGGATCGGGACGACGCGCCCCTTCGACCTGGAGCCGCACGAGCAGGTCGACGGCGCCCGCGAAGAGCGCCGCCGCCTCCTCGGGTGCCGCGCTCGCGGCTGCCCACAGCGTCGTGTCGCCGACGTCCTCGAGCAGCACGAGGCCGTCGCGCCGCGCGGCATCGCAGTAGAGCGTCGGCACGGGGAAGCCGCGCGCCGCAAGCCAGCGGCCCACGTTCACGAAGGGCAGCTCCGCGACCGCGATGCCCCCGCCGAGCTCGTCGGAGCCCGGGGCGAAGCGGCCCTCGCCGAGGAGCATGGCCACCGCGGTCGCGGGGGCGCCCGGACCCGAGAGCGTGAGCCGCACGTAGCGGCGGCTCGAGGCATCCCCCGCGAGCGCGGTCGCCGCGACGACGCGCACGGCCGGGCCGAACGCCTCCGCGACGGCGCGCGCACACGCCGCACCCACCTCCCGCTCGAGGGCCACCGCCATCGCTCGCCCGCCGCCTTTAGCACGTGGACGCACGCGGGCAACCGGGCGGCGTTGACAGAGCGGGGGCGTTCTCATACTGAGCGAACGTTTCCCCATGCATTTCCAGTACGTTCCCATCATGGCGACGTTCGTGATCGCCGCCCTGATTCCCGGGCTCTTCCTCGCCGTGAACCTGCTCCTCAGCCCGCGGCGGCCCTCGGCGGTGAAGAGCGAGGCCTTCGAGTGCGGCAATCCGCCGAGCGGACCGGCGTGGGGCCGCTTCGCGGTGAAGTTCTACCTGCCGGCGATCCTCTTCATCGTCTTCGACGTGGAGGTGGTTTTTCTCTACCCGTGGGCGGTGCTCTTCCGCCGGCTCGGGCTCTTCGGCGTCGTCGAGATGGCGATCTTCGTGGGCGTGCTCGCGCTCGGACTCGTGTACGTCTGGCGCAAGGGGGCGCTCGCGTGGGACTGAGCGGGCGCTCATGAGCCCCGAGGAGGTCGTGGCGCGCGCGCTCGCGCTCCTCCCGGGGGCGACGCCGCTGCCGGCGGAGCTCGCGCGCGGGCAGGCGGTCGTGATCGTGCCGCGGGAGCGGAGCGCCGAGGGCCTGCGGGCGCTGCGCGACGACCCGGCGCTGCGCTTCGACCGTCTGAGCGACGTGACCGCGGTCGACTACTACCCGCAAGAGCCGCGGTTTGCGGTGGTCTATCAGCTGCACTCCCTCGCCCGCGGCCACCGGCTGCGGGTGAAGGTGCCCGTCCCGGGCGACGACCCCGAGGTGGCGTCGGCGGTGCCGCTCTGGCAGAGCGCGCTCTGGGCGGAGCGGGAGGTCTGGGACATGTTCGGCATCCGCTTCCGCGGCCATCCCGACCTGCGCCGCATCCTCCTCTACCCCGAGTTCCAGGGCCATCCGCTGCGCAAGGACTACCCGGTCGACCGCCGCCAGCCGCTCGTGCCCGAGCGCGATCCGATCGCCGATCCCTGGCCGCCGCGGCGGTCGGCAGGCTGAGGGCGATGGCAGGACAGCCCGAGACCATGCACATCCAGATGGGGCCGTCGCACCCCGCGTCGCACGGCACCATCAAGTTCAACCTCGAGCTCGACGGCGAGACGATCGTCGACGTCGACGTCGAGATCGGCTATCTGCACCGCGGCTTCGAGAAGATGTGCGAGCAGGGGACGTGGAACCACGTCTTTCCCTACGCCGACCGGCTCAACTACGCCTCGCCGCTGCTGAACAACGTGGGCTTCGCGCTCGCCGTCGAGAAGCTCGCGGGCATCACGGTGCCCGAGCGCTGTCAGTACATCCGCACCATCGTCGGCGAGATCTCGCGCATCACCGACCACCTCACCTGTCTCGGCATGGCGGCGAGCGAGGTGGGCGCCGTCTCCGCGGGCTTCTACATGCTCGAAGCGCGCGAGCTGCTCTACGACCTGGTCGAGGCGATCACCGGGGCGCGCCTCACCGTCACCTACTGCCGGTTGGGCGGCGTTACCAACGACCTGCCGCCCGACTTCCGCGTGCGGGTGACCGCGGCGTTTGCGAGTCTCCGCCGCATCCTCGACGACTGCCGCCGGCTGCTCGATCACAGCCGCATCTTCCTCGACCGCATGGCCGGCGTGGGGGCGATCAGCGCGGACGAGGCGATCGCGTGGGGCCTCACGGGGCCGCTGCTGCGCGCCACGGGCGTCGCCTGGGACGTTCGCAAGGCCGAGCCCTACCTCGTCTACGACCGGCTCGAGTTCACGGTGCCCACCGGCACGAACGGCGACAACCTCGACCGCTTCCAGGTGCGCATGGCCGAGATCGAGCAGAGCATGCGCATCGTCGAGCAGGCCCTCGACCAACTCCCCGAGGGCCCCATTCGCGTCGACGATCCGCGCTACGTCCTGCCGCCCAAGCCCGCGGTCTACGGTTCGATCGAAGGGCTCATGAACCACTTCATGCTGGTGATGGAGGGCCAGCGGATTCCGCCCGGCGAGGTCTACGTGGTGACGGAGGGCGGCAACGGCGAGCTCGGGTTCTACCTCGTGAGCGACGGGAGCGGGCGGCCCTACCGAGTGCGCGTGCGGCCGCCCTGCTTCTACGGGATGAGCGCGCTCGCCCGCATGCTCAAGGGGGCGATGGTGGCCGACGTCATCACGACCTTCGGCCAGATCAACATGATCGGAGGAGAGTGTGACCGCTGACCCGGAATTCTCGCCGGCGGCGCTCGCCGAGTACCACGAGATCCTCACGCGCTATCCCACGCGCCGCGCCGCGCTCATGCCGACGCTCTGGCTCGCGCAGCGCGAGTTCGGCTGGCTCTCGCCGGCAGTCCAGGAGTACGTCGCGCGGCTGATGGAGCTGCCGCTCTCGTGGGTGACGTCGGTCGTCTCCTTCTACACGATGTACTGGACGGAGCCGCCGGCGCGCCACCGGCTGCAGATCTGCCGCAACCTCGCCTGCGCCCTGCGCGGCGCGGAAGACATCCTCGCCGCCGTGGAGGCGCGGCTCGGCATCCGCGACGGCGAGCGCACGCCCGACGGCCGCTTCGCCCTGGAGGAGGTCGAGTGCCTCGGCTCGTGCAACACGGCCCCCGTGCTCCAGCTCGACAACGACGCCTACCACGAGAACCTCGACGTGCCGACGGTGCTCGCGCTGATCGACCGGCTCGCGGCGGAGTGAGCGCGTGCTCGCCGACGCCGCCATCGCCAGCGCCGAAGCCGCGTTCATGATCCTGCTCATGCTGCAGGTGATGAGCCTCGGGCTCTTCTTCGAGCGCAAGGCGAGCGCGCTCATGCAGGACCGCATCGGCGCCAACCGCGCGGCGATCCTCGGCTTCGCCGGCCTGGGGCTCGTCAACACGCTCGTCGCCGATCCGATCAAGTTCCTCTTGAAGGAGGACGTGCGGATCGCCGGCGCCGACCGGACGCTGCACGCGCTCGCGCCGCTGGTGAGCCTCGTGCCGGCGCTCGCGGCCTTCGCGGTCATCCCGTTCGGCGACGTGCTCGTGGTGGGGAGCCGCACGATCGATCTCCAGGCGGCACACCTCGACGTCGGCATCCTCTACGTGCTCGCCATGGCGGCGCTCGGCGTCTACGGCGTGGTGCTCGGGGGCTGGGCGTCGAACAGCCGCTGGTCGCTGCTCGGCGGCGTGCGCGGCTCGGCGCAGATGATCTCCTACGAGATCGCGATGGGCCTCGCGCTGGTGGGTGTGGTGATGACCTACAACACCCTCGACCTGCAGGAGATCGCGCGCCAGCAGGGCCGGCTCCTCTGGGGCTGGCTGCCCGCGTGGGGCGTGCTCTACCAGCCGCTCGGCTTCCTCGTCTTCTTCGCGGCCGGCGTCGCGGAGTCCAAGCGCATCCCCTTCGACCTGCCAGAAGGGGAGTCCGAGCTGATCGCGGGCTACTTCACGGAGTACTCGGGGGCGAAGCACCTCATGTTCATGATGACGGACTTCGTGGAGGTGGTGCTCGTCGCGGCGATGATCACCACGCTCTTCTTCGGCGGCTGGCAGGTGCCGTGGCTCGCGCGCGACGGCTTCCACTTCCCCTGGGGAACCGTGCTCGCGCTGCCGGGGCTGCTCGTGACGATCCTCCAGGTGACCGCCTTCATGGTGAAGACCATCTTCTTCACCTATCTCCAGGTGGCGATCCGCTTCACGCTGCCGCGCTTCCGCTACGACCAGCTCATGCGGCTCGGCTGGCAGGGCCTGCTCCCGCTCGCCCTCCTCAACGTGGGGGCCTCGGCGCTGGTGCTGCTCCTGGTGGGGCGGGCGGCGTGAGCCCGCTCGCCTTTCTGGTGGTCGCGGCGCTCACCGTGGTGGCCGCGCTCACGGTGGTGCTGCATCGCAACCCCGTCCACAGCGCGCTCGCGCTCGTGACGACCATGTGCCTGCTGGCCGTGCTGTTCTTGGGCCTCGATGCCCAGCTCATCGGCTTCCTGCAGGTGATCGTCTATGCGGGGGCGATCGTCGTCCTCTTCCTGTTCGTGATCATGCTGCTCAACCTCGAGCGCGAGCGACGCGGGCTCGCGACCCCCGTGGTCGTCGGCACCGCCACGACGGGAGCCGCGGGGCTCGCCGTCCTGATCGTGCGGGGCCTCGCCGGCGGCGCGCCGCCGGCCGATGCGCCGGTCGAGGCCCGGTTCGGCGGCGTCGCCGCGGTCGCCGAGCGGCTGTTTACGGCGTACCTGCTGCCGTTCGAGCTCACCTCGCTCCTGCTGCTCGTGGCGGTCGTCGGCGCGGTGGCGATCGCCAAGCGGAGGCCGTCGTGACCGGCACGGCCCCGCTCTCCTGGTACCTCGTGCTCTCGGCGCTGCTCTTCGCGATCGGCACGGTGGGGGTGCTCGTCCGCCGCAGCCTGATCGTGATCTTCATGGCGATCGAGCTGCTGCTCAACGCCGTCAACCTCACCTTCGTCGCCTTCGCGCGCGCCCACGGAACCGTCGACGGCCAGGTGATCGTGTTCTTCGTGATCACCGTGGCGGCGGCGGAGGCGGCCGTCGGGCTCGCCATCATCCTCGCGCTCTTTCGCCTGCGCGGCACGACCAACGCCGACGAGGTGACCACGCTGCGATGGTGACGACGGTGCCGTGGCTCCGCTGGATCGTGCTCGTGCCGGCGGCGGGGTTCCTCTTCCAGGTGACGGCCGGCCGCCGCTCGCGCGCGGCGGTGGCGGTCGTCGGCCCCGGCGTCGTGCTCGTCGCCCTGGCGCTCGCCCTGGCAGCCGCCCGGCAGCTCGAGGCCCTCGGCCCGGGCGCGGCGCTCGTCGACCGCTGCTACACCTGGCTCGACGCGGGCGGGTTTCGTGCCGACGCGGCGCTCCGATTCGACGCGCTCGCGATGGTCATGACGCTGGTCGTGACCGGCGTCGGGTTTCTCATCCACGTCTACTCGCTCGGCTACATGCGCGACGATCCTGACTTCGCCCGCTTCTTCGCGTACCTGAACCTCTTCGTCACCGCCATGCTGATCCTCGTCCTCGCGGACGACCTGGCGCTGCTCTTCGTCGGCTGGGAGGGCGTGGGTCTCTGCTCGTACCTGCTGATCGGCTTCTGGTACGCGAAGGAGGAGAACGCCATCGCAGGCAAGAAGGCCTTCCTCGTGAACCGCATCGGCGATGCGGGCTTTCTGCTCGGACTCTTCCTCCTCGCGCGCACGACCGGGACGCTCGCCATCCAGGGCATCGCCGCCCACCTCCCGGCGCTGCGCGCGGCGACCGTCGGCGGCTGGCCCGTGCCGCTGCTCGCCGCGCTCTGCCTGCTCGCGGGCGCCACGGGGAAGTCGGCGCAGCTCCCCCTCTACGTCTGGCTCCCCGACGCGATGGCAGGCCCGACGCCGGTCTCGGCGCTGATCCACGCCGCGACGATGGTCACCGCGGGCGTCTACATGATGGCGCGCCTGCACGCGCTCTTTGCGCTCGCCCCGGCGGCGCTCGCCGCCGTGGCGGCGATCGGGGCGGCGACGGCCTTCTTCGCGGCGACCATCGCCTTCGCCCAGACCGACATCAAGAAGGTCCTCGCCTACTCGACGATCAGCCAGCTCGGCTACATGTTCCTCGGGGTCGGGGTCGGGGCGCCGAGCGCGGCGATCTTCCACGTCGTCACCCACGCGTTCTTCAAGGCGCTCCTCTTCCTCGGGGCCGGCAGCGTGATTCACGCGCTCGGCGGCGAGCAGGACATGCGCCGCATGGGCGGATTGCGGGAGAAGCTGCCGCTCACGTTCTGGACGATGGCGGTGGCGACGCTCGCCATTGCCGGCGTGCCGCCGTTTGCCGGCTTCTTCAGCAAGGATGCGATTCTCTGGGCCGCGCTCGGCGGCGCTCATCCCGTGCCCGCGGCGGCGCTGCTCGGCTACGTGACCGCCGGCATGACCGCCTTCTACATGGGTCGGCTCCTCTTCCTCACCTTCTTCGGGACGTGCCGCGCGGCCCCAGAAGCGCAGCACCACGTGCACGAGGCGCCGGCCACCATGGCGCTGCCGCTCGTCGTCCTCGCCGTGCTCTCGGCGGTGGGCGGCTTCTTGCCGGTGCCCCGCGTGCTCGAGCCGATCCTCGGCAGCGCGGGCCCGGAGGCGCCGCTCGGGCTGGATGTGCTCGGCGCGGCTCTCGGGCTCGGGGGGCTCGCCCTCGCCTGGGTCTTCTACGTGGCGCGGCCGGAGCTCCCCGCCCGGGCGCGCGCGGCCCTCGGGGGGGTCGCGACGCTCGTCGCGGAGAAGTTCCGCGTCGACGAGCTCTACGACCGCGTCGTCGTGGGCCCCATCTTCGCGCTCGCCGGGCTCGCCGCGCGCGGCATCGACCCCCTCATCGACGGCCTCGCGACGAGCCCCGCCGTCGTCACGCGGGCGACGAGCAGCACCTGGCGCCGCCTCCAGACCGGCAACGTGCAGCACTACGCGTTCTCGTTCCTCGCCGGGGCGCTCGTGCTCATTGGCTGGTACGTGCTCAGGCGCTGAGGCATGCCGCTCGTCACGCTGATGGTCTTCGCGCCGCTTGCGGGCGCGGCGCTGCTCGGGCTGCTGCCGCGCGAGCCGGTGGCGGGCACGCGGCGGGCGGCGCTCGTCTTCGCGCTCGTCCCGCTCCTGCTGGCGCTCGGGGTGCTGCGGGCGTTCCGTGCGGGGGCGGCCGACTTCCAGCTCGTCGAGCGGGTCGCGTGGATCCCGGCCTGGGGGATCGAGTACCGGGTCGGCGTCGACGGCATCAGTCTCCTGCTGGTGCTGCTCACCGCCTTTCTCACGCCGGTCGTCGTGCTCGCCTCGTGGGGCGACATCCACCGCTGGGACCGCGAGTTTTACGCCTCGCTCCTCGTGCTCGAGACCGGCATGCTCGGGGCCTTCGTCGCCCTCGACCTGTTCCTCTTCTACGTCTTCTGGGAGCTCATGCTGGTCCCGATGTTCCTGGTGATCGGGATCTGGGGCGGCCAGCGCCGCATCTACGCGACGCTCAAGTTCGTGCTCTTCACGCTCGCCGGAAGCCTCCTCATGCTGGTCGCGATCCTCTACGGCGCCTGGCAGGTGCAGGCGCAGACCGGGGCGATGTCCTTCGCCTACGAGCGCTTCCTCGCGCTTCGCCTCTCGCCGCGCGAGCAGCTCTGGCTCTTTGCGGCGTTCGCGCTCGCCTTCGCGATCAAGGTGCCGGTCTTCCCGCTGCACACCTGGCTGCCCGACGCGCACACCGAGGCGCCCACGGGCGGCTCGGTGATCCTCGCTGGCATCCTGCTCAAGATGGGCACGTACGGGTTCCTGCGCTTCGCGATCCCGCTGTTCCCCGAGGCGGCGCGGGCGGCGGCGCCGTGGCTCGTTGGCCTCGCCGTCATCGGGATCCTCTACGGGGCGCTCGTGGCGGCGGTGCAGCCGGACTGGAAGCGGCTGGTCGCGTATTCCTCGGTCTCGCACCTGGGCTTCGTCGTGCTCGGGCTCTTTGCCTTCGAACCGACCGCCGCGGTGGGGGCCGTGCTGCAGATGCTGAACCACGGGTTGTCCACCGGCGCGCTCTTCCTCCTGGTGGGCATGATCTACGAGCGGCGCCACACGCGCGAGATCGCCGCCTACGGCGGGCTTTGGGCCGTCGTGCCTCGCTTCGCGGTGTGTCTGCTGGTGGCAATGCTCGCCTCGGTCGGCCTGCCCGGCCTCAACGGCTTCGTCGGCGAGTTCCTGATCCTGCTCGGCGCATTCCGCACGCGGCCGGTGGCGACCGCGTGGGCGACCAGCGGGGTGATCTTCGCCGCGCTCTACCTCCTCTGGATGTACCAGCGGGTCGCGTTCGGCCCGGTGACGCATGCCGAGAACCGGCGGCTCGCCGATCTCGGGCGGCGCGAGCTCGCCGTCCTCGTCCCGGTGCTGGGGCTCTGCGTCGCGATCGGCCTCTACCCGGCGCCGCTGCTGCGCGTGGCGCAGCCGTCGGTCGAGCGCATGCTCGCCCGGCTCGCGAGGCCCGTGGCGGGCGTGCAGGTGGCAGCGGTGGGGGAGGGGCGGTGACGGCCGCGTTTGCCGGCAACTGGACGGTGGCGCTGCCGGGGCTGCTCGTCGCCGCGGCCGCGATGCTCGTCATGCTGGTCGACGCCGGGTGGCCGCGGGCCGAGCAGCGCGGGCTCGCGACGCTGGGACTCCTCGGGCTCGCCGCGGCGGCCGGGGCCGCCCTCTGGCGCTGGCAGGTGGGTGGGCCGACGAGCGGATTTATGGATGCGCTGCGCGGCGATCGGTACGCGCTGTTCTTTGCGCTCCTCGTCTGCGCGGGCGCGGGGCTCACGCTCCTCATGTCGATCGAGTATGTCGAGGAGCAGGGGCTCGCCGCCGGCGAATACTACGCGCTCGTCCTGCTCTCGGCGGCGGGCATGGTGTTCATGGCGGCGGCGAGCGACCTCCTCGTGATCTTCCTCGCGCTCGAGATCATGTCGGTCGCCGTGTACGTGCTCGCCGGCATCCTCCGCAGCGACGTGCGCGGCAACGAGGCCGCGGTCAAGTACTTCCTGCTGGGCGCGTTCGCGAGCGCGTTTCTGCTCTACGGCATCGCGTTCTTCTACGGCGCCACCGGCAGCACGCGGCTCGGGGCCATCGCCCAAGCCGTCGGCCGCGGCGGGCTCACGCCGACGATGCTCGTCGGGACGGCGCTCTTGCTGGTCGGCTTCGGCTTCAAGGTGGCGCTCGTTCCCTTTCACGTCTGGACGCCCGACGTCTACGAGGGCGCGCCCACGGCGGTGACGGCGTTCATGGCCGTGGGCGTGAAGGCGGCGGGCTTCGCAGCCTTCGCGCGCGTGTTCGCTGGGGCGCTCGGCGCCGCGGCCCCGAGCTGGACGGGGCTCCTCTGGGTGGGTGCGGCGCTCACGATGACGGTGGGAAACGTGACCGCGGTGACGCAGACGAACGTCAAGCGCATGCTCGCGTACTCGAGCATCGCGCACGCGGGCTACGCGCTCGTCGGGCTCGTGGCGGGGTCGCCCGCCGGCGGCTCGGCGCTGCTCTTCTATCTGGTCGCGTACACGGCGATGAACGCCGGCGCCTTCGCCGTGCTCCTCGCGCTCGGCCGGCGCGGCGAGCCGCACGAGACGCTCGGCGATCTCGCCGGCGTGGGCTTCCGCCAGCCGCTGCTCGGGCTTGCGATGACGGTGTTCATGCTCTCGCTCGCCGGCATCCCCCCCACCGCGGGCTTCGTCGGCAAGTTCTACCTGTTCAGCGCGGCGGTCGATGCGGGCTACGTCGGGCTCGCCGTGATCGCGGTGCTGAACAGCCTGATTTCGGTCTACTACTACGCCGGTGTGGTCGTGCAGCTCTACATGCGCGAGGCCGGGCGCCCCGCGTTTCCGCCCGTCGAGCGCCCGGCGCTCGCGGCGGCCATCGGAGCGGCGGCGATCCTCACCGTGCTCTTCGGCGTGTTTCCCGCGGGCGCGATGGAGGTCGCGCGCGCGGCGTTCGCGTCGCTGCGGTAGTCGAAGACACGGCGGCCCCCGCTCGGCCGAGGGCCGCCGGGCAATCGTGTCTACAGGGTGAGGGTGCCGATCGAGAGGTGGATCGTCTTGATCCCCGCGCCGGCGCACTGCGCCCCCAGATCGCCGACGTCCTCGCCAGTGGCCGCCACGAAGTGGGGGGTTCCGCCGGCGAAGGCGCTGCTCGGCTGGAGGGTGGACCCGCTCAGCGTGAACTCGCCGTACGAGCCCTGAAACGAGCCACCGGGTGTAAAGACGCTCCCGACGATCGACCCGCCGGAGACGGTGGTCGAGCTGAAGTCGAGCTTCTGCCCGCTCTGGACCTTCCACTTGGCCACGAGGTTGCCGCTGATGCTGCTGGGAGAGAGCAGGCCCGCGCAGCCGGGAGCGCCGCTCGTGGTGAGCGTGCCGGCGATCGAGCCCGAGACGACCGTCAGCCCAGACGGGTTCGCCCCGGTCACACTGCAGCCGCCGAGGGTCGCCTTCACCTTCACCGTGGCGCTGCCCGTCGAGGCGGCGGTGATGGGCGGCTTGATCGAGGCCGTGCCGATCACGGTGTTGCACACGATGGTGGCGCCGCTCGTATCGTACACGGTCGCCCCCGCAAGGGCCGAGCTGCTCGACAGCAGGATACCCCCGACGACGGCCGCGCACGCCAACCGTGGCAGCAGCCGCCACGTTCGCTTCTCCGAGAGATGTTGCATGCCTTCCTCCTTTTCTTCGGGCGTTGTCCCGACGGGGCCGAGCCCGCCGTGTCGTGGGTCGCATAGCGCGGCTACCATCGGTCTAGCAAGACCGTTTTGCGTATGCCTGCGGCGGCGCGCCGCCGCGCGTCATCGCGTGCCAGGGTCGAGGCGGGAGAGCAGACCGAGCAGGGTGCGGTTGACGGGCGCGGGCACGCCCGCCCGAGCCGCACCGCGCACGACGGCGCCGTTGAGCGCGTCGTGCTCGAGGCGCGCGCCGCGCAGCAGGTCCTGGAGCATGGAGGTGCGGAAGTCCGGGAGGCCCGCGGCACTTTCGGCGAGCACCGCGGCGGTGCGTCTCCGGCGGACGGGAATGCCGAGGGCCGTCGCCACGGCGTCGGTCTCCTCCATCGCCGCGACGATGAGCTCGCGGCTCGCGGGATGTGCGAGCGCCTCGGCCACCGTCGTGCGGGTGAGGGTGGTCACCGCGTTGAAGCCGGCATTCCAGGCGAGCTTCTCCCAGGCGAGCACGCGGATGTCACGGCGCAGCTCGCAGGGCACGCCTGCGCCGGCGAGCGCCTCGTAGGTCCGACGGGCGCGCGCGCTCTCGCGCCCGTCAGGCTCGCCGAAGTGGATCGTGCCGCGGCCGCTGTAGAGGATCTCTCCCGGGGCAGTGCGCGCGACGCCGATGCGCGTGAGCGCGATCAGGAGCGGCGGCAGCCCGAGGCCCCGCGCGAGCACCTCCTCGTTCTCGACGCCGTTTTGCAGCGAGAGCACGACGGTGTCCGGTCCGACGACCGGCCTGAGCGCCGCCGCGGCGGCCTCCGTGTCGTAGGACTTGACGCACACGAGGACGAGGTCGGGCCGCGGGGCGTCGCGCGGGTCGGCTACCGCCTCGACCGGGACCTCCCAGGTGGCATCCGGCCGGCGGACGACGAGCCCCCGCTCGCGCAGCGCGGCGAGGGTCTGCCCGCGGGCGACGAACGTGACCGCCTGGCCGCCGCGCACGAGGAGCGCGCCAAAGTAGCCGCCGACCGCCCCGGCCCCGAAGACGAGCACGCGCATGGACGGGCGCGCGCGGCTCACGGCCCGGTGGGCGGCGGTGTGCCGAAGTCGACCTTCGGCACCTGCTGGGCCTCCTTCGGCGCCTCGAAGTACTTGACCGGCGTGAAGCCGAGCGCCTTGGCGTAGAGCACCGCCGGGAAGCTCTGGAGGTAGGTGTTGTAGGCGCGCACCGCCTCGTTGTAGCGCATGCGCTCGACGGCGATCCGGTTCTCGGTGCCGGCGAGCTCGTCGGAGAGCCGGGCGAACTGCTCGTTGGCCTTGAGTTCCGGATAGCGCTCCGCGAGCGCGAGCAGCCGGCCGACGGCGCCCGAGAGGTCGTTCGACGCCTCCATCCTCTCCTCGCGCGATCCGCTCGCCAGCAGGCGCGCGCGGGCGTTGGCGATGCTCTCGAAGACGCCGCGCTCGTGCGCGGCGTAGCCCTTGGTGACCTCGACCAGGTTCGGGATGAGGTCGTTGCGCCGCTGCATCTGGTTCTCGACCTGCGCCCACGCGGCCTCGATCGCCTCGCGCAGGGCGACCATCTTGTTGTAGCCGCAGCCGGAAAGCGCCGCCGCCAGCATCACCGTCGCGATCATCGCCCGCATGCCGTCTTCCTCACCAGCTTCGCCCGGCGCCTCCGCCACCCGATCCGCCGCCGCCGAATCCCCCGAACCCGCCGCCCCCGCCCCCGAACCCGCCGCCGAACGGCGGAAAGAAGATGCCGCCGGGAAGCAGGCCGGGATGGCTCGCCTGGTATAGCACGACCGCGACGACGAGCAGGAAGAGGAGCAGCAGGACCCAGGGCGGGAGCGCGATCGGCGACCCGGCCTCGGGTGGGGGTGTGCCGGTGAGCGTCACGCCGCGCGAGGCGGCGATGCGCGTCGCCAGCGTCGCGACACCGTGCCACACGGCACCGTCGACGTCGCCCGCACGGAGCCGCGGCACGATCTCGCGGTCCTCGATGGCGCCGACGAGGCCGTCGGGCAGGATGCCCTCGAGGCCGTAGCCGGTGACGATCCGCACCTTGCGATCGTGCATGGCGAGCAGGAACACGAGGCCCGTGTCCTCGCCCTTGCGCCCCGGCTTCCACGCGTCCATGAGCGCCATCGCGTAGCCAAAGTCGTCGAGCGGTGCGGTCGTCTCCACGGTGACGACGGCGATCTCGGCGCCGGTGCGCGCCTGCAGCTCTGCGAGGAGGGCCGTCACGCGGGCGCGCGTCGCGGGCGAGAGCACGTGGGCAGTGTCGGTGACGAAGCCCTCGGGCTGCGGCAGCGGCACGGCGGGTGCGGCGTGCGAGACGGCGGCGAGCGCGAGGAGCGCGACGAGCGCGCTACGCATGGTCGAGCGCGGCGACGATGCGCTCCACCTCCCCGAGGTAGCGGCCGAACTCGGCGCGCAGGACGGCCGGCCGCAGGCGCTCGCCGCCCGCGCGATGCGCGAGCAGCCGGCGCATGACTGGCAGCGGCCCCACGACGGCCTCGCCCTGGGCGAGCACGCCCGCGTAGCCGTGCACGGGCTCGTGGCCCGTGAGGCGCAGGAGGTGGCGGAGCAGCACGAGGAAGCTCTTGAGCGAACCCAGCATGAGCGGCTCGAGCGCCTTCGGTCGTCCGCCCGCGTCGAGGAAGAGCGCCCGCAGCCGCAGGAGCTTGCCGCGCGCCTCGTGCTCGCACTCGCGGCGCAGCGCCGCGGGATCGGCGACGAGCCCGGCGAAGGGATCGGCGCCGGCGAGCACGCGGTGGCGGCGGTGGATGTCGTCGAGCTCCATGGGGAAGACATCGCGTGCCCGCTCGAGCCAGTCGCGGTCGACGATGAGCGGCACGGCGAGCCCGCGGCGCCGCCAGCGGGCGACGATGGGGGCGAGCGTCTCGAGGACCTCCAGCGTGACCTGGCGCACGACGATCGCCGTGTTGAGGTCGGAGCGCCCGGCCACCCAGTCCTCGCCGACGGCGCTCCCGTAGAGGACGAGGCTCACGAGCCCCTCGCCGAGGGCGGAGGAGACCTCGCGCGTGTAGGCGACGAGGGTCGCCTCGGCCCGGCGGTCGAGCATGCGCCTCCAGATAGTGGCCGCGCGCGGGGCGGGCAAGCGTGCTTGACGGGGCATGCGGCGCTCGGTAGCGCCGCCCGCGATGCGGCTCGCCGCCGAGGCATGGACTGCGCTGCGCGCGCTCACGCCGCTCGGACGCGGGTCGCCTCGCGTCACCGAGCCGGGCGCGCTCGCCTGGTACCCCGTGGTGGGCCTCGGGATCGGGGCGCTCGCGGCGTTCGTGACACGTCTCCTTCCGAGCGCGGGCGCGGTGGCCGGCGTGGGCGTGCTCGAGGTCTTGGGTGGCGGCCGCCCGGCGCCGCGCGGCCTCCCGGTCGCGCTCGCCACGCTCGCCCTCGAGCTCGGCGCAGCGTGCGCGCTCCCGGCCGCGGCGCGGCCAGTAGCCTTCCTGCTCGCCCCGATGCTCGGACGCTGGGCGCTCGTCGTGCAGAGCTACGGCGGGTCGCCGGCCCGCGGCGTCGGCAAAGCGGGATTCCGCGAGTTCGGCGTGGCGAGCACGATCGCTTTCGCCGTGACGCTCGCCCTCGGGCAGGCGATCGGCCTCGTGCTTCTCGTGGTGGCCGCGCTCGAGACCATCGCGCTACGCGTGGTCATCTATCGATGCCTCGGCACGCTCACCCCTGGGGCGCTCGGCGCAACCGGCGCGGCGGTCGAGGCGGGGGTGCTGCTCGTGCTCGCGCTGCTCCTCGGGCGGGGGTGAGCGCAGCGGGGGATGCGGGCGCCGGCTTGCGCCGCCGGCACACAAACTGCTACCAAGCAAACCTGCGCGGCCAATCGTGTTGGCGATTGGAGGGCCTATGGGACTTCGGCGAGGCGTGCTGATGCTTGTCGCGGCAGCAGTGCTCACGGTTTCTACAGGTGCGCTGGCGGAGATGACGCCGCCCGGAATTTCGGAAGACGCTATCAAGAGCGCCAAGACGCCGGAGCAGCATCAGGCAATCGCGGATGCCTACGCGAAGGAGGCCGCGAACCTCCGAGCGCAGGCGGACGCGCACCGACGGATGGATAGCTGGTACAGCGAGCCCGGCTACAAGTCGTCCAAGCTCGGGTTCCCACGCCACTGCCGCGCACTGACCCAGGACCTCGAAGCGGCGGCCAAGGAGCTGGACGCGCTCGCGAAGGCGCATCACGAGATGGCCGAAGCCGCGGCGAAGAAGAAGTAGCGATCGATAGCCGTGGCGCCTTGGCGCCCCCGCTTGTCGGTGGGTGCCCGGCGGGCTACGATCCCCTTCGTGCGCGCGTCTCGGCAGGCGCTCGGCGTCGCGGTGTTGATGCTCTCGATCGTCGCGCGCACGACCCTCGCCATCGCTGCCGGGCCCATGGCGTGCGCCGAGGCGGCGGGTTGCTGCAAGCGGGACTGCGCGCACGGTGCTACACCGGCGCGTCCGAACGACTGCTGCCACGTCCGCTCGCCGGCGAGCGAAGCCGCGCTGCTCACCGCTATGCCGAACCCGCAGCCGGTGCTCGCTGCCAGATCCGGTCTCGAGCAGGCGCCCGCGACGCTGCTCGGGCTGCGCGCCTCCGGCGGGCAGGGCGATCGTCCGGTCGAGCACGGCCCGCCGCTGTTTCTCGCGACCTGCTCGCTGCGGCGCTGATCGTCTCTCCGGTCCAGAGCCGCGGCTCGGGATCGAGCCGCACCGATCATCCAAGGGAGGTACGATCATGAAGCGCTACACGACAATGGCTCTCACGCTGTTCGCCCTGGCTGCGGCCTCGCCGCTCCTCGCGGTCGCACCGCCGGCCCCTCGCATCTCCGCGCTCGAGCAGGCCGAGGCGCGCCTCGGTCAGATGGCCGCGGAGACCAAGGGCGGTGCGCAGCAGCGGCTCCTCCTCGAGAAGCAGCGTGTGCACCGCCTGCTCGAAGATCTCGACGCTGGCCGACCGGTGGATCCCCGGGAGATCGACAGCGTCCTCGAAAAGGCCGACCACCCCTTCTAGCTTGCCCACGGAGCAGGCTCGAGCCCGGCCACGGCGCGGTTCCCGGCCGCGCCGCGGAGGCACGAATCGAGCGCCTGCTCTGCCTGCCGAAGCTCGGCGGCGGCCGCGCGGCGGTCGCCCCGAGCGAGGCAGGCGCGGGCGCTCCGGAGGTGGGCCAGGTATCCGGGACAGGCTCCGGGGGTGTCGCGAGGCGCCGCGCTCGCCACGATCGATGCGAGGCCGAGCGCCAGAGCCGTGAAGAAGGATCGCGCAGTCACGGTGATGCCGCAGGAGCAACGCTCGTGCCGCCGGGCGAACCCCGCCCGGGCTGTCGCTCCCGTCGCCCGCGCCATCAGTTGAAGACGTAGGTGACGGCGAAGCCGAGGATGTCCTGTCCGGGCAGGACGATCGTGTTGCTGCTGGTGGCAAACGCCCGCTTGCCGGACTCGTCGTGGCGGTACTCCACCTGGCCGTAGAGGTGCTGGGTGATCAGGTACTTGCCCGTGATCGTCCCCTCGTAGACGGTCTGCACCAGGCCCGTGCGGCTCCCGCCGTGGTCCTCGAACCACTCGCCGCGGACCGCCACCGATGCGCGGTCGGTGAGGTTGTAGTTGCCGACCGCGGCCAGGCCCTGCCAGAAGGCGGCGTTGCCGGCGACGTCGATGGCGGCGTTGTCCTCGTGCCCGTAGTCGTAGTTGAGGAGCACCGTGAGCGCCGGGAGCTGCGCCGGCTTGTAGGTCGCCACCAGATCGACCACCTCGCGCTTGGGGCCCACCTTGTTCGTCTGCTCGGGGCCGAAGATGAGGCTGCTGGAGAGGGTCAGCTGCTCGTTGGCGGTGTAGGTGAGGTTCCCGAGGCCGCTCCAGCCATTGTTGTTGGTCGTCACCTTGTCCCAGCCGACGACCGGGCCGCCGGTGATCTGGAGCTTGTCGGTGATGGGATAGCTCACGAGCACGCCCGTGTGCGTGAACGGAATCGCGAGGCTGAAGAGCAGGGAGCGGCTGTAGTTGAAGTTCGCCCACGGCTCGATCACCTCGGCGCCGAGCAGCGTGACGAATTTCCCGCCCTTCACCGAAAGGCCCTTCAGGAAGGACGGCCCGTCGTCGGGCATCGTCCAGGTGAGATACGCCTCTTCGGCGTCGAAGTCGTTGGTCTCGAAGATGTCGCCGCGATTGATCGCGCCGTCGCCGTTCCAGTCCGCCTTGATGTTGCGGGCGCCCTTCCCGTAGTCGAGCTTGAGGCCGAAGCCCGGGATGAACCAGCCCTCGCTCGGGCGCGACGCGGCGACTTGGCCAAACGCGGGTGTGCCGTCGTTGTGGTGCTCCATCGAGTGGAGCGGGATCAAGCTGCCCGCGCCGGGATCGTTGAAGTCCCACAGGTAGGCCTCGGTGAGGCCCGTCGAGAGATGAATCTTGGTGCTGTCCTCGATCTTCTTCTGGAAGGCCGTTACGTACTCGTCCTCGACGTCCCGCAGGGGATCGAGGAAGCTGTCCCACTGGCCGCGCGTGGGGTCGGCGGGGGCGGCGCTTTGATCCTCCGCGCGGCCGACTCCCCCCGTGAGCACGCAGGCCAGCGCGGCGGCGCTAAGCGCGCCGATCGTCCGGTTCCAGGTTCGCATGAGCCCCTCCTCTCCACCAAGGCCCTGGCGGAGCCGAGCCCTCCAGAGGCAAGGCGCATGCCAGGCCGCCTCGTCGCGGCGCCGCGAGGATCCGGTGCGCTCGCCCGCCGGTCGCCCACGCCGCAGGCGGCCGCCTGCTCAAAATCTTGGCTCGGATGACCCGGGGGGCCGTCGCGGGATCAGGACCCGGCGGCGCAGCGACAGCACCTTCTCCCCCCTCTGGTTGAGCGCACGCGTCTCGACGTAGACCACGCCGCGGTCGGGCTTCGAGCTGGGCGTGACCTCGAGCACCTCGGACTCGGCGTAGAGCGTGTCGCCGTGGAAGGTGGGCGCGTGGTGCACGACCTTCTCGTACTCGAGGTTGGCGATCGCATTCTCGCTCACGTCGCGCACGCTCATGCCCACGGCGAGCGCGAAGACGAGCGTGCCGTTGACGAGGCAGCGCCCGTGCTGGCTCTGGCTCGCGAAGTGCTCGTCGAAGTGGAGCGGGTTGGTGTTCATGGTCATGAGCGTGAACCAGGTGTCGTCGAAGTCGCGGATGGTCCGGCCGGGCCAGTGCTTGATCACCTCGCCCACGCGAAAGTCTTCGAGGTAGCGCCCCATGGCCGGCAGCGCTTATCCGCAATGGCTGCCGCCCGGTCAAGCCGACCTTGACTGCAGGACGACGCCCCGCTACAGCCCGCGTGACGCGGTCGGGTCGGGGAAGGGGGTGCGAATCCCCCGCTGCCCCGCAGCTGTGAGGGAGGACGACCCCGGTCGAAGCCACTGCCCCGCGCGGGCGGGAAGGGACCGGGCGAGGATGATCCCCGAGCCAGAAGACCCGCCCGGCCGACGCCAGCACGACAACCTTCCGGGGGGAAGGAGCTGGAACGACGCGGCCAGGACCGACGATAGCCCTCGTGCTCTGCCTCTGGGCCGGCGTCGCCGCCGCCGAGGAAGAGCTCGGCGAGGTCGTGGTGACGGCGCCGCGCCTCGCGCCCGAGACGGCGCCCGCGGACCCGACCGCGTTCGCCACCGTCATCGACACCGCAAGCGCACCCACCACCGTCGAGACGCTGGCCGACGCGCTCTCCGACGCCGTCGGCGTCCAGGTCCGCCGCTTCGGCGGCCTCGGGGATTTCAGCACCGTGTCGATTCGCGGCTTCTCCGCCGGCCAGGTGCAGATCTACTTGGACGGGGTGCCGCTCAGCCGCGCCGACAACGAGGTCGTCAACCTGAGCGACCTGCCGCTCGACGCCGTCGACCACGTCGAGGTCTACCGCAGCGCGACGCCGCTCGCCTTCGCCCAGTCGGCGCCGGGCGGGGTGGTAAACGTCGTCACGCGCCAGCCGGGGCCCGAGCCGCTCGACGCGGCGAGCGCGTCGTACGGCTCGTTTACCACGCGCAAGGTCGACTTGGCGCGCGCCGCGAGCGTCGGCGCGTGGGACTACCTCGCCTTCGCACACTACCTCGGCAGCGCCGGCAACTTCGAGTTCCTGAACGACCAGGGGCTCACCGCCAACCCGGGCGCGGCGGTAGAGGAGCGGCGGCACAACAACGCCTTCGACCAGGCGAGCCTCACGGCGCGGGTGGGCTGGCACCCGGCGCCGCCGCTCGCGCTCGCGCTCACCAGCGATACCTTCTTCAAGGACCAGGGCGTGCCCGGCGCCGGCAGCATCCAGACGCGCGAGACGTCGCTTCGCCGCATCCGCCAGCTCGCCCACCTCGACGCCAAGCTCGCGCCGCAGCCCGAGCTGCCGCTCGACGCCGACGTGAGCGCCTACGTGCTCTACGACCGCCAGGCGCTCTCCGACCCGCTCGGGGAGGTGTCGCTCGTGCCGACCGAGAACGACCAGCACACCACGGCCGAAGGGGTGCAGGCGGTCATCCACGGCGCGCTCGGGCGCTGGATGGTGCCGGGGCTGCTCCTCGCCGGGAGCCACGAGCGCTTCGCGGAGAGCGACGCGCTCCGGCTCGCGCCGATCCCGGCGCGCACGCGGCTGCGAGCGACGGTGGCGGCCGAGGACGAGATCCTGCCCGTGGGCGACCGAGTCTCGATCGTGCCCGGGCTCCGCTGGGAGATCTTCCGCGACGACTTCCCGGGCGATCCGACGGTGCCGCAGACGCTCCGCGCCGCGGGCGTCCACGTCCGCGACTTCCTCTCGCCGCGGCTCGGGCTGCGCGCCGAGGTGCTCCACGGGCTCACGCTGCTCGGCAATGTCGGGCGCGCGGCGCGCGAGCCCAACCTGGAGGAGCTCTTCGGCAACCGCGGGGTCGTGATCGGCAACCCGGCACTCCGTCCCGAGGTGGCCTTCAACCGCGACGTGGGGATGCGTCTCGCGCTGCCGCCGCTCGGCACCGCGCTCGCCGACGTGGCCGTCGAGTACGCCTACTTCGACGACACGATCGACGACTTGATCGCGCTCGTCCAGAACTCGCAGACGATCGTGCACCCCGAGAACGTGAGCAGCGCCCGCATCCGCGGGCACGAGGTGAGCGTGCGCGGGCGGCTGTGGTCGCGGCTCGGCGTGGTCGCCAACTACACGCACCAGGATCCGCGCGATACCGGCAACGATGGCTACCGGGGCAACCAGCTCCCGGGGCGGCCCGCCGACGAGGCGTACGCGCGGCTCGAGCTCGCCTGGTCGCCCGCGCATCCGCTGCCGCTCGGCCCCGCAGCCGCCCACATGTGGCCGGGCCGCCTCTTCTACGAGGCCGACGTCATCGCCAACGATTTCCTGAACCGCGCCAACACCCGGCAGGTGGCGAGCCGCGTGCTCCACGGGGTGGGGCTCGAGGTGACGCCGCCCTTCCTCCCGCGGCTGCGCATCACCGGCGAGGTGCGCAACGCGGGCGACGATCGCACCGCGGACGTGTTCGGCTTCCCGCTGCCGGGCCGCTCGTTCTTCGTCACCGTGTCCTACGGGTTCGGCCGTTCGGACGGCGGGTGATGGCGCTGTGCCGGCGGTCGAGGGTCCACGGCTCAGCCCTCCACCGCGAACAGGCGCCACTCCCCCGGAACGCCGCGGAGGGCATGCGTGCCGCGATCGGCGAAGCGCAGCGCCGAGCCGGCTGCCAGGTCCTTGACCGTGCTCGAGACGAGCACCTCGCCGGGTGCGGCGCCGGCGGCGATCCGTGCGCCGATGTGCACCGCGATGCCGCCCACGTCGTCGCCGCGCCGCTCGATCTCTCCCGTGTGCAGCCCGGCGCGGACCTCCACTCCGAGCGGCCGCACGATGTCGCGGATGACGCACGCGCACCGGATGGCCCGCGTCGGACCGTCGAAGGTGGCGAGGATGCCGTCGCCGAGCGCCTTGATCTCGCACCCGCGGAAGCGGGTGATCTCGCGCCGGAGGAGCCGCAGGTGCGCGTCGAGCAGCTCCCCCCACCGCCGATCGCCTAGCGCGGCGGCTTGCGCCGTCGAATCCACGATGTCGACGAACATCACGGTGGCGAGCACGCGCTCCGGCTCGACCGACGTCCGGACGCCGGTGAGGAACTCCTGCACCTCGGCGACGATCGCGTCGGAGTCGCCCACGAAGGGAAGATGATCCGCGCCGGCCAGCTCGACGTACCGCGCTCCGGGAATCCGCGCCGCCAGGTCGCGGCTCGCTCCCGGGTCCACGAGCCGGTCTCCAGCCCGGTGCAGGACCAGGGTCGGCACGCGCACCGCCGGGAGGATGTCGCGCACGTCGATCTCGGTGTTCATGCGGAGCAGCGCCAGCGCTGCCCCGGGGCTCGCGCCCAGCCGCATGGCGCTCGCCCACCAGGCGCGAAAATGCGGGTCGTCTCCCGCGCTCGGAGCGAACACGCGCACGCTGAGCGGCTGTCCCCAGCGCTCCTCGATGGCGTGCACGAACGCCTCGAAGGCTGCGGTCGAGGGGCGCCACGGATAATCCGCGGCCTGGAGGAAGCGGGCGTAGGTGCCGTAGAGCACGAGCGCGGTCGTGCGCACGGGATAGGTGGCGGCGAAGAGGACGCTCAGCGGTCCGCCCTCCGAGATGCCGAAGAGCGCGGCGCGCTCGGAACCGGCGGCGTCCATGACGGCACGCAGATCGTCCATCCGCTGCTCGAGGTTCGGGAGCGCGGCGTCGCTCACGCGATCGGAAAGCCCGGTGCCGCGCTTGTCGAAGAGGATGAGGCGCGAGAACGAGGCGAGCCGTCGGTAGAAGCGAGCAACGCCGGGCTCTTCCCAGGCGTGCTCCAGGTGGCTCACCCACCCGGGGACGTAGACAAGATCGAGCGGTCCCTCACCGAGCACCTGGTAGGCGATGTGGACATCGCCGCTTCTCGCGTACCGGACCGGCGGGATCGCACCGCTCGTATCTGCGGGGGCCATACCCGGGGATGACGACTTATGGACGAACGTGCGCATGCGGGTCAATGTGCGCGGGCGCGCACGCGCGCCGCCGCCCATCCGGCTACGAGCCCCCACTCGATGCAGTAGAAGGGATGGAAGGGGAGGGCGAGGCGCCCGACGTCGTAGGTCGAGAGCGAGCCGAGCGCGACGGTGACGAGCAACGCGACGACGAACGGCCCCACGAACGCGCGGAAGGGTGCCACCGCGGCGGGCCACCCGAGCCCGTTCCAGCATGCGAGCCCGAGCAGCACCACGAAGAGCGGGAACGAGGCGTAGAGGACCTTGCGGTACGCGCGCTGCCAGGCGCCCACGGCCGCGAGCCAGCCAGGGCTCGGGTGCTCGGGCCGCATCAGCTCGGGGCGCATGAACGTCGCCTGCTTGAAGGCGCGACGGGGAATGGCCGCGACCGCACGGGCGTAGCCGAGGGGATCGGCCCACACGGCGCGCCGGGCGGTGCGCAGCAGCACGGCCTCGCCGCCGCGGGCGCGCAGGGCCGCCGCGGCTGCGTAGGGATCGTCGCCACGGGCGCGGGCGGCCGCGATGAGCCGGCGCTCGGGGCTGTCGGGCAGCTTCTGCCAAAGCCCTGCCTCGTAGACCTTGCCGAAGGCGTGGAGCGGCACGAAGTAGCGCTGCGGTCGCAGCGGATCCGCGCCGCTCGCGAGCGCGAGCGCCGCCCAGACCCCGAGCACCGTGGCGCTCGGCCAGAGCAGCGCGAGCGCCGCACCCGGCCGACGCCATCCCGCGACCGCGGCGAGCGTGAGCGGGACGCCCAGGAACCGCGGGTGGACGAGCGCCAGCAGCGCGATCGGCCAGGCCGCGCGCCTCGCGCCGGCGTCGCGGACGTAGAGCCACGCGGCGACGATCGCGAGCAGCACGCCGAGCGCCTCGGGCAGCGCGGTCGAGGCGAACTGCTGCAGGTCGGCATCCCCGGCGTAGAGCGCCGCCGCAGTCAACCCTGCGGCCTCGCCGGCAAGCCGGGCCCCGAGGGCGTAGACGATCGCCGTGCCGACCCCCGCGAGCAGGACGGTCTGCACGACCAGCAGCGTGTGCGCGGGCGCGGTGCCGAGCAGGTGGGCTACGGCGCGCGTCGCGACCAGCAAAAGCGGATACCCCGGCGGCCGTATCGAGCTCACGATGCGCCCCGCGGCCAGCGCGTCCGCCACCCGCATATAGGAGGGCGTGTCGTTGCCCAGGGCAAGCCCGTTGGCGAGCCCGAAGCCGAGCCAGAGGAGCGCAGCAGCGCTGCCGACGAGCAGCCCCAGGCTCGCGGCACGCCTCATGGGCCTGCGAGGTACCCGAGGGCGCGGAGCTCCCGGCGCGTCTCGGGGTCGAGCGCGGGCGCCGGGCCCGATTGTCGATCCGCCCGCCGCGCCTCGCCGAGCGCGCGCTCGACCCAGATCGCGAACGCCCGGCGCTCGGCAGCGTCGGCCGGCGTGGGATGCTGTTCCGCGGCATCGACGGCGAGGTTCTCGACCAGGACTTGGGCCTGCTCGCCGATCTCGCCCACATATTTCTGCTGCCCGACCCGCACGGCGTAGAGCGGCTGCTCCCGCCCGTGCTCGAGCTCCGCGAACGCCCAGAGGTCCTGCGGCACCGGGCCGCCGCGGAGCATCGCGCTCAGATCCCGTGCCGGGGCGAGCGGTGGGGCGGGCAGGCCGAGCAGCCCGAGGATAGTCGGCATGAGATGGATCGAGGCAAAGACGGCGTCGAGGCGGCGCCCGGCGGGCACGCGTCCGGGGAAGCGCACGACGAGCGGCACGTGGATCATCTCCTCGAAGAGCGATCGCATGTGGCCCTTGTGGCCGTGGTCGAAGAACTCCTCGCCGTGGTCGGCGGTGACCACGAGCAGCGTGTCGGCGAGCCAGCCGTGGCGCTCGAGCGCATCGCGCAGCGCGCCCACGACCGCGTCGGTGGCGGCGATCTCGCCGTCGTAGAGCGCGAGGAGGTGCTGTCGCGCGCGTTCGGGCATGTGCGCATTGATCCGTGGGTTGAAGGGCACGTCGGAGAAGTCGAAGTCGCCGTGGTAGTCGGGGTCGAAGCGCGTGTCGTAGGGAGGCGGTGGTATGTAGTCGTAGTGCGGGTCCCAAAGATGCACGAAGAGAAAAAACGGCGGCCGCGCGTTGTGGTCGAGCCAGCGCTCGACCGCCGCCTGCACGCGGGGACCGGTGACCAGCTGGTGCGCACGGCGCTGCGCCTGCTCCGACGGCATGGTCGGGTCGCCGCCCACGAAGTCCCGGCGCGCGAAGGCCATGGTGTTCTCGTAGGTGTCGAAGCCGTGGTCGAAGCCGAACGCGCGGTGCAGCGTGGGTCCGCTCACGAAGGCCGCGGTCTGGTAGCCGGCGCCGCGCAGCCACTCGGCCAGCGTCACGTGGTCGGAGGCGAGGCTCCGGCCGGGCCGGTCGACGCCGTGCCGCGACGGCGGAAGCCCGGTGAGCATCGTCATGTGCGAGGGGACGGTCCACGACGAGGATGCGTACGCCTGCGTCACCAGCGTCCCCTCTTGCGCGAGGCGGTCGATGTTGGGCGTCGTGCGACGGCCATAGCCGTAGCAGGAAAGGTGGTCGGCGCGCAGCGTGTCGATCGAGATCAGGACGACGTTCGCGCCCGACGGCCGTGCCGTGCGCCGACAGCCGGCGAGAGCCAGCGTGCTCGCGAGGGCCAGCGCGAACCGTGGCGGCAGGGGCATGCCGGCTCCGTTCGTGCATCCGCGGCTGCCAGTGTGTCAAGGACGCGCGCATGCGGCTTGACACGGCCAGTGCCGCTGCGCTAACGACGGCGCCGACGCAGCCGGGTCGGGGAAGGGGGTGCGAATCCCCCGCTGCCCCGCAGCTGTGAGAGGGGACGACCCCGGTCGCAACCACTGCCCGTCGGGGTGGGAAGGGACCGGGCGAGGACGATCCTCGAGCCAGAAGACCCGTCCGGCTGACGCCAGCACAGGCCTTCCGAGGGGAAGGGAGCTGGATGTCGCGAGCCGTCGGGCTCTGCGCCGCCTCTCCTGTCACCCTCGGCGGGAGAGGGAGGTGACCGACGACGACGCTGCGCAGCGCCGCCCTTGCGGTGAGCGTGCTCCTCTGCGCGGCCGATCCCGGCGCGGCGTGCTCGCTCGGCTGGCAGGCGCCGGGAGTTGCGGCGGGCACCTCGCGCGCCGTCGTGCGCTGCCGCGACGGCGATCCCGCGTGCGACGCCGACGGCGTGGCCGACGGCGGCTGCACGTTCACCGTGGCGCTCTGCCTTGCGGGCTGTGCCGCCGAGGGGCTCAGCGTGCGCGGCTTCGGAGCGGCGCCGCCGACGGCCCCGGCTGCCGGCGGATGCGGGGCGAGCGTGCCGGTGCGCGTGACGCTCGGCGGGCGCCGGCGCCGTCGGACCGTGCTGCGCGCGAGCGACCGGCCCGCCCGCGCGCGCCTCGTGCTCGCGTGCACGGCGTCGCCGTCGGCGCGCCGCGGGCTCGCCGCGGTGGTGACGACGGATTTCGAGACCGGCGCGCTCGCCACCGTCGGCCTGAGCCGCCACGCCGTCGGCCACCCGCCCACGCCGATCTACTCCGACGCCGTCGTGCGCACGGTGGGCGGCCTCGTCTACGTGGTGAACCGGCTCGGCGGAGACAACCTCGAGGTGCTCGACCCCGCGCGCGGCTTCGCGAGCATCCTCCAGTGCTCGACCGGCGTCGGCTCCAATCCCCACGACGTCGCCGTGGTGGGACCGCACAAGGCCTACGTCACCCGCTTCAACCGCCCCGAGCTGTGGATCGTCGACCCCGGCGCGCCGCCGTCGTGTGCCGGGTTCTTCCGCGGCGCGATCGACCTGGGCCCCTACGCCGCGGCCAACGGCATCCCCGACATGGACCAGATGGCGCTCGTGGGCGACCGGCTGTTCGTGAGCCTCGAGGAGCTCGACCGCAACCGCCAGTTCGCCCCCGCGGGCAAGAGCCTGCTGGTCGTCATCGACGTGGCGACCGACCGCGTGACGGGCACGGTCGTGCTGAGCGGGACCAACTCCTTCTCCGCGAGCCCGGAGATCCGCCGCGATCCCACGACCGGCGCCTTGCTCCTCGCCGAGGTGGGCAACATCTACAAGACCGGCGACGGCGGCATCGAGCGCGTCGATCCCGCGACGCTCACCGCCAGCGGCTTCTTCGTCACCGAGCGGCAGCTCGGCGGGAACATCACCGACTTCGTGATCGTCTCGGCCACCAAGGGCTACGCGCTGCTCCTCGACGACTCGCTGCGCAACGAGCTGGTGGCGTTCGATCCGAGCCGGGGCGTGGTGACGCGGCGGATGTTCGCGAGCGAGCAGTACCTCTCGGCGATCGAGCTCGCGCCCGACGGCACGCTCTGGCTCGCCGACCGCACGCTCGGTGCCTCGGGCATCCGCATCTTCGACACGACCACCGACCGGCAGCGCACCCGCGCGCCCATCCCGACGGGCCTGCCGCCGTTTGCGATGGCGTTCCTGCCATGAGGCCGCGCGTGCTGCTCATGCTCGCCGGCGCGCTCGCGCTCGCCGCCGCGGCCGCTGCCGATCCCTACCTCGATCAGGTGGTCGAGTACCAGATCGGCACCGGCGGCGGCGCCGGCGTGGACGCGCTGCCGGGGGTCGTGCTCGGCGCGCCCGTGGGCGGCGGAGCGTTCAAGGGCTCGACCGACACGCTCTCGCTCGGGCTCGGCGGCTCGATCGTCGTCGCCTTCACCGACAACTGGGTCGTCGACGGGCCGGGCGTGGACCTCACCGTGTTCGAGAATCCCTTCCTGCCAGCCGGGGTGACCACGGGCGACCCCTGGGCCGAGCCCGGGGCGGTCTCGGTGAGCGCCGATGCCGTGCACTGGGCGACCTTCCCCTGCCGCATGGACGCGCCGCCCTTCTACCCCGGGTGCGCGGGCGTGTACCCGGTGTTCGCGAACCGCGACGACCCGACGGCGCCGTCGCCGCTCGTGCCCTGCACCGAGCCCGTGTCGAGCCTCGTGGGCGTGCCGGTCGCGACCTTCGTGCCGCCGCGGTGCTCGGGCGGGGACTCCTTCGACCTCGCGCAGGTTGGCCTGCACGCGATCCGCTTCGTGCGCATCCAGGGCGGCCCCATCCAGCCCGCGCTCGGCGGGCTCGCGGGCTTCGACCTCGATGCGATCGCCGGCGTGCACTCGGTCGACGTCCCGCCCGGCGCGCCCGACGCTGACGGCGATGGTGTGCCCGACGTCGTGGACGACTGTCCCCACACGCCCGATCCCGCCCAGCAGGACACCGACGGCGACGGCGTCGGCGACGCCTGCGACGACTGTCCGACGCTCTACGATCCGGAGCAACAGCACGCGTGTGGCGGGTCGCCCACGCCGCCGCCGCCGACGATGCCGCCGCCCACGCTGCCGCCCGCGTCGGGCGGGGGCAGCGAGGCGCCCTTCGATCCCGACCAGACCCACGGCGCGGCCAACGGGCTCCTCGCCTACCTCGCGCCGCGGGCGGTGCGCACGGTGATGCCCCCCGGCACGTCGGTGGCGACGGTCATCGTGGTGATCGCCCCGGACGTGCAAGCGGGCAGCGTGCGGGTGCGCGTGGGGGCGCGCGACTGGACGGCACGGCTCGGGCCGTTCGTGCCGGGCACGACCAAGACCCTCACGATCCCTCTCCTGCGCCGACGCACGACGGTGCGGCTGCGCGCCCAGGCGGTGCGCACCACCGGGCGGCGGCTCGTCGATGTCGATCGTTTCGTCTTCGAAAGGAGGAAACAATGACCAGAGGGTATTGCGGTGTTCTCTTGGCGCTCGCGTGCGGGCTCGCCGCCGGGCGCGCCGCTGCAGCGGTGACGGCGGCAGCCGGCTATGCGGTGCGCACGATTCCCACCCCCGACACGGTGCAGGGCGGCGTCGTGCGCCGCGGGCCGGCGATCCTCGTCGGCCAGGGCCCGACGTTCACGGTCGGGGCGGAGTCGATCATTCGTTTCAACGAGGGCGGCACGCCGGTGACGATTGCCACGGGCTTCAACTCGCTCGGCGGGTTCGACCTCGACGCGGCCGGCACGCTCTACGTCGTCGACAACGGGGGCACGCTTCCCGGTGCGCTCACCGGCGGGACGGTCTACGGCATCCCGAGCGCGCTCACGCGCACGACCGCCGTCACCGCCGCGGGCCAGGAGGTGATGCCGAGCGGCTCGATCCCGAACGCGCAGGACGTGCTGGTCGCACCCGACGGGCGGGTGCTGGTGAGCGATGCGCGCGGCCCCGGCCTCGGGCGGGTGCTGGTCGTCCCGTCGACGACGCCGTTCATCGGCGGCCTCGACTTCCTGGGCGGTCTTGCGATCGACGGAACGAAGCTTTTGGTCGGCAACGTGACCGGAGCGTTCGTCGACGAGGTGCTCGAATACGGTCTCGACGGCACCCCCGCGGGCACGCTCGCCACGAACCTCCCGGGCGCCTACGGCGTCGTCGTCGACGCCGACGGCTTCGTGCTCGTGAGCGGCGAGTTCTCGCTCGACTGCAGCGGGCGGGTGATGGCGATCGCGCCCGACGGCACGGTGAGCGAGCGCGCACGCGGCTTCTGCGCCTCGACGGACATGTACTTCGATCCGGTGCGCGACGAGACGCTGGTGCTCGACTTCGGCGCCACCGCGATCACCGCGCTCTGCCGCGACCTCAATGGCAACGGAACGTGCGATGCCGACGAGCTGTGCGTGGCGCCCGCATTCGCCACCGGGGTCAAGCTCGCGCTCGGCAAGCTCGCCACCCCGCCCGGCGACGACACGCTCGCGCTGCACGGGAGCCTCGCGCTGCCGGCGAGCTTCCCCGTCGATCCGGTGGTGAGCGGCGCGCGCGTCGTGCTCGCCGGTGCCGGTGGCACCGTGCTCGACGTGCGGCTCCCGGCCGGGGCGCGCACGCCGGGCGAGGCCACGGGCTGGAAGGCCAACAAGAAGCGCACGGTGTTCACCTACACGGGCGACGGCAGCCTCGGCGGCATCGTCAAGGTGACGGTGCGCACCAGCGTGAAGGCACCGGGGCGCGTCGGCTTCAGCGTCGTCGGCAAGCATGGGAGCTACCCGGTGACGACCGGGGACCTGCCGCTCACCGCGACCTTCGTCCTGACCTCGCCCGGCGGCTGCGGCAGCGCCTCGTTCGCGGCCCCGCAATGCACGGCAAACGCCCGGCGCGGGACGCTCCACTGCGGATGACCCGTGGGCGAAGGCGGGGAGGAATGCTACGCTCACCCGGATGAGCCGGCCGCGTGCGCTCCTCTCCTGGAGCAGCGGGAAGGACAGCGCCTGGGCGCTTCACGTGCTGCGCGCGCGCGCGGAGGTGGAGGTCGTCGGCCTCCTCTGCACGCTCAGCGCCGCCCACGATCGCGTGGCGATGCACGCGGTGAGGCGGACGCTGCTCGAGGCCCAGGCCGCCGCGGTCGGGCTGCCGCTCTGGCCCGTGCCGCTCCCGACCCCGTGCCCGAACGACGCCTACGAACGGGCGATGCGCGCGGCGCTCGCGCGGGCGCGCGCCGAGCGCATCGCCCAGGTGGCGTTCGGGGATCTCTTCCTGGCGGACGTCCGCGCGTACCGCGAGCGGCAGCTCGCGGGCACGGGGATCGCGCCGCTCTTCCCGCTCTGGGGCGCGCCCACCGCGGCGCTCGCCCGCGAGATGCTGGCCGCGGGCGTGTGCGCCCACGTCACCTGCGTCGACCCGCGACGGCTCGCGCCGGAGCTCGCCGGCCGCCGCTGGGACGCCGCGTTCCTCGCCGCGCTGCCGGCGGATGCCGACCCGTGCGGCGAGAACGGCGAGTTCCACACCTTCGTCTCCGATGGCCCGATGTTCGGCGCGCCGGTGCCGGTGCGTGCCGGGGAGATCGTCGCGCGCGAGGGCTTCGTGTTCGCGGATCTGCTGCCGGCCTCCGGCGCCTAGGCCCGCGCATGCGGGCCGTCTGGGCGACGCTGCTCCTCCTCGCAACGGCCGGGTGTGCGCCCGCGCCCGGCGGGGCTGCCGGCGGCCCGCCCGCCCGCGTGGTGTCGCTCGCCCCGTCGCTCACCGAGATCCTCTGGGCGCTCGGCGCCGGCGAGCGCGTGGTCGGCGTGTGCGCCCAGTGCGACTATCCGCCCGCCGTCGCCGCGCTGCCGCGCATGGGCACCTACCTCGCCCCCAGCGTGGAAGCGGTGATCGCGGCACGGCCCGACCTGGTCGTGGTGGTGCCGTCGCCGGGCAACCGCGAGGCCGTGCGCGCGCTCGAGCGCGCCGGGGTGCGCGTGCTCGTCGTCCACGATCGCACGCTCGACGATCTCCGTGCCACGGTCCGGACGATTGCCGGCGCGCTCGGCCTCGCGGCGGCCGGCGAGCGGCTCGTGACGGAGATCGACGGGGGCCTCGCGGCCGTGCACGCGCGCGTGGCCGGGCTGCCCCCGCGCCGGGTGCTGCTCGTCGTCGGGCACAGCCCGCTCGTGGTCGCGGGGGCGGGCACCCTCCAGGACGAGCTCGTGACGATCGCCGGGGGTACCAACGTCGCCGCCGATGCCGGCCAGGCGTGGCCGCAGATCTCGCCGGAGGTGGTGGTGGCCCGTGCCCCCGAGGTGATCGTCGATGCGGCGATGGGCACCGAGGCGGGCGGCCGGGAGCTCTTTGCCGCGCTCACCACCGTGCCGGCGGTGCACGACGGCCGCGTCGTGCGGATCGCCGGCGACGCGCTCTTCCGCGCCGGGCCGCGGGTCGTCGAGGCGGCCCGGGTGCTCGCACAAGCCATCCATCCCGAGGCGGGCGGCTGACCCCGATGCGCGCCGCCTACCTCACCCGCCGCAAGCTCCTCGGGACCCTGGCGACGCTCCTCGCCGCGCTGTTCTTCTCGATCGCCGCGGCGAGCCTCGTGGGGCCGGTGCACGCGAGCCTCGGGCGCGCGCTCGGACCCGGCGGTGCGGGCACGCCGGACTACGTCATCATCGTGCGCACGCGGCTGCCGCGCGTGCTCCTCGGTGCGGCCGTGGGCGCGAGCCTCTCGGCCGCCGGCGCCGCCCTCCAGGCGCTGCTGCAAAACCCGCTCGCCGAACCGCACCTCCTCGGCGTGTCGAGCGGGGCTGCGGTGGCGGGCCTGGTGGCGCTCGTCGCCGGCGCGGACCCAGTCTCGCCGCTCGTGCCCGCGGCGGCCTTCGCGGGCGCGCTCGGGACGATGGCCCTCGTCTATCTCGGCGCGCGCACCCAGGGGCGTGCGACCCCGCACGCGATCCTGCTCGTGGGCGTCGTGTGCAACGCCGTGGCCGCCGCGGCGATCATGCTGGTGAACGCGCTTGCGAGCTATGCGCAGGCGCGCGGCGTGCTCTTCTGGATCATGGGCGCGCTCTCGACGCAGAGCTACGCGCTGGTCGCGCTGGTGGCGCTCTACGCGTGCGTCGGGCTTGCCTGGCTCGTCGCGCACGCGCAGAGCCTCAACCTCTTCGCCGCCGGCGACGAGGGGGCGCTGCAGCTCGGCATCGACGTCGAGCGGGCGCGCCGCTCGGTGTTCGTCGCGGCCTCGCTGCTCGTGGCGGCGGCGGTGTCGGTGAGCGGCATCATCGGGTTCGTCGGGCTCATCGTGCCGCACCTCCTGCGGCTCCTCCTCGGCCCGGATCAGCGGCTGCTCCTGCCCGCGTCGTTCTTGGGCGGCGCGGTCTTCCTCGTCTGGGCCGATGCCGCCGCGCGCACCGCCCTCGGCCCGGCGGAGCTGCCCGTGGGCGTGGTGACCGCGCTGCTCGGCGGCCCGTTCTTCGTCCTGCTGCTGCGCCGGCAGCTTTCGCGGACGTTCACGTGACGCCCGTGCTCGAGGCCGAGGGGCTCGTCTTCGGCTACGACGGCCAGCGCGTGCTCGACGGGGTGAGCCTCAGGGTGGCCGCCGGGGAGCTGGTGGGCGTGATCGGGCCGAACGGCTGCGGCAAGACGACGCTCGTGCGGCTGCTCTCGGGCGTGCTCGCGCCGCACGGGGGCAGCGTGCGCCTCGGGGGGCGGCCGCTCGCGAGCTACCGCCGGCGCGAGATCGCGCGTCGGGTCGCCGTGCTGCCGCAGGACGCGCACGTCGACGGCGCGTTCACGGCGCTCGAGGTCGTCCTGATGGGGCGGGCGCCGCACCTCCCGCCGCTGGCGCTGCCGCGGGCCGACGACGTCGCGCGGGCGCGGGCCATGCTCGCCCGGCTCGGAGTGGCGGCGCTCGAGGGCCGGCCGCTCGAGCGCCTCTCGGGCGGCGAGCGGCAGCGGGTGCTGCTCGCGCGCGCGCTCGTCCAGGAGCCCCAGGTGCTGCTCCTCGACGAGCCCACGACGCACCTCGACCTCCGCCACCGGGCGGGCATCTACGAGGTGGTCGATGCGATCCGGCGCGAGCGCGGCACGGCCGTCGTCTCGGTGCTCCACGACGTCGATCTCGCCGCCGCGTGCTGCGAGCGGCTCGTGCTGCTGGCCGGGGGGCAGGTGGCCGCGGAGGGAGCGCCGGCGGCGGTCCTCACGGCCGAGGTGCTCGGCGCCGCCTACGGGGTGCCGGTGATCGTCGACTGGAGCGCCGCGGCGCGGGCGCCGGTCGTGCTGCCACGGGCGCGGCCCGTTTGATGCGCCCGGGCCGCCCTGCTAGGGTCGATCCCGCCGTGTACTTCCACTACGTGAGCGTCGCGGTCGTCCTGGGGCTCGGCTTCGCGCTGTGCGCGATCATGCTCGGGCTCGGCGTGCTGCTCCGGCCCGCGAACCCGCACCCGGGGAAGCTCACCACCTACGAGTGCGGCGAGCCCCCGAGCGGCCCGGCGTGGATCAACTTCAACATCCGCTTCTACCTGATCGCGCTCGTGTTCGTGATCTTCGACGTGGAGCTGGCCTTCATCTATCCCGTGACGGCGGTCTTCCGGGACTGGGTGGCGCGCGGCCAGGGCGCGGTCGCGCTCGCCGAGGTCGGCGCCTTTCTCGGCATCCTCGTCCTGGGGCTCGTCTACGTGTGGGTGAAGGGCGACCTCGAGTGGGTGAAGCGGCTGCCGGTCGAGCAGGCGGGGGAGCCGCCGGCGCGCCGGGCGGCCTGAGGGGCGGCGATGTCGCTCATCAACTCCATGCCCGAGATGGCGCTCACCACGCGGATCGACGACCTCCTCAACTGGACCCGCAAGTCGTCGATCTGGTACATGATGTTCGGGCTCGCGTGCTGCGCCATCGAGATGATGCAGACTGGCGGGCCGCGCGCCGACTTGGAGCGCTTCGGGATGGCGCCGCGCGCGACGCCACGCGTCTCCGACCTCCTCATCGTTTCGGGCACGCTCACCCTCAAGATGGCGCTGCGGACGAAGGTGCTCTACGACCAGATGCCCGAGCCGCGCTACGTCGTGTCGATGGGGAGCTGTGCGAACTGCGGGGGGCTCTTCCAGCTCGCGTATTCGGTGTGCGACGGCGTCGACAAGGTGATCCCGGTCGACGTCTACGTGCCCGGCTGCCCGCCGCGGCCCGAGGCGCTCACCGAGGGGCTGGTGAAGCTGCAGGAGAAGATCCAGCAGGAGCGCTGGCTCGTCCGCAAGACCCCGCCGGTCGGCGTGCGCGCCTGAGGCGAGGCCCATGCCAGCGCTCGAGCCGGCCGCGATCCACGCCCAGCTCAGGCGGCGCTTCGGCGAGGCCGTGGGCGACCTCGTCGGGTCGGGCCGGGATGCGAGCACGACCGTCGCCGCGCCGGCGCTGCCCGACGTCTGCCGGTTCTTGAAGACCGAGCCGGCGCTCGCCTTCGATTGCCTCTCGAACCTCTCGGGCGTCGACTATCCCAAGCGCAACGTGATCCAGGTGGTCTATCACCTCTTTTCGTACCGCCACCGCCACTGGTGCGTGCTCAAGGTGGACGCCAATCGTGACGCGCCCGTCGTGCCGACCGTCTCCCACCTCTGGAGCCACGCCAACTGGCAGGAGCGGGAGGTCTTCGACCTCCTCGGCGTGACCTTCGAGGGACATCCCGACCTGCGCCGCATCCTCATGCCCGAGGACTGGCCGGGCCACCCGCTGCGCAAGGACTTCGTCGAGCCCGAGGAGTACCATGGCATCGTCACGTCGCGGGAGAGCCTGCTGAAGCCATGAGCCTCGCGGGATTCGAGGTCGAGGTGCAGCGCGAGGTCGACGGCGCGCTCGCCACCGAGGACATGACGCTCAGCATGGGGCCGCAGCATCCCTCGACGCACGGCGTGCTGCGCTTCGTCGTGCGCGCCGACGGCGAGGTGATGAAGGAGGCGATCCCCGACGTCGGCTACCTCCACCGCTCGATCGAGAAGATCGCCGAGAAGGTCGGCTGGCACGGCTTCATCCCCTACACGGACCGCGTCGACTACGTGGCCGCGATGTTCTGCAACCACGGCTGGGCGATGGCGGTGGAGAAGCTCGCCGGCATCGAGGTGCCGCGGCGCGCCGAGTACTGCCGGGTGATCGCCGACGAGCTCTGCCGCATCCACAGCCATCTCCTCTCGGTGGGCTCGATGGCGATGGACATCGGCGCGTTCACGCCGTTTACGCACGCGATCCGCGAGCGCGAATACCTGAACGACCTCTTCGAGGAGCTCTGCGGCGCGCGGCTCACCTTCCACTACATGCGCATCGGGGGCGTGGGCTGGGATCTGCCGCCGGGCTGGGCCGAGAAGGTGCGGCGCTTCCTCGACCGCTTCGAGCCGATCATCGAGGAGTACGACCGCCTGATCTCCTACAACAAGATCTACGCCGAGCGCCTCGCCAACGTCGCCGTCATCACCCCCGAGGAGGCCATCGACTACAACCTAGTCGGCCCCAACCTCCGCGGCTCGGGGGTCCGCTACGACGTGCGCCGCGACGATCCGTACTCGGTCTACCCCGAGCTCGAGTTCGACGTGCCCGTCGGGCGCGGCGAGATGGGGACCGTGGGGGACTGCTTCGACCGCTACATCGTGCGCATGCGCGAGATGCAGCAGAGCTGCCGCATCATCCGCCAGTGCCTCGACCGGCTCCCCGAGGGGCCGGTGATCGCCAAGGTGCCCCGCAATTTGAAGCCCCCACCGGGCGACTGCTACGTCCGGATCGAGAGCGCCCGCGGCGACATGGGCTGGTACGTGGTGAGCGACGGGACGGCCTTCCCGCACCGCTGCAAGATCCGCACGGGGTCGTTCGCGGCGATCAGCATCATCCCCAAGGTGAGCCGCAACCTCATGATCGCCGACCTGATCGCGGTGATTGCGAGCCTCGACCTGGTCGCGCCGGAGATCGATCGGTAGATGCAGGCGTTCGTCGACGGGCTGATCGGGCGCGGGGCCGTGCCGGCAGGCGTGCCGGTCTGGGCGGTCTACCTGGGCGCGATGCTCGTCTTCGGGGGCGTCGTGGTCTTCGGCTTCGTGCTGCCGATCGCCGGCATCACCACCTGGGTCGAGCGGCGGATCATGGGGCGCATGCAGAGCCGGATCGGGCCGAACCGCACCGGGCCGATCGGCTTCCTCCAGTGGCTCGCCGACGGCATCAAGAATCTCCTCAAGGAAGACATCGTGCCGGCGGCGGCCGACGCGCCGCTCTTCAAGCTCGCACCCTACGTCGTGATGACCGGCTTCGTCGGCACCTTCGCGGCGCTGCCGTTCTCGAGCGCCCTCATCGTGGCGGATCTGAACGTCGGCATCCTCTACGTCACGGCGGTGACGGCGCTGGTCGTGGTGGGCATCCTGATGGCCGGCTGGGCGTCGAACAACAAGTGGTCGCTGCTGGGCGGCGTGCGCTCGGCGGCGCAGATCGTGAGCTACGAGATTCCGGCCGGGCTCTCGATCTTCCCGATCGTGCTGCTCACGGGATCGCTCAGCATGCAGACGATCATCGCCCGCCAGGGGTGGGCGCCCTGGGCATGGAACCTCTTCGAGAACCCGTTTACGTTCCTCGCTTTCTTCGTGTTCTTCATCTCGGCGCTCGCCGAGGGCAATCGCACGCCGTTCGACCTGCCGGAGGCGGAGTCCGAGCTCGTGGCCGGCTTCGCCACCGAGTACAGCGGCATGCGCAACCTCCTCTTCTTCATGGCCGAGTGGGGGAACCTCTACGTGATCGGCGCGATCGCGACCACGCTCTTTTTGGGCGGCTGGCGCATCCCGTGGGCGCTCGCCGACGCGCCCGTGCTGCGGGCGGTGCTCGAATTCGCGACGTTCTTCGTGAAGGCCTACACGGTGGGCGTGCTGTTGCCGATCTGGCTCCGCTGGACGCTGCCGCGCATCCGCGTCGACCAGATGATGACCATGTGCTGGAAGTACCTGGTCCCGCTCGCCTTCGTGAACCTCCTCGGCACGGCGGCATGGATGGTCGTCTTCCCGGCGGGCGTGCCGGCGGTGCGCGCGGCGCTGGTCGCGCTCGTCGCCGTGCTCGCGCTCGCGTTCCTCTGGCGCGTGCGCTTCCACGTGCGCAATGCGCGACTCACCCGGCGGCATCTCAGCTTCAACCCGCTGTCGACCGCCCGGGTGCCGTGGTGAGCGACATGGGACTCGGCGCCTACCTCCGCAACATCAAGGACGCGGTCGTCACCATCGCCGACGGGCTCGCGGTGACCGCCTCGCACATGATCCGCAAGCCCTACACGGTCGAGTACCCCGACCGCCTGCCCGAGGGCATCCGCGTACAGGACACGCTCCCGTTCCGCTACCGGGGCATGCTCGAGGTGGACCTCGAGATCTGCACCGCGTGCCTCGCCTGCGAGCGCGCCTGCCCGATCGACTGCATCGTGATCGAGGCCACGAAGGACAAGGCCGCCGGCGGGCTCGTCATGACCCGCTTCGACATCGACATGGGCAAGTGCATGTACTGCGGGCTGTGCAGCGAGCCGTGCCCGACCGGGGCGATCCACCACACGCCGGAGTTCGAGGGCGCGGACTACTCGCTCGAGAGCCTGGTGCGGCGCTTCGTGAAGACCCCGGTGGTGGCGTACAAGCCCAAGAAGACCGGCGAGGTCGATCCGGCCATCAAGCCGATCCTCGACCGCGGGCTGCGCTACGTGAGCGAGTTCGCCAAGTCGGAGGCCGGCGGCGACGACGCGTAGCCGGAGCGCGCGCCCGTTTGCGGCGCGGCAGGGCATTTGCTAAGTCGCAGCGGATTTTCGCATCCCGTGTCGGTCGTCACCGTCGCCTTCTACGTCATCGCGGTCCTCACCGCGGGCTCGGCCCTCGGCGTCGCCCTGGGCACCAGCATCGTCTACTCGGCCTTCGCGCTCATGGGCACGCTGCTCGGCGTGGCGGCGACCTTCGTGCTGCTCGGCGCGGACTTCCTCGGCGTCGTCCAGCTCCTCGTCTACGTGGGGGGCATCCTCGTGCTCACGCTCTTCGCGGTGATGCTCACGCATCGGATCGCCGACGTGCACGTCTCCAACCGCGCCGTCGGCCGGCCGCTCGGGGTCGTGCTGGTCGGGGGCGTGTGCGTCTACCTCGTCCGGGTCGCGCTGCGCGCCCACTGGGTGGTCCGGGCGCCGGTCGCGCCGGGCCCGACGATCTACGGCGTCGGCGACGCGTTCCTCACGGAGTACCTGCTGCCGTTCGAGGTGGCGTCGGTGGTCCTGCTGGCCGCGCTCATCGCCGCCGTGGTCATCTCGCGCAAGGAGGTGCGCGGCTGAATGGGCGAGCTCGCGGTCACGCACTTCGTGGTGCTCGCGACGGTGCTCTTCGCGCTCGGGCTGTTCTGCGTGGTGACGCGCCGCAACGCGCTCGGCATCCTCATGGGCATCGAGCTGATCCTCAACGCGGCCAACGTGAACTACGTCGCCTTCGCCCGCTACGCGCAGACGGGCTACGACGGTCAGCTCTTCGCGATCGTGGTGATCATGCTCGCCGCGGCGGAGGCAGCCATCGGCCTCGCCATCGTCCTCGGCATCTACCGGAGCTTCGAGACCATCGACGTCGAGGCGACGGATCGGCTGCGCGGGTGAGCGCGGTGGACCACCCGACCCCGGCCGCCTACGTCGCGTTGATCCCGCTCCTGCCGCTCGCCGGGGCGGCGGTGCTCGGGCTCTTCGGGGCGCGGCTCCAGCAGCGGCTCGGGAAGGCAGCGATCGGCTGGCTCGCCTGCGCGACCGTGGGGGCGGCCTTCCTGCTCGCGGTGGTCGCCTTCGTCCAGCTCCTCGGGATGCCGCCCGAGGCGCGCGGCGCGGGCCTCCTCGCCGACCTCTTCCCGTGGATCCACGTGGGCACGCTGCGGGTCGACGTCGCGTTCGCGGTCGATCCGCTCTCGGCCGTGATGATCCTGGTGGTGACCGGGATCGGCGGGCTCATCCACCTCTACGCCACGGGCTACATGCACGACGATCCCGGCTTCTGGCGCTTCTTTGCGTACCTGAACCTCTTCACGTTCGCGATGCTGACGCTGGTGCTCGGCGACAGCCTGCTGCTGCTGTTCGTCGGCTGGGAGGGCGTCGGCTTCTGCTCCTGGGCGCTCATCAGCTTCTGGCACAAGGACCCCGCCAACGCGCGCGCCGGCAACAAGGCGTTCATCGTGAACCGCGTCGGCGACTTCGGCTTCGTGCTCGGCATCTTCCTCCTCTTCTGGACGCTCGACGCGCACGGCCACGGCACGCTGCTGTTCCGCGAGCTCCGCACGGTGGCTCCCGCGCTCGCCGGCGAGCGGCTGTGGGGCGTGGCGGTGCCGACGCTGGTGACGCTCCTCCTCTTCGTCGGCGCGACCGGCAAGTCGGCGCAGATTCCGCTCTACGTCTGGCTGCCCGACGCGATGGCGGGTCCCACGCCCGTCTCCGCGCTCATCCACGCGGCGACCATGGTGACCGCGGGCATCTACATGATCGGGCGGCTGAACTTCCTCTTCACGATGGCGCCGGCGACGCTGTGGGTCGTCGCCTGCGTCGGGGCGGCAACCGCCCTGCTCGCGGCGACGATCGCCGTGGCCCAGAACGACATCAAGAAGGTGCTCGCCTACTCGACGGTCTCGCAGCTCGGCTACATGTTCCTCGCCATGGGCGTGGGGGCGTACGGCGCGGGGATCTTCCATCTGATGACGCACGCCTTCTTCAAGGCCTGCCTCTTCCTCGGCTCGGGCAGCGTCATCCACGCGATGGGCGGCGAGCAGGACATGCGCAAGATGGGCGGGCTCTGGGCGAAGCTCCCGGCCACGGGCAAGACCTTCCTGATCGCCACGCTCGCGATCACCGGCTGCCCCTTCCTCGCCGGGTTCTTCTCGAAGGATGCGATCCTCTGGGCGGCCTACGCGAGCCCGCACGGGCACGTGGGCCTCTGGGCGCTCGGCACGGCGGTCGCGGGGCTCACGGCGTTCTACATGTTCCGCCAGGTGTTCATGGTCTTCTTCGGGGAGTGCCGCGCCGATCCCCACGTGCAGCACCACCTCCACGAGTCCCCCGCGGTGATGACCGTTCCGCTGTGGGTCCTCGCCGCCGGCTCGATCGTCGCCGGGTACCTCGGCGTCCCCCATGCGCTCGGCGGCCCGGTCGGCATCCCGCACCTCTTCGAACGCTGGCTCGAGCCCGTGACCGGCCCGCAGGTGCTCGCCGAGCCCGCCGGCGCGGGGAGCGGCGAGGTGGGCGTCGAGCTCGCGCTCATGGCGGTCTCGGTGGCGGTGGCGGCGGCGGGCGTGCTGCTCGCCTGGCTCCTCTACGTGCGCCGGCGTCCCGATCCCGCCGTGTTCAGCGCGGCGCTGGGCGGCGTGCCGTACCGGCTCGTGCTCAACAAGTGGTACGTCGACGAGCTCTACCAGGCGGTCTTCGTGCGCGGGACGCTCGCGCTCGCGGCGCTCACGGCGTGGTTCGACCGCTGGGTGATCGACGGCCTCGTCAACGGCGCGGCGGCGGCGGTCCGGGGGGTGTCCGCTCTGGCCGGGCTCTTCGATCGCTGGGTGGTCGACGGCGCCGTCAATGTCGTCGCCGACGGCACCTACGTCGTCGGCCGACGGCTGCGTCGCCTCCAGACGGGCGCGGTCACGACCTATCTGTACGTGATCGTGCTCGGGGTCCTCGGCAGCGTCGCGCTCTGGTGGTCCTGGGCGGGCGCCTCGTGACGGAGGGATAGGCACGGCATGCAGCTCGGTGTGCTCACCTGGATGGTCTTCTTCCCGCTCGTCGGGATGGCGGTGATTCTGCTGCTCCCCGCGCGTGCGCACGGGGCGATCCGCTGGACGGCCGCCGCGGCCACGGCGCCGCCGCTCGGGCTCGCGGCCTGGCTGCTCGCGCACTTCGATCCGCATGCGCCGGGCTTTCAGTTCGTCCAGCGCGCGGCCTGGATCCCCGCCTATCGCATCGAGTACTTCGTCGGCGTCGACGGGGTGAGCATCACGATGGTGCTGCTCACGGCGCTGCTCTCCTTCCTCTGCATCTTCGCGTCGTTCGGCATCGAGAAGGGGGTCAAGGGCTACTTCGCGCTCTTCCTCCTCCTCGAGACCGGCATGATGGGCACGTTCGTCGCGCTCGACTTCTTCCTGTTCTACGTCTTCTGGGAGCTCATGCTGCTGCCGATGTACTTCCTCATCGGCATCTGGGGCGGCCCGCGGCGCGAGTACGCGGCCATCAAGTTCTTCCTCTACACGCTGCTCGGCTCGGTGCTGCTGCTCGTGGCCCTCCTCTACCTCTACTTCACGCCGAGCCCGCACTCCTTCGACATGACGCAGCTCGGCGCGCTCGTGCGCGACCGCATCCCGCTCTCGGTCCAGGTGCTGCTGTGGATCGCGCTCTTCGTGGGCTTCGCCATCAAGATCCCCGCGTTCCCGTTCCACACCTGGCTGCCCGACGCGCACGTCGAGGCCCCGACGGCGATCTCCGTGATCCTCGCCGGCGTGCTCCTCAAGATGGGCACGTACGGGATTCTCCGCATCAACTACGGCATCCTGCCGGCGGCGACGCTCGCCCCGCTCTGGGGCGGGCACAGCGTCGCGTTCTGGCTGCTCGCGGCGCTCGGCACGCTCAACATCGTCTACGGGGCGGTGTGCGCGATGGCGCAGCGCGATTTAAAGAAGCTCGTCGCCTACTCGAGCATCAGCCACATGGGCTACGTGATGCTCGGCATGGCGGCCTTCACGCCGCAGGGGATCAACGGTGCGGTCCTGCAGATGTTCAACCACGGGACCATCACCGCCATGCTCTTCCTCCTGGTCGGCGTGATCTACGATCGCGCGCACCACCGCGAGATCGACGGCTTCGGCGGGCTCGCCTCGATCGTGCCGCTCTACACGGGGGTGACGGGCTTCGCCTTCTTCGCCGCCATGGGGCTGCCGGGCCTCTCGGCGTTCATCTCCGAGGTGCTGGTGCTGCTCGGGGCGTGGCGGGCCTACCCCGCGCTCACCGTCGTCGCCGCGAGCGCGGTCATCCTCACGGCCGGCTACCTGCTCTGGACGCTCCAGCGGATGTACCTCGGGCAGCCGAACCCCAAGTACGCGGGCCTCGCCGAGATCAACGGCCGCGAGCTGTTCACGCTGGCGCCGCTCGCCGCGATCGTGCTCGTGCTCGGCGTCTACCCGACGCTCGTGCTCGACCTCCAGAGCCCGGCGCTCGTGCGGCTCGCCGAGCAGGTGCGCGCCGCTGCCCCGGCCCCGCAGGTGGCCACGCGCTGAAGCATGGGCAACGCCGAGAGCCTCCCGTACTTCCTCCCCGAGCTGCTCCTGATCGCGGCGCTGCTCGCGGTGCTCGTCGTCGACCTGGCGGCGACGGCGCGCGGCCGCGCGGCGGGCGAGTGGCCGGGCACGGTGGCGCTGCTCGGCGCGGCGGCGGCGCTCCTCTGGACGACGGGGCTGCCGGGGCTCGGCATCCGCGGGCTCCTCGGCCAGGTGGAGGGGACGTGGCTTTTCGGCCGGATGCTCGTGCTCGACGGCTTCGCCGTGTTCTTCAAGGTCCTGCTCGGCCTCGCGCTCCTCGCCGTCGTGTGGATGTCCTTGGGGTCGCGCGAGGTGCGGGGCCAGCCGAACGAGGGCGAGTACTTCGTGCTGCTGCTCGCGAGCGGGCTCGCGATGTTCCTCATGGCCGCGGCCGGCAACCTCCTCATGGCCTACCTCGCGCTCGAGTTCGTGAGCCTCACCTCCTACGCGCTCACCGGCTTCCTCCCCCACGACCGCCGCGCGGGCGAGGCGGCGCTCAAGTACCTCATCTACGGCGGCGTGGCCTCGGGCGCGATGATCTTCGGGATGAGCTGGCTCTTCGGGCTCACCGGCACGATGGACTATGCGGGCATCGCCCGCGGGGTGGCGGGCCTCGATCCCGCCAGCCGCGAGGCGCTCTTCGTGGCGCTCGTGCTGGTGCTCGTGGGCTTCGGCTACAAGGTCGCCGCGGTGCCGTTCCACATGTGGGCGCCGGACGTCTACACCGGAGCGCCGATCCCCGTGACCGCGTTTCTCGCCGTGGGCTCCAAGGCCGCGGGCTTCGCGATGCTGCTGCGCTTCTTCCACTTCGGGGTGACGGCGACCGGTCCGGACGCGGCCCTCGGCGCCATTCCCTTCGTGCCGCTGGTCGCGGCGGTCTCGTTCGTCACCATGACGCTCGGCAACCTGGCGGCGCTCAGCCAGCAGAACATGAAGCGGCTGCTCGCCTACTCCTCGATCGCGCACGCGGGCTACGCGCTGCTCGCCGTCGCGGTCTTCGCCGATGCCGGTGTGGAGGCGGTGCTCTTCTATCTCGCCGTGTACTACCTCATGAACCTCGGCGCCTTCTGGGTGGTGATGCTGATCGCGAACGCGACCGGGCGCGAGGACGTCGACGCCTACCGCGGGCTCGCCTGGCGCCCGGGCGGCGCGTTCCCCGCGGTCGCGCTCGCCGTCTTCCTCTTCTCGCTCGCCGGGCTGCCGCCGCTCGCGGGCTTCGTCGGCAAGTTCTACGTGTTCGCGGCCGGCATCCAGGAGCGGCTCTACTGGCTCGTCGTGGCGGCGCTCGCCAACAGCGTCGTCGCGCTCTACTACTACGCGCGCGTGGTGAAGGCCATGTTCCTCGACGCCCCCGCGGCGGGCGACCCGCCGCTCGGCTTCCGATTCGGCGAGCTGAGCCCCCTCGGCGTGCTCTCGGCGGGAACGCTGCTGCTCGGGATTCGCTTCGGCTGGCTCCTCGATCAGGTCGCGAGCGCGAGCCGGCTCTTCGCGGGCTGACGACGCCGTATGGCCGCCGGGGTGCTCTACGTCGTCGCCACCCCGATCGGCAACCTCGAGGACATCACGCTGCGGGCGCTGCGGGTGCTCCGGGAGGTGGACCTGGTCGCCGCGGAGGATACCCGGCGCACGCGCGCGCTGCTCGCGCACCACGGCATCCGGCGCCCGCTCGCGAGCTACTACGACGCGGTCGAGCGCGAGCGGGCGCCGGCGATCGTCGAACGGCTGCGGGCGGGCGCGACGGTGGCGCTGGTGAGCGACGCCGGCACGCCCGGGATCGCCGACCCGGGGTATCACCTCGTACGCGGGGCGCTGGCGGCCGGCGTGCGGGTGGTCCCCGTGCCCGGGCCGTCGGCGGTGACGGCGATCGTGTCGGTCGCGGGCATTCCCGCGGAGCGCTTCGTCTTCGAGGGGTTTCTCCCCACGCGGCCGGGCCCGCGCGCCGAGCGGCTGCGGGCGCTCGCCGCCGAGCCGCGCGCGCTCGTTTTCTTCGAGGCCGCGCGGCGGCTGGCGGGGTTTCTCGCGGCGGCGGCTGCGGTGCTCGGCGACCGCGAGGCGGTCGTCGCCCGCGAGCTCACCAAGCGGCACGAGGAATGGCTTCGCGGTCGGCTGAGCGAGCTTTGCGGGCGGGTGGAGGCGGCTGCGCCGCTCAAGGGCGAGGTGACCGTGCTCGTGGCCGGTGCCGCCACGGCCGCAGCGGTCCACGCCCCGGGGGTCGGGCTCGATGCGCGCATCCGCGCGGCGCTCGCGCGCGGCGAGCACCTGCGCGACCTCGCACACGCGATCGCGCGCGAGACGGGCACACCGCGCCGCGCCGTCTACCGCCGCGCCCTCGAGCTTGTACGCCAAGAGTCGCCGGGAGCGGATGCTCCCCGGTGATCGCGGGTGGTTGGGGCCGGGGGTCGGACGTGGCATAGTGACCCGTCGTGTCGGTCCGTGCAGTCGAAGACGTCGACGTCGTGGTCGTCGGCGCGGGCATCTCGGGCATCGCCGCGGGCTATCATCTGCAGACCCAGTGTCCCGACCGCCGCTACGTGATCCTCGAGGCGCGCGAGGCGCTGGGCGGGACCTGGGACCTCTTCCGCTATCCCGGCATCCGCTCCGATTCCGACATGTACACGCTCGGGTATTCCTTCCGGCCGTGGACGAATCCGCGCGCCATCGCCGACGGCGCCTCGATCCTCGCCTACCTCCGCGACACCGCCCGCACATACGGGATCGACCGGCACATCCGGTTCGGACACCGCGTGCGGCGCGCGGCATGGTCCTCGGCCGACGCGCGCTGGACCGTCGAGGTGGAGCGCGGCCCGCGCCGCGAGCTCGTCCGCTTGACGTGCGGCTTTCTCTTCATGTGCACCGGCTACTACGACTACGCGCAGGGGTACGCGCCCGCATTTCCCGGCATCGAGCGCTTCGCGGGGCGCATCGTCCACCCGCAGCAGTGGCGCGACGACGTGGCGTACGCGGGCAAGCGCGTGGTGGTCGTCGGCAGCGGGGCGACGGCGGTGACGCTGGTGCCGGCGATGGCGCGCACGGCAGCGCACGTGACCATGCTCCAGCGCTCGCCGACGTACATCGTCTCGATGCCGGCGGAGGACCGCATCGCGCGCTGGCTCGCGCGGCGCCTGCCGGCCCGCGCGGCCTACGTCCTCACGCGCTGGAAGAACGTGCTGCTCGGCATGTGGTTCTACCGCTTCTGCCGCCGCCACCCGGCGCGAGCCCGGGCGCTCATCGCCCGATGGCTCCGGCAGGACCTCGGACCCGACTACCCCCTCAGCCCCGACTTCGACCCCCGCTACAACCCCTGGGAGCAGCGCCTGTGCCTGGTCCCCGACGGGGATCTCTTCGCGGCGATCCGGCAGGGGCGGGTGTCGGTCGTGACCGACGAGATCGAGACCTTCACGGAGCGGGGCATCCGCCTGCGCTCGGGGCGCGAGCTCGAGGCCGACCTGGTGGTGACGGCCACCGGGCTCAACCTCGTGCCGCTCGGCGGCGCCGAGCTCCTCGTCGACGGCGTGCGCGTCGACCTCGCCAAGACCTACACCTACAAGGGGATGATGCTGAGCGACGTGCCCAACTTCGCCGTTGCGGTCGGCTATACCAACGCCTCGTGGACGCTCAAGGCCGAGCTGGTCTGCCGCTACGTCTGCCGGCTGCTCGAGCACATGGCGCGGACGGGCATGCGCCAGTGCACGCCGCGGCTGCGGGACGGCGACGTCGGCGAAGCGCCGTTCTTGGACCTCACCTCGGGCTACGTCCAGCGGGCGATCCACCGTTTCCCCAAGCAGGGGACGCGGGTTCCGTGGCGGCTCCATCAGAACTACGTGCTCGACCTGTTGCTCCTCCGCTTCGGCCGCGTCGACGACGGCGTGATGGAGTTCGCGAACCCGGTGCCCGCCGCGGAGCGCGCGGCGGCGGCGGGCTGAGCCCGCGACGGTTGCAGCGGGCGATGGCGCACCAGCACCAGCCCGCCGCCTCGGACGGGAGCGCGACCGACCCCGTGTGCGGCATGGCCGTTGCCCCTGGCCGGGCGCGCGGCGGCAGCGCCGAGCATGCCGGGGCGACCTACTGGTTCTGCGGCCCGAGCTGCCGCGCGAAGTTCGTCGCCGATCCCGAACGGTACCTGAGGCTGACGGTTCCGCCCCGCGCGCCCGCCGCCGGCGCCTACACCTGCCCCATGCATCCCGAGATCCGGCAGGCGGGGCCCGGCGCATGCCCCGCCTGCGGCATGGCGCTCGAGCCGGTCCTGCCGCTGCCGGGGACCGACGAGGGACGGGAGGCCGAGCTTGCCGACATCACCCGGCGATTCTGGGTGAGCCTCGTGCTCAGCGCCCCGCTGCTCGCGCTCACGATGGGGGAGATGGCGGTGTCGATCCCCGTCCCGCCCTGGGGGCAGCTTCTCCTCGCCGCGCCCGTGGTGCTGTGGGGGGGCGCGCCCTTCTTCGCGCGCGGCTGGGAGGGGCTGCGGACCGGACGGCTCAACATGTTCACGCTGATCGCGCTCGGCGTCGCCGCGGCCTTTGGCTACAGCGTCTTCGCCGTGCTGCTGCCGGGGGCGCTGCCCGAAACCCTGCGGCGCGGCGGCGCGCCGCCGGTCTACTTCGAGGCCGCGGCGGTCATCACGACGCTCGTGCTCCTCGGACAGGTGCTCGAGCTGCTAGCGCGCCGCGCCACCTCGGCGGCGATCCGCGCGCTGCTGGGTCTCCAGCCGAAGACCGCGCGGCGGATCGACTCGAGCGGTCGCGAGAAGGACGTCCCGCTCGACGAGGTGCGGCCGGGCGACCGGCTGCGCGTGCGGCCGGGCGAGCGGGTGCCGGTCGACGGCGTCGTCCTCGAGGGGACGAGCGCGGTCGACGAGGCGATGCTCACCGGCGAGCCGGTCCCGGTGGAGAAGGGCCCGGGGGCGCGCGTGACCGGGGGCACCGTGAACGGCACGGGGACCTTCGTGATGCGTGCCGAGCGCGTCGGCGCCGAGACGCTGCTCGCGCAGATCGTCCGGCTGGTCGCCGAGGCGCAGCGCAGCCGGGCGCCGATCCAGCGCCTCGCCGACGTGGTGGCGTCCTGGTTCGTGCCGGCCGTGGTCGTGGTCGCCGCGCTCACCGCCGTCGGCTGGGGCGCCTTCGGCCCGGAGCCGCGGCTCGCGCACGCGCTCGTGAACGCCGTGGCGGTGCTCATCATCGCCTGTCCCTGCGCCCTCGGGCTCGCCACGCCCATGTCCATCATGGTGGCGACGGGGCGCGGCGCCCAGGTCGGGGTGCTCGTGCGGAGCGCCGAGGCGCTCGAGGTGCTCGAGCGGGTCGACACGCTGGTGGTGGACAAGACGGGCACGCTCACCGAGGGCAAGCCGCGCCTGGCGACCGTGGTGGCCGTCGCGGGCGACGAGACCGCGCTGCTCGCCCTCGCCGCGGGCCTCGAGCGCGGCAGCGAGCACCCGCTCGCCGCGGCCGTGCTCGCGGGCGCGGCCGAGCGCGGCGTGACCCCTGCGGCGGTCGAGGACTTCCGCGCGCTGCCCGGGCGCGGCGTGCTCGGGGTGGCCGGCGGCGAGCGCGTGGCGCTCGGCAACGCGGCGCTGCTCGCCGAGCTCGGGGTCGATGCGGCGCCGCTCGCCCCGCGCGCGGCCGCCCGGCGCGCCGACGGCGAGACCGTGGTCTTCGTGGTGCGCGGCGGCGCGCTGGTCGGGCTCCTCGGCGCTGCCGATCCGATCAAGGTCGGCGCCGACGAGGCGATCCGGGCGCTGCGCGCCGAGGGCGTGCGCGTCGTGATGCTCACGGGCGACAGCCGGACGACGGCCGAGGCCGTGGCGCGCCGGCTCGGCCTCGACGAGGTGATCGCGGAGGTGCTCCCGGCCGAAAAAGCGGCCGTCGTGCGCCGGCTGCGCGCCGCCGGACGGATCGTCGCCATGGCCGGCGACGGCGTGAACGATGCCCCGGCGCTCGCCGCCGCCGACGTCGGCATCGCGATGGGGACGGGCACGGACGTGGCGATGGAGAGCGCCGGCGTGACGCTCGTGCGAGGCGACCTGCGCGGCATCGTCCGGGCGCGGCGGCTCTCGCGCGCCACCATGCGCAACATCCGCCAGAACCTCGTGTGGGCGTTCGTCTACAACGCGCTCGGCGTGCCGGTCGCGGCGGGCGTGCTCTATCCCGTGCTCGGGCTGCTGCTGAGCCCGATGCTGGCGAGCGCGGCGATGAGCCTGAGCTCCGTGTCCGTGATCGCCAACGCGCTCCGGCTGCGACGCGTCGCGCTCTGAGGCCCCTCGCTAGTCGGGGCTCGCCCAGCGCTCCTGGAAGCGCGCGCCGAGGCCCACGTGCCGGGCGCGGAAGTAGACGAGCATCGCGATGACGGCCAGGAGGTTTCCGGCGAGGATCGTCCACCAGCCGAGCGCCTCCACGAGCGCGGCATCGAGCAGCATGACGAAGCCGAAGAACGCCACCTCGAAGACCGTAAAGAGCACGAAGAGGCCGAGGAGCAGCACGGGCTCCCGCTCGGCCGCGGCGAGCAGCGCTGCGGCCCCGAGCCCGAAGCCGACGAAGGCCGCGCCGTGGAGCACGGTGTAGGCGAGCACCAGCGTGGCGTGCACGTGGAGCAGGCTCGGATCGCGGAGCCCGCGCAGGAGCGCGGCGCCCAGCAGCGCCGGGGTGTAGAAGGGCCGGCCCGCCGCCGTGTCGTAGAGGAGGAACCACACGGCCACCGTGGCGGCGCCGACCAGTCCCGCAGCCACCCCCTCGCGCGCAACGGCCGTCCAGGGACCGAGCAACGAGCGGCCGAGCGCGCGGTGGCGAAGAAAGAAATACGCGAGCATGACGCCGCTCGCGAGGAGGTTCGCCGCCAGCACGCTCCCCCACGGGACCGCCGCCATGAGCACGGGACCGTGGAAGGCGATGATCGCGATCAGGAAGACCTCGAAGCCGGCGAAGAAGACGAGCAGTGCCACGATGAGCCCCCGCTCGCGCTCGGCGGCGACGATGAGGGCCGCGGCCGCCACGCCGACGGCGAGGAACGCGAGCACGTGGAGCACCGTGTACTCGCCGACCAACGTCCAGGTTTCCGCGGGCGGTGCGGGTCCGGTGGCGCCGTGAAGGAGCACTGCCGCGAGCAGCGCCGGGGTCTCGAGCGGGCGCCCGCGGCTCCAGTCGATGACGAGGAACCACAGCGCCACCGTGGCCGCCCCGAGCAGCCCGGCGGCTGTCCCGCTGCGGACGATGCGTGCCCGCGTGCCGCTCACCTCACGCCGCCCGCCGCGGCGCCGGGCGGCCCGCGCGCGGCTCGTCGCAGTCGTCCCGGCTCGCCCAGCGAAAGAAGATCATGCTGAAGACCGCCATGAGATACAGGCCGGCGCCGACCCACATGAGCAGCCCGCCCACTACCTGATCCGTCAGCGGCGTCACGCCGAAGGGATGCGGGCCGGCCGCATACCAGGGGTAGATCACCGCGGAAGCGAGCGCGATGGGCGCCGAGACCGCCGCCATCGGGATCAGGAGCAGAAAGAGGTACAGCATCTGCCCCGGGTACGTCAGCCGCGGCAGCTCGGGCAGCGGGCTCAGCAGCGGCCACCACCCGAGCACGCCCGTCGCCATGAGACCGAGGTGGAGGAGCACGTGGAGCGACGGGTCGCGCACCATGCGCTCGTAGACCGGCGGCAGATGGAGCACGACGAGAAAGCCGCTGAACGCGGCGAAGGCCACGAGCGGCCGCGTGAGGACCCGCGCAACGGGAGCGAGCGCGCGGATCCGCAGCAGCGGGCGAAGCATCGCGTCGGGAAGGCCGAGCAGCAGGAGCGGCGGCAGCACGTAGCCGAGCAGCAGGTGCTGCGCCATGTGGGCGGTGAACAGCCGCGCATCGGCGAGCGCGTCGATGGGGCCGTCGAGCGCGACGAGGATCGTGAAGAGCGCTCCCGCAAACGCGAGCGCCTGGCGCGGGGCGACGCGCGCGGGCAGCGCACGCGCCGTGGCGATGTAGGCGCCGGCGAGCGCCCCCGTGCCCGCAAGCACGCTCGGGTGAAGAGTCGCCATCGCGGTCACGGCAGCGCCCAAAAGGCCGCGAACAGCGCGCCAAGCGAGAGCACGACCGCGATCGCGATCAGGAGCTGGAAGGCGAAGACGGCTCCGTACGCCCAGCGGTCGAAGGCGAGGTGCATGTAGAAGAGCACCACGAGCGTGAACTTGGCCGCCGAGAGAAGGAGCAGCACGGGGACGAGCACGGGCCTCAGCGCGTGTACGTAGAAGGCCGTGATCTCGGCCGCGGTGAGCCCCGCGAGCAGCGCGGCCACGATGACGTAGGTGACGGGACCCGGGTGGGTCCTCTCGGTCGTGCTCACGTCCCGGCCACCCCCTCGAGCAGATAGACCAGCGTGAAAATGACGATCCACACGATGTCGACGAAGTGCCAGTAGATGCCCGCCAGCTCGACGGCGAGATGCCGCTCCGGCCCGAGCCGCCCCGCGAACGAGGCGACGACGAGCGCGAGCAGCCAGAGCACTCCCACGGCGACGTGCAGGCCGTGGAAGCCGACCAGCGTGTAGAAGGTCTGGCTGAAGAGGTTCGTCTGGAGCGCCACCCCCTCGTGGTAGAAATGGGTGAACTCGTAGGCCTGCCCGCCGAGGAAGACGAGGCCCAGGGCCGCCGTGCCGAGCAGCCAGGCCCGGCTCGCGCGGACGGCGCCGCGCTCGAGCGCGGCGAGCGCGAGGACCATGAGGAGGCTGCTCATCAGCAGCACGAAGGTGCTGAACGAGGTGAGCGGGATCTCGAGCACCTGCGCCGCAGACGGCCCGCTCAGGTCGTGGCCCTTGTACACCAGATAGGTCGAGATGAGCGAGGCGAAGAAGACCGACTCGGAGCCGACGAAGGCCCAGAGGCCGAGCTTGCGGCTATCGACACCGGCGACCGCGGCCGGTTCCTGGTCCCTCTCGCCAAATCTGCGGTGCTCGAACCCGAGCGCGAGCACGGCGAGGAGGAGGCTGCCGAGCCCGAGCACGCTCACGGCGAGGCGGGTGAGCACGCCGATGCCCGCGACGAGGAGTCCTGCCGCCGCGACCAGCGGCCAAATCGACGGCGCGGGGGCGTGGATCGCCTCGGGAGGCTCCGGCTCGAGTGCCGGGCGCTGCGCCGCCGTCGTCGCCGTCCGGCGTTCCCCGGACTTGAGCTCCCAGAACGGATCGCGGACGCGCACGCGCGGGATGCGGGTGAAGTTCCACTCCGGCGGCGGGGACGACGTCCACCACTCGAGGGTGCGGCCGTCCCACGGATCGGCCGGCGCCGGCGGGCGTCGCCGGCACGTCCGCCAGAGGTTCACGAGCAGGACGGCGAACGACAGCGCGAGCACGAATGCGCTCACGGTCGCCACCAGGTTCCAGACGTCCCACCCGAGCCCAGGCGCGTAGCGGTAGATGCGGCGGGGCATGCCCTCGGCACCGAGGATGTGCATGGGGAAGAACGTCCCGTTGAACCCGACGATCGTGAGCCAGAACTGGAGCTTGCCGAGCCGCTCGTCGAGGAGCGTGCCGGTGATCTTGGGCCACCAGTAGAAGAGCGCGGCGAGGATGCCGAACATGGCGCCGCCGAAGAGCACGTAGTGGAGATGCGCGACGACGAAGTAGGAGTCGGTCTGCTGGAGGTCGATCGGGACGGCGGCATGCATGATGCCGGAGAGCCCGCCGATCGTGAACTCGAGGATGAGGCCAAGCGCGAAGAGGAACGCTGTCGAGAACCGCAGCTCGCCGCCCCAGAGGGTCGCGATCCAGGTGAAGATCTTGATGCCCGTCGGAATCGCAATCAGCATCGAGGTGATCGCGAACGCGCTTTCGGCCGCGGGGCCCATGCCGACGGCGAACATGTGGTGGCCCCAGACGCCGTAGGAGAGAAACCCGATGAGCGCCGTCGAGTAGGCCATCATCGGGTAGCCGTACAGCGGCTTGCGCGAGAACACGGGCACCACCTCGGAGACGATGCCGAAGGCGGGCAGCGCCATGATGTAGACCTCGGGGTGGCCGAAGAGCCAGAAGAGGTGCTGCCAGAGGACGGGGCTCGCGCCCATGGTCGCCGCGTAGAAGCGGGTGCCGAGGAAGCGGTCCATGAAGAGCAGGACGAGCCCCACGGTGAGCGGCGGGAAGGCAAGGAGGATCAGCACGGCGGTGACGAGAATCGTCCACACGAAGATCGGCATGCGCATGAACGTCATGCCGGGGGCGCGCAGGTTGACGATCGTCACCGCGAAATTGATGCCGCTCATGAGCGTCGAGGTGCCGAGGACGAGGAGGCCCACGACCCAGAAGTCGAGCGGCGGACCGGGGGAGTAGAGCCGCTCGGTCAGGTTCGCATAGCCGAACCAGCCCGCGTCCGGCGCGCCGCCGAAGAAAAAGCTCGCGTGGAGCAGCAGCGCGCCGGCGAGGAAGAGCCAGTAGCTGAGCGCGTTCAGCCGGGGGAAGGCCACGTCGCGCGCACCGATCAGGAGCGGCACGGCGAAGTTGGCGAAAAGGCCGAGCTCAAGCGGCATCACGACGAGGAAGATCATCGTCGTGCCGTGCATGGTGAAGAGCGCGTTGTAGAGCCCGGCGGGGAGGAAGGTGTTGTCGGGACGGGCGAGCTGCAGGCGCATGAGGAGCGCCTCGACGCCGCCCACGAGCAGGAAGACGAGCGCCGTTGCCCCGTAGAGGACGGCGATGCGCTTGTGGTCGACGGTTGCCAGCCAGCCGCGGAGGCCGCGGCCCGCGAGGTAGCTCGCGTCGCTCGGCGTGGGCAGGCGGTGCGCGACGGCCATCAGTCGAGGCTCTCGAGGTAGGTGACCAGGGACGTCACCTGCTCGCGGCCGAGCCCGAGGGCGGGCATCTGGGCGCCCGGCTTGAGCGCCTGCGGGTCGAGGAGCCAGGCCGCGAGGTGGTCGGGCGTGTTCGCGAGCGTGCCGCCGGCGATCGTCGTGCGGGTCATGAGGTGCGTCAAGTCGGGGCCGCGGTTGCCGGCCGCAAGGCCCTTCACCGTGTGGCACGTGACACAGGGGCTCGCGGCGAAGACGCGCGCGCCGGCGAGGGCCGCCGGCGCGGCCGAGACCGCCGCGGGCAGCGCCTGGTGCGCCGCCCAGGCGGCGAAGCCCTCCGGCGTCTCCACCATCACCCGCAGGCGCATGTTGGCGTGCGAGAGGCCGCAGAACTCGGCGCACTGCCCGAGATACGTCCCCGGCGTATCGGGGACGAGCGTGAGCACGTTCGGGTGTCCGGGCACGACGTCGCGCTTGCCGCCGAGCGCCGGGACCCAGAAGCTGTGGATCACGTCGGCCGAGCGCAGCACGAAGCGCACCGGGCGGGCGACCGGCAGGTGGATCTCGTTGGCCGTGTGGACGCCGAGCGCGGGATAGGCGACCTCCCACCACCACTGGTGCGCCGTGACGTCGACCTCGAGCGCACCGGGCGGCGCGCTCGCCGGCTCCGCACGGAAGGTCACGCGGATCGTCGGCACGGCGATCGCGAGCAGCACGAGCGCCGGGCCCACCGTCCAGGCCACCTCGAGGCCGACGCGCTGGTGCGCCGCGGGCGGCGGTCCCGCGACGGCACCCGCGCGCGTCGAGTAGCGGAAGATGCCGAGGGCGAGCAGCGCGGCCACGAGGACCAGGATGAAGGCATCCCAGCCGATCACCTGGAGGTAGAGCACCTGCGTCCAGTGTGCGAAATCGGATCTGGGCGCGAGCGTCGTCATCGGTGGCGCGGCCGCGCTGCGGGCCGCGAGGCCGAGGAGCAGGGCCGCGGCGCGGATCACGTCGTGCCTCCGTCGCCGGCCGCTGCCGGGACGAGCCGCATGCCCGGCCGCGCGGACAGCGCGAACGCCCCGGCGAAGCCCGCGGTGACGAGCGCCTCGACCCAGCCGAAGGGGATCGAGCGCGGGGACAGCGAGGGGGCGACGAGCACGTACCGCTCGATCCACATGCCCACGAGGCCGAGCCCGCACGCCATCCCGAGGGTGGTCGGGCTCCGCTTGCCGCGTCGCCCCATGAGGACGACGAATGGGACGAGCCACACGAGCACGAGCGCGCTCCAGCCGAGCGCGCCCCAGGGGAGGCGGTGTACGCGCGGCACCACGAAGAACGTCTCCTCGGGCAGGGCGGCGTACCAGATTGGAAGATACTGGGACCACAGGAGGTACGCCCAGAAGATGGAGAAGGCGAAGACGAGCTTGCCCAAGTCGTGGAGCACGGCCGGTCGCCGCTCCCGGCCGCAGGCGGCGACGAGCCCCATCGTGGCGAGCGCGCTCCAGTAGGCCCCGGCGAAGAAGTAGGCGCCGAAGAGCGTGCTGTACCAGAGCGGCGAGAGCGACATGACGAGGTCGAAGGCGAGGAGCGAGTACACGGCCGCGTACACGAGCACGAGCGCCGGGGCGAGCCGGCGGATCGCCGGCGGCGGCTCGCCGAGCGTCGTGCCATCTTCGGCCCAGGCCGTGGCTTCGGCCCGCCGCGAGAGGCGGACGAACCAGAGCGTGAGCGCGGTCATGACTGCGAGGCCGAGGCCGTCGCGGGCGAACAGAAACGGCACGTTGAGCCACGCCGCCTTGGCGGGGATCGGGTGGCGGACCCACGGAAAGAGCGTCGTCCGCCCCGCGAGGAGCAGCCAGAAGAGGACGAAGCCCACGGGGACGAAGCCCGCGAACGCCTCGGCCAGCCGGTAGAGGCGTGCTCCACCCCAGCGGGCGTTGGTGAGGTAGAGCGAGGCCGACACGATCACCCCGCCCTGGGCGACGCCGAGCCAGAAGAGCAGGTTCACGAGGAACGCCTCCCAGGCGCGGAGCGCGGCCCCGCGGGCGAGCGCCACGGCAAAGGCGGCCGCCCCGGCCGCGACGAGCCCGAGGAGCGCCCGCGAGCTCACGGCGCGGCCTCCCGCTGGAGCCGGCGGAGGTAGAGCACGAGCTCCCAGCGCTCGGTCGGGGACATCGCATCGCCGTAGGCCGGCATCACGACGCTGCCGTTGCGGATGGTCGCGTAGAGGTAGCCGTCGCTGCGCTCGGTCGGCTGCCCGAGCGTCAGGTTCGCCGCGGGAATCAGCGTGTGATCGGCGACCGGACCGTCGCCCATTCCGGTGGCGCCGTGACAGGGCGCGCAGTTGCTCGTGAACAGCCGCTGGCCGTGCGCGAGGTGGGCGGGCGTAGGCGCGAGCGGATTCGTGAGCGTCGCCGCCGCGACCTCGCGCGCCATCGGCGGCTCGCCGCCGCGGATCGGCAGCGTGCCCGCCGGCATCACGCGCGGCGGGACGGCGAGCGGCTGCACCGCCGCGCCGCGGAACATGTCGTGGCTCCACGGCCACGCCCGGGCCTCGCCTGCTGCGACGGCGACGAGCAGCACGCCCAGCCCCAGGGCGAGGTCACGCGCGGTCGTGGCGCACCTCCGTTGCGCCGGCCTCGCGCAGCGCCGCCTCGAGGAGCGCGCCGTGCGCCGGATGGCAGCGCACGATCAGCCCGAAGCGGTCCTCGCTGAAGCGCGGGTCGTAGTCGGGCTCGGGGTCGAGCCGGGGAACGCGGGCGTGGACGAGGAAGCCCGTGAGGCCCGAGAGGGCGCCGAAGAGGATCGTCAGCTCGAAGGCGATGATGACGAACGGCGGAATGGAGACGATGGGCATCCCGCCGGTGACGTGCGGGTAGGCGAGCGACAGTCCGATGGTGAGCCAGAAGCCGCTCAGGCAGCCGGTAAGGCCGCCGAGGAGCACCCAGAGCCGCACGGGGCTCCGGCGCTGCCCGAGCGCATGGTGCAACGCCTCGCACGGGAAAGGCGAGAACACGCCCGTCAGCTCGACGCCGGCCCGCCGGACGGCCTCGACGCCGCGCACGCACGTCCCCTCGTCGGGGAAGAGGGCCGTCACCCGCAGCCCCTCGGTCATGCCGCGCGTGCCTCCGTTTCCTCGTGCGCCTGGCGCAGCCAGGGGATGCCCTCCTTCAGCTCGGTCATCGACACGATGGGCAGGAACTTCGCGAACAGGGTGAACCACAGGAGAAACCAGGCGAAGCTCGCGCCGGTGATCGTCATCTCGACCCAGGTCGGCCGGTAGAACGCCCACTGCGAGGGCATGAAGTTCGTCGAGAGCGAGCCGGCGATGATCACGAAGCGCTCGAGCCACATGCCGACGTTGATGAAGAGCGAGATCACGAACAGCGCGCGGAGGCTGCGGCGGATGCGCCGCGAGAAGAGCAGCAGCGGGATCACGCAGTTGCAGGCGACCATGGTCCAGAAGAGCGGGGCGTACGGGCCGAAGGCACGCAGCCAGAAGGTCGTCTTCTCGAACGGGTTGTTGCCGTACCAGGCGATGAAGCTCTCGGTCGCGTAGGAGTACGTCACGACCAGCGACATGAGCAGGATGACCTTGGCGAGGCTGTCGAAATGCCAGGGCGTGATAGCCTCCTCGAGGCCGAGCAGCCGCCGGACGGGAATGAGCAGCGTGAGCACGAGCGCGCAGCCCGAGAAGATCGCGCCGGCGACGAAGTAGGGCGCGAAGATCGTGCTGTGCCAGCCGGGGAGCTGCGCCATGGCGAAGTCCCACGAGACCACGCTGTGCACGGAGATCACGAGCGGGGTCGCGAGCCCGGCGAGGAGGAGATAGGCCATCGAGAAGTGGCGCCACTGCTCGACGGTGCCGTGCCAGCCGAGCGCGAGCACGGTGTAGAAGCGTCGCCGCCAGCCGCGCGCCGCGTCCCGGGCCGCGGCGACGTCGGGCACGAGCCCCAGGAAGAGAAACGTCACGCTCACGATCAGGTAAGTGCTCACCGCGAACGCATCCCACACGAGCGGCGAGCGGAAGTTCGGCTGCAGCCCGCGCTCGTTGGGGTAGGGCAGGAGCCAGTAGAAGAACCACACGCGGCCGAGGTGAATGAGCGGAAAGAGGCCCGCCGTCATCACCGCGAACACCGTCATGGTCTCCGCCGCGCGGTAGACGGGTGTGCGCCAGCGGCTGCGGAAGAGAAAGAGGATGGCCGAGATGAGCGTCCCCGAGTGCGCGATGCCGACCCAGAAGACGAAGTTGGTGATGTAGGTGGCCCACATGACGGGCTGGCGGAGGCCGGTCACGCCGAGGCCGGTCCACACCTGGAACATCCAGGTCGACGCCCCGGCGGCCACCATCGCGGCGAGGAGGGCCACGAGCGTCCAGTACGCCCGCCCGGGGGGCGTCAGCGTGCGCAGCACGAGCCGGTTGACGTGCGCGTAGTCGAGCTCCCGTCCCGGCCCGCTCACACGACCTCCCGTGGACGGTAGACCGCGCGCAGGTAGACGATCGCCGGCTCGGTGCCGAGCTCCTCGAGGGCCCGGTAGGTGCGGAGCCGCTCCTCGCTGCGCCGGCGCATCATCGCGCTGCCCGTGTCCTTCATGTCGCCGAAGGTGATCGCCCGGGTGGGACAGGTCTGAGCGCAGGCGGGCACGATCTCGCCGTCGCGCACCGGGCGGTGCTCGGCCCGCGCGTCCATCTCGGCGGCGCGAATGCGCTGCACGCAGAAGGTGCACTTCTCCATGACGCCGGCGCCGCGCACCGTGACGTCCGGATTGAGCTGGAGGTGGAGCGGCGCGGGCCACTCGGGCTTGAACCAGTTGAAGCGGCGGACCTTGTACGGGCAGTTGTTGTTGCAGTAGCGCGTGCCGATGCAGCGGTTGTAGACTTGTCCGTTGAGCCCCTCCTCGGTGTGGAACGAGGCGAAGACCGGGCACACCGGCTCGCACGGCGCGTGGTCGCACTGCTGGCAGAGCATGGGCGCGAGGTAGAGGGGCGGGGCGTCCGGACCGTCGGGCCAGAACCGCTCGATGCGGATCCACGACATCACGTGTCCGCGCGCGACCTCCTCGGGACCCACGACCGGGATGTTGTTTTCCGCGTAGCACGCAGTGACGCAGGCGCTGCACCCGGTGCAGGCGTTGAGATCGATGGTCATGCCCCACTGATGCTCGGGGTAGACGTGCTCGGGGCGGATCGCGAACGGCTCCGGGATGGGCGGACCCGCCGGCGGCGGGCGCTCGCCGCGGCGAAGCTCGGCGAGGCTCATCGCCTCGACGATCGGCCGGCCGAGCATCGAGGAGAGACCGACGGGCGAGACGGGCAGCGCGCGCCTCGCGCCGCGCTCGACCGTGACCCGGACCGCACCTGCGCCCGGCGGGAGCACGCGCCAGGGGTTGTCGCCGCGGTCGGTCGCGTAGCGGCCATAGGCGGTGTGCCCCTGGCCGAGCGGCACGGCGAGGACACTCGGGTGGAGGCCCGGCGAGAGGTGCACGGGTCCCTCGATGGATCCGTGCCCGGTGTGCAGGCGGACGCGATCACCCTCGCCAAAGCCGAGGCTGCGCGCCGTCTCGGGATGGATCTCCACCCAGCTCCCCCAGGCGATCTGGGCGACGGGCTCGGGTGTCTCCTGCAGCCAGGGCTTGTCCGCACCGCGCCCGTCGTAGAGGAAGAGGTGCGGGAACGCGACGAGCACGAAGCCGGCGGGAGCCGGCCCCGTGTCCAGACGCTCGGTCAACACCTCGGGGCGGAGGGCGATCGGCACCGCCGGCGGCTCGCGGAACCAGCCGCCCGTGCGCAGCGCCTCCTCCCAGAAGGCCGCGAACGGGCCGGGCAGACCGTGCGTCTCGTGGAGGGTGCGCCACGTCGCCTCGACGGCCGCCGCCGTGTCCCGCCACGGCAGCGGGGCCGACGCGAGGAGCACGTCGCCGAGCGGGCGCGAGTCGAAGACCGGCTGCATCACCGGCTGCGCGAGCAGCGTGACGCCGGGCCGCGGCGCGAAGTCCCCCCAGGATTCGAGGGGATGATGGATCGGGAGCAGGAGGTGGGCGGCCTCGGCAGTCTCGTCGGGCACGCCGCCGCACCAGACGACGAGCCGCACGTGCCGGAGGGCGTCAGCGAAGCCGAGCGCCGCCGGCAGCGTGAAGAGCGGGTTCGGGCCCGCGACGACCAGCACGTCGATCGCGTCGCGACGCATGGCCTCGGCGAGCGCGGCCACGTCGCGCGAGGCGGCAGGCGGGGGTGGAGCCTCGCCATGGAACGTAAGCGTGCGCCCGAGGCCGCCGCCCGCGGCCGTGAGGATGAAGGCGGCCGTGTGCAGCGCCGGGTCGGTCGAGCCGGCGAGCACGACTGGCGCCTCGGCGTCGGCGAGCCGGCGCGCAAGCCGGCGGATGCGCTCGGGGTGGATCCCCGTGCGCGCGGCCACCGCCTCGGGCTCGTAGCCCGCGGCAAAGCGGGCGAGGGCCGTCGGATCCACACCGCCGCGCACGCGCCCCTCCCGGGCGAGCACGGCGAGCAGGGCGAGTGCAAGCGACGGTTCCGTCCCTGGGTGCGGCGCGAGCCATTCGTCGCACTTGGCGGCCGTGAGCCCCTGGCGCGGCCCGACATAGGCCGACCAACCGAGCGTGGCGCGCCCGCCCTGCCCGCGCGGCGCGCGAAACGCTGCGTACTGGCGCGCGTACTCGACCGGCGAGCGCCACGTTTCGAGGAAATCCGCGCCGAAGCTCACGAGCACGTCGGCCGTGTCGAGGTGGTAGACGGGCAGCTCGCGGCGGCCGAAGCAGCGGGCCGCGGCCGCTCGAGCCGGCTCCTCGTCGAGCGGCTCGTGGAGGACCCAGCGCGTCGAGCCGAACGCGGCGAGCCAGCGGGGGACGATCGCGTCGAGCGTGGGGCCGCCAGGCATGCCGAGGAACGCGACCCGATCGCGGCCCGCTGCCGCGGCCTGCTCGAGCGCCGCCCGCAGCGTGAAGAGCGCCGTGTCCCAGTCGATGGGGGCGAGGGCGCCGCTCGGCATCCGTCGCCGCGGCCCGGCGAGCCGATCGGGATTGTAGAGCCCCTGGAGCGCCGCCTGGCCGCGCGCGCAGAGCGCGCCGGCGCCGATCGGGTCGCGCGGGTTCCCCTCGAGCTTGACGACGCGGCCCTCGCGCACCCGCGCCACCACCCCGCAGGCGGCCGGGCACTCGCGACAGGCGGTCGCGTAGAAGGTCGGAACCCCCGGAATCACGTTCTCGTCGGGCACGACGTAGGGCATGAGCTGGCGGCTCGGCACCTCGCCGCAGCCCGCGGCGGCCGCGCCGGTGATCGCGACCGCCTTCAGAAAGTTGCGCCGGCTGAGCTCTGCCGCCATCAGTAGTGACACACCGAGCAGTCGATGCTCACGCCGCGGGCCCGGTGACACCCGAGGCAGAAGCCCATGTCGATGTCGTGGACGGGCTCGACGCGGTCCATGGTCTCGACCGGTCCGTGGCACGCCTGGCACTGCACGCCCGCGAGCACGTGCGGCCGGTGCGCGAAGCGCACGAAGTCGGGCAGGGTGTAGACGCGGTTCCAGGCGATCTCGAACGGTGGCAGGCGGTGATCGGTCCACGGCTGCGTCACCGGCGGGAGCGTCGTCGTGCCGCTCATCTGCGCGTGGCAGCCGACGCAGCGCTGCACCGGGGGAACGCCCGCCGTCGCCGAGCGGCGCGCGTATTCGTGGCAGTACTCACAGGGGATCTGGCGCTCGCCCGCATGCACCCGGTGGCTGAAGGGGATCGGCTGAACGACGTCCCGGCGCGGCGACCACGGGCGCTGCGAGAGCGCCGCAGTGAGGCCCCCGGCCGCGAGGAGGACGAGGAGGACCGGGAGGGCGGCGCGGGTCACCTGCCTGCCTGCCCATGGGCAGCCTGCAGCGGCACGGTGGCGCTCCCGGGCACCGTGAGCGGCGTCTGGTCCGCGGCCATGCCGTTGCGCGCGAGCAGGTAGGCGACGACATCGAGGTACTCCTCGCGCGAGAGGATCGCGGGCTGATCCGCGGGCATGGTGGCCGAGACGAAGTCGTAGACGTCCTTCGCGGTGTGAAACTCCTCGTGGCGCAGCCGCTGGTAGGGGCGCGGCTCGCGCGGCAGGGCGCCGGGGCCGATCAGCTCGGGGGCGCGGAGGTTCTTGAAGGCGGCGTCCTTGCCGCGGCCGTCGGCGCCGTGGCAGCGGGCGCACTCGCGCTGGTAGGTGCGCCCGCCGGCCGCGACCTGCGCGGCCGTAAATCCCCACGCCGGCGCCGCCAGCGCGAGGATTCCCGCCGCGAGCGCGCTACGCCTGCGCCGCCTGGCGCACATCCCGTGCATGCCGGGCGAACCGCGCTGCGACGACTGGCCAGCTTACGTTGGCAAAGAAGGCCTCGATGTACTTCGCGCGCTCGGTCGGCCGGTAATCGACGAGAAAGGCGTGCTCCCACACGTCCATGACCAGCAGCGGCTGGAAGCCCGCCGGGTGTCCGTGCTCGTGCAGCGAAATCCAGTGGTTGCTGAGGCGCCCCGTCTCCGGATCGAGGTAGAGGATCGCCCAGCCGACGCCGCGCATGCTCGCCACCGCGGTGAAGTCCCGCTGCCAGCGCTCGAAACGCCCGAACGTGCGGTCGAGCTCGCGGTAGAGCGCCGACTCGGGCTTCGGCGGTTCGTAGTGCGGGGTGAGGTTCTCGAAGTACAGCTCGTGCAGCCGCATCCCGTTGTACTCGAAGCCGAGCCGCCGGATCAGCTCGCTGTATGCGGGCGTGCCCGCCTTGCCCGTGGCCGCCAGCTCCGCGAGCTGCTCGTTGAGCTTGTTCGTGTTGTTCACGTAGCCCGCGTAGAGCTCGAGGTGCGTCTCGATCTGGAGCGTCGACAGGCCGCGCAGGCCCTTCAACTCGAAAATGCGCACTGGATACGATGCGATCATCGGCCCCTCCTCGAAACCGTGGTTCTTATGCTTGTGGCACCATACAATTGCATTGGGCTCAATACAAGATACCGCCGTACGAGTTGCGCTCCACGACATGCGGCGCTACATCGATGACATGGACCGTGAGGGCGAAGGATTTCCGGACAAGCTCGAGCAGAAGGAGCGGGCAGAAGAAGACCTGTTCTTCGCGCGCCGCGATCGGATGCTCGTCGAACAGGCCCGAGCCCGGCGCGACGAGCGCCGCCGGCGGCGGCTGCGAGCGCTCGTGCACATGCGCTGCCCCGACTGCGCGGCGACGCTGGTCAGCGTGAAGCACCACGGGGTCACCGTGGAGGAGTGTCCCGACGGACACGGGATCTGGATCACCGAGACCGACCTGCACACTCTCGCCCGCCGCGAGCGCAATTCGTGGTTCGGGCGCTACTTCTACCGGCCGCGGCCGCTGCTCGAGTAGCATCGCTGCGCTCAGTGCCCGGCGCTCACCATCGCGGCCACCGTGAACCAGTCGGGGGTGTCGCCGACCCGTTCGCCCTGGTTGAAGTACCAGCCCTGCTCGCCCGGGAAGCGGGGGCTCGGCAGGGAAGCCTTGGTGGCGTGCTCGAGCTGCTCGTCGACCATGACGATCGCGGGCACGAACCCCATCTCGTCGGGATAGCGGATCGAGGTGGCGCCGCCGGCGAAGGCCTGGTGGCGGAAGCTGAAATCGTTGATCCAGATCTTCCAGAGCTCGCCGGAGCGGTCGTAGATGTCCGTGTAGGGAATCACCCACGCCTCCTTGTCGATGAAGATCACGCGCTTGCCGTAGGCGTACTGCGGCATCTTGGAAACGCCCTCGATGGCGTAGACGCGGCGCTTCTCCCAGCCCTCGTCGAAGGCCCAGTCGACCTTCTGATCCCACTGGACCGGATAGTGCTCGCCGTGCATGACCGCAATCAGGTCGCGTTCGCCGAGATAGCGCCAGGTCATCCAGGCCGGCTGGCCGGAGTAGCCGTAATAGCTGTCGACGTCGGTATCCTGGCCGAACAGCGCGTCGGAGCGCTGGGCGGTGGAGAGCCGGCGCACCCGCCGCAGCGTGGGCAGGTAGAGCCAGGAGTCGTCCTGCCGGGTGGGCTCGAGGTAGCGGTAGCCGAGGGCGCCGACGCCCTTTAGGTCGAAGGGCTCGAGAATCGGGTAGAGCCCTTCCTGGGCGCGGTAGCCGTTGGGGTTCGGCATGTCGGGCTTGGGATCGACGTAGAGGCGGCCGGTCCAGAAGAGCCGACGGAAGTGGTCGAGCAGGAAGTGCCGCTCGACCGACATCGGGCCGTGATCGGCGATGCTGCCCGTGTCGGCGTCGAAGTTGCGCAGATCGACGTCGTCGGTCGTGAGGAACTGATAGTTGTAGTTCCACATGATTTTCATCGCGATCTGCGGATCCTTCGGGTCGAGGTCGGGAAACGGCAGCCCCGCGACGTAGTTGAGGACGTGGAGGCCGTCCGCGGAGAGGCGCACCTGGCCCGAGTAGCGCTCGGTCGCCTCTCGGTAGGCCCGCGGCCATTCGATGCGTCGGGTCGGCGCGATCGTGATGGGCCAGCCGTGCTTGATGCACCAGGCGAGACCCGGGGAGACCAGATCCTTCGCCTTGTCGAGGTTCTCGGCGGTGATGCGGTCGCCCGGCGCGACATCCGCGCGGGCCCCACCGAGCGGCAGCAGCGCGACCATCACCGCCGTCCACCAGCGGAGGAGCGTGCGTGACATCCTCGAACCGCCTTTCTCCCCCGTGCGCTGTGGGTCGTGGGTGCGATTCGATGCTACACCCCCCCGCCAGCACGTCAACGCCGGATCGTGCGCGCGCTTGTCCCGAGGGGCGTGGGCGCAGTAGCGTCGGGCCATGGCGGTCGTCGCCATCGCGCGCGAGATCGGCACGGCGGGCACGCAGGTGGGTCTCGCCGTGGCGCGCGCGCTCGGGTGCGCGTTCGTCGACCGCGAGATCATCGTCGAGGCGGCCCGGCGCTACGAGGTGGCGGCCGAGCGGCTCGTCGACCTCGACGAACGGGCGCCGTCGTTCTGGCAGCGCTTCGACCGGGAGCGGCGCCGGCTGCTCGTCTTCATCCGCGCGGCGCTCCTCGACCGGCTCGCGAGCGGGGCCTGCGTGGTGACCGGCCGGCTCGCGCCCCTGCTGCTGCGGGACGTGGCTCCCGTGCTCCTCGTGCGCGTGACGGCGCCGCTCGACGTCCGCGTGCGCCGCGTGATGGCTGAGACCCAGACGGACGAGGCCGCGGCGCGGGCGCAGATCGCCGCCTACGAGCGCGAGCTCGCCGCCCAGGCGCGCTCGCTGCTCGAGCTCGAGGACTGGCGCGATCCGACGCACTACGCGCTGGTCGTCAACACCGCGCACTTGAGCGTCGCGGAGTGCGCCGCGCTCATCGTGCGGGCGGCCGACGCCGAGCCGCACCGCACGAGCCCCGCCATGCTCGCCCGCCTGCGCGACCATGCGCTCGCCGCCGCCGTGCATGCCGCGCTCGGTCGCGAGCGGACGCTCGGGGCGCTCACGATCGAGGTCGTTGCCGAGAACGGTCGGGTGACGCTCGGCGGCGCGGTGATCGGCCCGGCGTACGCCGAGCGCGCTCGGGCGATCGCGGCGAGCGTGCCCGGCGTGCGCGAGGTCGTGTGCCGCTCGGCGGAGCCGGTGCCGATCCCGCCGATCGAGCGCGTTTGAGGGCGCTCAGGGCAGGTCGGCGTTCAGCACGGCGGCGAGGCGCGCCGCCGCGAGCGCGAGCTGGCGATCGACGACGGGGAGATTCGCCGCGACGTACGCCCGCCCGAGCCGGTGGCTGCGCGGGATCGCGTAGGCGTGCTCGACCGCCGCGCGATGCGCCTCGAGCGCCCAGTCGACCGCCGTGCCCGCGGCGAGCGGCTCGGCGGCGTGCGCGGCGAGCCAGGCCGTCACCCGGCGCGCCGTCGCCCGCTCGCCGTGGCCCGCGGCGGCGAGGAGCCCGCTGTCCCAGACCGCGTGCAGGTTCGTGGGCTCGCCGAGCAGCGTGACCGCCACGTCGTTCCCGCCGTGATCGTGGTCGTCGGCGCAGTGGAGCGGCTGATGCAGATCGGCGACGAGGTGGACGACGAACCGCAGCGCCTCGGCCCGCCGCGCCCGCGGCGCGCGGGCGTCGACCAGCACGGCGCGCTCGCGGGCGATGGCGGCGATCGCGCAGTCGCCGCCGCGGCGCGGCGCGCAGTCGCGCGACGGCCGATAGCTCCTGGCGCCGACGGGGATGTCGACGAAGTGCCAGCGCGCGGTCTCCGGGCGCGCCTCGCGCACGTCGTCGGCCCACGTGGCGACGTCGGCGAGCGCGGCGCCCCCGAGCAGCGCGCGCGCGTGGGCCCGTGTCGTCGGGAGCAGGCGCGCCTCGGCGACGCGGGCGACCACGCGGTGGGCGAGCGGTCCCCAGGCGCGCGCCGGCACGGCGAGCGCGCAGACGACGAGGAGCGCCCAGGCCCGCAGAGGCTACCCCAGATGCCGTCGGAGGAAGGCAACTGCCCGCAGCCAGGCCACGGCGGCGACCGCGGGTCGGTAGGCGTCGGGCCGCGTATCGTTGAAGAACGCGTGGCCCGCGCCGGGGTAGATCTCGATCTCGAACACCTTGCCCTCGCGCGCGAGGATCGTGCGCAGCTCCTCGATGTCGGCGCGCGGGATGAGCGGGTCCTCGGCCCCGAAGAGGCCGAGATACGGGCAGGCGAGCTGCGGGGCGAGATCGAGCGGGCTCGCGGGGCGGTTCGGCGTGCGCTCGGCGTAGCGGAGCATGCCGTACCACGAGACGCAGGCGGCGATGCCCGGGACCGTGCACGCGGCCAAGAGCGCGTACTGCCCCCCGAGACAGAAGCCGGTGATGCCGACGCGGCGGCCGGCGGTTTCGGGGCGGGCCGCGACGTACGCCACCGCGCTCGCCACGTCGCCGAGGATGCGGGCGTCGGGCAGCGCCGCCATCCAGCGGAAGACGGCGTCCATGTCGGGCAGCACGGGTGGGCCTTCCCGGCTGTAGAGATCGAGCGCCAGGGTGAAGAAGCCCTCGGCGGCGAAGCGCCGGGCGACGTCGCGATAGTGCTCGGAGAGGCCGCGGACGTCGGGGACGAGGACGAGACCAGGGCTCGCCGCGGGCGCGGGCGGCCACGCGGCGTAGCCGCGGATCGTGTCGCCCTCGCGGGGGAAGGCGACGTCGGCGGCGGCGGGCGCGATCGGGGCCATGGGCCAAGCCAGAAGCCCCGATCGCGCCGCCAGTCAAGCGGCCTCAGCCTTCGAGCGTCGCGCGCAGGAACCAGCCGTGCTTCTCGAACTCCTCGATGACCGTCGTGAGCAGGTCGGTCGTGTCGGGGTCGCCCTGTTCGTCGCTCACCCGCCGGCCCGCGCGCAGCCCCGCGAGGTAGGTGTCGAACCGGTCGGCGAGCAGCCGCACGTGCTCGAGGTCGCGTGTCGCGTCGGCCGGGTACTCGGGCAGGCGCGAGGCCGCCGCCACCTGCCGGGCGGTTCCGTTCGCCCGTCCCCCGAGCGTGACGGCCCGCTCGGCGATGGCGTCGTTGTGGGCCGCGAGGCTCGTGGCGAACGTCTCGAACAGGGGGTGCAGGGCCGCAAAGTGCGGCCCCTTCACGTTCCAGTGCGCGACCTTGATCTGGCTGTGCAGATCGAGGCCATCGGCGAGGCACGCATCGAGCGCGCGGGCGATGGCCTCGCGGGCCGCGGCGGAAAGCGGACTGGGACTCCGGTACATCGCAAACCTCCTTTCACCCGCGTCACGCCACCTTCAGCGTCGGCTCGCCCGGGCGCCAGTTGCACGGGGTGAGCTCGCCCGTCTTGAGGGCGTCGAGCACGCGCAGCGTCTCGTCGACGTTGCGGCCGACGGCGAGGTCGTGCACGGTGACTGCGCGGATCGTGCGCGCGGGATCGACCACGAAGGTGGCGCGCAGCGGCACGCCCTCCTCGCGGTGCAGGATGCCGAGCGCCGTCGACAGCGCGCGGCGCGTGTCGGCGAGCATGGGGAAGGGCAGCGCGCGCAGGTCGGGGTGCTGGCGGCGCCAGGCGAGGTGCACGTAGTGGGTATCGGTGCTCACGCCGAGCACCTGCGCGTCGCGCGCGGCAAAGTCGCGCTCGCGCCGGCCGAACTCCGCGATCTCCGTGGGACACACGAAGGTGAAGTCCATCGGCCAGAAGAACACGACGAGCCACTTGCCCGGAAAGCTCTGCGGGGTGAGCCGCTGGAACTCCCGGCCCGGCTCGAGCCCCACGACCGCTTCGAGGGCAAAGTCGGGAAACCGATCACCGACAGTCAACATCGAGAATCCTCCTCTCAATTGAGTCTAGAACAAGATCGAGTCTAACCCTTTCACGAAAAAAAATCAGCGACCCCGCCTCCCGGCCGTACGGCGGCCGCGCAGGATCACGTGGACGTCGTCCACGCGGTAGCCGGCCGGCGGGCGCACACGGCCCACCTCGACGGCCTCCCAGGGGACATCGTGGATGCGTCCCGTGGCCGTGTCCACGAAGTGGTGGTGCCGGTCCACGTTCGGATCGAACACGACGCGGCCCTCGGCGAGCACGAGCGGCCGCAAGAGCCGCGCGCGGACGAGCGCATTGAGCGTGTTGTACACGGTCGCGCGCGAGAGCATCGGCAGCCGGCGCCGCACGCGCGCCCAGACCTGGTCGGCCGAGGGATGCTCGTCGGTCCCGAGCACGTACTCGGCGATGGCCAGGCGCTGCGCGGAGGGTTGCAGCCCGCGGGCCCGCAGGGTGGCGGCGAGGTCGCGCTCCATGCAGGGCCTAGACTAAGTCTAACCCTTTGCTGAGTCAAGACCGGAGCCTGCAGGCTCCTGGTGCGTGATGCAGTGCACGGCGCCGAGCCCCCAGACGAGGTCGACCGCGTGGATGCCGATGACGGGCCGATCGGGAAAGCAGTCGGCGAGAATCGCGAGCGCGCGGCGATCGCGCTCGTCGTTGAAGGTGGGGACCAGCACGGCGGCGTTGGCGACGTAGAAGTTGGCGTAGCTCGCGGGCAGGCGGCGGCCGGCGAAGTAGAGGGGGGCCGGCATCGGCAGCTCGACCACGCGCAGCGGCCGGCCGTCCTGGTCGGTGGCGGCGCGCAGCCGCGCGAGATTCTCGGCGAGCGGCACGTGGTTCGCGTCCCCGCGATCGGGCTCGACGCAGGCCACGACCGTGTGCGGGTCGGCGAAGCGGGCACAGTCGTCGACGTGGCCGTGGGTGTCGTCGCCGGCGATGCCCGCGGCGAGCCACACGACCTTCGCGATGCCGAGGAAGTCGGCGAAGAGGCGCTCGAGCGCGGCCCGGCCGAGGCCCGGGTTGCGCGCCTGAACCGTGCTGAGCAGGCACTCTTCGGTCGTAAGAAGCGTGCCGCGGCCGTTCACGTCGATGGCGCCGCCCTCGAGGACGATCCGCCCGCGACCGGGCAGCGTGGGCTTCCAGACGGGCAGGCGGGTGAGGCGCGCGACGCGCCTGGCCGCCGCGCGGTCGCGTTGCCAGTCGGGATAGCGCGCCCAGCCGTTGAAGAGCCACGCGACCAGCCCGCGCGCGCCGTCGTCGCGGCGGACGAAGAGCGGCAGCGTGTCGCGGGTCCACGACCGGTCGGTGGGCACGCGGTGGAGTTGGACGGCGGCGGGATCGACGCCCACCTTGCGCAGGAGCGTCCGGGCCTCGCCCTCGGTGCGGCGATCGGGCACGAGGAGGCGCACGCGCTCGCCCGGAGCGATCCGGCGCACGACCTCGCCATAGACCCAGCGGACCGCGTCGAGCTTCCCGGGCCAGTCGCCGCGCGCGTGCGGCCAGGCGAGCCAGGTCGCGGCGTGCGGCTCCCACTCGGCCGGGAGGCGGTAGCCGAGCGCCGCGGGCGGGTCGGCCGGGGCGGTCACTCGTCGAGGAGGCGGCGGGTGATGGCGCCGTAGGCGTCGACGCGCCGGTCGCGGAGGAACGGCCAGTTGCGACGCACGTCTTCCAGGTGTGCGCGGTCGCACTCCGCGAGCAGCACCGCCTCGCGGTCGGGTGCGGCCTCCGCCACGACCTCGCCGAAGGGATCGGCGACGAAGGAGGCGCCCCAGAACTCGAGCCCGCCGTCGGGCGGCCCCTCGTGGCCGACGCGATTTACCGCCGCGACGTAGACGCCGTTGGCGATCGCGTGCGCGCGCTGGATCGTCTGCCAGGCGGCGAGCTGCCGCGCGCCGTGCGTCGCCTTCTCGCGCGGATGCCAGCCGATCGCCGTCGGGTAGACGAGCACGTCGGCGCCGGCGAGCGCGGTGAGCCGGGCCGCCTCGGGATACCACTGGTCCCAGCAGATGAGCGTGCCGAGCCGGCCGACGTCCGTGTCGACGGCGACGAAGCCCAGATCGCCGGGGGTGAAGTAGAACTTTTCGTAGTAGAGCGGATCGTCGGGGATGTGCATCTTGCGGTAGCGGCCGGCGAGGCGCCCGTCGGCGTCGAGGACCACGGCGGTGTTGTGGTAGACGCCCGCGGCCCGGCGCTCGAAGACCGAGCCCACGACGACCGCGCCCGTCTCGCGCGCCACGCGCGCGAGCGCGTCGGTCGTGGGACCGGGCACCGGCTCGGCGAGGTCGAAGAAGGCCGGATCTTCGCGCTGGCAGAAGTAAGCGTGGCGGAACAGCTCGGGGAGACAGACGACGGCGGCGCCGGCGGCGGCGGCCTCGCGGACGTGCGCGACGGCCGCGGCGAGGTTGGCGTCGGGGTCGGGCGTGCAGCGCATCTGCACGAGCCCCAGGCGAAAGCGCGTGGGCGGTCCGGGCGACGTCGGCATGCGCGTGTCATGCCACGAAGGCGCGCCCCTGGCCACAAACCCCGGCGGCGGCTAGGATGCGGCGCCCGGAGGGGCCGCGATGGACCTGTCGTACACGCCGGAGGAAGAAGCGTTCCGCTCGAGGGTGCGCGCGTGGCTCGCGGCGAACGTGCCCGAGCCGGGCTCGCTCACGACGCTCGAGGCGCACCGGGCCTGGCAGCGCAAGCTCCACGCCGCGGGCTACCTCGCGGTCGCGTGGCCGAAGGAGTACGGCGGCGCCGGCCTGTCGCCGATGGAGCAGGCGATTCTCAACGAGGAGCTCGCCCGGGCCCGCGCGCCGCAGGTGATCAACGCGATGGCCATCTGGTGGGTCGGCCCGGCGATCATGCGCTACGGCACCGAGGCGCAGAAGCGCCGCTTCATCCCGCGCATCTTGACCGCCGAGGACATCTGGGCGACCGGCTACTCCGAGCCGTCGTCGGGGTCCGACATGGCCGCGGCCAAGACGCGTGCGGTGCGCGACGGGGAGTGCTACGTGGTGACCGGGCAGAAGATCTGGACGACCTACGCGCACATTGCCGACTGGTATTTCGTGCTCGTGCGCACGTCGCCCGAGGGGCCCAAGTGGGCCGGGCTCTCCGTGCTTCTCATGGACATGCGCAGCCCCGGCATCGAGGTCCGCCCGATCCGGCAGATCGACGGCGGCACGGAGTTCAACGAGGTCTTCATGACCGACGTGCGCGTGCCCGTCGAGAATCTCCTCGGGCGCGAGGGACAGGGGTGGGAGATCGTCTCGAGCGCGCTCGTGAACGAGCGCAGCGGCATCGCCGGGAGCATCCGCTTCGAGCAGAGCCTCGACTGGCTCACCGCCACCGCCCGCGAGCAGGGCCGGCTCGCCGATCCCGTCGTCCGCCAGCGCGTCGCCGCGCTCGCGGTGAAGGCGACGATCATGCGCTGCGCCGGGCTCCGCACGCTCACCGACGAGCTCCACGGGCGCATGAACCCGCACCTCTCCGCGGCGATCAAGCTCATGTCGACGGGGCTCTCGCAGGAGTTCTCCGAGACGGCGATGGAGGTGCTCGGGCCCTGGGCCGCCCTGCAGGACGAGCCGCGGGCGCCGTCGCGCGGGCGCTGGGCCCGGCAGTACCTCGGCGACCGCGCCATGACGATCGCCGGCGGCACGAGCGAGGTGCAGCGCAACATCATCGCGCAGCGCATCCTCGGCCTGCCGCGGCACTGACGCGCGTCTACCGCCCGAGCACGGCGTTCACCACGAGCCCGAGCACGAAGAGCCCGCCGGCCAGGCGGTTGTGGGCAAAGGCGAGCGCCACGTACCAGAGCGGCCAGATGCGGTAGCCGGGCGGCGGCGCGGCGGGTGGCGGCGCCGCGTAGGCCCGGAGCACGCGCGCGAGCCGCGGGAGCGCGAGCGCAACCAGCGCGACGCCGGGCCCGAGGCTCCGCGTCGCCACGAGCGCCCCCACGACGAGGTAGAACGCGATCATCAGCGCCTGGTTGAGCCGCAGCGAGGCCGTGCGCCCGAGCAGCACCGGCAGCGTCCGGATCCCCCGCGCCCGATCCTGCTCGTACTTGTCGATGTGCTTGCCGACGAGCACGCTCGTCACCGTGATGGCGTAGGGAACCGACGCGAGCCACACCCACGCGGGCAGCGCCCCCGCGGTCACGTAGTACGTGCCGCCGATCATGAGCGGCCCCCACACGAGGAACACGCCCGGCTCGCCGAGGCCGTGGTGCTTCAGCCGCAGTGGCGGCGCGACGTAGAAGACGCTGACGAAGAGCCCCGCGAGCGCGAAGGCGACCACCGGCCAGCCCCGCGCCGCCGCGAGGACGACGAGGATGGCGAGGTCGAGGAGGTTTGCGGCGGCGATCGCCGCGAGAAGCCCGCGCCGCGAGACCAGGCCCGCGAGCAGCGGATGGGGTGCGTAGAGCGCGCGCGTGTACTCGGCCGTATCCACGCCGCCCGTCGTGTCGAAGAAGTCGTTGATCATGTTGTTGGCGGCGTGGGCGACCACCAGCCCCGCGAGCGCGAGCCCGAAGAGCCCCCAGCGCGGCGCGGGCGCACCGGCGGCGAGGAGCCCGCCGATGAGCCCCGCGGTGAGCGTCATCGAGAAGACGCAGGCGCGGGTGATGAGCAGCCATCGCGATACCGCGTCGAGGCGTCGCCCGGCGGGCAGGTTCCCGGTGGCGAGGATCTGCCGCCAGTTGTCGAGAAGCGTCGCCAGGCCCGGCGCCGCCGGGGCGCGGGCGGGGATGGCCTCTGCCGGCTCGGCCATGGGGGCGTCTTTAGGCGCTTGCGGCCGCAAGCGCAACGGCGTCCCGCGGCCGCCGTGGTTTGACGCTCCGCACCCCATCCTTTATGTGTAGCGAGGCGCGGGCGTCTGCGGGCAGGTTCTGCGCGTAGCGGGCGAGGGGTGGAGGGCAGCGGCCGTGGCGGCACGGATGGATTTCCCACGCATCAAGCGGCTTCCGCCGTACGTGTTCAACGTCGTCGGGGACTTGAAGCTCGCCGCCCGCCGCGCCGGCGAGGACATCGTCGACTTCTCGATGGGCAATCCCGACGGGCCGACGCCGCCGCACGTCGTCGAGAAGCTCGTCGAGGCAGTGCGGAAGCCGCAGAACCATCGCTACTCGGTCTCGCGCGGCATCTACAAGCTGCGGGTGGCGATCTGCGACTGGTACCGGCGCCGCTACGGCGTCGAGCTCGACCCCGACGCCGAGGCGATCGTCACCATCGGCTCGAAGGAGGGCATCGGGCACCTCGCGCTCGCGATGATCGGGCCGGGCGACGTCGTCTTCTGCCCGAGCCCGACGTACCCGATCCATCAGTACTCGGTGATCATCGCGGGCGGCGATCTCCGCTCGATCCCGCTGCTGCCCGGCACGGACTTCTTGGCCGCGCTGCGCGAGGCGGTGCGCACGACGTGGCCCAAGCCGAAGCTCCTCATCCTCAACTTCCCCCACAACCCGACCACCGAGGTCGTCGACCTCGCGTTCTTCCGCGGCGTCGTCGAGTTCGCGCGCGAGCACGAGTGCCTGGTGGTGCACGACCTCGCCTACGCCGACCTCTGCTTCGACGGCTACGAGGCGCCCTCGCTGCTGCAGGTGCCGGGGGCGAAGGACGTCGGCGTCGAGTTCTTCACGCTCTCGAAGAGCTACAACATGCCCGGGTGGCGCGTCGGCTTCATGGTCGGCAACCGCGAGATGGTGGCGGCGCTCGCCCGCATCAAGAGCTACCTCGACTACGGCATCTTCCAACCGGTGCAGATCGCGGCCACCCACGCGCTCGGCGGCCCGCAGACCTACGTGGACGAGATCCGCGAGACCTACCGCCGCCGGCGCGACGCGCTCTGCGACGGCCTTGCGCGCATCGGGTGGCACGTGCCGAAGCCCAAGGCGACGATGTTCGTGTGGGCGGAGATCCCCGACGACTTCAAGCCGCTCGGCTCGCTCGAGTTCTCGAAGCTCCTGCTGCGCGAGGCCAAGGTCGCGGTCTCGCCGGGCATCGGCTTCGGCGACTACGGCGACCACTACGTGCGCTTCGCCCTGATCGAGAACGAGCACCGCACGCGCCAGGCCGTCCGGGGGATCCGCAAGGCGCTCGGCACGGCGCTGCTGCCGCGGGTGCCGCGCGTCCGCGTGGGTTAGCGCCGGGTGGGGCGGTGGCGGAGGCCGTCAAGGTCGGGCTGATCGGCTTCGGCACGATCGGCGCCGGCGTCGTCAAGGTGCTGCGAGCGCACCGCGCGGAGATCGCGCGGCGGGCGGGCCGCCCCATCGAGATCGCGGCCATCGCCGACCTCGACGTCACCACCGACCGCGGCGTGCCGGCCCACCCGGCGCGGCTCACGACCGACGCGCTCGCGGTGATCCGCGACCCGGCGCTGCCCATCATCATCGAGCTGATCGGCGGCTACGAGCCCGCGCGGCGGTTCGTGCTGGCGGCGATCCGCGCCGGCAAGGACGTGGTGACGGCCAACAAGGCGCTGCTCGCGGTGCACGGCGAGGAGATCGTCGCCGAGGCCGAGGCGCGCGGGGTGCGGCTCGCGTTCGAGGCGAGCGTGGGCGGGGGCATCCCCATCCTGCGCACGCTCAAGGAGGGGCTCGCCGGCGATCGCACGGTCGCCGTGCACGGGATCGTCAACGGCACCTGCAACCACATCCTCACCACGATGACCCGCGAGGGGCGGCCGTTCGCCGACGTCCTTGCCGAGGCGCAGCGCCTCGGGCTCGCCGAGGCGAACCCGGCCACCGACATCGACGGCATCGACTCGGCGCACAAGCTCGCGCTGCTCACCACGCTGGCCTTCGGGGTGGCGCCGCGTTTCGCCGACATCCCCACCGAGGGCATCCGGCGCATCGAGCAGCTCGATGTCGCCTACGCCCGCGAGCTCGGCTACGCGATCAAGCTGCTCGCGATTGCCAAGGACGGCCGCGACGCCATCGAGGCGCGCGTCCACCCGACGATGATCCCGCAGGGGCATCTGCTCGCCGACGTGTCGGGGAACTTCAACGCGCTCCTCGTGCGCGGCGCGGCGCTCGGGCCCACCATGTACTACGGGCAGGGCGCCGGGGCGCTGCCGACCGCGACCGCGGTGATCGCGGATCTGGTGGCGGCGGTGCGCGATCGGGCGGTCGGCCCGCGCGTGCGCGTCCCACCTTGGGGCATCCCGCAGCGCGCGCTGCGCCGCCTCCCGGTGCGCCGGCTCGCGGACCTCGAGGGCGAGTACTATCTCCGCTTCATGGCCCTCGATCGGCCCGGCGTGCTCGCGCGCATTGCTGGAGTCCTGGGAAGGTTTGATATTAGTATCGCCTCCGTGATCCAGAAGGAGCGGCGCGCCGGCACCACCGTGCCGGTCGTCATCCGCACGCACCGGGCGCGCGAGCGCAACCTGGCGCAGGCGCTCGGGGCCATCGGCCGGCTGCGGGTGGTACGCGGGCGGCCGGTGTCGATCCGCATCGAGGAGCAGCTCGGGTGATCGCCGCGTGGCCGGGGCTGGTCGAGCACTACCGCGCGCATCTGCCGGTGGGGCCGCGCGACCGCGTGGTCACGCTCGGCGAGGGCAACACGGCGCTCGTCCGCGCCGACCGCCTCGCCGCCGCGGTCTCCCCCGGCGTCGAGCTGTGGCTCAAGTGCGAGGGGCAGAACCCCACCGGCTCCTTCAAGGACCGCGGCATGACGGTCGCGGTCACGCGCGCGCTCGCCAGCGGAGCCGAGGCGATCATCTGCGCCTCGACCGGCAACACCTCCGCCTCGGCAGCGGCGTACGCGGCGCGCGCGGGCATCCGCGCCTACGTGGTCGTGCCGCGGGGCAAGATCGCGCTCGGCAAGCTCTCGCAGGCGGTGATGCACGGCGCCCGTGTCATCCAGATCGAGGGGAACTTCGACCAGGCGCTGCGGCTCGTGCGCGACGTGAAGGAGCGCTACCCGACGCGGCTCGCGCTGGTGAACTCGATCAATCCCGACCGCATCGAGGGGCAGAAGACGGCGGCGTTCGAGGTATGCGACGTGCTCGGCCGCGCCCCCGACTACCACCTGCTGCCGGTGGGCAACGCGGGCAACATCACCGCCTACTGGAAGGGCTACCGCGAGTACCACGCTGCCGGCGTCATCTCGCGGCTGCCGCGGATGATGGGCTTCGAGGCGGCTGGCGCGGCGCCGATCGTCCACGGGCGGGTGATCGAGGAGCCGCGCACCGTGGCCACCGCGATCCGCATCGGCAACCCGGCGAGCTGGGCGGGCGCGGTCGCCGCCCGCGACGAGTCAGGCGGGGCCATCGCGGCGATCGACGACGAGGAGATCCTCGCCGCCTATCGCCTGCTCGCGCGCACCGAGGGCGTCTTTGCCGAGCCCGCCTCGGCGATCAGCGTGGCCGGCGCGCTGCGCCTGGGGGCGAGCGGGCGGCTGCGCCCCGGCGACACGCTCGTCTGCACGCTCACCGGCCACGGTCTCAAGGACCCCGACACGGCGATCGCCAATTCCGAGGCGGCGATCTCGATTCCTGCGGAGCTCGCCCGGCTCGCCGCCGCCCTCGAGCTCGAGTAGGCGCGTGGTACGCCGATGAAGGTGGTCATCATCCAGGCGGGCGGCGTGGCCGACGAGCCGATAGCGGAGCTGGGCGGCAAGACGCCGCTCGAGGCGGCCGCGACCCCCCACCTCGACCGCCTCGCCTCGCGCGGCATCCTCGGGCTCACCCGCACGGTGCCGCGCGGCCTGCCACCCGAGAGCCAGGTGAGCGCGCTCTCCGTGCTCGGCTACGACCCGCGGCGCTACCCGTGCGCCCGCGCCCCGCTCGAGGCGACCGCGCTCGGCATCTCGCTCGGCCCGAGCGACGTCGCGTTTCGGCTCGATCTCGTCGCCGTCGAGGCCGCCGAGGACGGCACCGAGGTGCTGCGCGACGCGACGGCCGGGGGGCTCACCGACGAGGAGGGGCGGCTGCTGCTCGGCGACCTCGCGCGCGCGCTCGCCCGCGAAGGCCTCGCGTTCCACGCGGGATCCGCGCATCGGCACCTGCTCGTCTGGCACGGCGGCGAGCCGCGCATGCGCACGGTGCCGCCGGCCGAGGTGCTCGACCGCCCGATTGCCGCGGCCCTGCCCGAGGGGCCGGGGGCGGCGGTCCTCCGCGATCTCATGGCCGGCGCGCGCGGCGTGCTCGCGCGGCACCCGCTCTGCGTCGGCCGGCGTGCGCGCGGCGAGCGCGCTCCGACGGGGGTCTGGCCCTGGGGGCAGGGGCGGCGGGTCGAGCTGCCCGCGCTCGGTCAGCGCTTCGGCGTTGCGGGGGCGGTGGTGAGCGCGGACGGGGTGGTCCGGGGCCTCGGTGCCGCGGCCGGCCTGCGTGTGGCCGGGCCGCCGGAGCCCGGCGCCGAGGTGGCGTGCGTCCTCGAGGCGCTCGGCGGCTGCGACTTCGTGCTGTTGCATCTCAAGGCGCCCGACGCCTGCGGCCACCGCGGCGACGTGCCGCAGAAGTTGGCAGCGATCGAGGCGCTCGATGCCAAGATCGTGGGCCCGCTCCTCGACGGGCTCGCGGCTGCGGGCGCCGACTGGCGGCTCATGGTCCTGCCCGATCACGCAACGCCGTGTGCCGAGCGGCGGCACACCGCCGAGCCCGTGCCGTTCGTGGTGGCGGTGGCCGCGGACCTGGCGAAGGCCGCCGGTCAGGCGCGCGGCTTCCGCGAGCGTGACGCCCGCGAGCTCGGCATCTTCGTGCCCGAGGCGCACACGCTGCTCGAGCGCGTGCTGCGTCCGGGCTGAGCGGGCGGGCCGCAATGGAACGCAACCTCGCGATGGAGGTGGTCCGGGTGACCGAGGCGGCGGCGCTCGCCTCGGCCCGACTCATGGGACGCGGCGACGACGTCGTCGTCGACCAGGCCGCGGTGGCGGCGATGCGCAAGGCGTTCGACGCCATCGCCATCGACGGGACGATCGTCATCGGCGAGGGGCCCGAGGATGCGATGCCGATGCTTTACGTGGGCGAGCGGGTCGGCACCGGACAGGGGCCCAAGGCCGACGTCGCGCTCGATGCCCTCGAGGGCGCGGCGAGCTGTGCCACCGGGGGCTACAACGCGCTCTCGGTGATCGCGATCGCCGATCACGGCACCTTCCTCAAGGTGCCCGACACCTACATGGACAAGATCGCATGCGGACCCGAGGGGCGGGGCGTCATCGACCTCGACCGCAGCCCCGCGGAGAACCTGCACCGGCTCGCCGAGGCCAAGGGCGTGTACGTCGAGGATCTCACGGTGGTGATCCTCGACCGCCCGCGGCACCAGAAGCTGATCGAGGACGTGCGGCGCGCCGGGGCGCGCGTGAAGATCATCGGCGACGGCGACGTGTCGGCGGCCATCGCCACGACGAAGCCCGAGGCCGGCGTCGACCTCATGATGGGCATCGGCCGCGCCCCGCAGGGGATTCTCGCGGCCGCGGCGCTCGTGTGCCTCGGCGGCGAGATGCAGGCGCGCCTCAAGCCCCGCAACGAGACCGAGGCGGGGCAGCTCCGTGCGCTCGGCCTCTTCGATTTCAACCGCAAGTACCGCCTCGAGGAGCTGGCGAGCGGCTCGGTGACCTTCGCGGCCACGGGGATCACGCAGGGCGACTACTTGAACGGTGTGCGCTTCGTGAAGGGCGGGGCGATCACCAACTCGGTGGTCATGCGCTCGGCCACCGGAACCGTGCGCTTCATCGAGGCGCATCACCGCTTCGACCGCCACCCGCAGTACTGACCCCCCGGCGGGCGGGTTGCCGTGGTGCGCATGCGCCTGGGGCGCGCCGCGGTTGGAACGACGCCCGGATCCGCGTTATCACCGGGTCGTGGGCGACCTCGCTTTCAACGGGCTCAGGCTCGAGCGCGCCGAGGCCACGGCCACCCTGCGGCTCGACCGGCCGGACCGACACCACGCGCTCGACCCGGCGCTCCTGCGGGAGCTCGCGCGGGCGCTGCGGGAGGTGCGTCGCGATTCCACGGTGCGGGCGCTGGTGGTGACGGGCACGGGTGAGAAGGCATTTTGCGCCGGCGCCGACGTCGCGGCGATGGCCGCCATGAGCGCGCTCGAGGGCCATGCCTTCGCGCGGCTCGGCCACGAGGTGCTCGACCGCCTCGAGGCGCTGCCGATCCCGGTGGTGGCCGCCGTCAACGGGCTCGCCCTGGGCGGCGGCCTCGAGCTCGCGCTCGCCTGCGACCTGGTGGTCGCGGCCGACCGCGCGCGGCTCGGCCTGCCGGAGACGAACCTCGGGCTCATCCCCGGCTTCGGCGGCACGCAGCGGCTCCCGCGGCGCGTCGGGCTCGGGCGAGCGCGCGAGCTCATCTACCTCGGACGGATCGTCACCGCCGACGAGGCGCTCGGCATGGGGCTCGTCGACCGCGTCGTGCCTGCGGCCGAGCTCGACGCACACGCGGCGGCGCTCGCGGCGGAGCTGGCCGCGCGCGCGCCGGTGGCGCTCCGGCAGGCGAAGCGGGCGACGCGGGCGGCGATGGAGGGGCCGCTCGCGGCCGGGCTCGCGCAGGAGGTCGAGGCGTTCGGGGTCGTGTTCGCGAGCGAGGACCGCCGCGAGGGGCTGCGCGCGTTCCTCGACAAGCGCCGGCCGGCGTGGAAGGGGCGCTAGCGCCGTGCGGATCGAGCTCAGCGAGGCGCAGCGCCAGCTCCGCGACGCCGTGCGCGCGTTCGCGCGCGAGCGGCTCGCCCCGGCGGCCGCGGAGATCGACCGCCGCGCGTGCTTTCCCCGCGCGCAGGTGGCGGACCTCGCGCGGCTGGGTGCCCTCGGCTGCTTCGTGCCCGAGCGCTTCGGCGGCGCGGGGTTCGACCACGTCGCCTTTGCGCTCGTGATGGAGGAGGTGGCCGCCGGCTGCGCGGCGACGGCGGCCGTGCTCGCGGCGCACGCTGCGCTCGTCACCTCCCCGATCCTGGCCTTCGGCACCGACGCGCAGCGGGCGCGCTACCTGCCGCGGCTCGCAAGCGGCGAGTGGCTCGGCTGCTTCGCGCTCGGCGAGCCGGGCGCGGACGCTGGCGCCATCCGCACGACCGCGCGCCGCGCCGGCGACGGCTGGGTGCTGAACGGCACGAAACACCTCGTCACGAACGCGCCCGAGGCACGCCTCGCACTCGTCGTCGCCACGCCCGACGCGCAGCGGGAGCGCCGGGGCCTCGCCGCCTTCCTGGTGGAGACCGACACGCCCGGGTGGCAGCTCCGGCGCATCGAGGAGAAGATGGGGATGCGGGGTGCCGTCTCGGCGGAGCTCGCGCTCACCGACGTGCGCGTGCCGGCGGCGGGGCTGCTCGGCGGCGAAGGCCAAGGCCTCGCGGTGGCCGAGCAGGCGCTCGACGGCGCCCGGATCGGCCTCGCCGCCGCGGCCGTCGGCATCGCGCGCGCGGCCTTCGAGGCGACGCTCGTCTACGTCGGCGCGCGCCGCGCCTTCGGCCAGCGGCTCGCGGACTTCCAGGCGACGCAGTTCCGGCTCGCCGACATGGCCGCGGCAATCGAGGCCGCGCGGCTGCTCGCGCTCGAGGCCGCCTTCTTGCAAGATCGGGGCGTGCCGCACGCGAAGGAGGCGGCGATGGCGAAGCTCTACGCGGCCGAGACCGCAATGACCGTGGCGACGCAGGCCGTCCAGCTCCACGGGGGCTACGGCTACACGCGCGAGTTCCCCGTCGAGCGGCACTTCCGCGACGCCAAGATGGCCGCGCTCGCCGAGGGCACCTCGGCGAGCGAGCGTCTGGCGATCGCCACGCACCTGCTGCGGGAGGCACGCGCGGCATGACCAAGCGGGAGTGGCTCGAGCGGCGCTACCCGCGAGACGGCGAGCGGCCGGTGCGCTTCTCGACGGTCTCCGACATGGAGGTCGATCCCCTCTACACCGCCGACGACCTCTCGCCCGACGCGGCCGCGCGCATCGGCTTCCCGGGGGAGTTTCCCTACACGCGGGGCGTCTATCCGAGCATGTATCGCGGGCGGCTGTGGACCATGCGGCAGTTCGCGGGCTTCGGCACCGCCGAGGACACCAACGCCCGCTTCCGCTTTCTGCTCGCGCAGGGCCAGACGGGGCTCTCCACCGCCTTCGACATGCCCACCCTCATGGGCTACGACGCCGACCACCCGCGGGCCCGGGGCGAGGTCGGCCGCGAGGGCGTGGCGGTCTCGAGCCTCCTCGACATGCGCGCGCTCTTCCGCGACATCCGCCTCGACCAGGTGACGACGTCGATGACCGTCAACTGCACGGCGAGCATCCTGCTCGCGATGTACCTCGCGGTCGCCGAGGAGCAGGGCGTGCCGTGGACGGCGCTCGGCGGCACGATCCAGAACGACATGCTGAAGGAGTTCATCGCGCAGAAGGAGTGGATCTGTCCGCCCGAGCCCTCGCTGCGCATCGTCGTCGACATGATCGAGTTCTGCACCGCCCACGTGCCCCGCTGGCATCCCGTGTCGATCAGCGGCTACCACATCCGCGAGGCGGGCTCGACGGCGGTGCAGGAGCTCGCCTTCACGCTCGCCGACGGCATCGCCTACGTGGAGGCCGCCCGCGCCCGCGGCCTCGACGTCGACCGCTTCGGCCCGCGGCTCTCGTTCTTCTGGAACCTGCACAACGACTTCCTCGAGGAGATCGCCAAGCTGCGGGCCGCGCGGCGGATGTGGGCATACATCATGCGCGACCGCTTCGGCGCGACCAACCCGCGCGCCATGCAGCTGCGCACCCACGCGCAGACGGCCGGCGCCTCGCTCACCGCGCAGCAGCCCCTCAACAACGTCGTGCGGGTCGCCATCCAGGCGCTCGCGGGCGTGCTCGGCGGCGTGCAGTCGCTGCACACGAACTCGCTCGACGAGACCCTCGCGCTGCCGAGCGAGCAGGCGGTGATGGTGGCGCTCCGCACGCAGCAGATCCTCGCCGAGGAGAGCGGCGTGGCCAACATCGTCGACCCGCTCGGCGGAAGCTGGGCGATCGAGGCGCTCACCGACCGCCTCGAGCGCGAGGCGAACGCCTACATCGCGCACATCGACGCGCTCGGCGGCATGGTGCGTGCGATCGAGCTCGGCTATCCGCAGAAGGAGATCGCCGAGGCGGCCTACCGCTACCAGCAGCAGCTCGAGCGCAGGGAGAAGGTCGTCGTCGGGGTGAACCGCTACCAGGTGCCCGAGGAGCGGCCGCCCGAGCTGCTGCGCGTGCCGCTCGAGGTGGAAGCGCGGCAGATCGACCGCGTGCGGCGCCTCAAGCGCGAGCGCAACGGCACGGCGGCGTGCGCGGCGCTCGGGCGCGTGCGCGCTGCCGCGCAGTCGGGCGAGAACTTGATGCCGCCGCTCATCGACGCGGTGAAGGCGCTGTGCACCGTCGGCGAGATCGCCGATGCCTTCCGCGACGTGTTCGGCGTCTACCGGGACCCGGCATGGCTGTGAGCGGGCGGCGGCTGCGCATCCTGGTCGCGAAGCCGGGCCTCGACGGGCACGACCGCGGGGCCAAGATCATCGCGCGGGCGCTGCGCGACGCGGGCTTCGAGGTGATCTACACGGGGCTCCACCAGACCCCGGCGATGATCGCCGAGACCGCCGTGCAGGAGGACGTCGATGCGGTGGGGCTTTCGATCCTCTCGGGGGCGCACGGCACGCTCTTCCCCGCCGTCCTCGACGAGCTGCGCAGCCGCGGCGGCGCGGGCATCGTCGTCTTCGGCGGCGGGATCATCCCCGACGAGGACCGCCCGGCGCTGCTCGCGGCGGGCGTGGCCGCGATCTTCACGCCCGGGGCGAGCACGCAGGAGATCGTCGATTGGGTGCGGGCGAACGTGCGCCCGCGGGCGGCGTGAGTCGTGGACTTCGCGCTGAGCCCGGCGCACCGGCGCCTCGCCGAGACCGTGGCCGACTTCGGCGAGCGCGAGGTCAAGCCGCACGCCGCGGCCTGGGACCGCGAGGAGCGCTTTCCGCACGAGACGGTGCGGCGGCTCGGCGAGGTGGGCCTCCTCGGCCTCACGCTGCCTGCGGACGTGGGCGGGGGTGGCGGCGATGCGCTCTCGGGCGCGCTCGTCGTCGAAGGGCTCGCCCGCTACGACGCCTCGCTCGGCCTCACCGTGGCGAGCCACACCTCGCTCGCCTGCGGGCATCTCAACCTCTTCGCCTCCGAAGCGCTCCGCCGCCGCTATCTCCCCCGGATGGCGCGCGGGGAGTGGCTGGGTGCCTGGTGCCTCACCGAGCCGGGCTCCGGCAGCGATGCCGCGGGGCTGCGCACGCGCGCCGAGCGCGACGGCGACGGCTGGGTGCTCAGCGGCACCAAGATGTTCATCACCCAGGGGACCGTCGGCCACGTCTACGTGGTGCTCGCCTCGACGTCGCCCGAGCGCGGGGCGAAGGGCATCTCCGCCTTCGTCGTCGAGCGGGGAACCCCGGGGCTCGGCACCGGGCGGAAGATCGAGAAGCTCGGGCTGCGGGCGAGCGACACCGCCGAGGTGATCCTCGATCGCGTGCGGGTGCCGGCCGAGCACCTGATCGGCGGGATCGACGAGGGGTTCAAGCAGGCGCTGCGCGTGCTCGACGGCGGACGCGTCGGCATCGCGGCGTGGTGCTGCGGGATCGCGCGCGGCGCGCTCGAGGAGTCGCTCGCCTTCGTGCGCGCGGGCGGCCCAGCGGCCGCGGAGCGCGCGGCGGTGCAGTGCCTGCTCGCCGACATGGCGACGCGGCTCGAAGCGGCGCGGCTGCTCACCTACCGCGCGGCGTACCTCAAGGACACGGGGCGGCCGTTTCGCACCGAGGCGTCGATGGCGAAGCTCGTGGCGTCGGAGGCCGCGATGTGGATCACGACCCAAGCCGTGCAGATCCACGGCGGCTGCGGCGGCACCCGCGACTATCCCGTCGAGCGCTACCTGCGCGACGCGAAGCTCGGCGAGATCGGCGAGGGGACGAGCGAGGTGCAGCGCATGGTGATCGCGCGCGCGCTGCTCGCGGGCGTGCTGCCGAGCCTGTAGGGGAGGCGTTGACAGTCGGGGGCCGCGTCGGGTAGCTGCGGCCGTCTCATGCCGGCCCGGGACCACAGCGCAAGGCGCACGGCGTTCCCAAGGGCGAGCGTGGTCCCGGCGGCGGTGGCGCTCGGGCTCGCGGCGGCGCCGGCGATGGCGTGGCATCTCGGCACGGCGGGCAAGCGCCCGCACCTCCCGCGCCCGGCGCACGGGGCGCGGATCGTCGTCGGGCCGATCGGCGTGCCGCGCGGCCAGGAGCTGACCGCCTGCACGTATCTCAAGCTGCCGAGCCGACGCGACCTCGACGTCCACCGGGTGACGATCGCGGTGAGCGGCGGGACCCACCACGTCCACCTCTACCGTCCGCAGGACCCGGGCTTCACGCGCGCCGACGGCGAGGAGACGTGCAACTTCGCCCTCGACTTCAGCCAGTGGCAGCTCATCCTCGCGAGCCAGAACCTGCTCCTCGACTGGAGGCTGCCGCCGGGCGTGGCCTTCCACTTCCACGGCCGCGAGCAGCTCGCCGCCCAGACGCACTTCGTCGACAACGGGCTCCTCAAGACGCCGACGGGAAAGGGCTGGGCGGTCTTCGACCTCTGGGCGATGCCGCACCGCAAGGTGAGGGCGTACGCGGGCGCGATCTTCGGCCAGGACCGCGACGTGCTGGTCCCGCCGCACGCGACGTCGACCGCGACCACGCGCTGCCTCTTCCCGAAGCCGGTCACGCTGCTCGCGGTCACGGGCCACTACCATTACCGGGGCGTCGAGTTCACGGCAGCGACGTGGGACGGCAGCGGCGGCGAGCAGATCTACCACCAGCAGGGCTACCTCGACCCGGCCTTCGTGCGCTTCGGCGGCCCGGGCGCGCCCCCGGCCCCGGTCGTCCACGGGCTCGAGTGGACATGCACCTACGTCAACAACGACGACGTCACCTACCGCTTCGGCCCGTTCACCGCGGAGAACGAGCACTGCAACCTGTTCGCCTTCTACTATCCGACCGCGAGTCCCGACGAGGACATCACCTGCGTCCAGCAGGACGGCGTCGTGACCGCCACCGTCGCCGGGCACTGAGGCGTCAGCGCGCGGCCGCCCGCGCCTCGCGGGCGGCGCGCCGCGCCTGGCGGAGCGGCTCGGGCGTGCGGGCCTCCACGGCGGCCGCGGCGACGACGGCCACCGCGACCGCGAGATCGGTGCGCCAGCCGGGATGGACGACGAGCGGCGCGACGCCGCGGCAGAGCCGCAGCCAGCATGTTACCGTCTCGCCGTCGATGCGGAGCGGGCTCGTCGCACCCGGCGCGTCGGCTGGCAGGGTCCCGGCGGCGAGGAGCGGGCGTGCGGTGACACCCACGGTCGGCAGGTCGAGCACCGCACCCAGATGGAGCGCGAGGCCGGCACGCCGGGGATGGTCGCGCCCGGTGGCGTTGACGAGCAGGACGTCGGGACGCGCTGCGAGCCGGCGCACGGCGGCCTCGAGCAGCGCCCCCTCGCGCAGCGCGAGGAGGCCCGGCAGGTAGGGCGCGGGCGCGGCCCCGCTCACGACCGCCGTGCGAGCCGCCTCGTGCTCGACGAGCACGGCGGCACCCGCCCAGCCGAGGTCGCCGGCCGCGCCGGGCCCAGCGCCGCCGCGCGCAAAGCAGACGAACACGCCTCCGACCGCGCGTGCGCCGCTCTCCGGGCGCCAGGGCGCGGGATGCGCGGCCGCAAGCGCCTCCTGGACGGCGACGAGCTCGGCGGCCGTCGCCGGCCAGCCGCGCACCGGCGCGCTGTGCATGCCCATGGCGATCCCCCGCCCGCGCTCGCCGTTCCATTACGCGAGGCCCGCCGTCGCGTAAAGCCCGGCTCCGACTCGCCGTGCGCTCCGCTTGGCCGTCCGCGCGCCCGCGGGCGGTTTGTTGCGCGGCGCAGCGCAAATGCCCTTGACGCTTTCGTCGCTTCTAGAGTAGGAGCGGGCGCGTCCCTTCTGGCGACGTGGCAATCCCGGTCGCCGGCAGTCACACCGAACGGGCGTTTCCAATCATGGGTGCCTCCGTGCCGTCATCGCTGCTCGAGCTGCTGCGGACGCGCGCCGCGACCGCCGGCGCCGCGAGAGCCTTCGTCGATCTCCGCGCGGGCCGGGAGCTCACCTATGCCCAGCTCCACGACGCTGCGCTCGGGCTCGCCGCGCGGCTGCGCGCGCAGGGCATCGGGCGGAAGGCCGTCGTGGCCCTGGTCGCCAACGACGCGATGGTCTTCCCGCTGCTCGGCGCGTGCAGCGCGCTCGGGGCGCAGCTCGCCGTCGTCGACGCGAGCCTCCATCCCCTCGAGATCGGCGCCGTGCTCGACCACGCCGAGCCGCAGCTCGTGCTCGCGAGCGGAGAGCTCGCCCCGCGCCTGGCGCAGCCCAAGCGGCCCGCCGTCGATCTCGCGTCCCTCCTCGCATCGGCCGCCGAGCCCATGGCGCCCGAGGACGCGGCGCCGGGTGAGGCGAAGCTCGTCATCTACACCTCGGGCAGCACCGGGTCGCCGAAGGGCGTCGTCCTCGGCGAGCGGGCGCTGCTCGCCAACGCGCGCAGCGTGGCGACGACCTACGAGCTCGACGCGCGGGATCGGCTCCTGTGCGTGCTTCCTTTCTATCACATGAACGCGCTGCTGATCACGGGCTGGGCGCCGCTCCTCGCGGGGGCGACGACGGTGGTGGCGCCGCTCTTCTCGGCGTCCACGGCGCGGTCGTACTGGGCCATGGCGGCCGAGCACCGCATCACGATCCCGAGCGTGACCCCGTCGATCATGAGCGCGCTCCTCAAGCTCGCCGAGGACGAGCCGCCGGCGCTGCCGCCGACGTTCCGGCTCGTGCTTTGCGGCGCGGCCCCGCTGCGCGCGGAGCTCTGGCAGCGCTTCCAGGACCTCGTGGGCGTGCCCGTCCACCAGGGCTACGGCCTCACGGAAACCACGTGCTGGGCCGCGATGACGACCCCGCGGCATTTCGCGGCGGACACGCCCGCACGCGAGCGGGTCTTCGAGACGGTCGGCGTCCCGGTCGACTGCGAGATCCGCATCGCGGCGACCGATCGCTCGGCCGACGACCTGGTGTTCGCCGGCGGCGCGGCGGGCGAGGGGTCGTCGCCGGTCGGCGAGGTGGAGATCCGCGGACCGCTCCTCATGGACGGCTACTATCGCAACAAGGCGCTCACGCGGGAGGTCTTCACCGCCGACGGCTTTCTCCGCACCGGCGATTTGGGCTGCTTCGACGCCGACGGGCTCCTGCGCATCGTCGGGCGGCGCAAGGAGATCATCATCAAGAGCGGCATCAACATCGTGCCGGACGAGATCGACGCCGTGCTGCGGCAGATGCCGGGCATCGCGGACGCGAAGACGATCGGCCTGCCGGACGAAGTGCTGGGGGAGAGCGTCTGCTCGGTCTGCGTTCCGCGGGAGGGTGCGGCGCCGCCGCGCACGGCCGACGTGCGGCGCTTCGTCCGCGAGCGCTTGGCGGCGTTCAAGTGCCCCGATCGCGTGATCTTCGCCGGGCACGTGCCCCGCACGCCGACGGGCAAGGCGCGCACCGGCGAGCTGCGGCGCATCGTCAACGGCGAGCTCGCCGCCGAGCTGCTCGGGCGGCTCGACACCTGGAAGTTCAAGCGGGCGCAGCCCTCCGAGCGCGAGCAGATCCTGGCGCGCATCCAGGCCGGGCTCCTGAGCGGCCGCGGGATCGCCTTCGTCGCCTACTGGGGCTGCGGGACGCGGGACGGGCTCGTCGAGGTCGACCACCAGGCCCTCGAGCGGCTAAAGGAGTTCGTGGCGCTCGCCGAGCGTCAGCCCTACTTCCGCGCGACGCTCACGCTCATCCTCACCGACGTGCACGCCGCCATCAACGGCAAGGAGCGCACCCGGGCCGCGCGCTACTTCGGCCAGGTCGCGGCAGCCGCGCGCGAGCACGGCTTCGCGACGGTGTGGCTGAGCGAGCTCTGGCGCCGCGCGGGCTTCGAGCTCGACGCCTTTCTCGCCGGGGAGCTCAAGCCGCCGCAGCCTGCGCTGGCGAGCTCGGAGGAGTTCTACAAGGGGCTCGTCGAGCGCGCGGCGAAGCACTCCGAGCTGCGCGCCCCCGAGGAGGCGGCCCGCCTGTACTACGACGCCTGTCAGCTCGACGCGGTGGCGGTCGAGCGGGCGTTCGGGGACGCCGTGTTCCTCACCTACAATGGGCCCGACGCCCGGCCCACCCTGCCGCGGCTGCCAACCATGTACCTCTACTCCTACAAGCACAAGCGGACGGAGAAGCCCTGGTTCATGCCGTAGGGGAGCGTCGCGGAGGCCCCGTGGGCGAGCTCGCCGACGTCGTCGCGGCGCTCGCGGAGGTGCTACCGTCCGCGGACGTGGAAGCGTCCGATCCCGGCGATACGCTGATCGACCTGGGGATCGATTCGCTCACCATGATCCAGTTCGTGGCGGCGCTCGAGCGGCGCCTCGGCGTGCGCCTCGCCGACACGGACATCGAGTCGCTCGCCACCGCCACGCTCGCGGACGTCGCACGGCGCGTTCAAGCCGCCCGCACGGCGGGCGACGCGGGAGGCGAGCCGGAGGGCACGGTCCCCAGGGAGCGCCGTCCCGCGGTCACCGTCCGCACCTACCGGCCGGCCGACCGCGAGGCGCTCGCGCGCATCTGCGTCGAGAGCAGCACCTGGGGCGCGCTGCGCGAGCTCGCCCCGCTGTTCTTCCTCGAGGCGTACCTGATCGATCCCGCGAGCTGCTTCGTCGCCGAGATGGACGGCAGCGTGGTCGGCTACTGGGTGGGGACGCTCGACGTGCCCCGCTTCCGGCGCGAGCTTCGGCGTCTGCTCGCGCAGCGGGCGCGGGCGCTCTTCGGCTGGTATGTGCGGACGCGGGCACACCTCGCGCGCGAGGAGCGGCGCCAGTTCTGGCGGCGGATCCTCCGGGAGCCGGCTCGCGTCGGCCGGCGCGCCGCGCTTGCCCGGCGCGCGGTGGGCGAGGTCGTCGGCGGAACCCTCGTGCACTTTCAGGTCGATCGCGCACGCGCGCCGGCCGGGACCGTCTTCAGCCTCGCGCGCGCCTGGACGGATCACCTCCGCGCGCGCGGGGTGCCGGGCGCGTTCCTGCCGTCGGTTCCGGGCGGTCCGTCCGCCCTCGCCATGTGGGAACGGCTCGGGTTCCGGCCGCTCGAGGTGTCCCATCCCGACGGCAGCCGGCGCACCTGGCTGGTGGCCGCGCTCTAGTCCCAGCTAGCGCGCGCGGGCGGCGAGCACCTCGTCGAAGAGCGCCTCCATCGCCTCGACATGCCGCCGGATGTCGAAGACCGCGTGCGCGCGCGCGCGGCCGGCACGCCCCATCGCGGCGCGCCGCGTGGGATCGGCGACGAGCGCCTCGAGCGCGTCGGCCATCGCGGCCGCGTCGCGCGGTGGCACGAGGAGCCCCGTCTCGCCGTCGACGACGATCACGAGCGGCCCGCCCTCGCGCGGCGCGATCACCGGGCGCGCGAGCGCCATCGCCTCGATGAGCACGCGGCCGAAGGGCTCGGGCACGACCGAGGCGTGCAGCACGACGTCCATTGCGTCGAGGCAGGCGGCGACGTCCTGGCGCGGGCCGGTGAGAATCACGTGCCCCGCGAGGTCCGCCGCGGCGATCCGCTCGCGCAGCCGCGCGGCATACTCGACGCCGCGGCGGTGCACGCCGCCCACGACGAGGCAGCGCAGCTCGGGGAAGCGCCGGCGCGCCCGGGCCACGGCCTCGACGACCAGATGCTGGCCCTTCCAGTCCTGGATGTGGCCGACGATGCCGGCCACGGGCGCCTCGGGCGGGATGCCGAATTCGCGCCGCACGGCCGCGCCGCCGCCGCCGCGGAAGGCGTCGCAGTCGATGCCGTCGTGGATGGTGAGGAGCCGGCGCGCGTTCACCCGCCGCGCGCGGCAGTAGTCGGCGATCTCGTCGGTCATGCAGACGCAGGCGTCGATCCAGTGCGAGGCGAGACGCTCGACGGGGCCGACCGGCTCGAAGCCTTTCTCGTGACAGACGACCGGCAGCCCGCAACGCCGGGCGGCAAGCACGCCGTCCAAGTTGGCGCGAAAGCCGTTGGCGAGGTAGACGAGCGCCGGGCGCTCGCGGCGGTAGAGCTGGGCGAGCGCCTGCGCGCGCGGGCCGGCCGCCGCGTAGAGCCGGCGCATCCGCAGGAGGAGCCGGCCGAGGCGGCCGCGCGCGGCCGTGGCGGTCGGCCGCGGCAGCGGCGGCAGGACGTGCACCGGGACGCCGTCGGTCGCGATCGCCTTCGGCTCGAAGAGCGCCAGGGTCGGGGTGAAGCGGGTGCGGTCGAGGTGGGCGATCAGCGGGAGGATGCCGGTGAGCGACCCGCCGACGACGCCGCCGGTGCTCGCTTCGACGAACAGGATACGCTGTGGCTCCCCCATGCGAACCGCAGGCGGCCGGGACGCTACGAGCCCGCTGGCGGGGTGTCAAGCCGCGACGGGGACGGGGCACGGCGGCCCTCAGCGCGCGCGGCGGACCCCCACGCGGGGGCAGAGATCGCCCACGGGGCACGTGGAACAGCGCGGCGACGTCGGGCGGCAGACCTGCTGCCCGAAGGCCACCAGCAGGTCGTTCAGCGGAATCCAGTGGCGGCGCGGCAGCCGGCGACGCAGCGCCCGTTCCGTTTCCTCGGGCGTGCGGGTGCGCACGAAGCCGAGGCGGTTCGTGATCCGGTGCACGTGCGTGTCGACGCAGATGCCCGGGCGGCCGAAGGCCATGGTGACGACGAGGTTCGCGGTCTTGCGCCCGACGCCGTCGAGCTCGAGCAGGGCATCCAGGTCGGCCGGCACGCGGCCTCCGTGGCGGGCGAGCAGCTCGCGGCAGAGGCGGCGGATGCGGCGTGCCTTCGTGCGGTAGAAGCCGACGGGGTAGATCGCGCGCGCGATGCGACGGGCGGGGAGCGCGAGCATGGCCGCGGGCGAGTCGGCGAGCGCAAAGAGGCGCGCGGCGGCCGCTCCCGTCGTCTCGTCCTTGGTGCGCAGCGAGAGCAGGCAGGCGACGAGGATGCGAAACGGATCGCGCCCCGTGGCCGCGGTGATCTCCGCGAGCGCCGTCGTCCGCCACCCGGGCTGGACCCGGCGCAGCCGCGCGAGCACGCGGCTAAACGTGCGGGCATCCATCACGCGGCGAGGCTACGGCCGCGCCAGAGCAGGTAGAGCGCGGGGTAGACGAGGAGCTCGAGCAGGAACGAGGTGAAGATGCCGCCCACCATGGGCGCGGCGATCCGCTTCATCACGTCGGCGCCGGTCCCCTGCGACCACATGATCGGCAGGAGCCCCATGAACATGACGCCCACGGTCATCACCTTCGGGCGCAGCCGCTTGACCGCCCCCTCGACGATCGCCTCGTGCAGCGCGGCCGCGCCCGCCATCCCCCGACGCTGCCGCTCCCGCCAGGCGAGGTCGAGGTAGAGGAGCATGAACACGCCGGTCTCTGCGTCGACACCGAGGAGCGCGATGAGCCCCACCCACACCGCGATGCTGAGATTGTAGCCGAGGAGCCAGAGGAGCCAGATCGCGCCCACCGCCGAGAACGGCACGGCCAGCATGACGAGCAGGGTCTCTGCGAGCGAGCCCGTGTTGAGGTAGAGGAGGACGAAGACGATGAGCAGCGTGAGCGGGACCACGAGCGCCAGCCGCGCCTCGGCCCGCTCGAGGTACTCGAACTGCCCCGCCCAGCCGAGCCGGTACCCCGGGGGCAGGCGGACGTGCGCGGCGACGGCGCGGCGGGCCTGGGCCACGTACCCGCCCAGGTCGCGGCCGGCGACGTCGACGAAGACGTAGCCGACGAGGCTCCCGCCCTCGTCGCGGATCGACGCGGGCGCCGTCGACAGGGACACCTCGGCGAGCTGGCCGAGCGGCACCTCGACGCCGTCGGGACCGGGGACGAGCACGTGGCGAAGCGCGTCGAGATCGCTCCGCCAGTCGCGGCCGTAGCGAACGTTGATCGAGTAGCGCTCGCGGCCTTCGATGGTCTGCGAGACGGCCATCCCGCCGATCGCGGTCTCGACCACGTCCTGGACGTCGCCGACGGTCATCCCGTAGCGCGCGACCGCATCGCGGTCGACGGTGATGTTCAGGTAGTAGCCGCCGGTCGTGCGCTCGGCGAACGCGCTGCGGGTGCCGGGGAGCGTCGCCACCACGTGCTCGATCTCGGCGGCGAGGCGACCGATCTCGCCCAGGTCGGGGCCGTAGACCTTGATGCCGAGCGGGCTGCGCACGCCGGTGGCGAGCATCTCGGTGCGCGTCTGGATCGGCATCCACCAGATGTTCGGCATCCCCGGATACCGGATCGTGCGGTCCATCTCGTCGAGGAGCCGCTCCCACGTCATGCCCGGCCGCCACCGGTCCTCGGGCTTGAGGCTCACGATGGTCTCGAACATGCTGAGGGGCGCCGGGTCGGTCGCGGTCTCGGCGCGCCCCGCCTTGCCGAAGACGTGCTCGACCTCCGGGAACTGCGCGAGCGCCCGGTCCTGGGTCTGGAGCGCCTGGCGCGCCTGGGTGACCGACATGCCGGGCAGCGCCGTCGGCATGTAGAGGATCGTGCCCTCGTTGAGCGGCGGCATGAACTCCGAGCCGAGGCGCCGGTAGACGGGCACCGTGGCGAGGACGAGCAGGACGGCGGCGCCGACCGTGCGCCGCGGGTGGTGGAGCACCCACTCGACGGCGGGCTGGTAGCAGCGCATGAGGGGCCGGCTCACCGGGTGGGTCTCCTCGGAGTGGATCGTGCCCACGGCGAGCGCGTTGACGACCCGGCAGAGCCAGCGCGGCCGAAAGGCGAACGGCTCGACGCGCGTGAAGAGGAGCCGGATCGCCGGGTCGAGCGTGACGGCCAGGAGCGCCGCCACCGCCATCGAGAACGTCTTCGTGTAGGCGAGCGGCTTGAAGAGCCGGCCCTCCTGCGCTTCGAGCACGAAGATCGGCAGGAACGAGACCGCGATCACGAGGAGCGAGAAGAAGCTCGGCCCGCCGACCTCCTGGATGGCGCCAACGACCACGTCGCGGAAGTCCCCCGGGCGGCCCTCGGCCTGCCAGTGCTCGAGCTTCTTGTGGGTCTGCTCCACCACCACGATCGCCGCATCGACCATCGCGCCGATGGCGATCGCGATGCCGCCGAGCGACATGATGTTGGCGGTGATGCCGAGCGCCCGCATGGGCACGAAGGCGAGCAGCACGGCGATCGGGATCGTGAGGATCGGGATCACCGCGCTCGGCACGTGCCAGAGGAAGACGAGGATCACCGCGCTCACGATCACGAGCTCGTCGCGCAGCGTTCGGCGGAGCGTGTCGATCGCGCGGGAAATCAGCGTCGAGCGGTCGTACGTCGTGACGATCTCGACGCCGGACGGCAGGGCGATCTCCGCGAGGCGCCGCTTGACGCCGGCGATCACGTCGAGCGCGTTGGCCCCGAGCCGCACGACGACCACGCCGCCCACCGCTTCCCCCTGGCCGTCGAGGTCGACGAGCCCGCGGCGCAGCTCGGGCCCGAGGTGTACCCGGGCGATGTCGCCGAGACGGATCGGCGTGCCGGCGCCGTCGGTGCCCACGGCCACGCGGCGGAGATCGTCGACCGACTCGACGTAGCCGCGCCCGCGCACCATGTACTCGGCGCCGCCGAGCTCGAGGAGGCGTCCGCCCACCTCGTTGTTCGAGCGGCGGATCGCGTCGATCACGTCGCGCAGCGGCAGGTGGTAGGCGAGCAGCGTCGCCGGGTCGACCTCGACCTGGTACTGCTTGACGAAGCCGCCCACCGAGGCGACCTCGGCCACCCCCGGCACGCTGGCGAGCGCGTAGCGCAGCGTCCAGTCCTGCAGCGAGCGCAGCTCGGCGAGCGAGTGCCGCCCGCTGCGGTCGACGAGCGCGTACTCGTAGACCCAGCCGACGCCGGTGGCGTCGGGCCCGAGCTGGGGGGTTACCCCCGCGGGCAGTCGGCCGCCGATACCCTGGAGGTACTCGAGCACGCGGCTGCGGGCCCAGTAGAGGTCGGTGCCGTCCTCGAAGACGACGTTGACGAAGGAGTAGCCGAACATCGACTCGCCGCGCACGTACTTGACGCGCGGTGCGGAGACCATCGTGGTGACGATCGGGTAGGTGATCTGGTCTTCCACTGTGTCGGGGCTCCGTCCCGGCCAATCGGTGAACACGATCACCTGCACGTCGGAGAGGTCGGGGAGCGCGTCGAGCGGGCTCGTGCGCAGCGCCCACACGCCGGCGGCGGTCGCAAAGGCGACCAGCAGGAGCACGAGGAAGCGGTTGCGGGCGCTCCAGGCGATCAGCCGGGCGATCATCGGCCGCCCTCGCTCGCGCGCACCGTGAACCGCTCGCGCGCCGGGGGATGGCCCGCGCGCTCGATCTCGACGACCACGCTCCACGGCCCGGCCATCGTGAAGCGCACCGTGGCCTCGTAGACGCCCGCTCGGAGCTCGCGGGCGTCCGCCTCCTCGATGGCCATGCCGGGCATGTCCATCGTGTAGTGGAGGCGTACCGTGGCGCCCGTGACCGGGGCTCCGCTCGCATCGTGGAGCTGGAGGCGCAGGGTGTTCTCGCCGACGACGGCGGGCGGGTGCGCGGGGGCGAGCGCAATGCGCAGGTCGCCCACCACCCGCTCTTCGAGCTGGGGCCCGGCGGGCGCGGGCGCGCCGGGCTGCATCGTCATCGGCTTGGCGCTCTCCATCTTCGCATCGGCCATGCCGAGCGTCCCCATCATCCCCATCATGCTCTCGGCCGCCTCGAGCCGGCTCTCGGAGTCGACGAGGAAGTTGGCGCTGGTGACCACGCGCTCGCCCTCGGCGAGGCCACCCCGCACCTCGGCCCACTCCGGCAGGCGGACGCCGAGCTCGACCGGGCGAGGGACGAGCCGGCCGTCGCCGCCGTCGACGAACACGACCTGCCGGCGGCCCGAGTCGAGCACGGCGGTCTCGGGGACGAGCAGCCGCTCGCCCAGGTCGGCGTGCAGCGTGACGTCGCCGTACATGTCGGGGCGCAGCACGATCCCGTCGCCATTGCGGAGGTCGAGGCGCACGCGCGCCGTGCGCGTCCGGGCGTCGACCGCCGGCGCGATCCAGGCGACGGTTGCCGGGAAGGTCCGGCCCGGCACCGCCGCGAGCGTGACGGTGGCGCGCTCGCCCACGTGCACGAAGGGCAGGTCGATCTCGTAGATGTCGGCGAACACCCAGACCACGGAGAGGTCGGCGATGCGGTAGAGGACGGTCCCGGGCTCGACGCGCGTGCCGCGCACGACGGCCTTCTCGACGACGACGCCCCCGCGCGGCGCGCGGATCGTGGGGGCGAGCGTGACGCGTCCCGTGCGCTCGAGCGCGCGCACCTGCGCGTCGTCGAGATCCCAGAGGCGCAGGCGCTCCCGGCTCGCCCGCAGCAGCGCGTCGGCCGACTCCGCCGCGCCGGCCACGGTGCTCGCGGCGAGGCGCGCCGCGGTCTCCCGGGCGAGGAGGTACTCCTGCTCGGCGGTGACGAGGTCGGGGCTGTAGAGCGTGAGCAGGGGCGCCCCACGCGCGACGGTGGCGCCCGTGTAGTCGACGAAGAGGTCCTCGACCCAGCCGCCGACCTTGAGCGTCACGTCGGTGAGCCGCCGCTCGTCGTAGGCGAGCCGGCCCACCGCGCGCACCGTGCGCTCGAGGGGGCGCCGCTCGACGGTGCCCCACGTGAGACCGATCGCCTGCCGCTCGGCGGGATCGAGGCGGATCGGCACGCGGGGCACGTCGGGCGCGTCCGCGGCAAGGGCGATGGAGGCGAGGAGTACGACCAGGAGGGCGGTGCGCATGTGGGGCTCCTTCACTCGCCGCGCGGCAGGTCGCTGCCCACCGCCCGCTCGAGGTCCGCGTAGGCGTTCTCGAAGTCGGCCGACGCGCGCACGTGCTCCAAGTGGATCGCCTGGAGGGCGCGCAAGCTGTCGATGAGCGAGAGAAAGTCGACTTTCCCGGTCTCGTAGCCGATCTCGCTCGCCTTGGCCGCCTGCTCGGCCTGCGGGACATGCGTCGAGGCGAGGAGATCGTGCGTCACGCGCGCGGCGCGCACGCGCAGCCACGCCTGCTCGACCTCGCGCTCGACGCGATCGCGGGTGCGGCGCAGCTCGGCCTCGGCGGCGGCGAGGCGCGCCCGCGCCTCGCTGCGGGCGGCGTCGTACTTGCCCTTGGCGGCGAGCGGGATCGTGAGCGCCGCCATGCCGCCCACGCCGTCGCGTCCCGTGTGGTTGATGAACCGCTCCACCGCGAACTCGAAGTCGGGAAGGTAGTCGAGGCCGGCCAGGCGCACGGCCGCCTCCTCGCGCGCGACCGCAGCCTCGGCGGCCTTCACCTCCGGCCGCTCCCGCAGCGCCCGCGCGACGAGCGCGTCCGCATCCGCGTCGAGCCGCGGGGGCGGGGGCTCCTCGGGGGCGCCGAGGGGGTCGCCGGCGGGGCGGGAGAGGAGCGTGTTCAGCTCGGCGCGCGCCGTGTCGACCGCGAGCCGGTCGGTGATGAGCCGGTTTGCCATGTGCACCAGCTCCACCTGCGCGCGCAGGACGTCGGACTGCGCGACCGTGCCCACCGCGTACTTGTTCTCGGCGATCTTCGCATAGCGGGCGGCGAGCTCCTTGTCGCGCGCGTCGACGGCGAGTGTCGCGTGCGCGAGCCAGAGACCCCAGTACGCGCGCTTGACGGCCGTGATCACGTCGAGCGCGGTGCCGTCGGCGTCGCGCGCGGCCACCTCGGCCTCGCGCTCGGCCATCGTGCCGGCGAGCGTGCGCTTGCCCGGAAACGGGATGCGCTGCGCGAGCTTGAGGATGTTGTTGTCGGCCTGGCCCGCGTCGAAGGTCTCGGGCGCGTTCCAGGCCTCCCAGCTGATCTGCGGATCGTCGTAGGCGCGAGCCCGTGCTGGCACCGCGGCCGCGGCCGCCGCGCGCGCCCGGGCCGCGGCGAGCTGGGGGTTGTGCGCCCGGGCCTCGGCGACGACCTCGGCGAGGCGCAAGGGCGGCAGGCCGTCGGCGCGCGCGGGCGGCGCAGCGGCGGCGAACGCGGCGATGGCGATCCGAATACTGCGAAGCGGACTCATGGCTCTCCCCTCGTAAAGGCTTGCGATGCGCGCGTGGGCGCGCACCGGTGCCGGACGGACCGGGGAGAAGCCTAGAGTCGCAGATTACAGGCGAGCAGGAAGGGCGGGGCGCCGCGGCAGCCGACCGCAGCCGAGAGCGCGGTGCTCCGTACCGTCGGCACGGCCGCGGGCAGGGGGACCACGCTCGCCACGACCGCCGGTGCCGGGTCGGCGTGGACCGGGGCCGGGAGCAGCGTTGGCTCGGCGACCGGCATCTGCACCGCGCAGCAGCGGCCGGGATTGGGTACCGGGTGCCGGCAGTGGCTCGTGCAGCAGGTGGCCGCGCGTCCGGGCCCGGCGGCGCGCGCAACCTGCGCCCCCGCGACGGCGGCGAGCAGGGCGACGGCCATGCGCAGCGTGCGCCGGCGGTTCACGAGGTCCGAGGCTACCCGGAGCCCTCTTGGCGTGCAAGCGGGTGTCGCCGGCGGCCGGCGCTTCTGCTACCGGGGCTTCGTGGAGCGCCGCGACGTCATCATCGTGGGCTCGGGGCCTGCCGGCGCGGCGACCGCGCTCGCGCTCGCCGCGCGCGAGCCCGCGGTCGCCGCACGCACGGTGCTCCTCGAGAAGGCGCGCCACCCGCGCCCGAAGACGTGCGCCGGCGGCTTGATCCCCCGGGCCGCGCGGCTGCTCGCCGAGCTCGGCGTCCCTCTCGACGTCGCGCACGCGCAGGTCGATGCGGCCGCGGTCGCCACGCCCGACGCTCGCGTGCGTCTCGATGGCACGGACCTCTGCCGGGTGGTCCGCCGGGCGGAATTCGATGCCCGGCTCGCCTGGGCGGCGCGCGAGCGCGGGGTGGAGCTGTGCGAGGGAGCTCGCGTGACACACCTCGCCCGCGACGGCGCGGGCGTGCGCGTCGAGACCACGACGCGCACGTATTGGGCGCCGGTGGTCGTCGGTGCCGACGGCAGCGGGAGCCTCGTCCGCCGCGCCCTCGTGCCGGGTGCGGGCGGGGTCGTCGGCCGCGCGGTGATGGCCGACGTGCCCGTGGCGGCGACGCGCTGGGACGGGTTTGCCGCCCGGCGCTACGACTTCGACTTCCGCCCGTGCGCGACGGGGCTCCGCGGCTACCGCTGGGTCTTTCCCTGCGTGATCGACGGCGTCGCGCACGCCAACGTCGGCGTCTACGCGCTCCCGCCCGTCGATGGCACGCGCCTGCGGGCGGAGCTCCATGCCGCGCTCGCCGACATCGGCGCGCGGGCCGCGACGTGGAAGGCGTTTCCGATCCGCACCTACGCGCGCGGGCAGGCGGTCGCCGCGCCGCACGTGCTGCTCGTCGGCGATGCGGCCGGCTGCGACCCGCTGATGGGCGAGGGGATCTCGTTTGCGCTCGAGTACGGCCGGCTCGCGGCCGAGGCGATCCTCGCCGCGCGCGGGTCGTCCGGCGCCTACGCGCGCGCCGTGCGCCGCAGCCTCGGCCGCAAGCTTCGCCGGCTCGGCCTGGGCGCGCGCCTCTTCTACGGCCGATACGGGCGGCTCTGGTTCCGGCTCGCCGCGGCGAGCCCGCGCGCGCAGGCGATCGGGCTCGGCTGGTACAACGGCACCGGCGGCTGGGAGGAGCGCAGCGCGCTCGCGGCGCTGGGTGCGCTCGTGCTCCGCCGCGCGCCGCTTTGACACCGCCCGCGTGCGCCTGCTAGCGGGCGGCCGTGGCGGGCAGGCGGACGAGGCGGCCGGGCGCGGCACCGCATCTCGAAGCGCTGCTGTGGCGCCTCGGCATTCGGCACGTGGCGGGCGTCGACGAGGTGGGGATGGGTCCGCTTGCCGGCCCCGTGGTCGCGGCGGCGGTCGTGCTCCCACCGGGCGCCGTCATCGACGGGCTTGCGGACTCGAAGGTGCTCCCCGCGCCAGCGCGCGAGCGGCTCGACGCCGAGATCCGCCGCTGCGCCGTCGCGATTGGGCTCGGTGTCGTCGAGCCCGCCGAGATCGATCGGCTCAACATCTACCGCGCCGGATTGCGCGCCATGGCGCGCGCGGTCGCGGCGCTCGCGCCTGTCGTGCCAGGCTTCGTGCTGGTCGACGGCCGCGAGATCCCCGAGCTCGCGCTTCCGCAGAGCGCGTACCCCAAGGGCGACAGCTTCGTCGCCTCGATCGCGGCGGCGTCGATCGTCGCCAAGGTTCACCGCGACGCGCTCATGCGCGCGCTCGACGCCGTCTACCCCGCCTACGGCTTCGCCCGGCACATGGGCTACGCGACCCGCGCCCACCTGGCGGCGATCCGGGCGCACGGTCCCTCGCCGGTTCACCGCCGGTCGTTCGCGCCCGTGCGCGCGGCGACGCCCGCGGCCGATCCCCAGCTCGCGCTCCTGTAGCGCGCACCACGGCGCGTGCGCACGCAGGTGCCGCGGCGAGCGAGCGGCGCACGATGCTTTCGTCGCACCGATGGCATTTTCCCGTTGACGCGCGCACGGTGGGGCGTACGCTTCGCAGGCGATGGCGCGCGTTCACGGGCGATGCCTCTCCGTGATCGTGATCCTCGGGCTTCACGCCGCCGTCGCCCGCGCCGACGGGGGCTCGGGGCTGGTGCTGCCGCTCACCGTCGCGCTCGCCGTGGTGAGCTCCGCGCACCAGGCGAGCGCGGCGCTCGCCGCGGCGCCGGCGCGCGCGCCCGGCCTCGAGGCGAGGCTCGTGCCGGCGCGGCTCCACATCCCCGACGGCTACGCGCTCGACGTGACGCGCGACCCGCCGCGCTTTGCCCGCCCGCTCCACCACGATCGGCTCGTCGCGCTCGATCTGCTGAGCCGCCCGCGGTGGACCGTATCGCTCGCCTACGACGAGGACGCGCTCGGGCCGCTCGCCCGCTCGGGCGAAGTCGTGCGGTTCTTCGTCGAGTATCCCTTCTGACCTGGCGCCGCCCGCTTTTCTGCCGCGGGGTTTCCCCTATAATCCAAAGCGCAGCCCATGGATGCGGCTCTGCTCCAGGGCCTCTACCGGCAGATGCTGCTCGCCCGCCGGTTCGAGGAGGCCGCGGCCCGCGCGTATGCGCAAGGCAAGATCAGGGGGTTCCTCCACCTCTACATCGGCCAGGAGGCCGTGGCGGCGGGGGCGATCTCGGCCGCGGCGCCGACCGACTACATCGTGGCGACCTACCGCGAGCACGCGCACTACCTCATGCGCACGGGCGATGCCCGCGGGGCGATGGCCGAGCTCTTCGGCAAGGCGACGGGCTGCGTCGGCGGCCGCGGCGGCTCGATGCACCTCTTCGACGCCCGCCACCGCTTCCTCGGCGGGTGGGCGATCGTCGGCGGCCACCTGCCGATCGCGGCGGGCGTCGCGTTCGCGTCCAAGTATCGCGGCGAGCCGGACGTCACGCTCTGCTTCTTCGGGGACGGGACCGCGAACATGGGCGCCTTCCACGAGGGGCTCGCGCTCGCCTCGCAGTGGAAGCTGCCCGTGCTGTTCATCTGCGAGAACAACCAGTACGCGATGGGCACACCGCTCTACCGCACGCTCGCGGTCGACGACGTCGCCGTGCGGGCGCGCGGCTACCCGATCGAGGCCGAGATCGTCAACGGCGACGACGTCCTCGAGGTGCGCGAGGCCGTGCGGCACGCGATCGAGCACATGCGGCGCGAGCCGAAGCCCTTCTTCCTCGAGGCGAAGACCTACCGCTTCCGCGGCCACTCGGTCGCCGACCCCGCCAAGTACCGGACGCGGGAAGAGGTGCAGAAGTGGATGGAGCGTGATCCGCTCAAGGTGCTCGCCGAGCGCATGGCGAGCCTCGGCATCGCCACCGACGAGCACCTCAAGGCGATCGACGACGAGGTCCGGGCCGAGGTGCAGGATGCCGTCGAGTTCGCCGAGCAGTCGCCCGTGCCGGCGGCCGACACGGTCGAGGAGCACGTCTATGTCTGAGCCGCGCGTGATCACCTTCCGCGAGGCGCTACGCGAGGCGCTCGCGGAGGAGATGGAGCGCGATGACCGCACCTTCCTCATGGGCGAGGAGGTGGGCCACTACGGCGGCGCGTACAAGGTTTCCGAGGGGCTGCTCGCGCGCTTTGGCGAGCGGCGCGTGATCGACACGCCGATCGCCGAGACCGGCTTTGCCGGGGTCGGCATCGGGGCGGCCATGGTGGGGCTGCGGCCGATCATCGAGTTCATGACCTGGAACTTCGCGCTCACCGCCTTCGACCAGCTCGTCAACAACGCCGCCAAGCTGCGCTACATGTCGAACGGGCAGTTCGCGCTGCCGATCGTCTTCCGCGGTCCGGCCGGGGCGGCGCACGCGCTCGCCGCCCAGCATTCACAGGCCGTCGAGTCGCTCTTCGCGCACGTGCCGGGGCTCAAGGTCGTGGTGCCGAGCACGCCCGCCGACGGCAAGGGGTTGCTCAAGAGCGCGATCCGCGACGACGACCCCGTGTGCTTCATGGAGAGCGAGGTCATGTACGCGCTCAAGGGGCCGGTGCCGGAGGGCGAGCATCTGGTGCCGCTCGGCGTGGCCGACGTGAAGCGCCCGGGGCGCGACCTCACCGTGGTCACCTGGGGCAAGATGGTGCACGTCTCGCTCGAGGCGGCGGCGGCCCTCGCCGAGGAGGGCATCGAGGCCGAGGTGCTCGATCTGCGCACGATCCGCCCCCTCGACACCGCGGCGCTCCTCGATTCCGTGACGCGGACGCACCGGTGCCTGGTCGTGCAGGAGGGCTGGCCGTTTGCGGGCGTGGCGGCCGAGGTGATCACGCGGGTGGCGACCGAGGCATTCGATCAGCTCGACGCGCCGCCGGTACGGGTGACGAGCCTCGACGTGCCGATGCCCTATGCGCCCAACCTCGAGCACCTCGTGCTGCCGAACGCCGGGCGCGTGATCGCCGCCGCGCGGGCGCTGCTCGGCCGCGACGCGCCGCTCCCGCGAGCGGCGGCGAGCGTGCGGTAATGCCGATCGAGGTGACGATGCCCAAGCTCTCCGACACGATGGAGGAGGGCAAGGTGCTGCGCTGGCTCAAGCACGTGGGCGACCGGGTGGCACCGGGCGACGTGCTCGCCGAGGTCGAGACCGACAAGGCGGACATGGAGCTCGAGGCCTACGACGAGGGCGTGCTCGCCGAGTTGCGGGTCGAGGAAGGGGCGACGGTCCCGGTCGGCGCGGTGATCGCCGTGCTCGCGGCGCCGGGGGAGGACGTGACCGCGGCGCCGGGGGAGAACGTGACCGCGGCGCCAGCGCCCGCGGCGCCAAAGCCGCCCGCCGCGCGCGCCGAAGGCCCGCGCCCGACGCTCGTGCGGCGCGCGGAGGCCCCGGCCCCGGCGGCGGCGCCGCGGCCGCGGGCCTCGCCGCTCGCGCGGCGCATCGCCGAAGAGCACGGCGTCGATCTCGCGACGATCACCGGCACCGGACCGGGCGGGCGGATCATCGAGCGCGACGTGCGGGCGGCGGTGGCCGGGGCGGCGGCCCCGGCGCCTTCGGCAGCGGCGCCGAGCGGCGCAAAGCGGATCGAGCTCGGGAGGATGCGCCGCACCACGGCGCGCCGCATGGCCGAGGCCAAGCGCGACGTCCCGCACTTCTACGTCACCACCGAGATCGCGATGGACGGGGTGGTGCGGCTCAAGGCGGAGCTCGAGCGCCTCGGCGGCGCCTGGGAGGGGCTCACCTACACGCACCTCCTCCTCAAGGCGACCGGCCTCGCGCTGCGCCGGGTCCCGGAGATGAACGCGTCGCTCGAGGGCGAGGGGACGCTCGTCGTGCACGAGGCCGTCAATGTGGGGCTCGCCACGGCGGTGGACGAGGGCCTCCTCGTGCCGGTCGTGCGCGCCTGCGATGCGACGCCGCTCGCCGAGCTGGTCCGCCAGGTGCGCGAGCTGGTCGAGCGTGCCCGTTCAGGCCGGCCCGGGCCCGACGATCTCACGGGCGCGACCTTCACGCTCTCGAACCTCGGGATGTACCCGGTCACGGCGTTTGCCGCGGTGGTGAATCCGCCGCAGGCGGCCATCCTCGCCGTCGGCGCGGTGCGCGAGGTCCCCGTCGTGCGCGAGGGACGCGTCGTCCCCGGCGCCGTGATGTCGGTCACGCTCTCCTGCGACCACCGCATCGTCGACGGGGCGCTTGCGGGGCGCTTCCTGCGCGAGCTCAAGGGGCTGCTGGAGGCGCCGGTGGCGCTGCTGGTGTAGCGGCGGTCGGCATGGTCCTCGAGGTCGGCATGGCGGGGTGCGTCGAGTACGGGCGCGCGCTCGCCTGGCAGGAGGCGCTGGTGGCCCGACGGATCGCCGGCGGACCGGACGCGCTCCTGCTCCTCGAGCATCCGCCCGTCTACACGCTCGGCCGCGGCGCCGACCCGCGGCATCTCGGGCGCGCGGCGGGCGGCCCCGTGCCGGTGTGGCGCGTCGGCCGCGGCGGCGAGGTGACGTGGCACGGTCCGGGCCAGCTCGTCGGCTACCCCGTGCTCGGCTTGATGGGGCTCCGCCGCGACGTCCACTGGTACCTGCGCCGGCTCGAGGATGTCCTCATCGCCGCGCTCGCCGACGTCGGCGTGGTCGCGGGGCGGGTGGCGGGGCGCACTGGTGTCTGGGTGGCCGGCCGCCGCAAGATCGCCTCGATCGGGGTCGCGGTGCGCCGGTGGGTCACGTGGCACGGCTTCGCCCTCAACGTGAGCCCGGACCTGAGCGGCTTCGAGGCGATCACGCCCTGTGGGCTCGCGGGGGTGGAGATGACCTCGGTGGCGCGCGAGGGCGGACCCGACGACGTCGGAGTGGTCGCCCTCCGCGTGCTCGAGCGGCTCGTCGGGATCTTCGGCTACACGGGATGGCGGCCACTCGCTTCGGGCGCGCCGACGGAGGCGCGCCTGTGACCGGGGCCACAGCGAGCCGCCACCCGCCGTGGCTCAAGGTTCGTGCTCCGGGTGGCCCCGGTTACCTCGAGACGCGCGCCACGATCAGCGCGCTCGGCCTGCACACGGTGTGCGAGGAGGCCCATTGCCCGAACATCGGCGAGTGCTGGGGCCACCGCACGGCGACCGTGATGCTCCTCGGCGCCGTGTGCACGCGAAACTGCGGCTTCTGCGCGGTGCGCCACGGGCGGCCGGAGCCGGTCGATCGGGGCGAGCCCGAGCGCGTCGCGCGCGCCGTCGAACGGCTCGGATTGCGGCACGTGGTGGTTACCTCCGTCGACCGTGACGACCTGCCCGACGGCGGCGCGGCGCACTTTGCGGCCACCGCGCGCGCCGTGAAGGCCCGGGTCCCGGAGTGCCGGGTCGAGGTGCTCGTGCCCGACTTCCGCGGGAACCTCGCCGCCGTCGCCGCCGTGGCCGGGGCCCCCGTGGACGTCTTCAACCACAACGTCGAGACGGTGCCGAGGCTCTACCGCCAAGTGCGGCCGGGAGCACGCTACGAGCGCTCGCTCGCCGTCCTCGCCGCCGCCCGCCAGCTCCGCCCGGACTGGGCGACCAAGACCGGCCTGATGCTCGGCCTCGGGGAGGAGAGGGCCGAGGTTCTCCGGGTTTTCGGGGACTTGCGGCAGATCGGCTGCGACATCCTGACCGTCGGTCAGTACCTCAGGCCCTCGCCGGCGCACCTTCCGATCGCGCGCTACGTCCCGCCCGAGGAATTCGAGGCGCTCGGCAACGAGGCCCGCGCCATGGGATTCCGGCACGTCGAGGCGGGGCCGCTCGTGCGCAGCTCCTATCACGCCTGGGCACACGTCTCGTAGCAAACGGAAAAATTTACGTTTTTTCGCCGGAAAATATTGCGCCGGCGCCCGTTTTCACGTAGCGTGCGTGCGTTCCCAGGAGGCACGCGATGCTCAAGCTCTACGATTACCCGGACTGCCCATTCTGCCAGAAGGTGCGGGTCGTCCTCGCGGAGAAGGATCTCGAATACGAGAAGGTGTTCGTCGACCTGCGCCGGCAGGAGCAAAAGGCGCCGGAGTTCCTGCGCATGAATCCCTACGGCAAGGTGCCCGTGCTGGTCGACGACGAGTGCATCGTCTACGACTCGACGATCATCAACGAGTACCTCGAGGACGAGTATCCGCTGCCGCGGCTCATGCCGGAAGACTCGGCCGGCCGTGCGCAGGTCCGTCTCCTGGAAGATTACTGCGACAACTCCTTCATCCCGCCGACGACGACCCTCCTCGCCCAGCTCCGCAAGCCCGAGGCCGAGCGGGATCAAGCGCGCGTCGAGCAGGCGCGAGAGGAGCTGCGGCGCTGCCTTTTCTACCTGCGCGAGAAGCTCGACGGCCGCCAGTTCCTCGTGGGATCGGACTTCACGATTGCCGATGCGGCGTTTGCGCCCCGCATGATCGTGCTCGGTCGGCTCGGGTTCGAGTTCGAGCCGGCGCTCGCACCCGTGCAGGCGTGGGTCGAGCGCATCCGCGCGCGGCCGAGCGTGAAGGCGCTCGGGCTCTGATGGCGCATTGACGCCCGGGGAGCGGTCGGTTATCAGGAACCATTCCTGATTCGGAGGTGAACGATGACCAAGCCGCTCAAGGGCACGAAGACCCATCAGAACCTGAAGGACGCCTTCGCCGGCGAATCGCAGGCCAACCGGCGCTACCTCTACTTCGCCCGTCGCGCGGACATCGAGGGCTATCCCGACATCGGCGGGCTCTTCCGGGATACGTCGGAAGCGGAAACCGGCCACGCCTTCGGCCATCTCGACTTCCTGAAGGAGGTCGGTGACCCGGTCACCAACGTCCCGATCGGCAGCACCGAGCAGAACCTCAAGTCGGCGGTCGAGGGCGAGACCTACGAGTTCACGCAGATGTACCCGGGCTTTGCGCGCACGGCGCGCGAGGAGGGCTTCGCCGAGATCGCCGAGTGGTTCGAGACGCTCGCCAAGGCGGAGAAGTCGCACGCCGGGCGCTTCAGCAAGGGTCTCGAGACCCTGCACCAAGGTTGATTTCGTCGCCGGATATCGGGTCGCCGGCCTTCACGGACCCGGCGGCCCTCCGCCGCGAAGAGGAGCGTGTCTACGATATCTGCGCCGGGTGCCGGCGCTGCTACAACCTCTGTCCGTCGTTCACGTACCTTCTCGACACGATCGACGAGCGGCACGACGGAGACGCGGCGGCGCTCGACGCGGCCGAGGACCGGCGCGTCGTCGACCTGTGCTTCGGCTGCAACCTCTGCTACCCGCATTGCCCCTACACGCCGCCGCATCGCTGGGCGGTGGATTTCCCCTTGCTCATGCTGCGCGCCCGCGCCACGCGGGCGCGCCGCGAGGGGGTGCGGCTCCGCGACCGCATCCTCGGCAACCCCGAGCTGCTCGGCCGGCTTGGATCCGCCGTGCCGCCGCTCGCCAACTGGGCGAACCGAAACCGGCTTCTGCGCTGGGGCCTCGAGCGGACGCTCGGCATCGACCGCCGCCGACGGCTGCCGCGCTACGGCCGGCGCTTCAGCCGCTGGTTCCGGCGGCAGACGCCGCCGGCCGATGCGGGCCGCAACGGCCGCGTGGCCCTCTTCTACACGACGCCCGTCGAGTTCAACCACGCCCAGGTCGGTCGGGCTGCCACCCACGTCCTCTGGCGCAGCGGCGTCGCCGTCACCTGTCCCGAGCAGGTGTGCTGCGGCATGCCGGCGCTCGACGCGGGCGACGTCGCGGGCGCGCTCAGGCGCGCGCGGTGGAACGTCGCCCACCTCGGCCGCGCCGTCGACGCGGGCCTCGATGTCGTCGTCCCCGGCCCGACCTGCAGCCGCATGCTCCGGCGCGAGTACCCGCGCCTCCTCCCTGGTGCGGCGACCGAGCGCGTCGCGAGCCGCGTGTACGACCTCGCGGAGTACCTCGTGAAGCTCCATGCCGCGGGCAAGCTCGACGTGCGCTTCGGCGGGAGCCTCGGGCGGGTCGCCTACCACGCCCCGTGCCACCTGCGCGTGCAGGAGATCGGCTTCAAGGCGCGCGACCTCCTCAGGCTCGTCCCCGACACGACGGTCGAGGTGCACGAGCGCTGCACGGGCATGGACGGGACCTGGGGCCTCAAGCGCGAGTTCTACGAGACCTCGCAGGCAGTCGCCCGGCCGCTCGTCCGCGCGCTCGACGCCGCGCGCCCCGACCTCGTGGTGTCGGACTGCCCGCTCGCTGCCCTCCAGCTCGAGGAGGCGCGCGGCCAGCGGGTCTATCACCCGGTCGAGGCGCTCTGGGCGGCGTACGAGGGGCGGCGGCTGCCCGCCGTCTGAGGGCGCGATGGAGCCGATTCGTCTCGAGGACATGCTCGGCCGCGAACGCTACGGCGCCCAGCGCGAGGCCATCCGCCGGCGGATCATCGCGCACAAGCAGCAGCGCCGCGTGGCGGTTGGCGACCGCCTCACGTTCCTCTTCGAGGATCGGGCCACGGTCTGGTATCAGACCCAGGAGATGCTCTGGGTCGAGCACATCGACGACCTCGACGGGATCCGCAGCGAGCTCGCCGTCTACAACGAATCGCTGCCCGGCGCCGACGAGCTCTCGACGACGCTCTTCATCGAGATCGAAGACCAGACGCGCATCGCCGAGGAGCTGCGGCGCCTGATCGGCATCGACGAGTGCGTCACGCTCGAGGTGGGCGAGGGGCTCGCGGTGCGCGGCCGGTTCGCGCTCGGCCGCCAGACCGAGGAGAAGCTCTCGGCGGTGCAGTACGTGCGCTTTCCGCTCGACGCCGAGGTGCGCGCGGCGATCGTGGCGGGAGCGCCGCTCGCCCTGCGGGTCGACCATCCCGCCTACCAGGCGCGCGCCCTCCTGCCCGAGGCCGTGCGCGCGAGCCTGGTCGCGGACCTGACCGATCCGGAGGCTCCCCAGGCGGCGCTGCGGCGGGTGCGCGATGGCGAGTAGGCCGCAACCGGCCCGCCGCAGGACGACGCGGCAGCTCGCGCTCGTCCTCGCCGCCGTCCGGGCGGCTGGCACCGACCATCCGACGGCCGAGGAAATCTGCCGTCGCGTGCGCCGGGTGCTTCCGCGCGTGAGCCTCGGCACCGTCTACCGCAACCTCCAGCGCCTCGTCGGCGACGGGCTCGTGGGCGTCGCCCACCTGGGCTCGCGCGTGGCGCGCTACGATCCGACGCCCGCCGCGCACGATCACTTCGTCTGCCGCTCGTGCGGGCGGGTGGAAGACCTGGTCGCCGGACCCCCCGCGGCGGGGATCCGCTCCCTTAACCGCGCCGGACACGAGGTGACGGCGCACGCCCTGGTGCTCTACGGTCGCTGCCGCGACTGCCGGAGCGCGTGATGACGTTCCCCGACGTCGTTCCGCTCTTTCCGCTGCCGAACGTCGTGCTCTTTCCGCGCATGGCGCTGCCGCTTCACATCTTCGAGCCGCGCTACCGGGCGATGGTGCGCGCGGCCGCCCGAGGGGCCCACCTCATCGGCATGGTGCTCTTGCGCGCGAACTGGCAGCAGGACTACTTCGGTCGCCCCGAGATCTTCGCGGTCGGCACGGTGGGCGAGATGGTGCACGTCGAGGAGCTCGCCGACGGGCGGTACAACATCGTGCTCCGCGGGTTGCGCGAGTACGTCGTGCGCCGCGAGCTCGACGCCGGGACGCCGTACCGCCAGGCCGTGGTGGCGCCGTACGAGGTCGACCGCGCGCCGGTCGACGGGGCCCTGCGCGCGGCGGTCGTCGGCCTGGTGGGCCGCTACCTCGAGCGGCGTGGCGGCACGGCCGAGCGCGCCTTGCTCGCCCCGGGCATCGAGGACGAGGTCTTCGTCAACTTTCTCGCCCAGCACCTCGACCTCCCCCCGCTGGACAAACAGGCACTGCTCGAGGCGCCGAGCCTCGGCGCGCGGGCGGCCCGACTCCACGACGTGCTCGAATTCGCGCTCGAGGAACTGCGGGCGAGCGGCTGCGGGTCGCGGCCGCGGGCCCACTGATGGGCGCCCGCCTTCGCCTCGGCCGTGCGCTGCTCGGGCTCGTCGCCGCCGGGGCGGTTCCCGACGGGGCTGCCGCGCGCGATGCGTGGCCGTCGTTCGCCGCCATCGTGCGGCGGGCGACTCCCGCCGTCGTGACGATCCTGCTCGTCGGCCGCGACGAGGAGGCGACCGGGCCCGCCACCTTCCAAGACGCCCTCCGCGACATGACGGCCGAGGGGCCGCACGGGCGCGTGCTCGGGTCGGGCTTCGCGATCACCGCCGACGGCGACATCGTCACCAACCAGCACGTCGTGCAGGGAGTGGAGCGCGTGCGCGTGCGGCTTCAGTCCGGAGACGAGGTCGACGCGCAGCTGATCGGTGCGGACGAGCCGACGGACGTGGCGCTCCTGCGGGTGAGGCCGCCGCATCCGCTGCCGACGCTCGAGCTCGGGGACTCCGACTCGCTCGCGGCGGGCGACTGGGTGCTCGCCCTCGGCAACCCGACCGGCGTCCTCGCGGCGGCGGCCGCCGGCATCGTGAGCAGCAAGGGACGGCTGCTGGGCGCCGGCCCGGCGGACGACTTTCTCGCCACCGACGCGCTCGTCGGCCCCGGGGTCTCGGGCGGCCCGCTGCTCGACGTCGACGGCCGGGTGGTCGGCATCACGACCACCGTGGCGGGTTCGGCTGCCGCCGCGAGCCCCGCCTTCGCCGTGCCGATCAATCTGGCCGGCTGGGTGATCGGTCAGCTCCGCGATCATGGCCGGGTGATCCGCGGATCGATCGGCCTCTCGGTGCAGCCGGTCACGCCGGAGCTGGCGTGGTCCTTCGGGCTCAGCCGGGCCGAGGGTGCGCTCGTCACCGACGTGCGCGAAGACGGTCCGGCGGACCGCGCCGGCGTGCAGCGCGGCGACGTGGTCGTGCGCTGGGACGACCGGCCGATCCGGCGGGCAAGCGAGCTCGCGGCGGCCGTGAGCGCCGCGGCACCGGGGACGAACGTGCACATGACGCTGCTGCGCAACGGCGAGGAGCGCACCGTCGAGGTCGCGGTCGAGGAGGCGCCCCCGGCGGGTCAGCGCGCCCCTGAGGAGACGGAGGGAGGGGCGTCGGTGCGCGAGTGGGGGATCCACGCGCGGCGGCTCGGCGACGCCGAGGCCAAGCGCCGCGGGCTGCGGCCCGGGACGGGGCTCCTCGTGACCGACGTCGACGAGCAGAGCCCGGCCGACGACGCCGGCCTCGAGCCCGGCGACGTGATCGTGCAGGCGAACCGCCAAGCGGTGCACACGACCGCGGATCTCGAGCGCGCCCTCGCGGCCCGGCCGAGCCACGCGCTGCTGCTCGTCCGCCGCGGGACCGCCTCGATCTACGTCGAGATGGAGCGGTAGGGGCCGCTGGCGGCCCGGCCGCCGCGGGTGCTAGGTTCGAGAGCGCATGCGGCCCGCACGCCGTCGCCTCTCGCTCGCCGAACGGCTCTACCTCCCCGAGGTCGTCCGCGGGCTCGGCGTCACCACGCGCCACCTCGTCCGCAACCTGGCACTGCACACCCTCCACCTCTTCGGCCTCGCCCGGGATCGCCGCGCCGCGGCGACCACGCAGTACCCCGAGGAGCGCAAGCCCTATGCCTCCGCCTACCGCGGCGCGCATCGGCTGACCCTCAAGCCCGACGGCTCGGTACGCTGCACGGCCTGCTTCCTCTGCGCCACGGCTTGTCCCGCCAAGTGCATCTACATCGAAGCCGGCGAGCATCCCGATCCCGACGTCGAGAAGTACCCGGTGCGCTACGAGATCGACACGCTCCAGTGCATCTACTGCGGGATGTGCGTGGAGGCCTGCCCCTGCGACGCCATCCGCATGGACACCAACGTCCACCCGCGTATCTGGGGCTATCGGCGGGAGGATTTCATCGAGACCAAGGCGGTGCTGATGGAGCGTTCCCGGATCCTCGAGGCGCGCGGCCGCGACGCGCTCATGGACGACCTCCAGGCCGCCTACCGGGCGGAGGAGGAGGCGGCGAGCCGGTGATCCTCTGGGCGCTCTGGCGCCGGGGGCTCCTCGCCCGGGTCGACGGGGAGAAGCTCCGCTGGTTTTTCGGCTGGTCGCCCGATCCGCTCGCCCTCTCGCGTCGGTATCCGATGTGGCGCATACTGGGACCGGTGCGGCTGCTCGCCGCGCCGCGCTACGCCGCGGCGGTGGCGGGCTGGCTCGCGTACCGGATGAATCTGTTCGACGGCGTCGAGGGCTGAGATGGCAAAGACCTACCAGCAGATCATGGAGGAGGCGCGACGGCTCGTGCCCGAGGTGTCCCCGGAGGAAGTCAAGGCACGGCTCGACAACGGGCAGCGGCCCGTGCTCCTCGATGTGCGCGAGCGCGAGGAGTTCCGCGAGGGCTACGTCCCGGGTGCGGTCTCGCTGCCGCGCGGCTTCCTCGAGATGCGCATCGAGGAGGTGGTGCCGGACAAGGACACCCCGGTAATCGCCTACTGCGCAGGGGGCACGCGCTCGCTGCTCGCCGGCCGCATCCTCAAGGAGCTCGGCTACTCCCACGTCGTCTCGATGCGCGGGGGGTTCACCGCGTGGAAGAACCAAGGGCTCCCGATCGCCGCGCCACCCCGCTTCACGGCCGAGCAGCAGATCCGCTACAGCCGCCACTTCCTCCTCCCCGAGGTGGGCGAAAGCGGGCAGGCAAAGCTGCTCGCCGCCCGGGTGCTCTGCATCGGCGCGGGTGGGCTCGGCTCGCCCGCGGCGTTCTACCTCGCCGCAGCGGGCGTCGGCACGATCGGCATCGTCGACATGGACGTCGTCGACCTCTCGAACCTCCAGCGCCAGATCCTGCACACCAACGACCGGATCGGCATGCCGAAGACGGAGTCGGCGCGGCTCACGCTCCAGGCGCTCAACCCCGACGTCAAGGTCCTCGAGTTCCGCGAGCGCCTGAGCGCCGCCAACGCCCTCGGCATCCTCGAGCAGTTCGACGTGGTCGTAAACGGCTGCGACAACTTCCCGACCCGCTACCTCGTGAACGACGCCTGCGTGATGCTCCGCAAGCCGCTCGTCGACGGCGCCATCTGGCAGTTCGAGGGGCAGGCGACCGTCTTTGCCCCGCCCGCGGGACCCTGCTACCGCTGCCTCTTCCCCGAGCCGCCGCCGCCAGGCGCCGTGCCCTCGTGCGCCGAGGCGGGGGTCCTCGGGGTGCTGCCCGGGCTCGTCGGCTGCGTCCAGGCGCTCGAGGCGATGAAGCTCATCCTCGGGCAAGGTCGGCCGCTCATCGGTCGGATGATGCACTTCGACACGCTTGCCGGCGACGTCCGCATCCTCAAGCTGCGGCGCGATCACGACTGCGCGGTGTGCGGCGACCACCCGACGGTCCGCGAGCTGATCGACTACGAAGCGTTCTGCGGGCTCGGCCCCGAGCCCGCCGCTGCCGCCGCGTCGTGAGCTTGTGGCAGCATGCACGGCTGCGGGATGTGGCAGCCGTGCCGGGCTCGGCAGGGCGCTCTGGCCACCTGGTGCTGGCACTCGAATTGCTCAACGGATGCGGGACCAGGCCTCCGGCGTCCGTCCTCATGCGTCCCACCAAAGCTCGCAGCACGCCATTCCATCGCAGCAACAATCGTCAGATGAAGCCCCGCACCCGACCGCGGACGCCGGAGGCCGATCCTTCGCCCGGGCGCACGAGCCGCGCGTAGTACGTGCCCCCGCGGGCGTAGCGGCGCTCGAAGGCCGTCACGGGGCGGCCCGCGGGCGGCGGCGCCTGCGGATCGCGAAGGAGACCGGCGCCGGTGAGCGCCGCAACCATGGCGTCGAGGAGCGGTGGAAGGTCGGTCGCGAGGTGGACCACCCCGCCGGGCTCGAGCGTGCGGGCGAGCGCGTCGGCGAAGTCGCCGGTGAAGAGCCGCCGGGCGCGATGGCGGTTCTTGGGCCAGGGGTCGGGGAAGTAGATGTGGTAGGCGGCGACCGAGGCCGGCGGGATCAGGTGCGCCACGACGCAGCGCGCATCGGCCGCCACGACGCGCACGTTGCCGAGCCCGCGGGCGGCGGCGAGGGCGGCGAGCGCCTCGGCCTGCCGGGCGCGGCGCTCGATCCCGAAGAAGAGACGCTCGGGGGCTGCGGCGGCTGCGGCGAACAGCACTTCGCCACGCCCTGGGCCGATTTCCACCTCGACGTGGCCGTCGACGCCGAAGACCGTGCGCCAGAACCGCGCGCCGTCGCCGGACACGCGGCGTTCAGCGCCGGGCGCGGCGTGGGGGCACGGCCGCCGCTGCACCCTTGAGCCCGGCGAGGAAGCCCGCGAGCGGCCTCGTGTTGAGCACGTCCTTTGCCGTCACCCAGCCACGGCGCGCCTGGGGGATGCCCCACTGCCGCGGGAAGGGGAGGTGCTTCGTGCTGTGGGCGTCGGAGTCGATCACGAGCGGCACGCCGGCGGCGACCGCCTTGCGCAGGTGCTCGTCCTTGAGGTCGAGGCGCTCGGGGTAGGCGTCCAGCTCGAGGACGGTGCCGGTGCGCTTGGCGGCGGCGATCACGGCGTCGATGTCGACGTCGTAGGGCTCGCGCTTGCCGAGGACGCGGCCGGTCGGGTGGAAGAGGATGTCCGCGTGCGGGTTTTCCATCGCGCGCACGATGCGGCGGGTCTGCTCGGCGCGGGGGAGGTGGAAGTGCGAGTGGACGGCGATGCCGACGACGTCGAGCTCGGCGAGCGTCGCGTCGTCGATGTCGAGGTTGCCGTCGCGGTCGATGTTCACCTCCGCGCCCGCGAGGATGCGGATGCCGCCGAGGCTGCGGTTGAGCCGCGCGATCTCGCGCCGCTGGCGACGCAGCTTCGCCGCGTCGGAGCCGCGGGTCATGGCGAGGCTTTGCGTGTGATCGGTGATCGCGATGTACTCGAGGCCGAGCGCCGCCGCGGCGCGCGCCATCGCCTCGATCGAGTCGGCGCCGTCGGTCCAGTCGGTCTGCGTCTGCAGATCGCCGCGCAAGTCCTCGGGCTCGATCAGCCGCGGCAGCGTGCCGGCCTCGGCGGCAGCGATCTCCCCCTGGTCTTCGCGCAGCTCGGGCGGGATCCAGGCGAGACCGAGGGCCGCGTAGAGCTCCTCCTCCGTGCGCCCGGCAATCCGCCGCGTCCCGCGAAAGAGCCCGTACTCGTTCAGCTTGAGCCCGCGCTTGAGGGCGATCTGCCGCAGCGCCACGTTGTGCGCCTTGCTGCCCGTGAAGTAGAGGAGCGCCGCACCGAAGCTCGGCGCCGGCACCACGCGGAGGTCGACCTGGAGGCCGCCGGCGACGAGGACGCTCGCCTTGGTGTCGCCGCGGCCGAGCACGCGCTCGACCTCCGGCAGGGCGACGAAGGCGCGCGTCACGGCCGCGGGCGTGCGCGCCACCGCGAGAAGATCGGCGTCGCCCACCGTCTCGCGTCGGCGGCGGATCGAGCCGGCGATCGCCACCTGGCTCACGCCGGCAAGGCGGCCGAGCGCCGCGGCGATCTCCTCGACCTGCGGGAGCACGACGCAGAGGGGGCGGCGTCCAGCGCTCGCGCGCGCCGCGGCAAGCGCCTTCAAGATCCGCTCCTCGCTCTTCTCGCCGAAGTGCGGCAACGTGCGGATCTTGCCCGCGCGGGCGGCGGCCTCGAGATCGGCCACCGTGCGCACGCCGAGTCGCTCGTAGAGCGCCTTGACCGCCTTCGGGCCGACGCCCTCGATCGCCGTGAGCCCCGCCAGGTCGACGGGCATGCGGCGCCGATAGTCCGCGTGCAGGGCGCAGGTGCCGGTGGTGATCAGCTCGACCAGCTTCTCGGCCATGGACTTGCCGATCCCGGGGATCTCGCGAAGCGCCTTCTCGCCGCCCGCCCGGTAGACCTCCGTGAGCGGCCGGTCGTGCGATTCGATGGCCTGCGCGGCCTTTTCGTAGGCGCGCGGCTTGAACGGCACGTCGTCCATCTCGAGGTAGGCCGCGAGATCGCGGAAGACGCGCGCAAGCTCGGCGTTGCGCATGCCCGGTTGCTTAGCCCGCTCTCGCCAATGCCGCCAGCCCCGGCAAGAGCTGCCGGGAGGGGGCACGAACCGCCGGCCTGCCGAGCGGTGGCCCGCGGAGGATCGCGCGACCGCGTTGGTATCCGCGTTGCAACGCCGGCGAGAGTGGTCCCGACGCTGCACGACGTCGTGGGTGCGCCCGTGCCTGGCTCCTCGGGCGTGCAGCCGGCGCCGAGGCCCCGGCCGCAGGTGCCGTTCGAGCATTTGCTCCGGCAGCTTCAGGCGCCCCGTCAGCCGGTGGCCCCACACGGGGTCGGGCGGCCGGTGCGGGGCGGACAGCCGGCGCCGGTCTACCGGACCTTGGTGCCGCACGCGGCGGCGGGCGCACACCGCGCCACCGCCGTCCGCCCCCTCGCTGCAGCGCCCGCCGTCGCCGCCGCCGTCCGCCGCGCGGCGCTCACGGCCGGCGTGCCGCCCGCGCTCTCGGTGGCGGTGGCCCGCGCCGAATCGAGCCTCAACCCCGCGGCACGCAGCCCCGATGGCAAGAGCAGCGGGACGTTCCAGGTGACACCGACCACCGCCGCCGAGATGCGCCGCAAGTTCGCCTCCGGCGTGGTGGCGCGCCCCGCGGGGACCGACGACGTCGCCCTCGGCGTGGGCTACCTCCGCTACCTCGACGATCTCTTCCGGCGCGGCGGGCGGCTCGGCGGCGGCATGGCCGCGGTGCCGGTCGCCGATCCCGCCGAGCGGCAGCTCTTTGCCGTGGCGGCGTTCAACGCCGGCGAGGGGCGGGTGGCGCTCGCGCAGGGCCGCGCCGCCGCGGCGGGCAAGGACCCCACGCGCTTCGCGCACGTCCGCGCCTACCTGCCGCCGATCACCCAGGGCTACGTGGCGCGCGTATCCACGTATGCGCGCGAGGAGCGCCTGCGCGCCGGCGAGCCCGCTGCGCCGGCCGTCCGGGTCTAGAAGCCCGCTACGCCGCTTCCTCGGCGGGGCGGGCGCGCAGCCGCGGCAGACGCGCGCCGGCGGCGAGGAAGAACGCCCCGCCGACGAGACCCGCGAGCACCGTGACGACCCACCAGAGGAGACCCGTTGTCACGGCGATCGCGTCGTCGATGTCGATGCGGGTGAGGAAGTAGAGGTAGCCGCCCTCGCGGACGCCGAAGCCGCCGAGACTCACCGGGAGCGCGAGCATCACGCTCAGCACGGGATGGAAGATGAGGCAGTAGGAGAACGACACCTCCGCGCCCGCCGCTCGGCAGAGGACGTACTGCACGCCCACCTGCGAGAGGTGAAACGCGAGCGAGATCGCGGCCACGCGTCCGAGCAGCCAGCGGTCGCGCCAGAACGGAGCGAGCTCGACCTCGACGAGGTGCCGCACGCGGTTCCCCGCGGGGAGCAGGCGCACGAGCCGCGGGCACGTCCACCACCCCACCACGAGACCGAGCCCGGCGACGACGATCGTCGCCTCGAGGAGCGGCGGGAAGTCGTACTGGGGAAAGACGAGCAGGGCGACCGCGGCGAGGGCCATGAGCACCACGAGCCCGCTCAGGCGGTCGAACAGCACGGAATTGAGCGCCATGCCGGGGCGGCGGCCGCCGCCCAGGTAGAGGGCGCGCACGACGTCACCCCCGAGCGTGCTCGGCCCGAACAGGTTGAAGAACATCCCGATGAAATAGTAGCGCGTGTAGTCGCCGGCCGACCCGCGCAGCCCGACCGAGCGCCCGAGCAGCGCCCACTTGAGCGCGCTCAGGATCTGGCCAGCCAGATAAAGGACCAAGGCGGCGGCGACCAGGTGGATGCGCACCCGCACGAGCGCGTGGAGCAGGTCGCGCTTGCTGACGTCGACCAGGATGTAGCTGACGATCCCGGCGCTTACCGCAATGCGCAGGCACCAGCGGGCAGCTCGGGACACGCGAGACATCGCGTGATTTTGTATGTTGTGCGACGGATTGCAATGCCTGGCGGCTCGCAGTGCCTTGACTTGGCGCACCCGGGCCCGTTAAAGCCCGTCGCGCATGGCGGGAGACGCGCGCGCCGAGACGGCGGGCCTCGTCGTCGTCGGCGCGAGCGTCGGCGGGCTCGTGGCGGCGATCCTCGCGGCTGACCGGGGCCGGCGGGTCGTCGTGCTCGAACGCGAGCGGGAGCCGGGGGGCAGCGCGCGGGCCGAATCCGAGACGGTCGCGGCGGCCGGTACGCGGCTCCAGGCGGCAGGCGGCATCGCCGACGAGGCCGGGGCGTTCGCGGCCGATCTCGTGGCCGCCGCCCGCCATCACTGCGAGCCCGAGCTGGCTCACGCGCTCGCGCGCGAGAGCGGTCCGCTCGTCGACTGGCTCACCGATCGCTGCGGGGTCGCGTTCGAGCTCACCCGACACGTGGCCCCCGGCCACTCGGCCCCGCGGCTGCACGCGCCCGAGGGGGGCGGGGCGGGGCTCGTGGCGGCGCTCGCCCGTGCCGCCTCGCGGCAGACGCGGACGAGCCTGCGCTGCGGGTCGACGGTCGAGAGCCTCGTGCGCGACGCCGAGGGCGCCGTCACCGGCGTCACGGCGCGCTCCGGTCGACGTGGCGGGCAGGTCGTGAGCGGACCGGTCGTCCTTGCCTGCGGCGGCTTTGCTGCGGCCGACACGCTCGTCGCCGCGCATTGCCCAGAGGCTGCCGATCTGCCCTACCTCGGCTGGCCGGGGGCGACGGGCGAGGCGCTGCGGCTCGGGGACGGGGCGGGGCTGCGGCGCCTCGCTGCCATGGAGGTGACCCCGCTGCTCAGCCTTCCCGGCGAGCTCGTCGTCCCGGCTCTCCTCGTCGAGCTCGGGGGAATCCTCGTGAACCAGGCCGGCCGGCGCTTCGCCGACGAGACGGGCGAGGCGCTCGGCCTCGCGCGCGCCGTGCGCGCCCAGCCGGGCCGCGTCGCCTATCTGCTCTTCGACGAGCGCATCGCCGCCGCGGCGCGCGAGGCCGATCCGTTCTTTACCCGGGTCGTGCTCCCGCGCACCGCGCGACGCGCGACCACCCTTGCGGAGCTTGCGCGGCAGTTCGAGCTCGACGCCGAGCACCTCGAGCGGACCGTCGACACCTACGACGCGAACCTCGAGCTCGGCGGTGACCCCTTCGGTCGCGAGCCGGGGGGCGCCCCGCTCGCGCCGCCGTTCTACGCGATCCGCGTGACGGGCGCCCGGCGACGCACGCTGGGCGGCCTCGCGGTCGACGCGAGCGCGCGTGTGCTCGACGCGGCAGGCCGGCCGATCCCCGGCCTCTACGCCGTGGGCGGTGCGGCCGCCGGTCTCGGCGGCGAGGGTACGGAAGGCGCGCTCGCCGGCACGGCGGCGCTCGCGGCGCTCGGGCTCGGACGCCTGGCCGCGCTCGACGTCGGGGCACGCGACGCGGCGGAGTAGCCGGCTCAGCTCTCGCCGCCGCGGGCGACGCAGAGGTTCACGAGCGCGAAGTAGAGCTCGTCGAGCGACGCGTAGACGCAGAGGGACTCGACGCCGAGGTCGCGCAGGTCGGCCGCCACGGGGCTGAATCCCCGCCAGACGTCGCCGTAGACCGGAAAGACCTCCGTGCCGATGCGTAGGAACGTCCGCTGCTGGGTGGAGGTCACCCGAAGAACACCGAGCGCCGCCGCCGCTTGAGCCGCACGACCATCGACTGGATGCGGCGGCGCACGAGCGCCGCCTCGATGCGCGCCCGAAGCCAGCGCGCCTCGCCGTCGGCCGCGCGCACGCGCAGCGGGCGTCCGAAGCGAATGTACCACTTGGTGGGGAGCGGCAGCGCGCCCAGGATCCCCAGGATGGGGAAGAATGGCGTGACGGGCACGTAGGGCACGCCGAAGAGCCGACCCATGCCCTCGGCCCGGCCGACGAGCGGGTAGATCTCCTCGGCGCCCACCACCGCCACCGGCACGATCGGCACGTCGAGCGCGAGCGCGAGGCGGACGAAGCCCGGGCTGAACGCGCGCAGTCGGTAGCGCTCGGTAAACGGCTTGGCGACACCCGAGACCCCCTCGGGGAAGATGAGGAGCAGCTCGCCCGCCTGCAGCAGACGGCTCGCGTTCTCGCGCGTCGCCGGCGCCCCGCCCACCTTGCGGTAGAAGGTCGCCACTGGCCCGAGCCCTTCGACGAAGCGGTCGTAGAGGAACCGCAGCACGCGCCCGCAGTGGAGGTCGACGCTCGTGCAGATCATCGCGCCGTCGAAGGGGAGGGCGCCCGAGTGATTCGCCACGAGCAGCGCGGCGCCATCGCGCGGCAGGTGGTGGGCGCCGCTCACCTCGATCCGCCAGTAGCGGTCGTGCAGGAACCGGAACGCGGGCGTGACGCGTTCCCGAAATGCGAGGTCGAGGCCGAAGGGATCCGCGTCCGCGGCGGGTGCGGCCGGCGCGCCCAGCTCCTCGGCCGGGCTCGTGTCGAGGCTGATCATGGATGCGCTGCCGATCACGCCTCTCCCTCCGCCGCGCACGCCGGACCTCCCGCCGGGCTCTATAGCCCCGGGCCCGATCGAGGACAAGCGTCAGCCGAGCCTGGCGGTCGCGGTGCCGAGCACGAGGCGTTCGCCCTCGTCGCTCTCGAGCCACACGTCGATCTCGACGGTGCGGCGCCCGGCGTCCTTCTCGGTCACCGTGCCGCGCAGTCGGATCGTGCGGCCGGGGAGCACGAGCCCGCGAAACGTCGCCCCGAGCCGGCGCAGCGATCCGGGTCCCGCCCAGGCCTCGACCAGGCCGGCGAGGAGCCCGAGGCTCATGTTGCCGGGGGCGATCATGCCCGGCAGTCCCTCGCGCCGCGCGCCCTCGTCGTCGGTGAAGCGCGGGAAGTCCATGGCGGTGGCGCGCGCGTAGGCGCGCACCTGGTCCTTGGCGAGGAAGAGCTCCTGCGCCGGCAAATCGTCGCCCTCGACGACGTCCGCGAAGCGCACGCTCACCGCTCGCCCCGGTACATGAGCCGGTTGTCGACCGTGGCCACGTGCTCGCCGCGCTGGTTGGTGAGCGTGAAGCGGACGACCACGAACACCATGGTGCCGCTGCGGCCGGTCTTCTCGTACACGTCGTGGAGCGTCGAGACCACGGTCACGGTGTCGCCGGGCCGGATCGGCACGCCGAGCTCGACGTCCTTGCCGGCATCGAAGCTCATCCGGCCGCGGAGGCTCGCCGGCAGATTGTCGGGGAAGAACTTGTGCCCGCGGTACGACACGCAGAAGGTCGGGTGCGCGACCAAGTCCGGGCCCGGCTCCGTGTAGCACGGCGGTGCGCCGAGCGCGCGCGCGAAGGCGACGAGCTCCTCGGCCTTGACCGGCCCGTAGACCGCGCGGTCGAACGCCTGGCCGAGGGTCTGGGGGTCGAGGTCGACGGGCACGCGCTTGCGTCTAGGCGATCCCCCCGCCCGTCGCAACCGCGCCGCGCCCCCGGAAATCCACCGGCCGGTAGCGCCCGCCGCGCAGCTCGCGCACGAGGTCGTCCATCGAGCGGATCGGGGCGTCGAACGCGGTGGCGCACACGCCGACGAAGCTCACGAGGTGCGAGTCGCTTCCGCCGAAGGCGCGATAGCCGTAGCGGGCGATCAGCTCCTCGGTGCGCGCGTCCTCGCCCTTGCGGCTGCCGCCGTTGAGCGCCTCGACGGCGACCACGCCCTCGAGCGGCGGCTTGGTCGCGTAGTGCGCGCACAGGCCGATGTTCGGGCGCCCGGGATGGCACGGGAGGGCGATCCCGCCGAGCCGTGCCACCTCGGAGATCAGCTCCTGCGCCGGCAGGCGGACGTCGGTGAAGTCGAAGCGGGCGAGGATCGCCTCGTTGACGCCGTAGACCAGCACGTGACCGTAATCGGTTTCGACCTCGGCCGCGTTCAAGATGAGGACGCCGTAGCGGTCCTCGAGCGCGCGGAAGTCCCGCGCCGGGTCGAACTGGCGGTGCTCGGTGAGCACGATGCCGTCGAGGGGGCGCTCCGTGCGCTTGCGCGCGAGCATCTTCAAGTACGCCTCGACCGAGGCGCGGCTGTCGTCGGAGCGGTCGGAGTGGAGGTGTAAGTCGAGGATCATGGGTCGTCGCCCACCGGCCGGAACTTCGCGAGCGTGACCTCCGGCGCGACGTCGTCGAATATCACCTCGACCCCCATGCCGACGCGCACCGCCTCGGGCGGGCAGCCGACGATGTTGGTGACGAGCCGCGGTCCCTCCGCCAGCTCGACGATCGCCAGCACGTACGGCACCGCGTCGCGGAAGCCAGGTGCCTGGTTCTGGTAGGTCACCGTGAACGAGTAGACGGTGCCGCGCCCGCTCGCGCGCACCCACGCGGTCGCCGCGGAGAGGCACGCGGGGCAGAGCGCGCGCGGCGGGAATCGCGCCGTGCCGCAGTCGCGGCAGCGCTGGAAGTAGAGCTCGTGGCGGGCGAGCGCCTCCCAGAAGCCGCGCGACTCCTCGTCGATGCGCGGCAGCACCGCCACTCAGACCCTCCCCAGCACGAGCGTCACCCCGCTGTGCCGCCCGCCGAGCATGCCGCCCGTGCCGTGGACGAGCGCCAGCTTCGCGCCCGGCACCTGCGCCGCGCCGCGCTCGCCGCGGAGCTGGCGGACCGCCTCGATCACGAGGAAGATGCCGCGCATGCCGGGGTGGTTCGAGGAGAGCCCGCCGCCGTCGGTGTTGACCGGCAGCGCGCCGCCGAGCCCGATGCGCCCGCCCGCGCAGAACGCCCCGCCCTCGCCGGGCTGGCAGAAGCCGAGCGCCTCCAGCGTGACGAGCACGGTGATCGTGTAGGAGTCGTAGACCTGGCAGACGTCGATGTCCGCATGGCCGACCCCCGCGCGCGCGAGCGCGAGGGGGCCCGACTGGCGGGCGGCGATGTCGAGGAGATCGCGGCTGCCCACCCCGTGGTGCCGCACGGCCTCGGCGCCGCCGAGGATCACGACCGGCGGGCGGCGGAGATCGCGCGCGCGCTCGACCGACGTGAGCACGAGCGCGCCGCCGCCGTCGGAGATGATGCAGCAGTCGAGGAGGTGCAGCGGCGAGGAGATCATGCGCGAGGCGAGGACGTCCTCGACCGTGATCGGGTCGCGATACTTGGCGTGCGGATTCAAGCCCGCGTGCCGCCGCATCGTCACCGCGATCTCCGCGAGCTGCTCGCTCGTGGTGCCGTACGCGTGCATGTGCCGGCGGGCGACGAGCGCGTAGGAGCCGACGATCGTCGGCCCGAAGGGCGCCTCGAACTCGTCCGGCGGGTCCCCGCCGCTCGCGCCGCCGGTGCCGATGGCGAAGCGCTGCGAGGCCGCCGTCGAGCCGTAGCTGACGAGCGCCACCGAGCAGAGCCCGCCGGCGATCGCCGCCGCGGCGTGCAGGCAGTGCGAAACGAACGACGAGCCGCCGATCGACTGGGAATCGAGGTAGCAGGGCTCGAGATCGAGGTGCTGCGCCAGCGAGAGGATGCCGATCGGCCCGACGCCGCTGGTGAAAAGACCGTCGACGTCGCCGATCCTGAGGCCCGCGTCGGCGAGCGCGCCGCGGGCGCTCTCGGCATGAAGCTGGTAGGCGGTCTTGTCCGGCGCAAAGCGCGCCGGGTGCTCGTAGGCACCGACCACGGCGACGCGCCCCCAGATGCTCACCCGAGCCCCTCCGCGAACTCCGCCACCAGCCGGTTGAACGCCGCGCTCTGCTCGAGCGGCGCCTGGTGGCCCGCCTGCGCGAGGACCTCGAGCCGCGCGCCGGGGATGCCGCGGGCCAGCTCCTCGCTCTGCGCGACCGGCGTCACCTGGTCGTCGGCGCCCGCCACCACCAGCGTGGGCACGCGGATGCCGGCGAGCAAGTCCCGCCCGTCGAAGGCGCGGCAGGCGAGCAGGTCGCCGAGCCGCACCCGCGGATCGGTTTGCACCTGCTCCGTCCACGCCTCGCGCATGATCTCGGGCCCGGTCGCCGGCGAGAACGTCTCGGTCGTGAACTGCTGCGGCAGCCGTCCGCGCGCGACGTCGCGCACGCGCTCGATCATCGCGTCGGGGAGCGCGAAGCGCGCCGCCGTGCAGACGAGCACGAGGCCCGCGAGGAGCTCGGGTCGGTCGTGGGCGACGACGAGGCCGACCGCGCCGCCCATGCTGCGGCCGACGAGCACGAAGGGGCGCAGCCGCAGCGCCTCCGCAAAGCGCACCAGGCACTCGGCGTACGCCTCGATCGTGGGCAGGCCTTCCACCCCGGGGGAGCGGCCGTGCCCGGGGAAGTCGAGGGCGACGGCGCTGTGGTGCGCGGCGAGGCCCTCGAGCTGCCGCCGCCAGAGGCCGGCCGTGCCCCCGGCCGCGTGGACGAGCACGAAGAGCCGGCCGCGGTCGAGCGCGGGCGGCACGTCGGGCAGCGTGGTCGGGCCGGTGTGGCGGTAGTGGACGGTGGTGCCGGCGCACGTGACGAACTTCGCGGGCACGGGGCGTCCGTCTACGATCACGGTGCCGCGAGTGTCAACCGCAGCGCGCGGGGGCGCACAGCACCTGCGCCTTGTGACCGGGCGGTGCCCGCGGCACGGTGAATGGGGTCCCCGCTCGCCATGCGTCTGCTCAAGCCGGGGCCGATCGGTGCCGATAACCCGACGGGCCCGCCATCCCCCGCGCCGGGAGCGTACGCGCGTGGTGGCCGGCTAGCGCATGTTCACGATCATCGGGCTCCTCATCGTCTTCGGGTCGGTGCTGGGCGGCTTCGCGCTCGAGAGCGGCCCCTTCCACACGCTCGTCCAGCCGGCCGAGCTGCTGGTGATCGGCGGCGCCGCCGTGGGCACCATCGTGGTCGCCGCGCCCGGGCGGCTGCTCGGCTCGGTGTTCCGCACCTTCCTGCGGGCGTTCTCGCCCAAGGTGCCGACGAAGGCCGACTACCTCGAGCTCCTCAAGCTCCAGTACGAGGTCTTCGTGTTCGTGCGCAAGAACGGCGCGGTGGCGCTCGACGAGCACCTCGCCGACATCGGCAAAAGCTCGATCTTCAGCAAGTATCCCTCGTTCCTCGCCCGCCATCACGCGGTCGAGTTCTTCCGCGACGCGCTCAAGCAGATCGTCAACGGCACGGCCTCGGCCGAGGAGCTCGAGGTGCTGCTCGACAGCGAGCTCGACACGCACCACGAAGAGACGGCGATCCCGGTGGGCGTGCTCAAGTCGGCCGGCGACTCGCTGCCCGGGCTCGGCATCGTCGCCGCCGTGCTCGGCATCGTGATCACGATGGGCGCCCTCGATCAGGGTCCCGAGGAGATCGGCCACCACATCGCCGCGGCGCTGATCGGGACGTTTCTCGGCATCCTCCTCTGCTACGGGCTCATCCAGCCCCTCAGCTCGAACGTCGAGCTGCAGGAGGCGGCCAACGGCAAGTACCTCCGCTGCATCAAGGAGGGCGTGATCGCCTCGCTGCGGGGCGCCGCCCCGAGCGTCGCGGTCGAGTTCGCGCGCAAGGCGATCTTCAGCGACGACCGGCCGTCGAGCGACGAGACCGAGGCGGCCTGCCGTGCCCTCAAGCAGCAGGCGAGCTGATGGCGGGCGAGGACCGACCGCGCATCGTCATCCGGCGGAAGAGGGGCGGCCACGGCGGCGGCCACCACGGCGGGTCGTGGAAGGTGGCCTACGCCGACTTCGTCACCTCGATGATGGCGCTCTTCATGGTCCTCTGGCTGCTCACCCAGGCGGATTTGCGCCTGCGCAGCCAGATCGCGCAGTACTTCCGCAACCAGGGGATCATGCCGGGCGGGGCGGTGATCAGCCAGAGCGCCAACGAGTTCCATCGCGATCCGCAGGTGGTGGCCCACGACATCGTCGTGCTCCAAGGCCGCGGCGAGCACGAGCGGGTGACCGGCCACGGGCCCGGGGCGGACGGCACGAAGGAGGCCGCCGAGGCCGAGGAGAAGCAGCTCGAGCAGCAGGCGAAGGCCGTCGAGGCGGCCGTCGAGAAGGCGGTGGAGGAGAACCCCGAGCTCGCCTGGCTCAAGAGCCAGGTCATCATCGAGGTCACCGATCGCGGCCTCGTGATCGAGGTCGTCGACAAGGGGAAGGATCTCCTGTTCGACGTCTCGTCGGCGGAGCTCAAGCCCCCGATGCGCCTCCTGCTCACCCGCATCGCCGCCGTGCTCGCGAAGCTGCCGAACCACGTCGAGGTCGCCGGTCACACCGACAGCCGGCCGTATCCGCAGAACTCGCCGATCACGAACTGGGAGCTGTCCTTCGCGCGCGCGAACAACGCGCGCCGCGTGCTCGAGGCGGGGCTGTGGCCCGGGCAGATCACGCGCGTGCTCGCCTACGCCGACACCGACCCGCTCGTCCCCGACAATCCCTTCGCCGACGAGAACCGCCGGCTCTCGATCCTCGCCGAGCGGCAGAACCCGCCGCCGGGGCATCCCGCCCCCGCGAGCGGCCCGGTCGTGCTGCCTCCCGACACGCCGCCGGACCGCACCGCGCTCGCCGCGCCGTAGACCGCAGCCCCCGTCGCGGGCTAGGATCGGTCCGTTGCGACCCCGCGATCTCGAGGCGCTCGAGTTCCCGCGCGTGCTCGACGCGATGGCGCGCTATGCGCGCTCGGCCTCCGGACGCGCCGCGGTCGCCCGCCTCGCCCCCACGGCCGACCGCGACGAGGCAGCGCGCCGGCTCGATACGCTCGCGGAGATCCGGGCGCTCGCCGCCGAGGCGGGCCCGCCTCCCACGGCCGACGTGCCCTCCCTTGCGCCGGCGCTCGCCGCGGCGGCCCCCGACGGGGCGGTGCTCGAGCTGCGCCGGCTCGTCGAGCTGCGCGACGTGCTCGGGGTGGCACGCGCGGTGCGCGCGTGGCTCCGCCGCGACCCCGTCCGCTTTCCGCACCTTGCGGCCCTCGCCGCGGCGATGCCGGAGGCGGCGGAGGTCGAGGCGGCGCTCGCGAGCACCCTCGATGCGAGCGGGCAGGTGCGCGACGAGGCGAGCCCCACGCTCGCCGCGGCGCGCGCTTCGGTGCGCGAGCTCCGCGCCCAGGTCGAGGCCCGGCTGCTGCGCCTCGTGCGCGACCCGGAGCTCGGCAGCGCGATCGCCGAGCACTACGTCACGCTGCGCAACGGCCGCTTCGTGGTCCCCGTGCGCGCCGGGGCAGCGGGCGCGATCCCGGGCGTCGTCCAGGACCGCTCCGGCTCCGACGAGACGCTGTTCGTCGAGCCGCTGTTCGCGGTCGATCTGAACAATCGGCTGTTCGTCGCCGCCAAGGTAGAGGAGGCCGAGGAGCGCCGGGTCCGGGCCGAGCTCACGACGCTCGTGCGCGCGGCCGCCCCGGCGCTCGCGGGGATCGAGGAGGCGCTCGCGGTCGTCGACGCGCTCGGCGCTGCGGCGGCCTTCGCCGCGGCGCACGGCTGCACGCGGCCGCGCCTCGGCGGCAGCGAGATCGCGCTCACCGCAGCCCGGCACCCGCTGCTGCTCGCCGCGGGCCGATTGGTCGTGCCCGTCGACCTCCACGTGCCGGCCGACCGCGCCGGGCTCGCGCTCACGGGCCCCAACGCGGGCGGCAAGACCGTCGCGCTCAAGACGCTCGGCGTCTTGGCGCTCATGGCGCAGGCCGGCCTCTTCGTGCCGGCGGCCGAGGGCGCGCGGCTCCCGGTGTTCACCGCCGTGCTCGCCGACGTGGGCGACGAGCAGTCGATCGAACGCGATCTCTCGACGTTCAGCGCGCATGCCGCCAATCTCGCGGCGATCGCGGCGGCGGCAGGCCCGGGCGTCCTCGTGCTCCTCGACGAGCCCGGCGCGGGCACCGATCCCGTCGAGGGCGCGGCGCTCGCGGTGGGGGTGCTGGGCGACCTCCTCGCGCGCGGCGCACGGCTCGTGTTCACCACGCACTTCGGCCAGGTGAAGGCCTTTGCGCTCGCCGAGCCGGCGCTCGACGTCGCCGCCTTCGAGGTCGATCCCGTGACCGGCGCGCCGTCGTTCCGGCTCGCCTACCACACGGTCGGACAGAGCTTCGCGCTGCCGATCGCCCGGCGGCTCGGCCTGCCCGAGCGGGCGCTCGCGGCCGCCGAGGCGATCCTCGCGGGCGAGAGCCGCGACCTCGCCGGGGCCGTCGCCCGGCTCGAGGAGCGGCGCGCGCAGCTCGACGCGACGCGGGCGGCGGTCGAGGCCGAGCGCGCGCGCCTGGCCGCTGCCCGCGCCGAGGCCGAGGCGCTCGTGGCCGATCTCCGCGAACGGCAGCGCCGCCACTGGGCCGAAGCGCTCGACGAGGCGCGACGGTTCGTGAGCGCGCTGCGCGCCGAGGGGCAGGCCGTGCTCGAGGAGCTGCGCCGGCGACCGGAGCCAGCGGCGCTCGCGCGCTTCGTCGAGCGAACCAAAGAGGAGATCGCGCGGCGGAGCGACGAGAACGCGCCGCTGCGGCCGGCGCGGGCGCCGCGCGTGGGCGAGCTGGTCGAGGTGGCCGGACGCGGCATCCGCGGCGAGCTGGTGGAGCTCGTGGGCTCCCGCGCGCGCATCCACCGCGGTGGGCTGCGGTTCGAGGTGCCGGCGGACCAGCTCCGGCCCGTCGAGGGCGCGCCCGCGCGGGAGGCTGGCGCCGTGCGCGTCGCGCTCCCCTCCGGCGACGCAGCCGCCGGCGAGATCCGCCTCGTCGGGCAGCGGACGCGCGAGGCCGTCGACGCCCTTGCCGCCTTCCTCGACCGCGCCGTGCGCACCGGTCTCTCCGAGGTGCGCATCGTTCACGGCCTCGGCACGGGCGCGCTGCGCCGAGCGGTACACGAGCTGCTCGCGAGCTCGCCCTACTGCGCGCGCTTCCGTGACGCCGCGCCCGAAGCCGGCGGCGCCGCGGTGACGATCGCGGAGCTCGTGTAGCTGCCCCTTGCGAGCGCGGCGGGCTCGGTGGTAGGTCTCTCGCGCGCCGTTTCGGAGAGGACCCACGGCAGCGGGAAGCCGCAGCAGCGGCGGGGGAGCGACGAGGCGGAGCGGGCTGCTCGCCCTGCCCGATCTCGGGGGCCGTGTGCTGTCGGTGTCCGCCATCGTCGCCTGCGTCGCCGTCGGTGCCGCCGCGATCCTCGGCCGGTCCCTGGTGGACGCTGCACGCGGCGCGCTCGGGTGGGTGCTCGCCCGCGACGGGACGAGATCCGTCTGACCTTTGCGGAGGATGCGCATGGACATCGTGCTCCGTCGGGCGACCCCTGACGACGCGGCAGCGTGCGGACGAATCGAGTACGAGGCGTTCAAGGCTATCGCCGAGGCGCACAACTTTCCGCCCGACTTCCCCTCGGTGGAGATCGCGACGGGGCTCTGCGCGATGCTGCTCGCCCACCCGGGCTTCGTCGGAGTCGTGGCGGAGCTCGGCGGGCAGATCGTCGGCTGCAATTTCCTCGACCGCCGCGGGCCCATCGCCGGCGTGGGCCCCATCGCGGTCGATCCCGCCGTCCAGAACCGGACCATCGGTCGGCAGTTGATGGAAGCGGTGTTGCAGGACGCGGCGCGCGATCAGCTCCCCGGCGTCCGCCTCGTGCAGATCGCCTACCACTACCGCTCGCTCGCCCTCTACACGAAGCTCGGCTTCGACACCCGCGAGCCGCTCTCCGCCATGCAGGGTAGTCCCCTCGCGCTCACGATTCCCGGCTACGTCGTGCGACCCGCTGCCGAGGCCGATCTGGCGGCGTGCAATCGACTCTGCCGCCGTGTCCACGGTCATGATCGCAGCGGCGAGCTGCGCGACGCCATCCAGCAGGGCACCGCGATGGTGGTCGAGCACCTCGGCCGCATCAGCGGGTACGCGACAGCCATTGGCTGGTTCCACCATGCCGTCGGGGAGACCAACGAGGACTTGAAGGCGTTGATCGGAGCCGCGCCGTCGTTTCCCGGCCCGGGCTTTCTGGTGCCGACGCGGAACGGCGAGCTCGTGCGCTGGTGCCTCGCCCACGGTCTGCGAATCGCATCGCAGGGGCACCTCATGACCCTCGGGCTCTACAACGAGCCGGCGGCGGCGTACCTTCCGTCGGTGCTGTACTGAACGCGGAGAGCGCCTCAGCCGCGGGCGCCCGCGGCGTCGCGCAGGGCTTCGACCATGCGGCGCGACGGCACGAATCCCACCAGCCGGCTGCGCTCCTCGCCGTCAGGGCCGAGCAGCACGTAGGTCGGCACGCCTGGCACGTGGAAGCGGTCGAGCAGCGCGCTCGCCGCATCGTCTTCCGCCGTTACGTCGGCCTTGAGCGCGACGAACGACGCCGCGAGCCGCACGACCTTGGGGTCGCGCAGCGTCGTGCGCTCCATCTCCCGGCAGGGGAGGCACCACGCGGCCTCGAAATCGATGAGCACGGGCCGGCGCGCTGCACGGGCGGCGGCGAGCGCCTGGTCGGAGAACGGCGCCCAGACAATCGGGCTCGGCGGTGGCGCGGTGACGAACACGGCCAGGCCCGCGCCCGCGGCGGCGAGGCCGGCGCCGCGCGCGACCCAGCGAAAGGGCCGTTCGGCGGGCGCGTGGAGACCGAGCCAGGTGCCGCCGCCCACGAGCAGCCCCGCCCACCCGAGACGCACCCAGCGTGCCGCGAGCAGCGGCGTGGCGAAGTGGAGCGCCAGGCCGAGGAGCAGGAGCCCGAAGAGGTGCTCCATCCAACCGAGCCAGGTGCCCGCCCGCGGGAGCCCGCGCAGCCGCCCCGCGGCCAGCGCGAGCGCCACGTAGGGTGCGCCGAGGCCGAGCCCCAGGGTGAAGAAGAGCCCGAGGCCGAGCGGCACTGACTGCCGCGCGCCGACGAAGAGGAGGAGCCCGGCGACGACGGGGCCGATGCACGGCGCCGCGACGACGCCCATCGTGAGGCCCATGAAGAGCGCGCCGAGCACCCCCTCGCCCGCGCGTCCGGCAAAGCGCATCACCCCGGCGGGCATGCGCACGCGGTAGAGGCCGAAGTTGGCGAGCGCGAGCGCCACCATGAGCAGCGCGAGGCCGCCCAGCACGAGCGGGCGCTGGAGCGCCGCGCCGAAGAGCGAGCCGGTGAGCGCGGCGGCCGCGCCGAGCGCCGAGAACGTGAGACAGATACCGAGCGCATACGCGAGCGCGCGCACGGCGCAGCCCCGCTGCCGCCCGGTGCGCCCGCCGAAGAAGGCGACCGTCACCGAGATGAGCGGGTACACGCAGGGCGTCAAGTTGAGCGCCGCTCCGAGCACGGCCACCCAGAGGAGCGTGAGCCCCCAGCCCCAGCGCGCAACCCAGCCCTCGACGTCGCTCGCCCCGTTGGGCGCGGCGGCGGCAAGGCGCCGCGCGGCCACGAGCTCGAGAGTGCGCGGCGGCAGGCAGTGCGTGTCGTCGCACGCCTGGTAGCGGAGCCGCGCCCGCAGCGCCCCGCCGCCGCTCGCGGTCCCGGCAAGCGGCGCCGTCAGGCGCACCCGGCCCTCGTAGAGTGCCATCGGCTTCCCGCCGCTGAACGGCAGCACGCGCTCGACCGCCGGCGGATAGACGACAGCGCCGGCGCGCACGCCGGGCGGCGGCTCGACCTCGAGCGCGGTCGGCACGAGGAACGCCTCGTGAGGCACGTGGGCGTTCACGTGCCAGCCCGCGGCGATGGTCACGTCGACGACCGCTTCCGCCGGATCGGCGGTAAGCCGTGCGCGCACCACGTCCTCGCTGCCGCGCGCGCGGCCCGCTGCGAGCAGGACGAGCACGGCGGCGGCAAGCGCCCGGCGTGTCGATGCGCGCCTCAACGCCGGGTGCGGAGCCTGCCCGCGTGCGGTTCCGACGCGGGGGCGGTCTCGCCCGCCGCCGCAAGCGGCACGTACTCGACGATCTCGAGGCCGTAGCCCGGGAGGCTCACCAGCCGCAGCGGGGTGTTCGTGAGCCAGCGGATCTTGCCGACGCCGATGTCGCGCAGGATCTGCGCGCCGATGCCGAACTCGCGGAACGTGCTCGACCGCGGCAGCCCCGGGTCGCCGGTGCTGGGCGGCGTGCCCGCAGCCGCCCCGGCGGTCACCAGGTCGAAGCGGTCGGGCCGGCGGAGATAGAGGATCACCCCGCGGCCCTCGGCGGCGATGCGCGCCATGGCGCGGTGGAGGAGGCCGCGGGTGTCGCGGTCGCGGTAGCCGAAGACGTCCCCGGGGAGGTACTCGATGTGCGGGCGCACCAGCACCGGCTCCTCGGGCCGGATGGCGCCCTTCACCAGCACCAGGTGCTCCGAGTCGTCGATGTCGGTGGTGTAGACGAGCGCGCGGAACTCGCCCCCGGCGCGGGTCTCGAGCGGCGCTTCCGCGACGCGATGGACGAGCGAGTCGCGGCGGATGCGGTACTCGATGAGGCTCGCGATGGTGACGATCTTGAGGTCGTGGCGCTCGGCGAAGGCCTCGAGGTCCGGCAGGCGCGCCATCGTGCCGTCCTCGCGCATGATCTCGCAGATGACGCCCGCCGGCTCGAAGCCGGCGAGCCGCGCGAGGTCGACCGAGCCTTCGGTCTGGCCGGCGCGCACGAGCACGCCGCCGCGGCGCGCCCGCAGCGGGAAGACGTGCCCGGGCGTCACCAGGTCGGCGGGGGTCGCGTCGGGACGGACGGCGGTGCGGATGGTGGTCGCGCGGTCGATCGCCGAGATGCCGCGCCCGATGCCCTGGCGCGCGTCGATCGACACCGTAAACGCCGTGCCGAGCGGCGCCCGGTTCTCCCGCGTCATCATCGCGAGCCCGAGCTGCTCGCAGCGCTCCTCGGTGAGCGCGAGGCAGATGAGGCCGCGCCCGTAGGTCGCCATGAAGTTGATGTGCTCGGCGGTGACGCGCTCGGCGGCGACGCAGAGGTCGCCCTCGTTCTCCCGGTCCTCGTCGTCCATGAGGACGATCATGCGGCCGGCGCGGAGCTCTTCGAGGGCGTCCTCGACGGGGACGATGCGGCTCCGGCGGGTCGGGGCCATCGCGGGCATGATAACCGCGCCCCGCGACCGAGGCCAGGCGCCCGGCGCTCAGGCCGGCGCCGCCGCCGTCGCGGCCGGGGCGAGGTCGCCCAGGAAGTCGAGCAGGTAGCCGTTGACGACCTCGGGTTGCTCCTGCTGCACCCAGTGGCCGGCGAGCGGGATGTACTTGATGGCCAGCGGCGCGGCCATGAGCGGCTCCATGCCGAGGGTGAGCTCCTTGCCGAGCGCGACGTCCTGCTCGCCCCAGACGAGCAGGGTGGGCGCCGTGATCTTGGGCCAGTCTTCCAGGCGCGTGCGCGCGCCGGGCAGGGGACGATCGCCGTGCACGAAGCGCCGCAGCCACGCGGGCCACGTGGCGGCCGCCCCGGGGTCGCGGAAGGCCGCGCGGTAGTAGTTGATGGCGCTCGTGAGCGCGCCCGGGCGGCTTGCGGCCTCGCGGAACGCGGCCAAGTCGGCCTCGGTGAGCGCGTCGCGCCGCACCATCGAGCTGCGCACGGCGGCGGCGACGGGCCAGGCTGCCCGCAGGCCGAGCAGCGTCTCGGGCAGCCAGGGGATCTGGAAAAAAAACATGTACCAGCTCCGCGCGAGCTGGTGCGGATTCTCGCGCAGGTGCTGCTGGAAGATCGCGAGGTGGGGACAGTTCATCACCACGAGACGCCTGAGCGCTTCGGGGTGCTGCATGGCGAAGGCCCACGCGATGGCCCCGCCCCAGTCGTGCCCGACGACCACGGCCTCGCGCTCGCCGAAGGCGTGCACGAGGCCGAGCACGTCGGCGACCAGCTCCGAGAGCGCGTACGCCGCGACCCCCGCGGGCTTGTCGCTCAGATTGTAGCCGCGCAGGTCCGGCGCCACGACGCGGAAGCGCGGGGCGAGCGCCGCGATCTGGTGCCGCCAGGAGTACCAGAACTCGGGGAAGCCGTGCAGGAGGAGGACGAGCGGGCCCGCCCCGTCGACGGCGCAGTGCAAGCGGATGCCGTTGGTCTCGACCATCCGATGCTCGAGCGCCATCGCCCGCGGCATAGCGGGGCGACGACGGGAGTGTCAATGCCGGCGCACCCACCGCACGCCGCGGCGCTCCCATTCGGGCAGGAGTGCCGCCAGCAGCGCGTTGAACCGTCGTCGGCGGGCTTCGAAGACGTGGCGGGGACCGACGCTCGGGATCAGCCGCTCGGCGAGCACCCGGACCGTTCGCCGATCGCGAGACCAGACGAGGGCCGCGTCATCGGCCCCGGCGCGAATCCATCGCGCCGCAGCCTCGGCGAGCGGACGGATCTCGACCGACGCGGGTGCATGGGGGTGCGCTCTGCGGCCCGGGGTCGTCCGCGAGGCTTCTCCGCTCACTGGCAGACGATCTCGTAGGGGCTCACCCGCGTGCAGGCGCGGCCGAACGGTCCCGGGTACGTTGCCTCGCCGCAGGTGTACGGGTCGCCGGGCAGCGGGCTCACGCCCGCCGGCGGGGCCAGGACGAGCATCGCCGAGAGCGGAATCGCCGACGGCTCGTACTGCGAGGGCACGAGCGGCACGCCGTCGTTGAAGGTCACGCCCTTGCCGACGATGCGGAAGAGCATGAAGCCCGGGGTCTCGTTGTTGTTCCGCAGGAAGACCTTCGTGATGCCCTGGACGCCTGCCGGGTTGCGGTACTCCCACTGGTTGCCGACGACGTCGACGCGCCAGCCCGGGCCGCCCGGAATCGTGACGTCGAGGAGATTGCCGGTGCCGTCGGCGCCATTGACGAGGAAGCGGATGCCGTGCACGACCGGGTCGAAGGCGGTGGGTGGAATGGGCGGACAGTGGGGCTCGCAGCGCACGGGGAGGAGGTAGCCGCCGAAGATCACCCGGTTGACGTGGCCGGTCTGGTTGAGCCCCCGCAGACGCAGCTTTGCGTGGCGGGCTGGCGTGGGTGGGCTCGCCGTGCAGGGGCAGAAGGCGCCCATCGGGCTGCTCGGGCAGGCGACGGTGCTGCCGTCACAGCGCGGCGGCTCGGCGCACGCGCTCGCCGCGGCGCCGCAGGGCGTGCCCGCGGGCGCCACCGTGTCGGGCGGGCAGTCGTTGCCGGTGCCGTTGCATACCTCGGCGATGTCGCACGGCCCGGCGGCCGGCCGGCACACGGTGCCCGCCGGCTGCTTCGAATCGGGTGGGCAGTCGCCCGTCACGCCATCGCACGTCTCGGCGAGATCGCACGGGCCCGCCGCCGGCCGGCAGACGGTGCCCGCGGCCGCAAGGACGGGCGGCGGGCAGTCGGGCCCGCTGCCCGTGCAGTAGGTGGGAAGCGCGCACGCGCTGCCGGCGCGGCAGAGCGTGGTGGCCGGGGCGTACGTGTCGGCCGGGCACGTGGGGCTCTCGCCGGTGCACACGCCCGCCACGTCGCACGGCCCCGTGGCCGGACGGCAGACGACCCCCGCGTTGCCGGGCGGATGCTGGCAGACGGCGTCCGTCCCGTCGCAGACGTCCCGCGTGCACGGGTTGCCGTCGTCGGCGCAGCTCGTCCCGAGGGGCTCGAGGGTGCAGTCGAGCGAGCAGCAGGAGGCGAGCGTGCCGTTGGCTGCACCGGAGTCACACTGCTCGCCGGCCTCCACGATCCCGTTGCCGCACACCGGGCCCGGCACCGTCGTGGTCGTCGTGGCGCTGCTGGCCGCGACGAACGTCGCCACGGCCGCCGCCCAGTCCCGGCTCGTCGAGAGGGTGCCGCTTGCGGCGTAGGTGCCGGTCGTGGTCGTCACGCGGAACTCGGGATAGATCGTGGCATCGGTTCCGGTGGAGGTTCCCGCGCTCGGCAGCGCGCCGAAGCCCGTGCCGGGCGTGAGCGTGTCGCCGGCGGATCCGTCGGTCGCAATCGCGCCGAGCACCAGCTCCTCCGGGTAGCTGGTCGCGGCGGTCGGTGCGGTCGCGGGCGTCGTCCCCGTGCCGGCTCCGGTTGCGGTGCGGTCGAGCGGTGCGGGAACGGCGACCCCGGCGAACGCGACGGCGCTGAGCGCCCGTGCGGTCGTCAGCGGATGCGAGACGGTGATCGTGTCGCCCGCCATGAGCGCGGTCATGACCGGCGCCGAGAGGATCGCCGTACGCACGAGGCCGGCGTCGTCGGCCTCGACCGCGAGGGTATAGGGGTTCCCGCGCGAGTCGGTCGCGGCGATCGCCGTCCCCGTGTCCCGCATCGCGAAGGCGAGCACGACGGTGTCGCCTGCGGCGACCCCGGATGCCGGGACCGTCACCGTGATCGACGTCCCCGCGGCCGCGGTGCTGCTCGTGCCGATGGCCTGCGCAAGCGTGATCGCGCCCTCCGCGGGCAACGACCCGCCGGCCAGGGCGACGAGCGCCGCCAGCATCGTGACTCGCAGGGCCGCTGCAACGGAATGCTCGGGCATGTGTCCGCTTCGTCCGAGCAAGCGCAGTGCCTTGTGCGCCAGGGGACGTCCGCGGCCCGTGCGGGGACACCAGCGCACTACCATGCATAAATGCGATCACCGCGTCCGGCGAAGGTCGCTTGGCTCGCTGTGGCGGATTGCCACGGCATGAGGCTCATCGCCTCGGCCCCCACGGGCTGGTATCGCCGCGGCGCGGGCGCTAGAAGCGCCGCATGACGTTCGAGTTCATCCGCTACGAGAAGCGGGAGCACGTGGTCACGATCACGATCGACCGCCCCGAGGTCCTCAACGCGCTGCACCCCGATGCCAACGAGGAGCTCGCCCGCGCCTGGGATGCGTTCGCGGCCGACGACGAGCTGCGTGTGGCGATTCTCACGGGGGCAGGCGACCGGGCCTTCTCGGCCGGCAACGACCTCAAGTGGACGGCGCGCCACGGGATGCCGCGGCTGCCGAAGGGCGGCTTCGGCGGCATCACGGCCCGCTTCGACCTCTGGAAGCCCGTCATCGCGGCCGTCAACGGCCTCGCGCTCGGCGGCGGCCTCGAGATCGCGCTCGCGTGCGACATCATCGTGGCCGCCGAGCATGCGACCTTCGGGCTGCCCGAGCCGCGCGTCGGGCTCATGGCCGCCGCGGGCGGGGTGCATCGGCTTCCCCGGCACATCCCGCTCAAGATCGCGATGGGCATGATCCTCACCGGCAAGCCGATCACGGCCGCCGAGGCGCTGCGGGTGGGGCTGGTGAACGAGGTGGTGCCGGCAGCGGACCTCCTCGGCGCGGCGGAGCGGTGGGCGGCGGCGATCGTCGAGTGCGCGCCGCTCTCGGTGCAGGCGAGCAAGCAGAGCGCGCTCGAGGGGCTCGGCCGCCCGCTTCCCGAGGCGCTCGGGGCCTCCTACGAACGCGTGCAGGCGCTGTTTGCGAGCGAGGACGTGGTCGAGGGGCCGCGCGCGTTTGCCGAGAAGCGCAAGCCCGTCTGGAAGGGGCGCTGAGCCCGCGCTGGCTACTCGCCCTTGGCCCGGGAGAGGTAGGCGCCGGTCTCGGTATCGACGCGGATCACGTCGCCGACGTCGATGAAGTTCGGCACCTGCACGACGAGCCCCGTCTCCACCGTCGCGGGCTTGAGCACGTTGGTGACGGTCGCGGTCTTGAGGCCCGGGGCCGTGTCGGTGACCCGGAGATCGACCGTCTTCGGCAGGCTCACCCCCATCGGCTGGCCCTCGTAAAACTCGACCATGATGCGGGCGTTCGGCGTGAGGTAGTGCACGGCATCGCCGAGCAGGTCGGCCGAGAGCGCGATCTGGTCGTAGGTCTCGGTGTTCATGAAGTGGTACTGGCCGTCGCTCTCGTAGAGGTACTCCATCTCGTGCTGCTCGAGGCTCACCCGCTCGACCTTGTCCTCCGAGCGGAAGCGATGCTCGGTCTGGGTGCCGGCCTTGAGGTTGCGCAGCTTCGTCTGCACCATGCCGCGCCAGTTGCCCGGCGTCACGTGGACGACATTCATCACGCGCCAGAGACCGTTCTGGTGCTGGATGATCATGCCGGCGCGGAGCTGTGTGGCGGGAATGAGCATGCGAAACACCAACAGCTAGCATCGGCCCGCGCCCGACGCAATTTCACCCGCCGCGCTCAGACCGGAAGCCGCAGCCCCGCCCAAGCGGTCCACGCCGCCAGCACGATCGCCACCCAGGCCGTCCAGCGCAGGCGGCGGAGGAGCGCGCGCTCCGCCGCCGCGTCGACGGGAAGCCCGCCCAGCTCGGCGCGCACGAGCCGGTGCGCGAGGCCGAAGGCGAGGTAGGTGCCGACCAGGATGAGGGCGAAGGCGAGCGCGAGCTTCACGACGAGCGGCCAGAGCAGGCGGGTGTAGTCGGCGAGCAGACGTCCCTTGAGGTCGGTGAGCCCGCTCGCGCCCGAGAGGACGAGCACGCCGAGCGCGCCCACGGAGAGCAGGTTGTAGGCGCGCAGGCCGCGGGCGAGCACGCGCCGGCGGCGCACCGGGTCGGGCTCGGCCTCGAGCGCGGGGAGAAAGACCAGCACGAGATCGAGCGTCGACCCCAAGTAGGCGGCGAGCCCGAGCAGGTGGATCAGCCGCGTGAGCGCGTCCACGGGCCGCGACCGGCGGTCACCGGGGCCGCACGGTCGCGGCGATCGCGGCGGGACGGAGACCGCCGGCGAAACGCATCGCGAGCACGGCGTTCGCGCTCGTCGTTCGAGCCTCTCGTCGCATCGCTTCACCTCCGCGGGGGCGCCATCCCGTAGCCGCCCGCGTCGCCGCGCGCAAGCGGCTTTGACAGACCCCCGGGCAGGCGATACTCGTGGGCCATGGCGAAGCCTCTTCCCCTTCCGAGCCCGCGGATCGCCACCTCGGGCGAGGAGGCGCTGATCGCGGAGTCGGTGGTGGTGACGCGCCTCGACCGCGCGATCGGCTGGGCGCGGAAGTATTCGATCTTCCCGTATCCGTTCGCCACCGCCTGCTGTGCGATGGAGTACATGTCGCTGTCGATGGCGCCCTACGACATCGACCGCTTCGGGGCGCTGCTGCCGCGGTTCACGCCGCGACAGGCCGACCTCCTCATGGTGATCGGCACCGTCACCATGCGCCAGGCGCCCATCCTAAAGCGCGTCTACGAGCAGATGGCCGAGCCCAAGTGGGTGATGGCCTTCGGCGCCTGCGCCTCGACCGGCGGCTTCTACGACAACTACGCGACGCTGCCGGGCATCGACCGCATCGTGCCCGTCGACGTCTACGTCCCCGGCTGCCCGCCGCGCCCCGAGGTGGTCCTCGACGGCCTCATGGCGCTCCAGCGCCGCATCCAGCGGGAGAAGCAGCTCCCGGGCGCACAACCGCTCGCCGCCACCGGCTGACGCACGCGGGATGCCCGAGCACCTGCTGCTGCGCCACCGGGACATCCCCGGTCTGCGGCGCCTGGATGTCTACCGCGCCCACGGCGGCTACGCAGCCGCCCGCAAGGCGCTGACCGAGCACACGCCCGAGCAGCTCGTCGAGATCGTGAAGGCCTCCAACCTCCGCGGCCGCGGCGGGGCGGGCTTCCCGACGGGGCTCAAGTGGAGCTTTCTCCCGAAGCAGACGGCGAAGCCCGTCTACCTCTGCGTCAACGCCGACGAGAGCGAGCCCGGCACCTTCAAAGACCGCGAGATCATCGAGGAGAATCCGCACGAGCTGCTCGAGGGCATCCTCATCACGGCCTACGCGATCCGCAGCCACACCGCGTACATCTATATCCGCGGCGAGTTCCGCAAGGGCCACGACCGCCTGCTCGAGGCGATCGCCGAGGCCCGCGCCGCCGGGCTCCTCGGCCCGCGCGTGCTCGGCACCGACTTCAGCCTCGACGTCTGGGTGCACCGCGGCGCCGGCGCGTACATCTGCGGCGAGGAGACGGGGCTCATCGAGTCGCTCGAGGGCAAGCGCGCCTATCCGCGCGTCAAGCCGCCGTTTCCCGCCGTCTATGGGCTCTTCGGCTGTCCCACGATCGTCAACAACGTCGAGACGCTCGCCTGCGTCCCGCACATCGTCGAGCGGGGGGCGGAGTGGTTCAGGAGCATCGGCCCCGCGTCGAGCCCCGGACCGAAGCTCTTCTGCGTCTCGGGGCACGTGGTGCGGCCCGGCACCTACGAGCTGCCGATGGGCACGCCGCTGCGCGAGATCATCTACACGCACGCCGGCGGCATCCCGGGCGGCCGCAAGCTGAAGGGCGTCATTCCCGGCGGCGCCTCGATGCCGATCTTCACGCCCGAGGAGATCGACGTGCCGATGGACATGGACTCCGTGCAGAAGGCGGGGTCGTTCCTCGGCTCGGCAGGCATCATGGTGATGGACGACAGCGTCTGCATGGTGTGGGTGGCGCTCGTCCTCGAGCGCTTCTTCCACCACGAATCGTGCGGCCAGTGCACGCCGTGCCGCGAAGGGACGGGCTGGATGCACGCGATCCTCGAGAAGCTCGAGCACGGGCGGGGCACGCCCGCCGACGTGAGCCTCCTCCTCGACGTCGCCAACAACACGCAGGGCAACACGATCTGCGCGCTCGCCGACGCGGCGGCCATGCCGGCGCGCGCGCTGGTCACCAAGTACCGCGCCGAGTTCGAGCAGCACGCCGCGCTCGGCCGCTGCCCGCTCCGCCCGCCGGCGGAGGCACCTCGCGCCCATGCCCACGGTTGAGATCGACGGCCGGCGCATCACGGTCGAGGAGGGCCTGACCGTCATTCGCGCGGCCGAGCGTCTCGGGATCGAGATCCCGCACTACTGCTGGCATCCCGGGCTCTCGATCGCGGGCAACTGCCGCATGTGCGCGGTCGAGATCGAGAAGGCGCCGAAGCTCCAGATCGCCTGCAACACGCGCGTCACCGACGGCATGGTCGTGCACACGACGAGCGAGCGCGTGAAGGCCGCGCAGCGCGCCGTGCTCGAGTTCCTGCTCCTGAACCACCCGATCGACTGCCCGGTGTGCGACCAGTCGGGGGAGTGCAAGCTCCAGGAATACTACATGGACTACGACCGGCAGCGGAGCCGCATCCCGCTCCCGGAGAAGGTCCGCAAGGGCAAGGCGATCCCCGTCGGGCCGCGCGTGATGCTCGATCAGGAACGCTGCATCATGTGTTCGCGCTGCGTGCGGTTCTGCGAGGAGGTGACGCGCACGAACGATCTCGTCTTCTACCGGCGCGGCAACCACGTCGAGCTCAACGTGGCGCCGGGCCGCACGCTCGACAACGCCTATTCGATGAACGTCGTCGACATCTGCCCGGTGGGGGCGCTCACCAGCCGCGACTTCCGCTTCCGCGCGCGGGTCTGGTACCTCGAGCGCACCCCCTCGCTCTGCACCGGCTGCGCCAACGGCTGCAACGTCGACCTCTACCACCGGGAGGGGCGCCTCTACCGCTACGTCCCGCGGTACAACCCCGAGGTGAACCAGTACTGGATGTGCGACGCCGGGCGAATGACGATCCACGCGCTCCAGGGCGAAGGCCGGCTCACGGCGCCGCTTAAGCGGGGCGCCGAGGCCTTCGCGCCGGCGGCGTGGGACGCCGCGCTCGCCGTGGCCGCCCGGCGGCTCGACGAAATTGCGCGGGCGGGAGGCCGCCTCGCCGTCGTGGTCTCGGCGCAGGCGTCCAACGAGGAGATCTTCCTGGTGCGGCGGCTTGCGGCGGTGCTCGGGGCGAGCGTGGCTGGGGTGGCGTGGTCGCCGCCCGACGCGGACCACGACGCGTTCCTGATCAAGGCGGACAAGAACCCGAACACGCAGGGGCTGCGCCTCCAGGGGCTCGAGCCCGACGGCTCCCTCGACGCGGTGCTGGGCGCGGCTGCGCGCGGGGAGCTCGGCGGCCTCGTCGTGTACCGCGCCGACCTCACGCGCTGGCGGCCCGCGCCGGCGGTGGCGGCAGCGCTCGAGCGCGTCGCGTGGCTCGTCGTGCTCGACACCCACCTGCGCGAGACCGCCGAGTTCGCCGATGTCGTCCTGCCGGTGGCGACCCACGCTGAATGCGACGGCACGTTCACCAACCATGCGGGACGCGTGCAGCGCTTCGCCCGGGCCGTCGAGCCGCCGGGCGAGGCGCGCGCGGGCTGGGACGTGCTCGGCGACCTCGTGGGGCGTCTCGGCGGGACGGCCCCGCGGCAGAGCGCCGCGCACGTGTTCGCGGCCCTCGCCGCCGAGTGCCCGCCGCTGCACGGCGTCACGTGGGAGCGCCTCGACCCACACGGGGTGCTCGCGGGCACCGCCCCGACCGCCGCACCGCCGCGTTGACTTGCCGAAACGCGGGCGCGCATAATTTCGCTGCGGCCCCGCCCATGCGACCCACCCTCGCGCTGCACCGCCAGGCCCTCGCGGCCCACGCCGACCGGCTCGCGCGCTTCCTGCGCGGGGAGCTGAGCGCCGACGAATGGCGGCCGATCCGGCTCTCCTACGGGCTCTACTACCAGCTCGACCACACGAGCCACATGCAGCGCATCAAGATCCCGGGCGGGATGCTCACCGCCGACCAGCTCGACGTGCTGGCGGACGTCGCCGACCGCTACGGCCGCGGGGTCGCGCACGTTACCACCCGCCAGGACCTGCAGATCCACTGGGTTCCCGTCGAGCGGATCATCGACCTCTACGAACAGCTCCTCGCCGTCGGCATTACGAACCGCGGCGCGTGCTCCGACAGCGTGCGCAACGTGACCGCCTGCCCCTACGCGGGGATCGCGCCCGACGAGGCGTTCGACGTCGCCCCGTACTGCCTCGCGGTGCACGAGTACTTCCTGTTCAATCCGCTCAACCTCACTCTGCCGCGGAAGTTCAAGATCGCGCTCGAGGGCTGCCCCTGCGATTGCGCGCAGGCGCCGGTGAACGACATCGGGCTCTATGCCACGGTCCGCGACGGCGCGCGCGGGTTCGCCGTGCACGCCGGCGGAGGCCTCGGCTCCCAGCCCTTCCTCGCCCGACCGATCCGCGACTTCATCCCCGCCGAGGACCTGCTCGTGTGGTGCGAGGCCATCGTGCGCGTGCAGCACCGGTACGGCGAGCGCAAGAACCGCAACAAGGCGCGGATGAAGTACGTGGTGCAGAAGATGGGCCTCGAGGGCTTCCGCCAGACCGTCGAGGAGGCCGTGCGCTGCGTCGAGGCCGAGCGCGGCGAGGAGCTGCGCGCCGAGGTGGCAGCCGCGGTGCGCGACTACCGCGTGCCGCCGCCGCCGCCCGCGCCGGAGCCCACCGCCGCGCATCCGGACTTCGCCCGCTGGCGGCGCGTCGCCGCGCGGCCCCAGCGCCAGGCGGGCTACTTTGCCGCGCTCGTCCACGTCCCCTTGGGCGACCTCACCACCGCGCAGATGCGCGGAATCGCCGCGGCCGCGCGGGCGTACGGCAACGGGACCCTGCGCACCACCAACGACCAGAACCTGCTGCTGCCCTGGGTTCCCGAGACGGCCCTGCCGGCGCTCCACCAGGCGCTTCTCGCGCTCGGGCTCGCGGAGCCCGAGGCGGGCACCATCCACGACGTCGTCTCGTGCCCGGGCATGGACTACTGCTCGCTCGCCATCACCCGCTCGATGGGCGTGGCCGACCGCATCCGCGACCACCTGGCCGCGGTGGCCGGCGACGGCTTCGCGGAGCGGCTCGGTCCCTTCGGCGTCAAGGTGAGCGGCTGCCCGAATTCCTGTGGCCAGCACCACGTCGGCGACATCGGGCTCACGGGACATTCGGTCACCGGTGAGGACGGCGTGCAGCGGCCCTACTACTCGATCCTCGTCGGGGGCCGGGTGGGCGAGGGGCTCGCGCGGGTCGGGCGGCGGCTCGGCCGCTTCCGCGAGGAGGACACGCCGGCAGTCATCGCGGCGCTCGCGCGCACGTACGCCGACGAGCGCGAGGACGGCGAGAGCTTCGCGGACTTCGTCGATCGCGTCGGGCTCAAGCGGCTCGCCGACGTGGCGGCCGCCGCGGCGGCAGGGTCGGCGTGACCGAGACCGCGGGCATCGTCGGGCGCTACTACCGCGGGGTCATCACCCGCGTCTACTACGGCAGCGAGAGCGGCGTGCTGCGCAGCGAGGCGAGCGGGCGCGAGTACCGCTTTGCGCACCCCTTCGTGGAGATCCGCGGGCCCATCCCGCGCGTCGACGGCCTGCGCGAGGGCATGCGGGTCGGCTTCGACCTCGGGCGGACCTCGCGCGGCCTCTGCGTGAGCGTGATCAAGGTCGAGGGCTAGACGCCCCGTTACAGGGGCAGCGACGTCCGGAAGAGGATGAGGCGCCCGAGCATCTCGCCGCTCAGCACCGCGAGGACCGCCACGTAGAAGAGCCCGGTGGCGGCCATCGTCTGCGGGATGGCGAGCGTGCGGTGGATCATGGCCGCGGCGGCGAGCGCTGCCGCGGGCCCGAGCGCCAGGCGCAGCAGGAGCAGCCCGCGGTACTCGCGCCAGAGGAGCCCCACGGCGGCGGAGCCCGGCCCGCCGAGGAGGGCGAGCGCCGTAACGGTGAGCACCCCGAGCCCGATCTGCGCGGCGAGCGTCCAGACCACCCAGCGGAGCAGGCGGCGCAGCGGCGCAATCGAGAGACCCACGTCGATGAGATACCAGTGGCCGAGCAGCATGCCGGTGGTGACGGCACCGAGCACGAGCGCGTCGCTCACGAAGGCGAGCGGGTAGAAGAGCGTGGCCGGGGCGAGCAGCGGGCCCGGCCGGTAGGCGACGGCGCTCGCGGCGAGCGCGGCGAGCCCGAGCCCGAGCGCCGCGACGTAGGCGCGGGCGCGGCGCGCGGCACGGTCGCCCCAGAGCGACGCGAGGTAGGCCGCGAGGGCGGCAGCGAAGGCCGCCCAGAGGGCGAGCCGCAGGCCGTCGGCGAGCCCCCACGTGCCCTGACGGACGGCAAGGGTCACGGCGCCGGCGAGGTAGAGGAGCGCTGCCCCGAGGTAGACGGCCGCGCTCGACTTGTAGAACCCCCGCTCGAGCGCCGCAAACGGCGGCACGGCGAGCCCCGCCACGCCGCCCACGGCAAGCTGGCCGAAGACCAGCAGGAAGCAGGCGGCGAAGCGGGTCACCGCGCGACTACTGCGGAACGATCTCGACGCGCCGGTTGCGCGCCCGGCCCTCGGCCGTGTCGTTGCTGGCGACCGGATGGGCCTTGCCGAAGCCGCGCACGGTAAGCCGGCTCCGATCGATGCCCTGGGAGATCATGTAGTCGGCCACGGTGCGCGCGCGCCGCTCGGAGAGCTTGAGGTTGTATGCGTCGCTGCCGATGCTGTCGGTGTAGCCGTCGACGTTCACGTGCATGCCCGGGTTCTCCTTGAGCACGCGGATCGCCTCGTCGACCTTGCGCCGCCCCTCGGGCCGCAGCGTCGCCTTGTTGAAGTCGAACTCGGGCCCCTCGAGCACGGCGAGCTTCTTGGCGGGCGGCGGCGGGGGCGGAGGCGGCACCTGGGCGACCGGTGGCGGCGGGGGCGGTGGCTTCACCGGGTCGCAGACGGCGTGGCCGAGGAGCGCGCCGATGAGCCCGCCGCCGACGATCCCGCCGGCGATCGCACCGCCGCGTTTGGCGTTGCCGCCGCCCGTGTTGTTCGCCGTGACGCCGCCGGCAATGCCGCCGGCCGTGGCGCCGATGAGCCCACCGCCGACGGCGCAGGCTCCCCACTGCCGCTCCTGCATCACGCTGCATCCGGACAGGGCCAGCGACGCCAGCGTGGCGATCGCCGCAGGCTTGAGGGACCGCATGCGCTCCTCCCCGGGGACGATTTGCGCTCGCGCTATCCAAAAGCGTGCGCGCAGTCAAGCCGCGCGCGCGATCGCCGCGCGATCCCACTTAGATCGCGGGACGTTACGCGCCGCACATTTTTTCCGCTTGCAATCGGCGGCGCGCGGGAGTACACCGGCGCTCTCTTTCGGCAAGAATATTCTTTCTATGAGTCCGTGGAGGTCCGGGCGCGGCCGTCTCCCCGCGGTGGGAGGCGGCGGTGGGGTGGAGTGGTGTCCGTGTGGGCGGCCGCTGCCGCGCGGCATGTGCCACGACTGGGGAAGCGCGTCTTTTCCCCAGTTGTGGACATGCCCGCGGCAGGATCTTCGAGAGCCGGGCGTCATGTCGGATCGAAGAGGGGTCGGGGGATGGGCGACACCATCTGGCTCGAAGCGTGCCGGCGGCTGCGCACGGTCCTGTCGGAGCAGGGGTTCGCGACCTGGATCGCGCCGCTGCGGGCGGCCTCCTGGGACGGCTCCACGCTCGTGCTCGAGGTCCCGAGCACGTTCTTTCGCGACTGGCTGACGCGTCACCACCTGCGAGCGATCGAGGCGGCGGCCAGCGAGGCGGCGGGCGGGGCGGTGCGCGTGCGGCTGCTCGTCAACCGGGCGCTCGCCGTGCGGCCGACGGCCGAGCCACCGCCGGTGGCACGGGACACCATGCCGAGCCCGGCGCCGGGGCGGTACACCTTCGAGACGTTCGTCGTCGGCGCGAGCAACGAGGTCGCCTATCGCGCCGCGCGGGCGGTGGTCGAGCGCCCCGGCGTGCGCTTCAACCCGCTCTTCGTCCACGGGGGTGTCGGCCTCGGCAAGACGCACCTCCTCGGTGCCGTCGCGCACGCGCTCTCGAGCCAGCGCGGCGTCGGGCGGGTGGCCTCCCTTTCGGCTGAGCAGTTCGTCAACGAGATGATCGCCGGGCTCCGGCACGACCGGATGGACCACTTCCGCCGCCGCTTCCGCGACATCGGCACGCTCATCGTCGACGACGTCGAGTTCTTCGGCGGCAAGGTCCGCTCCCAGGGGGAGTTTCTCCACACCTTCAACGCCCTCTACGACGGGCGCAAGCAGATCGTGCTCGCCTCCGACCGTCCGCCGCACGAGCTGCCGGGTATCGAGGAGACGCTGCGGAGCCGGTTCGCCTCGGGGCTCCTCGTCGACGTGCGGCCGCCCGACCCGGCGCTTAGGATCGCGCTCACCGAGCGCAAGGCCGCCGAGGCCGGCATGGTGCTCGACCCGGCCGTCGTGCGCTACCTCGCAACGCACCGCTGCGACAACGTGCGCCAGCTCGAGGGCGCGATCGCCCGCATCGACGCCTTTGCCACGCTCACCGGTCGCGCGGTGACGCCCGCGCTCGTCCGGGAAGCGCTGGCGGGCTGCGCGCCGGCGCGCCGCGAGCCGCCGTCGATCGAGCGCATCGTGGGGGAGGTCTGTCTCCATTATCGGGTGACCCGCGACGAGATCGCCTCGCCGTGCCGCGCCGCTCGCGTCGCCGTGCCGCGGCAGGTCGCGATGTACCTCTGCCGGCGGCACACCGAGGTCTCGCTGCGGGAGATCGGCGCGCACCTCGGCGGTCGCGACCATTCGACCGTGCTGCACGCGCTTGCGGCGATCGAGCGACGGCTTGCCCGCAGCGCGGCGCTCCGCGACGCGGTGGCTGCCCTCGAGAGCCGGCTCGCGACGTAGCCGGCAGCTACTCCTCGGCCGCGGGGAGACCGTGCGCCGCGAGCGCCGCCAAGAGCCCGCCGCGGTACGTCGGCCAATCGACCGGGATCGCCTCGCGGTCCGCGTCGTCGAGCCTCCGGCGCACGACGACCGTAAAGGGCGCGCGCAGCCGGGCGAGATGCAGCAGAAACTCCCCGCTGTCGACCACGCGGCAGAGCGGCGCCGGCAGGGCCGCGGCGGCGAAGCGGAGCGTGACGGCATCTTCCGGCGGTCCCGGGGCCAGGACGACTGCCGGCAGGGTCGTATCGACGCCGGGGGCGGTGTCGTCGGCCGCTGCGGGAATGCCGTTTGCCGCCAGCTCGGCGAGCGCGGCTGCCACCTCGTCCGGGGGACGCGGCTGCCCGCGGCGCAGCCAAGGCGCCGGATGGTGGAGGTCCGGGGGATGCGCCACGGCCTCGACGCCGGCGAAGAGCCGCGGCAGGAGCGCCGCAAGCGTCGTGAGGTCGCCGGCGGCGTGGGCTGTCACGGCAGCGCGGTGCTCGGCCGACGCCTCGATGGCCGCGAGCGCGACATCGAACGCGCGGGCGAGCGCGCGCGCCTCGGCGAGAAGCGAGGCGGCGTCGTCGCCGAGGGTCCCCTGGTGATGGGCACGACGGGCGCGGTCCCCGAGCGCGAGCAGCCGCGCCCGCAGCGCGCGGCTCTCGGCGGTCGTCCCGGCGCGGTACTTCTCGAGCCGGACGAGCCGCGCGCCCGCTTCGGCCACTTGGGCCTCGAGCGCTGCGACGAGCCGATCGTCCACCCCGCCTCCTTACAACGCGCCGGGCGGTTTGGTAAGGAGACGGCGCATGCGGGGGCTCAGGCCGCGCGCGCGGCGGCTCACGATCCGCCAAGTGCTCGACACCGCCATCGAGCTCGAGAAGAAGACGATGGACCTCTACGTCGCCTTCCTGCGCGCCTTCCCGCGCCCGGAGGAAGTGCGGAATTTCTGGTTCACGATGGCACGGCACGAGGCCTTCCACTGCGGGGCGCTCGCGCTGGTCGAGAGCATGATTGCGTCCGACCCGGGGGCGGCGCAGCGGAGCGTGCGCTTCGATCCGGCGACGGTCGCCCGGCTGCGGGCGCTCGTCACCGCCTACCAGCGCGAGACGCGGCGCGGCGTCTCGCTGCGACGCGCGCTCGAGATGGCGATCGACCTCGAGGCGTCGGAGCTGGAAGACGTGGTCGCCGACCTGCTCAAGGTGGTGCGCAACCCGCAGTGGCGCGAGCGGGCGATCCAGCTCCTGATCCACGACCTGAGCGATCTCTCCTACCTGATCGAGCGCTACACCCACGACGAGGCGCTGCTCGCGCGCGCCGATCGGCTGGTCGAGCAGCGCCGCGGCGGGCTCGTGCCGCGCAAGGCGCCCGCCCGCCGGGTCGTGCACGCCTAGCGCCGCGCATGGCTGCCCGCCGCAACGATCCCGGCGCCGTGCTGCTCACCGTCCCCGCCTATCTCGCGGCGGTGCGCAGTATTCACGGGCTCGGCGTCGCGGACCTCGCGCGGGCCCTCGGAGTGAGCGCCTCGGTCGTGCGGCGCTGGCTCCGTGGCACGCTCGTGCCCGGCTGGCGGCGGCTCGAGCGCATGACGGCGCTCTGGGGCGGCGATGCGGGACGGCTCGCGGTGGGCGCCGCGCTCCAGCGCGTGAGCCGCGAGACGGGCCTCGGCTTGGAGGAAGCCGTGCGCATCGTTCGCAGCGGCCGCCGCGCGCTGCCGACCCGGGCCTTGCGGGCCGCGATCCGCGATCGCCGTCAGCTCTCCCTGCCGATCGCGCGCTGACGATGGCCGAGACGACCAACCCGCCGCGAGGCATCGCCGCCACGTGCCACGTCGAGACCGCCGAGGGGCCCGTGGCGATGGCCGAGACGCCCGGCCGGGGTTTTGCCGTGCTCACGCGGCTTCCCTCGGGCGCGCTCGGCTTCCGTCAGCTCATCAAAGTGGTGTCGATGGCCGACGTGCCGCTCGTGCGCGTCACGCTCGACGACGGTCACGTGGCGCTGGTGGCGAGCGGACACCCCTTCTACCGCCTCGGCATGGAACCGGTGCCGGCGTGCCGCCTCGCTCCCGGCGATCTGCTGGAAACGGCATTTGGCTATCCCGACGGGTACGTGCCCCCCGATGCCGCGCGGCCGTGCCGGGGCCGGGCGACTGCCGTGCGCGCGGTGGAGGCGGCAGGGACGGGCACGGTGCTCACGGGCACCGTGCGCGAGACGCATGCGCTCTTCCTCACCGCGGGCGTCCTCTGCGGGGAGTGAGGCGCTCGACCGGCTCGAGCGGCGGCTCATCCGCTGCCGGCTCTGTCCGCGCCTGGTCGCCCATCGCGAGCGGGTGGCGCGCGAGAAGGTCGCGCGCTTCCGCGACTGGACGTACTGGGGGCGTCCGGTGCCCGGCTTTGGGGACCCCGACCCGCGGGTGCTCGTCGTCGGGCTCGCTCCGGCGGCGCACGGGGGCAACCGGACCGGTCGCATCTTCACCGGCGACGAGAGCGGGAACTGGCTCTACGCCGCGCTGTACCGCGCCGGGTTCGCGAGCCAGCCGACGTCGATCGCCCGCGACGACGGGCTCGTGCTCCGCGGCGTCTTCGTCACCGCGGTGGTGCGGTGCGCGCCGCCCATGAACCGCCCCACACCGACCGAGATCGCGACCTGCCGGCGCTGGCTGCTCGGCGAGCTCGGGCTGCTGCCCCGTCTCCGGGTGGCGGTCGTGCTCGGGAAGATCGCCCACGACGGGCTCCTCGCGGCGTTGCGCGCCCGCGGCGTCGAGGTTCCCCGCCCCGCGCCTCGCTTCGCCCACGGCGCCGAGCACCGTCTGCCCTCGGGGCTCGTGCTGCTGAGCTCCTACCACCCGAGCCAGCAGAACACGTTCACCGGCCGGCTCACCCGCCCGATGCTGGACCGCGTCTTCCGGCGGGCGCGGGCGCTCGCGGACGGGTGACCGCGGGCAGGCCCACGTAGACCTGGCAACGCCGCCGCGCGCCCTCGACGATCACCTCGGCCGGCCGGCGCGCATAGAGGCGCCCCAGTTCCTCGTAGGCGTCGAGGCGGCGGAGCGAGAGGGGATCGACGTCCTCGAGGAGAATCCCCTCCACGTGCGCCCCGGGCTGCGGGACCACGTAGGCGTACCCGCCCGGGGGAACGAGCCGCGCGAAGCCCTCGAGGCGTGCGGGCCGGCGGGCGAAGCGGCGCCCCGTGAGCGTGGCGAGCAGCCGCTCGTCCATGAGGGTGCCGTAGACGAACAGGGCCGTGCCGGCCACGCGGGCAGCCTACGGGACGGCGTGCCGGCCCCGCAAGCGCGGCCGTCACGCGGCCGCGGTCGGGTGGGGGACGGCCTCCGGCTCGCGGCGCACGGTGACCTCGACGCCGCGGGGCGGCAGGCGCGTGAACCGGCTGCGGACGCGTGCCACGTCGTCGTCGCTCGCATCGGGGGGCACGAGCAGCTCCAAGCGGGCGCCGGGGCCCGCGCCGAGCGCGTCCTCGGCGATCGTCTCGGCGCAGTACGGCGTGAGCCAGACGTCCCGCTCGATCCGCCGCTCCGTCTCCCGCGGCATCCAAACGCGCGCGACGACGTGCGGGGGCTGCTCCGCGGCGGGTTCCCGGTCGCGACGGCTAAGGAGCGCCGAGGCGACCGCGACCAGGTCGCCGTAGGTCCGCAGGCGATCGAGCACGGCGTCGGGGATCACGATCCCGAGCGCCTCCTCGGCGCCGAGCGCGATCTCGAGGATGTCGAGCGAGTCCGCGGCGAGATCGTCCACCAGGGAGGTCTCGGGGGTCAGCTCTTCGGGGCCGACGCCGAGGCGCTCGGCCACCACGGCTCGCACCTGCTTCTCCACCCACTCGTGCATGGCATTGCCCTCGCGCGCGACGCGGCCGCCCGAAAGCCGCCCGCGCGGATGCCGGTTCCTCTCCCTCAACTGTGAAACGAAGCCCCCGTTTACCCTCCCTGATCGGGTCCGGGAATCCCCTCGACGGGTGGGATCGCCGGAATCCTGAGGGGAGTCGGGTCGACTCGCGCGGGCCGACGGGATAGGAGGGGGCCGCGCCCTCGTAGCTCAGTGGATAGAGCGGTCGCCTCCTAAGCGACAGGTCGCGCGTTCGATTCGCGCCGGGGGCATCGTAGCTGATCACGGCCCCGCACAGCGAAGCTTGCGCGCGTCGAGCGAGCACTTGCCGCCGAGATCGGCGCTGAAGCACTGCGCCCCGATCAGGAGCCGCGACGTCACCGCCGCCTGGGTGAGCCCCCCGAGCGGGATGCGGCGGCCGAGCACCTCGACCGTGACGACGCCGCCCCCCTCGGGGTGAAGCACGACCGACGTGAGGCCGCTTTCGGAGCCGTGGCGATCGGTGTACGCGACCCGTCCGCGGCGGGCGTGCCAGAAACGGTTGCTTCCGGGATGCGGAAGGGTCCCCGAGAACAGCACCCCGCCCGCGTCGAGAAGCGTGAGCGAGAGCGCGTCGGTCGATGCGGGGGCGATGGGGCTCGTCGGGTGGATCGATCCCCGAAGGGCGAGCGTCGCGCCCTTGCGCCGGATGCGCAGGCGCTGCACCGCGAACGCCTGGGGCCCGCTGCCCGCCGTGCAGGCGCCGGCGCGGCAGGTCTCGACGCCGTTGCACGGGTCGGCATCGGGACAGGGCGTCCCGTCGGGGAGCGGTGGTCCCGCGACGCACGCAAAGTTGTGGCACGTGCCGGCGGCGTGGCACGGGTCGGCGGCGGGACACGTGCCTCCCTCGGGCGGCGCCGCGGCGTGGCGGCAGATGCCCGCCTGGCAGGACTCGGTCCCGTTGCAAGGGTTGCCGTCGTCGCACGGCGTGCCGTCGGGCGCCCCTGCGCACCCCGCCCCGGGCAGCGCGCACGGCGCGCGCCGGAAGGGGTTCTCCCAGGCGTAGGGCGGCGTGCCGGGATCGCCCATAAAGCCGGAGTAGACGCCGTTGGTGAAGCAGGCGTCGTCGACGCGGCCGGGCGGGCCGGCATACGGCGTGAATGCGGTTGCGTACTCGATGCGGAAGATCACGCTGTGGTTGCGGTTGGTGCTGCTTGGCACGCCGTTGTTCTCGCGGCCGGCGACATAGAGCACCTGCTGGCCGAGCGGGTTCGGCGCCTGGACGATCGCGGTGAGGTTGGTCGTGGTGAGCGTCTCCGGGCCGTCCGTGGGGTCCCCGTCGAGCTCGTAGAGCACCTGGAAATCGCCGTCGTTGGTCGAGTCGTGGAATTTGAGCGGCGTCACGCCGTTCGGATGCGGCAGAAAGCACGGCGGGGCGAGCGCCACGCGGTAGATGCGCGCGCTGTCGCGGAGGAGATAGAAAAGGTTGCCGTAGTAGGCGGCGGGGTACCCGAGGCCCGTGTAGGCGGCGAGACCCGCGATGTTGAGCGAGGGGCTCGCCGGCAGCGTGACGATCGGGCGCCGCCAGGCGGGATGGTTGGCGTAGACGTCGCTCGGCTGCCGGCCCGCAAGACAGCCGACGCCGGAGGTGCCGAGCGCCGCGCCCTCGAGGCAGGGCCAGCCGCTGTTCGAGCCCGTGTCGACGACGTCGATCTCCGACTGCTGGTTGTTCCCGCGCTCGGCGACGAAGAGCTGGCCCGTGAGCGGGTGCACGGCGAAGGCGAGGGGGTTGCGGAAGCCCGCGGCGAAGAGGCTGGGCGCAGCGGCAAGCGGATTTGCGGGGCCGGGCTGGGCGGGCGCAGCCCCGTCCACGGCGAGGCGCAGCACCTTCCCCGCCTCGTTGGGGTTGCCGTCGTTCTTCCCGGTGCGACTCGGCAGCTCCGCGGGGCCGAGGCAGACGTTCGTGCACAGGGCCGCCTGCTCGGTGCTGCCGATCGGGTCCGTGCCGACGGGGAGCTGCGCGTTCCAGCTCGCGCCGTCGTCGCCGAGGCCCGCGTACAGGCAGGCATCCGCACCGAAGGCGAGGCCGCCGCCGTTGCGCTGGCTCGAGGCGCTCGCGGGCGCAGACGACGTCGCGACCACGCCCAAGTAGTCGCCGCTGCCGCTTGCGTTCTCGCGGTAGACGCGCAGCTCGCTCTGGCTCTGGTCGGCCGCCGTGACCACGACGTAGACGAGCTTCGAGGTGGCGAAGTCCGGTGCCAGCGCGAGGCCGAGGAGCCCCTCCTGCAGGGTGGTCGCGCGCACGCCGTCGACCGTCGCCCAGAGCGTGCCTTCGTCGAGGACGGAGCCGTCGTTCGTGGCGTAGGCCTGGTAGACGCGGATCTGCGCGGCAACGGGGAGCGGCGGCGTGCCCGTGCTCTGGTCGGTCGTCTGGACGGCGGCGAAGAGCCGACCATCGGGCGCGAGCGCGAGCGCGGAGATGGGCGCCGAGGCATGCGCGACGCCGACGGCGCGGAAGCCCGGCTCGTCGAGCACGGCGTGCGCGGCCGCGGGCACGAGGAGGACGACGACGAGGATGATCGCGGCCATCCGTGGCATGGGCGCGCCTCAGGCGACGAAGGCCGTAAACGGGATCACGCCCGCGGGCAGGTAGTCCTTCGGGTTGGCCCCGGCGACCGTGAGCAGCCCTGCGATCAGGTTGGTGACGTCGATCACCAGCCCCGCATCGTCAGGCTTGCCCGTCCTGAAGCTCGTCTTGACGCCGACCTGCGTGTCGTCGGTCCGACCGTAGACCCCTGGGGCGACGTTCTTGCCGATCACCATGACCGACGTCCACGGGTGATGGTCCTTCCCGGGTGGCGTGTTGTCGTTCAGCTCCGGGGTGCGGGCGAACTCCGAGAAGTAGATGACGGTGGTCTCGTCGAGAAGGCTCGAGTGCGCGAGGCCCGGCTCCGCCGCGAGCTGGGTGAGAAACGCATCGAGGAAGCCGAACAGCGAATTCCAGCGGCTGGCCTGCTGCGTGTTGTCGGTATGCGTGTCGAAGCCGCCCACCTGGCTCAGCGTGACGCTCGTGGTGAGCCCCTGGCGGAAGGCGCCGGCGATGGCGCTCGCAAGCCGCGTCGGGTTGCTTTGGTTGATGTTGCGGAGCGCGCCCCCGAGGCGGGCGAGCTGATCGCCGCGTGCCTGCGCGTCGTAGAAGGCAGCCGCCTTGCCGGCGATCGCACCCGAGGCGAGCGCCGGATCGGCATCGCGCTCACGGGCGAGCGCCTGCTGAATGAACGCCTCTCCGACGGCCGAGACGGCGAGGGGGCCGCCCTCGCCGAGCTGGTCGTAGGCGAGGGCCTCGCTCAGTTGCCCGCCGACGCGCCCCGAGAGCCCGGCGAACGGGCCGCCCCAGCTCGGACCCGAGAGCAGGATGTGAGGCAGCGGCAGGCTCGGCCCGTTGGCCGCGGCGGCCATCACCGCGAAGTCGGCGCGCGTCGGATCGAGGTATCCCGTCGCCATGAGCTGGCGGCTCTGGTCGTGCGAGGTCGAGCGCGTGTTGATGCCGTTGACGATCGCGGTCCGGCTCGCCCAGTGCTGGAAGAAGACGTCGACGTTCGGCCGGGTGACCGGGTTCGAGATGTAGGTGAGCGGGCCGGCGGTGGCGATCTGCGAGACCGGCTGGCCCGGCACGTCGACGTCGATGCCGTCGGTGGTGTCGGCGGGGTCGTGGACGTCGAGCACCTGCGTCGTGTCCCAGCCGCCGTCGGCGTAGAGGGTCACGATGAGGTGCGGGTCGCCCGCGTCGGCGCGCGCGGAGCGGTGGAACGGGAAGGGCAGCGCCGCCATCGCCGCCCCCGTGAGCCCGAGCCGCAACAGCGCCCGGCGCGTCATCTCGATCTTCCACTCGGTGGTCCGTGCCATCGTCGTCCTCCGCGGCGGGGGCTAGTAGAGCAGGAGCTGCGGGCTCCGCAGCATGGCGGTGAGCAGCCCGCGCCAGGCGCGCTCGCTCGGGGTTCCCGGCACGAGGCTCGGCTGGCTCTGGTCGGTGTAGAGCGCCCGGAAGAGGTCGAACCAGACGTCGACCTGGGGATCTCCCGACGCGACGTGCTCGCCCGTGAGCCGGCGGTGGATGCGCGCGATCGCTGCGCGGATCGCGGCCTCGTCGGTGCTCGGGCTCTCGGCACCGCTGACGCCGTCGAGGAGCTTGCGCTGCCCGTCGGGGAGCCCGAGGTCGGTGGTCACCACGTAGTCGGCGGCGAGCGCCGCGACCTTGCGCTGCACCATGGCGACCGAGGCGTTGAGGCTGTAGGAGCGGGCAGACACGTTCACCCCGTTGACCCCGCCCAGAATGATCTTGAAGCCGCCCGTGCCGTTGTCGGGATCGCCCTCGGTGGTGAGCAGTGGCACCGGATCGGTCCGGTCGGGGTCGCCGTTCGGGTTGTTGTTGTCGTTCTGCGGCGGCCGCGCCCAGAGGAAGCCCGTGAGATCCTGCACCAGGGTCTCGAACCGCTCCGGCGACACGCGCCGCACCCAGTCGGGGCTGGGCGGGTCGGGCCGGCGCGTGTAGACGTCGGAGAGCATCCAGCGGCGCACGAGCGTGCGGAAGTTGTAGCCGTCGGTGGTTGCCCAGGCGGCGGAAAGCGCGGCAGCGGTGGCGAGCTCGTCGTTGGACGCGGGGGCGCGCAGGAAGAGGAGCTGGAAGGCGCGGTTCGTCTGGCACTGGGCGAACTTGGGGTTGGCGACCAGCAGCCGGCCCTCGTCGCGGATGTCGGTGCCGGGGACGCCGTAGACGGCGGGCGGGCGCTTGTTGCGGGTGCGCCAGGAGTCGGCGAGCCGCGGCTGCCAGAAGTTGGTGGGATCGCCGACGGGATCGAAGCTGTCGTCGTCGAAGCCCGCATCGTCCATCGGAAAGAGGAACGACGCCATGGGATCGAGACGGTCGTGGCATGCCTTGCAGTCGGGTCGCGTGGTGACCGCGTTCAGCACCGCGTTGGCGTCGTTGTTGTCGACGTTGCGGGTGACGTCGACGGGCGTGTCGAGGAAGTTGTAGCAGTGGAAGAGGATCGAGAGCCGGTTGGCGCGCCGCCGGTTCTTGTTGGTGCCGTTGGTGGTCCACACCTGGTAGAAGGCGCTGGTCGAGAGCACGCCCGCGTGCGGCCGGCCGTCGGTATAGTGCGTCGGCTGGAAGTCCGGCCCGGTCACCGGCTCGTGCGGGTAGGGCATGCGCGGCGTGTTCTCGAACTGGTCGTTCATCACGGTGTAGTCCGCCGTGCCCATCTCGGTGAGCGGGCGGTCGTTCTTGACGAGGTAGGCGATCAGCTCGAGCGGCTCGTCGTAGAGCGCCCGCGTGCGGTCGAGGGACTCGTCGCGGTAGTCCTCGCGGTCGACGAGCAGCGCGTCGTTGAAGACCTCCTTCACCCGCGCGATGAACTCCGGGCTCTGGAGGTATTGATCGACGAGGCGGGCGTAGGCGCTCGGATCGGCCTCGATCGCGTCGAGATCGGCGAGCGACGGACGCTTGCCGCGAAGATCCATCGAGGCGCGCACCAGCAGCTCGGCGGGCGCGAGCGGGACCATGTGGAGAGTCGTGCCGGCGTTGCACTGCTGGTTCTTGGCGACGAGGTTCACCCACTGGTCCAGGATCTGGAACTCGACGCTCGACCGCTCGAGCTGCTGCCCGCCGCCGTGCGGAATCTCGGCGAGGGGCTTCTCGAGAATGCGCGAGTGCTCCGGGTCGCCGATGTCGATGAGCCCGGCGATGCTTTGCTGGGTGGCGAGCGGATCGTTCGGGGTCACGCGGAAGTTGGTGGCCTCGGCCGCGCCGCCCGCGACGTGGCAGTTGGCGCAGATGGGCTTGAGCACGCGGCCCATCACCTGGCCGTCGAAGAACGTGTTGTCGCAGCTCTGCCGGGGCTGCGCGGGCGGCTCCGCGCCGCGGCGCACGAAGGTGAGCACCCCCCGGAGACGCCCGGCACGCCCGCCGAGCCGCGCCTTTCCACGCAGCGCATCGCCGCGCACCTTGCCGTCCCACTTGAGCCGCACCCCGCCGGGACCGACGCCGGCCAGCACCACGGTGTGCCCGTGAACCTTGCCGCGCACGCGGTAGATGCCGGAGAGGCCCGCGGTCGCTGTGGTCACGGCCACGGTGCCCGTGACCCCGGCGCCGCGCTGCGCGAAGGCCGCAGCGAGGCTCGCGGAGGCCGCGGAGCGTGGCGCGACGAGGCTGCCGTCGTAGGCCCCCGTCAAGTCGGCGGCGGGTGCGGGCGCGCCGAGGAGCGCAAGGCAGGTGAGGGCGAGCAGCAGGCGCGTCGTCATTGCGGTGCCTCCTGCGCCGGCCGCCAGTTTTGTGCGGCGCCGTCATTGGCGGACGCGTCGACCCCCAAAGCGGGCCGCGTGGCGCCTCCCAGGGACAGCGTCTTCTGGCAGTGGCTTGGCACGATCGCCTCCGGAGCGGTGCAAAGCCCGTTCAAGCCTAAGCCCACGGCAGACGCTGCGGGGCCGGACGCGGCGCTCACGGGGTCACCTCCGCCCGGCCGGCCGGCGCGGTGGCGACGTAGAGCGCGTCGCCGAGCCCGAGCCCCAGGGTCACCGCGGGGCGGACTCCCACGGCGCCCAGGAGGAGGCCATGCCCGATCAAGCGGACCCGCGCACCGGTGATGCGCAGCCGCACGCTGCCGCCGGCGAGGCTCCCGCTCGCCCGGAGATGCCGACCGCGCCCCGCCAGCGCACCGAGCATCGCGCAGCCCCCCTGCCCGGGCCCGGCGCTCAGCACGAGCTCGACGTGCGCGCCCGCCGCCGGCGCCTGCGGCAGCCGACCCGTGAGCGCGATGCGCGCCCGGCCGTGCGCTGCGCGCAGACGCACGCCATCGAGCGCAAAGCGCGTGGCGCCGCATGTGGGATCGGCGGCGTCGACGAGGCCGTTGCCGTCGTTGTCGACGCAGTCGGTGCAGCTCGTCTCGCCGCCGCTGGAAGAGGCGACCGTGCAGGCCGCGGTGCAGCGGGCGCCCGGGGTGCCGTTGGCGGCGCCGTCGTCACACTGCTCGCCGGGATCGACGACCCCGTCGCCGCATGTCCCCGCGGTGACGAGCGTGAGGCTCCAGCCATCGAGCGTCCCGGTGTTGCCGCCCACGCGATCGGCGACCGTGAGCGTCCAGGTGCCGTTCGGGTCGTCGCCCATGAACTGGGCGAGGGCTCCGTCGGGCGTGACCGTCGCGAGCGCGGTCCCGCTCGGTGGGAGGGGGCTCACCAGGCTCACGGGCATTCCGGCCTGGTCGTCGAAGGTGGTGCCGTCGAAGAGGTTGGCCCGCGCCGTGCCCTGGCCCGAGAGGCGCTTGGCGAGATCCACGCGCTTGCCGCTCGGCGCCGTGAGGGCGAGCTCGAGCTCGCTCGGATTGGGGTGCCGGATCGCCACGGTGACGTTGGCGTCCCACAGACGGCTTCCGAGCCCCCCGACGGCGATCGTCGAGCTCGTCCCGGTGGCGGTGTTGTCGGGAATCTTCGCGCCCGAGCCGGTGAACGTCGTCGGCGGCGAGGGCGACGCGGCTGCGGGAAGCGCGGTGATCGTGAGCGACCAGCCGACGAGCGTCCCGCTCTGCCCCGCCGTGCCGTCGAGGACGACCAGCATCCACGGCCCCGCGGCGGGCTCGCCGATGAGCTTTGCGAGCGCCTCGTGCGGCTGCACGTGGGCCATCGGGAACGGCGTGCCCGTCGCCGCATAGGGATAGTTGCGCACGCTCGCCGCGGAGACCGCGGGCGGTGGGGCGGTGAGCGGCGGAGCCTGGTCGTCGAAGGTCGTGCCGGCGAGCACGCCCGCGCGGTTGCCGCCGAGCTTCGCGATGAGCGTCACCACCGTGAAGCGCGGCGAGACGAGGTAGAGCTGGAGCTGGCCCACGGCGGGGTGCGCGATGTTCACGGTGACGTCGACGTCGAGCACCGTCCCGGTAAGCGTCGAGGTGGCGCCGACGATGAGCGCCGTGCCGTCGCCGGCATCGGGGATGGGCAGGTTCTCCCCCGCGCCCGCGAAGGTCGCGGTGATCGCGCCGGGAAAGGCCGGCGTGCTCGCGCGCGCGGCGGATGCGACGAGCCAGGCGGCGGCGAAGAGGGCGCCGGAGAGACGCACGCCCGGCACCAAGCAGGACGCATGCCGCGGCCCGCCCTCGGCCGGCCCTCGCGCGGCGGCCCGGCGGCGCACGCGCGCGCGCGGCGCGCGACGAGAAGTTGCCGGGCGGTCTTGCTCCTCGCTATGTAGAGTGCGCGATGCCGGACCTCGTCATTCGCGACGCGTTGCTCTGCGACGGGAGCGGGCACGAGGCGGTGCGCGGCGACCTCGCCGTGGCAGGTGGGCGGATCGCCGCGGTCGGGCACGTGCGCGAGCGGGGGGCCACGGAGATCGATGCGGGCGGGCTCGCGCTCGCCCCCGGCTTCATCGACGTCCACACTCACTACGACTGCCAGCTCTTCTGGGACCCGAGCGCGAGCCCGTCGTCGTGGCACGGCGTCACCACCGTGGTCACGGGCAACTGCGGCTTCACCATCGCGCCCTGCCGGCCCGCCGACCGCGAGACGCTGCTGCGGCTCTTGCAGTTCGTCGAGGGCATGCCCATCGCGACGCTGCGGGCCGGGATCGCGTGGGGCTGGGAGGACTTCGCGGGCTATCTGGACGCGCTCGAGCGCCTGCCGCTCGGGGTGAACGTGGCGCCGCTCGTCGGGCACTCGGCGCTGCGGCTCGGGGTGCTCGGAGCCGCGGCGCTCGAGCGGGCGGCGACCGACGAGGAGCGTACTGCGCTCGCCGCCGCCGTGCGGGCGGCCGTCGCGGCGGGCGCGATCGGCTGGTCGACGTCGCGCTCACCGACGCACTTCTTCGCCGACGACGGCCGGCCGGCGCCGAGCCGCCTCGCCGACGACGCGGAGCTGCTCGCGCTCGCCGCGGCGCTCCGCGACCTCGACCGCGGCGTCATCGAGGTAGCTCCGCGCACGACCATCGGCGGGTTCGACGAGAAGGCCGAGGAGCAGCGGTTCTTCGCCGCGCTCGCCCGGGCGAGCGGGAAGGTCGTCTCCTGGGCGCCGCTGCTCGACAATCCCTTCGCGCCCGGCAGCGCGCAGCGTCTGCTCGCCGAGGCCGCGGCGCTCCAGGCCGCGGGCGCTGCGGTCGTTCCACAGGTGGGCTGCCGGCCGCTCGAGCTGCGCTTCGACTTCGCGAGCGCGACCTTCGGCCTCGACAACAACGCCTTCTGGCGGCCGATCATGGCCGAGCCGCGGGCGGCGCGGGCGCGGCGCTTTGCCGACCCCGGGTTTCGCGCGGAGCTCGCGCAGTTCGAGGGCGGGTTCGTCGCGGCGCTCGCGCCCGGCTGGGATCGGCTCTTCGTGCGCCTGCCGGCCACGGCCGAGGGGCGCCGCTACCAAGATCGCAGCGTCGCGGAGATCGCCGCCGAGCGCGGCGTGCCGCCCCTCGACGCCTTCTGCGATCTCGTGCTCGCCGAGGACCTCGCCACCCAGTGGGGCGCCGTGATCCTCAACGGGGACGAGGAGGCCGTGGCCGCGCTGCTTCGCGATCCCGCCGGGCTGCTGGCGCTCTCCGACGCGGGCGCGCACGTCGACACGCTCTGCGATCAGGGCTTCACCACGCACCTGCTCGGGCACTGGGTGCGGGAGCGGGGGACGCTCGCGCTCGAGGAGGCCGTCCGCCTCCTCACGGACGTGCCGGCGCGCCGCTACGGGCTCGTCGGCCGCGGGCGGCTTGCGCCGGGCGCGGCGGCGGACCTCGTCCTCTTCGACCCGAGGCGGGTGGGCGCGCGGCCCGCCGAGATGGTCTACGACCTGCCGGGCGGCCAGCGCCGCCTGATCCAGCGCGCCGAGGGCGTGGCCTACGTCTTCGTCAACGGGACGGCCGTGGTGGACCGCGGCGTCCCCACCGGCCGCGGAGCGGGTCGCGTGCTGCGCGGAGGAGCCTAGAGACTCATGCGGACCGACGCCGAAGCCAAGGAGCAGATCATCCAGGTGGTGCGCGAGCTCTTCGACATGGGCCAGCTCACGCCGACGGGTGGCAACGTGAGCGCGCGCGGCGCCTCGGACGACCTCATCTGGATCACGCCGAGCCAGATGTACAAGGGCGCGTTGCGCGCCGAGGACCTCGTGTGCATCCGCGAGAACGGCGAGAGCGTCGAGGGCACCAACCGGCCCTCGGTCGAGTTCCAGATGCACTGGCAAACCTATCGGGCGCGCCCCGAGGCGACCGCTGCCGTGCACACCCATGCGCCCTTCGTGACCGCCTTCGGCATCACGAACCAGCGCTTCCCGCCGATCAACACCGACGCGGTCTTCCTCGCCGACACGCGCATCGTGCCCTGGTACATGCCCGGGTCGAAGGAGCTCGCCGACGCGGTCGGCGAGGCGCTCAAGGCGAGCCGGGGGGCGATCCTCCAGTGCCACGGGCTCATGGCCGCGGGCAAGACGATGCGCGACGCGGCCACCCGCGCGATGATGCTCGAGGAGACGGCGAAACTCGTCCTGTACTGCCGGCAGTTCGGTGGCGAGATGGCGCTGATCCCGCCGGAGTGGGTGGAGCGGCTGGCCTCGGTCGCGAGCTTCCTCTGAGGTAGCACGCGTGGACCCGGAGAAGGCGCGTCGGGCGGCGCCGGCGGCCGGTGGCGGCCCCGGCGGCGGAGAGACGATTCTCCTGGTCGAGGACAACCGCGACCTCGCCGAGGCCTACGCCGCGCTGTTCGCGTGCCTGGGCTACCGGGTCCTCACCGCGGCGAGCGCCGAGGAGGCGCTCGAGGTGACGGCGCGCGAGGCCGGGCGCGTGGCGCTCGTCATCACCGATCTCACGCTGCCCGGGATGAGCGGCACCGACCTCGGCCAGGCGCTGCGGGCGCGCGGCGACGCGGCGCCCGTGATCGTGCTCTCGGGCTACCCGCCCGCCGGCGCGGCGGGCGACGCGATCGCCGCCTGGCTGCAGAAGCCGCTCGAGGTGGAGGAGCTCCTCGCGGCGGTCCGTCGGGCGCTCGCGCGGCCCGCGGCGCGCTAGCAGGCGGTCAGTACGCGCCGCCGAGCTTGCGGTGATCCCAGCTCGCGACGCGCTCGGGGCGCACGCGGATCACCACCCGCTTGCGCGCCTGGGCGGCGAGCGCGGCACGCAGCGCCGCCCCGGGCTCGCCGGGCATGCCGTAGCGGGCGTGGATCCGCTCGAGGACGTCGAGCACGTGCTCGGTAGTGGCGTCGAGCTCGGCCCGCCCGCGGATGAGAAGGCCCTTCAGCTCCGCGTAGGTGCGACCGGACTCGAGCAGCAGCGCACAGCGGGGGTCGCGGCGGAGGTTTACCGCCTTCTGCGACTTGGCGAAGGTGGTCATGACCACCGCCCCGTCGGGCTCGACCGCGTACCACATCGCCACCGGGTGCGGGTAGCCGCGCGGGTCGAGGCTCGCGAGGACGATCGTATGCCCCGAGGCCAAAAACGCCTGCTGCTCCTCGGGGGTGAGCGCGATCTCGTGCCGACGGTGCATGCCGGAGCCGTCTAATATGCCGGGTCGGCGTCGGCAAGGCGCACGATTTGCCTTGACGGCCGGGCGGCCACCGCGCTAGCCGTCCCCGTGGGGAGGGCATATGGCAAGAAAACTCATGATGGCTACGGTCATGGTGGGGCTCGCCCTGGCCGGGAGCCCCGCGGGCGCCGCGCCGGGCGACCCCTTCGGCGGCGACGACTCGGGGTTCATCCCGCCGGATGCGGCGACCCAGAAATGCGAGGCGAAGGTGGGCAAGGCGCTCGCCACCTTCGTCAAATGCGTGGAGAAGTGCCACGCCTCGCGCGCCAAGGGGAAGCTCGCCGTCACCCCCGTCGACGCGGAGGACGGCTGCGAGGCCGTCTGCGAGGGCAAGTACGACATCAGCATCGGCAAGCTGAGCGCCGTGAGCGGCTGCCCGCCTGGCTGCATGAGCCCGGTGTCGATCCGCTCCATCTGGGAAGGCGTCCTCGACGGAAACAACAACCAGATCTACTGCGACGCCGGGACGCCCTTCGGCGGCGAGGACACGGGCTTCGTGCCCGCGACGGCGGCCGTCGCGCTCTGCGAGACCAAGGTGGGCGGGCTGGCGGCGAAGCTCGTGGGCTGCTACATGAAGTGCCACGCGAGCCGCTCGACGGAGAAGCTCGACGCGGCCGGCGAGGACGCCTGCGAGACGAGCTGCACGACGGCCTTCACGGCGAAGGCGAGCGCGCTCACCGGGTGCCCGGTGTGCCTGAATCCCACGACGCTCGCAACGACGCTCCGGACGACCGTGAACACCGACAACGGCCTCGTCTACTGCGCCCAGTAGCGGCTGGCCGCGCGCGATCTGGAGGCGGCCCCGCCGGGGGCCGCCTCTTTTTTTCCTCCGGCGCACCCGATATGCGGGGCAGGTGATCCGCCAGCTCTACAAGGGGCGCATCGTCGATCTCCGCCTCGAGCAGGTGACGCTTCCGAATGGCACCACCGCCGCGCTCGAGATCGTCCATCACCCGGGCGCGGCGGCCGTCGCCGCGGTCGACGCGGCGGGGCAGGTCGTGCTCATCCGGCAGTACCGCCACGCCGCCGGGGGCTTCATCTGGGAGCTGCCCGCCGGCGTGCTCGCCGCGCCCGACGAGCCGCCCGAGGCGTGCGCGCGCCGGGAGCTCGAGGAGGAGGTCGGGCTCACCGCCGGCAAGCTCAGCCCCCTCGGCACGATCCTCACCACGCCCGGCTTCGCCGACGAGCGCATCCACCTCTTCCTCGCGCGCGAGCTGGCCGCCGGGCGGCGGGCGCAGGAGGCCGACGAGGTGATCGCCGAGGTGCGGCGGGTGGCGCTCGCCGAGGCCCTCGCGATGGTCCGCCGCGGGGAGATCGTCGACGGCAAGACCATCGCGGGCCTCTTCCTCGCCGCGGCCGCGCTCGGAGTGGGACCGTGAAGGTGGGGCTCGCGGGCTTCCCGGGTGCGGGCAAGTCGACGGTCTTTGCCGCGCTCACCGGGCTTCCACCCGCCGCGGGCGAGCGGCGCCCGCAGATCGGCACGATCAAGGTCCCCGACCCGCGCGTCGATCACCTGGCGGCGATCTACCGCCCGCGCAAGACGACCTACGCCGAGGTGACCTTCGTCGACTTCCCGCCCGCGCGCGACCCCAAGCGGCGCACGGTGCTCGACGCCGAGGCGGTGGCGGCCCTGCGGGACGCGGACGCGCTCGTCGAAGTCGTGCGCGGCTTCGCGGACGCAGCGGGCACGCCGGCCCGGCCGCTCGAGGACATCGAGGCCTTCGAGACCGAGCTCGCGCTGGCCGACCTGGCGCAGGTCGAGCGCCGCCTCGAGCGCCTGCGCAAGGAGAAGGGGCACGAGCGCGAGCAGGCGCTCTTCGAGCGGCTGCGCGAGGCGCTCGAGGCGGGCCGCGCGCTGCGGACGCTCGGGCTCGCTCCCGAGGAGCAGGCGGCGCTCGCGGGCTTCGCCTTCCTCTCGCTGCGCCCGCTGCTCATCGTGCTCAACGTGGCCGAGGAGGCAGCGGCGGCGCCGCTGCCGCAGGCGGTGGCGGCGCGGGCGGCGGCCGCGGGCGCGCAGGCGCTCGCGCTCTCGGCCAGGGTGGAGGCCGAGGTCGCGCAGCTCGATCCGGCCGACCGCCCCGCCTTCCTCGCCGACCTGGGGCTCGCCGAGAGCGCGCGCGACCGCTTCATCCGCGCGAGCTACGCGCTGCTCGACCTGATCTCGTTCCTCACCGCCGGCGAGGACGAGTGCCGGGCCTGGCCGATCCGCCGCGGCACGGTCGCCCGCAAGGCCGCCGGCCGCATCCACAGCGACATCGAGCGCGGCTTCATCCGCGCCGAGGTGATCGCCTACGAGGACTTCGTGCGCCTCGGCAGCGAGGCCAAGTGCCGCGAGGCGGGCAAGCTGCGGCTCGAGGGCAAGGACTACGTGATCCAGGACGGCGACATCGTCCACTTCCGCTTCGCCGTGTGACGGGGGCCGTGGTAGGAGTCCGCGCCGTGGCCCACGTCACCTTCAAGCAGATGATGAACGAGGTGGTCGCCTACGGGAGCTGCTGCGAGTGCGGCACCTGCGTGCTCGTCTGCCCGCACAACGTGATCGACTACGTCGACGGCAAGCCCAAGCAGGTCGCCAAGGCGAGCGCGCCCTTCGACTACTGCGGGATGAGCGAGGGCATCGGCTGCGACGTCTGTGCCCAGGTCTGCCCGCGGCTCGGCGCGCGCGAGTTCGACCTGCGCGACGGCGTCTTCCCGCCGGAGGAGCGGCTCTACGAGGGGCTCTTCGGCCGCTACCGCCGCATCGTCGCCGCCCGCTGCACCGACCCGGAGATCCTCGCGCGCTGCCAGGACGGCGGGGTGGTCACCGCGCTCCTCTGCCACGGGCTGCGCGAGGGGCTCTTCGACGGCGCCGTCGTCTCGGCCGCCGACGAGACCCGGCCCGCGGCGCCGCGCCCCCGGGTCGTCACCACGCCGGCCGAGGCGATCGCGAGCGCCGGCTCCTGGTACACGTACTGCCCGAACGATCTCGCGCTCGCCGAGGCCGAGCGCGTCGGGCTCCGGCGCGTGTGCTTCGTCGGCGTGCCCTGCCAGATCACGCCGGTGCGCAAGATCCAGCTCGCCGATCCGGCCTTCCTCGACAACGGCCGCAAGAAGCCGAAGCACATCGAGCGGCAGACGAAGTTCTTGAAGGGCTACGGCGAGATCGTCGCCTTCACGGTGGGGCTCTTGTGCACCGAGGTCTTCACCTACGAAGGGCTCATGGTGGAGAAGATCGAGCGCGAGATGGGCATCCCCCTCGCCGAGGTGCGGAAGTTCAACGTGAAGGGCAAGGTGCTCGTCTACAAGCGCGACGGCACGGTGGTCGAGATGAGCCTGCACCGGGCGCAGGAGTACGCGCGCCCCGAGTGCCACCACTGCGGCGACTTCACCGCCGAGCTGGCCGATGTCTCCTGCGGCGGCGTGGCGTGCATGGACTGGACGATCACCGTGCTGCGCACGCGCCGCGGGGAGGCGCTGTTCGACGACCTCGTGCGCCGCGGGCTCGTCGAGACGCGCCCCATGGCCGAGTTCGAGCAGTCGATGCAGGTGCTGCTCCGCCTCACCCGCAAGCAGCGCGACCGGGTGCCGGTGCCGCCCGGACGCACGGCGCGCGACGTCCGCCCCGCGGGCTACCCGTCCGTGCCCGCCGACCCCGCAGCGGAGGCGCCGCGCGGGGATTTTGCCGGGGAGGCGCAAAATTGACGCCCGCCGCCGCGTACCCAGCAAGCTAGCCGCGTCTGCCCGGGCGCCCGCCCGGGCACGAGTCTTGCTGCCCGCGCCAGCATCCGGATCGCAGCCCGGGGAGGCGCAGGGATGTCGCTCGAGATCATGGAGGAAGCCGCCCGGGAGGTGCTCGAGACGACCGCGGGGCTCACCGTGCTCGCCGCCCGCCGCCCGGCGGGCCCGGAGGAGCGGTTCGACGGGCTCGTCGCCACGATCGCGCTCGGCGGCACCTGCGGCGGGACGCTCGTGCTCTACTGCCACCGGCCCGTGGCGAGCACGATGGCCGCGGCGATGCTCGGGCTCGACGGGCGGGAGCCCGACGACGAGAGCGTGCGCGACGCGCTCGGCGAGCTGCTGAACCAGATCGGCGGGTCGATCAAGCGGAGACTCGGGGCCTCGGGCCGCGAGCTGGCGCTCTCGGTCCCCGTGGTGGTGGCGGGCGCGCCGCTCGCCCATCGCGTCAAGTCGACGGTCCCGCCGGTGTGCGTGGAGCTCGAGACCGGGCGCGGTCCGCTGTGCGTCTGTCTCTGGGCGGCAAAGGGAACGACATGAAGACGGTTCTCACGGTGGATGACAGCAAGGTCGTGCGCACCATGGTCGCGCGCCACCTCGAGCCCTACCACTGCCGCCTGCTCGAGGCCGCAAACGGCGAGGAGGGCGTGGCGGCCGCGCGCGCCCACCGCCCCGACCTGATCCTCCTCGACGTCACCATGCCGGTGATGGACGGCCGCGAGGCGCTCGCGGCGCTGCGGCGCGACCCCGCGTGCCAGGCGATCCCGGTCATCATGCTCACCGCCGAGAGCGGGAAGGACCTCGTGCTCGAGATCGCCCGGCTCGGGGTGACCGGGTACATCGTCAAGCCCTTTCAGAAGGAGACGTTCGAGAAGGAGGTCTCGAAGGTGCTGGGTCCGCCCGGCGCGGCCGCGGCGGCGGATGCACCCCGGGGCGACGCGCCCGTCGACATCAAGACGGTGCTCGTCGTCGACGACAGCGAGAAGGTGCTCGCCGCGGCGCAGGCGGCGCTCGAGGCGACGATGACGGTGGTGGTCGCCCCGAGCGGCGCGGAGGCGCTCGCCGCCTACGATCGCGCCCGACCTGGCGTGGTGGTGATCGACCTCGCGATGCCGGAGATGGACGGCTTCCAGACCCTCGAGCGGCTGCGCGGCCGCGGGCAGAGCGCCTACGTGGCGCTTGCGGTGCGCGGCGAGGAGGGCCTGCACGAGCGGGCCCGCAAGGCCGGGTTCCACGCCGTGGTCGCCAAGCCCTTCCGGGCGAACAGCCTGGTCGACGCCGTGATCGACGCGGCGAACTCCGTGGCGAGCCCCGAGCAGCTCGTCGGTGCGCTCTTCGGCGAGGACGGCGACTGCCCGGTGATGCGGCTCCCCGATCCGCGCTCGAAGGTGCTCGCCCGCGTCGGGCCGGCGCTCACCCGGCGGCTGCGCGACCTGGCCGAGCAGGGGACCGACAAGCTCGTCCTCGACCTGGCGGCGGTGACCGAGATCACGACCGAGGTGGTGAGCACGCTCGCCCGGCTGATCGCCGACGCCGACGGCATCGGCATCCGCACGGCGATCTGTGCCCCGGACGCCACCGTGATGGAGAAGCTCCGGCAGTTCGCCGAGACCAAGGATACGCCGTACGGGCCGAGCCTCGAGCAGGCCCGACAGCAGCTCGGGTGAGCACACGGGAGGAGCGGGAGGATGATGGAGTCGCCGACGACCTCGACGATGGACCGCGACGCGCTGCGCGCGCTGGTGACCGGCACCCTCACGCAGCTCTCGCGCACGGGGGAGGTGCCCGTGCTGCCCTCGCGCGCCACGGCCGCGCTCGCGCTCGTGCGCGATCCGGACGCCGACACCGACCAGCTCTGCCGTATCATCCGCACGGACGTGGGGCTCGTCGCCCGCATCCTGCGCGCGGCCAACTCGGTCTTCTACGGGCGCCGCGCCCCCGCGCGGACACTCCAGGACGCGGTGCTCACCCTCGGGCTCCGCAAGACGTGCGACCTGCTGGTCGCGGCGGCGGCACGGCAGCTCTTCCGCGCCTCGGGTCCCCGCGCGCGCGACCTCTGGCACCACGCGCTCGCCACCGCGCTCGCCGCCGAGGAGCTGGCGCGCCGCACCCGCCGTGCCGATCCCGCCATCGCCTTCCTGCCGGGGCTCTTCCACGACGTCGGCCGCATCGCCTTCCTCCTGGCGGACCCGACGTCCTACGACGTGATCGCGTCGCTCGCGGCGGCCGAGCCGGAGCCGGCGGCGACGCTCGAGCGCGAGTGGTACGCCTTCGACCACGCGGAGGCGGGGGCGAGCCTCGCGGCCGAATGGGGGCTCGTCCCCGAGTCGTGCGAGGCCATCCGCTGGCACCACCGGCCGGCCGAGGCCGCCGAGGACCGGGGGCTCGCGCTGCTCGTCTCCGCCGCGGACGCGCTCGCCTACCGCGCGGGGCTGGGCGGAGGGCCCCGCCCGCCCGCGCCGACGGGGCTCTCGGCGCTCGGGCTCTCCGACGACGAGCAAGCCGCGTGCGCCCGCGATTTGGAGCGCTCCTTCGCCGCCCACCGCGACCTCCTCGGGTGACCGCTCAAGCAGCGCCGCCCAGGGGCCGATACATCCCGAGAGGACGGGAGGGTCTGCCCACGGCATGAGCGATGCGGGCGACATGGCCGATGTCGTCAGGGAGTTTTTGGTCGAGAGCCGCGAGAACCTCGATCAGCTCGACCGCGATCTCGTGGCGCTCGAGCAGGATCCCCGCTCGCGGGAGGCCCTCGCGAGCGTCTTCCGCACGATCCACACGATCAAGGGCACCTGTGGCTTCCTGGGCTTCGGCCGGCTCGAGGCGGTGACGCACGCGGGCGAGAGCCTGCTCAGCCGTCTGCGCGACGGCACGCTCACGCTCACGCCCGAGATCGCGGCGGCCCTGCTCGAGATGGTCGACGCCGTGCGCGGGATGCTGGGCTGCATCGAGACGACCGGCACCGACGGCGACGCCGATTACGCGGCGCTGCTCGCCCGGCTCGCGCACCTCTGCGCCGGAGAGCCGCCGCCCGCCCCCGAGCCGGCCGAGACGGCCCCCAGGCCCGCCGCGCCCGAAGACGGAGCCCGCCGCCCGCGCGGGGCCGCCGATCCGACGATCCGCGTCGACGTGCGGCTCCTCGATCGACTGATGAACCTGGTCGGCGAGCTGGTCCTCGCCCGCAACCAGCTCCTCCAGATGCGCGGCACGCGCGCCGAGCCCGCGCTCGCCGCCGCCGCCCAGCGGCTCGACGCGATCACGACCGCGCTCCAGGAGGGCGTGACCAAGGCCCGCATGCAGCCGATCGGCGGGCTCTGGGGCAAGCTGCCGCGCATCGTGCGCGATCTCGCGGTCGCCTGCGGCAAGCAGGTCCGCGTCGAGATGGAGGGGCGCGAAACGGAGCTCGACAAGACGGTGATCGAGGCGATCAAGGACCCGCTCGTCCACCTCGTGCGCAACGCGATCGACCACGGCATCGAGGCGCCGGCCGCCCGGCTCGCCACGGGCAAGCCCGCCGAAGGATGCTTGCGGCTCCGCGCCTTCCACGAGGGTGGGCAGGTGCGCCTCGAGATCGCCGACGACGGCGCGGGCATCGACACGAACCGGATCCGCGCGAAGGCCGTGGCCCAGGGGCTCGTCGGCGCCGAGCAGGCCGCCCGGCTCGGGGAGCGCGAGCTCCTCGAGCTGATCTTCGAGCCCGGGTTTTCCACGGCCGAGCGGGTGACGCGCATCTCGGGCCGGGGGGTCGGGATGGACGTCGTGCGCAGCAACATCGAGAAGATCGGGGGCACGCTCGACGTCGAGACGACGCCGGGACGGGGCACGCGGTTTTGCATCCGCATCCCGCTCACGCTGGCGATCGCCCCGGCGTTGATCGTCGCCTGCGACGGGGACCGCTACGCGATCCCGCAGGCGACCGTGCGCGAGGTCGTGCGCCTCGCGGGCGAGGGCCCCGGCGGCGTCGAGCTGCTCGGCGGTGCGCCCGTCCATCGCCTCCGCGGCGCGCTCCTCCCGCTCGTCCAGCTCGGCCGCGAGCTCGGCGTCGCCGCACCCGCGCCGGCGGACTTGCTCCGCGCCCCGGCCACCGACGTCGTCGTGCTCGAGGCGGCGGGCCGGCGCTTCGGGCTCGTCGTCGACGCCGTGCTCGACCCCGAGGAGATCGTGGTGAAGCCGCTCGGGCGCCTGCTGCGCGGCGTGCCGATCTTCGCCGGCGCGACCGTGATGGGCGACGGTCGGGTGGCGCTCATCCTCGACGTGCTCGGCCTGGCCGCGCGGGCACGCGTGCTCGCCGAGGCGGGCGAGGCTGCCGCGGACGACCGGCCCGCCGGCGCTCCGGCGGTTGCCGACGACCCCCGGGACTTCCTCGTCTTTCTCCTCGGTGCCGAGGCGCGCATGGCGATGCCGCTCGCGCTGGTCGCCCGCCTCGAGGAGATTCCGCGCGCCGCGGTCGAGTGGGTGGGCGGCCGGCCGGTCGTCAAGTACCGCGGCGGGATCTTGCCCCTCTTGCCCCTCGCGGAGGTCTTCGGGCTCGGCGCCGCCCAAGCGGACCCGCTCACGGTCGTCGTGCATGCCGACGGCGAGCGGTGCGTGGGCCTCGTCGTCGATCGCATCCTCGACGTCGTGCGCACGAGCGCGCCGCCGACGCGGGGGACAGCGCGCCCGGGGACGGCCGGGGCGGTGGTGCTCGAGGAGCGGGTGACCGAGCTGCTCGACCTGCCGGCGATTCTCGCGCGGGAGGCGGCGTAGCCGTGGGCCCGACGCGACAGCTCTGCACGTTCGGTCTGGGCGGGCTCTGCTTCGCGGTGGACGTGCTCAGCGTGCAGGAGGTGATCGGCCCCCGCGAGACGACCCGCGTTCCGCTCGCGCCGCCGGCCGTGCGCGGGCTCGTCAACCTGCGCGGCGAGATCGTGACGGCGATCGACCTGCGGCCGCAGCTCGGGCGTGCCGCCGCAGAGCCGATCAACGTCGTGCTGCGCGCTGCGGACGGTCCCGTGAGCCTCTGCGTGGACGAGATCGGCGGCGTGGTCGAGGTGCCGGCGCGCGGCGTCGAGCGGCCGCCGGAGACCTTGCCCGCCGCGGTGCGCGCGCTCGTCTCCGGCGTCTGCCAGCTCGAGGACCGGCTCCTGCTCGTCCTCGATCCGGACCGCGTGCTCGAGGGGGTGAGCGCGGCGGCGCCGCCCGGGGGCGAGCCATGAAGCGGCAAGCGCGCGTGAGCCTGCGGACGAAGCTCCTCGCGGCGTTCCTCCTCTTCGGGCTCCTCCCGCTCTTCGCCGTGGCGCTGCTCGCCTACCGGCGCAGCCGGGCGGAGCTGGTGGACTCGACGGGGCGCCAGCTCCAGAGCTACGCCCAGGCGACCATCGACAAGCTCGACCGCGATCTCTTCGAGCGGCACGTCGACGTCCAGGCGATCGCCTTCAACCCGATGGCGCGCGGCACCGCCGCCGAGGTGACCGCGGCCGCGAACTTCTACGTGAAGACCTACGGCTTCTACGACCTCATGGTGGTCGCGGACCTCGACGGGACCGTGATCGCGACCAACACGATCGGCCCGGACGGACGCCGCCTCGAGACCGGCGCCTTCGTCGGCCGCAGCGTGAAGGGCGAGGCGTGGTTCGAGAAGATCGCCGCCGGCGCGGTACCGCCGGGCGAGACCTACTCCGCCGATCCGGTCGAGGATAGATGGGTGGCGCAGGTGACCAGCGGCCGCGGGCTCGCCCTCAACTTCGCGGCGCCCGTGGTGGACGAGACCGGGCGGACGGTCCGCGTGTGGTCGAACCGCGCCTCGACCGAGCGGCTCGTCGGCCGGGTCATGACCGAGCTGCTGGACGCGCTCAAGGCCAAGGGGATGGCGGCCGCGCAGGCGGCGGTGGTCTCCCGGGCCGGCCTCGTCCTGTGGGATCCGGACCCGAAGGCCGTGCTCGCCCTCAACCTCGCCGAGAGCGGCCTCTTGGCCGCGCGGCTCGTGGGCGCGGGCAAGGACGGCTTTACGACCGAGGTCTCGCCCCGTGGCCGGGCGGTGGTCGTGCACGGCTACGCGGCCTCGAAGGTGCCGGCCGAGTTCGGCGGCTACGGCTGGGGGGTGATCGTCGGGGACGCGGCAGAGGAGGCGCTCGCCCCGGCCCGGCGGCTTCGGGAGTTCATCCTCTTGATCGCGCTCGCGGTAAGCGTGCTCATCGCCTCGCTCGGGCTCGTGATTGCGCGCGGCATCACCCGGCCGCTCGAGCGCACCGTCGAGGTGCTCGACGCCGTCGCCGCGGGTGACCTCACGCGCCAGGTCGAGGTCGACTCGCGCGACGAGCTCGGCCTCATGGCGAGTGCCCTCGACGAGGCGGTCGCCGCGATCCGCGCGGCGCTCGTCAGCATCGGCGCCAATGCCTTCTCGCTCGCCGGGTCGGCCGAGGAGCTGAGCGGGGTGAGCCGCCAGATGGCCGCGAACGCCGAGGAGACCTCGGCCCAGGCAAACGTAGTGTCGGCGGCCGCCGACCAGGTGAGCAAGAACCTCCAGACCGTCGCCTCGGGGACCGAGGAGATGGCGACCAGCATCCGCGAGATCGCGAAGAACGCCGCCGACGCGGCGCGCGTGGCGACCACGGCCGTCCAGGCGGCCGAGACCACCAACGCCACGGTCGCCAAGCTCGGCGCGAGCAGCGCGGAGATCGGCGAGGTGATCAAGGTGATCACGGCGATCGCCCAGCAGACCAATCTCCTCGCGCTCAACGCCACCATCGAGGCCGCGCGCGCCGGCGACGCGGGCAAGGGCTTCGCGGTGGTGGCCAACGAGGTGAAGGAGCTCGCCAGGCAGACCGCGCGGGCGACCGAGGACATCAGCCGGCGGATCGAAACGATTCAGCACGACACCCAGGGCGCCGTCGGCGCGATCGCCGAGATCACCGCGGTCATCCACCAGATCAACGACATCTCGAACACGATTGCGAGCGCGGTCGAGGAGCAGAGCGTCACCACGAGCGAGATCACCCGCAACGTCATGGAGGCCGCCAAGGCGAGCAGCGAGATCGCCGAGAGCATCACGGGGGCGGCCCAGGCGGCGCAGAACACGAGCGCGTGCGCCAACGACACGCAGACCGCGGCCGGCGAGCTCGCCCGCATGGCGGCCGATCTCCAGGCGCTCGTCGGCCGCTTCCGCTGCGTTGCCGAGCCGGCGCGCCCGCGAGGGCCCGTGGCCGACGAGCGGGGGTGCGCGACGCCCGAGACCGCGCTGCGGCTCGCGGGCTAGCGTCCCGCGGCTTCTGCCCCTTGCGCGACGGCCATGCGCAGGATCCGCGTGCTCATCGTCGACGATGCGGTGGTCGCGCGCCGGCTGCTCACCGAGGCGCTCGGGAGCGATCCGCACGTCGAGGTGGTCGCCGCCGTGCCGAACGGCCGCGTTGCGCTCGCCCGGCTCGGCGAGCTCGATCCCGACGTGGTCGTCCTCGACGTGGAGATGCCCGAGCTCGACGGCCTCGCCACGCTCGCCGAGCTGCGCCGGCTGCGCCCGCGGCTGCCGGTCGTGATGTTCAGCTCGCTCACCGAGCGCGGCGCCGCGACGACCGTCGAAGCGCTCGCGCGCGGGGCGAGCGACTACGTCGCCAAGCCGGCGGGGGGCGGCGTCGGCGCGGCGCTCGTCCGCGTGCGCGAGGAGCTCCTGCCGAAGATCCGGGCGCTCGTCGCGCCCGCGGCGGCGGCGCCTGCGCCCCCGCGGGCAAGGCGGACCGAGGCCGCGCGCATCGACGTGCTCGCGATCGGGGCGTCGACCGGCGGCCCGAACGCGCTCGCGACCCTGCTGCCCGAGCTTCCCGCGAGCTTCCCCGTGCCGATCGTCGTCGTCCAGCACATGCCGCCGCTGTTCACGCGGCTGCTCGCCGAGCGGCTCGGCGCCCGCTCCGCGGTGCGGGTCCGGGAGGGGGTCTCCGGCGCGCCGCTCGCCGCCGGCTGCGCCGAGGTCGCCCCCGGGGGGCGCCACATGGAGGTCGTGCGCGAGGGCGGCGGGGTGCGCATTCGCACCCACGAGGGGCCGCCGGAAAACTCCTGCCGGCCGTCGCTCGACGTGCTCCTGCGCTCGGTCGCCCAGGTCTACGGGCCGCACGCGCTCGCCGTCGTTCTCACCGGGATGGGGCGCGACGGGCTCCGCGGCTGCGAGCGGGTGGCCGAAGCGGGCGGGCAGATTCTCGTCCAGGACGAAGCGAGCAGCGTGGTGTGGGGGATGCCCGGGGCGGTGGCGGGTGCGGGGCTCGCCGAGCGCGTGCTGCCGCTCGAGGAGATCGCGCGCGAGATCGTGCGCCGGGCTTTCGTCGGCCGGGCGGCGGCCGCGTCTTCGAGGAGGTGACCGATGCGGGCCCTCGTGATCGACGACTCCCAGGCGATCCGGATGCTGATCGCGAACATCCTCAAGCGGGTGGGCTTCGAGGTCCTCGAGGCGGCCAACGGGCGCGAGGCGCTCGCGCGGCTCGCCACGGGGGCGCCGGTCGACATCGCGTTCGTCGACTGGAACATGCCCGAGCTCGACGGGCTCGCCTTCGTGCGCGCCGTCCGGGCCGAGCCCCGTTGGGCCGGGACGCGGCTCATGATGGTCACGACGGAGACCGACACCGCGCAAGTCGTGCGGGCGCTCAAGGCCGGTGCGGACGAGTACCTGATGAAGCCGTTTACGAAGGACGCGCTGCTCGAGAAGCTCGCCCTGCTCGGGATCGCCCCGCCGGCCCCCTAAAGTCCGATGGCGCTGGGGGAGCGCGAGTTCGACTACATCCGCGCGCTCGTGCACGAGCGCGCCGCGATCGTGCTCGAGCCGGGCAAGAGCTACCTGGTCGAGTCGCGCCTGATGCCGCTCGCGCGCGCGGAGGGCCTGGCGACGGTCGGAGAGCTGATCGCGCGCCTTAAGCGCGCGCGCGCGGGCCGGCTCCACCGCCTCGTCGTCGAGGCCATGACGACCAACGAGACGAGCTTCTTTCGCGACGTGCGCCCGTTCGAGGCGCTGCGCCAGGTCGTGCTGCCCGAGCTGATCGCGCGGCGCACCGGGGAGCGGCGGCTCTGCCTCTGGTGCGCGGCTGCCTCGAGCGGCCAGGAGCCCTACAGCGTCGCGATGCTCGTGCGCGAGCACTTCCCCCGGCTCGTCGAGGAGGGGTGGACGCTCCGCCTGCTCGCGAGCGACATCTCCGAGGAGATGGTCGGGCGCGCGCGCGAAGGCCGCTATCGCCAGCTCGAGGTGAACCGCGGGCTGCCGGCGGCGCTCCTCGTCAAGTACTTCGACAAGGTCGGGGTCGAGTGGCGGCTGCACGAGGACATCCGGCGCATGGTCGAGTTCTTCCCGCTGAACCTCGCCGACGCCTGGCCGCCGCTGCCGCCCCTGGATGTGATCCTCGTCCGCAACGTGCTCATCTACTTCGACGCGGAGACCAAGCGGGCGGTCCTCGCCCGCATGCGCCGGCTCCTCCGCCCCGACGGCTATCTCTTCCTCGGCGGCGCCGAGACGACGCTGCACGTGGACGACGCCTTCGAGCGCGTGGTCGCGTGCGGGGCCACGTGCTACCGCGTGCGCGCGCCCTGAGCGCCCGCCGATGGCATCGGCCGACGGCGCTGTGCTAAGGTCCGCCCGCGAGGAGGACCGACCATGGGCAAGCCGGTGATCGTGAGCGCCGCGCGGACCGCGATCGGCACGCTTGGCGGGGCGCTGGCCCAGCTTCCCGCAACCGAGCTCGGCGCGATCGTGGTGCGCGAGGCGGTCAAGCGCGCGCGCCTCGACCCGGCGCAGGTCGACGAGGTGATTCTCGGGCACGTCCTGCCCGCGGGCCTCGGGCTCAACCCGGGCCGGGTGGCGGCGCTCGCGGCGGGCATCCCGAAGGAGGTCGGCAGCTTCACCGTCAACAAGGCGTGCGGCTCGGGGCTCAAGGCGGTTGTGCTCGCCGCGCAGGCGATCGCGCTCGACGAAGCAGAGGTGATCGTCGCGGGCGGCATGGAGAGCATGAGCGGCGCCCCGTACCTGCTCAAGAAGGCGCGGTTCGGCTACCGCATGGGCCACGACCAGCTCCTCGACGCGATGATCGCCGACGGGCTCACGTGCCCGATCACCCACGTGCACATGGGCATCACGGCCGAGAACATCGCCGCGCGCTACGGGATCGGGCGCGAGGAGCAGGACGCCTTCGCCCTGGAGAGCCAGCAGAAGGCGGCCGCGGCGATCCGCGACGGCAAGTTCAAGGCGGAGATCGTGCCGGTGGAGGTCCCCGCAGCGAAGAAGGGCGAGACCGTGCGCTTCGACACCGACGAGCATCCGCGCCCCGAGACGAGTCTCCAGGCGCTCGCCCGCCTGCGCCCGGCCTTCAAGCCCGATGGCGGCACCGTGACGGCGGGGAACGCCTCGGGGATCAACGACGGCGCCGCGGCCGTCGTCGTGATGTCCGAACAGCGCGCGCGCGCGCTCGGCCTCACGCCCCTCGCGGCCATCCGCGCCTACGCCTCGGCGGGGGTCGATCCCGCGCTCATGGGGATGGGGCCGTGGCCGGCGTCGGAGAAGGCGCTCGCCCGCGCCGGCCTGCGGCGCGAGGAGATCGACCTCTGGGAGCTCAACGAGGCGTTCGCCGCCCAGTCGCTCGGGGTGCTGCGCGAGCTGCGCATCCCGAAGAACCGCGTGAACGTGCACGGCGGCGCGATCGCGCTCGGTCACCCGATCGGCGCGAGCGGCTGTCGGGTGCTGGTGACGCTGCTGCATGCGATGGCGGACCGCGACGCCCGGCTCGGCGTGGCCGCGCTCTGCATCGGCGGCGGCCAGGGGATCGCGATGGTGGTCGAGCGGGCGTAGACGGCTCCGGAGACCCCGGTGGGCATTGCCGCGCTCTTCGACATCGACGGCACGCTCCTCGCTCGCAACTCGGCTCCCCTCTACATGCGTCACCTCCGGCGCACCGGCCAGGCGCGCTGGCGCGACGTCGCGCTCACGCTCTACTTCCTGCTCCGCTACAAGCTCGGGCTGCTCGACCTCGAGCGCGCGCTCGCGGCCTCGCTCGAGTGGGTGCGAGGGCGCGCCGAGGCGGAGGTGCGCGCCGACGCCGAGGCGTGGTACGCGGCCGAGGTCCGGCCGTGGGTCTTCCCCGCGATGGCTGCCACCGTCGCCGCGCACCGGCGCGCGGGCCATCTGCCGGTGATTCTCACCAGCGCGACCCGCTACCTGGCCGAGCCGCTGGCGGCCGACCTCGGCATCGAGTATGTGCTGGTGACGCAGCTGGTGGTGCGCGACGGGCACTTCACGGGCGAGGCGGTGCGGCCGGTGTGCTACGGACCGGGGAAGATCTACTGGGCGGAGCGGTTCGCGGAGGCGCACGGGGTCGATCTCCGGCAGAGCTACTTCTACACCGACTCGATCACCGACCTCCCCGTGCTCGAGCGGGTCGGGCGGCCGCGGGTGGTGAACCCCGACCCCCGGCTGCGCCGCGCGGCGGCGCGCCGCGGCTGGCCGGTGGTGCGGCTGCGGCTCGACGCGGCAGATGCGCTCGCCGTCGAGGCGTGATGGGTGCCGGAGAGGAGACGACGCGGATGGCAGACGGGAGGTCGCGGCGGCGGGAGACGTCGCTCGGGGCGGTCCTCGGGCCGCTCGTGATGCTCGCCACGGGGCTCGTGGCGGCGGTGGCGGTCTGGCGGTTCCTCATGCTGGTGCCGCCACGCTGACGCCGCGATGGCGTCGGTCGACGAGAATCTGCGGCGGGTGCCGCCGCAGAGCCTCGAGGCGGAGCAGTCCGTGCTGGGCGGCATCCTGCTCGAGAACACCGCGCTCGACCGCGTGGTGGGTCTCCTCGGGCCGGAGGACTTCTATCGCGAGGCGCACCGCCGCATCTTCCGCGCCATGCTCGAGCTCGCCGAGCGCAACGAGCCCGTCGATCTGGTGACGCTCGCCGAGGCGCTGCGGGTCCGCGGCGAGCTCGCGGAGGTGGGCGGCGGGGCGTACCTCGCCGAGCTCGCCGAGCGCGTGCCGACGGCGGCCAACGTCGTTACCTACGCGCGCATCGTGCGCGACCGCTCGATCCTGCGCGGGCTCATCGCCGCGGCCACCGACATTGCCACCCGCGGCTACGACGCGCCCGCGGACGTGGGCGCCCTGCTCGACGACGCCGAGCGGCGCATCTTCGCGATCGCCGACCGCGAGGTGCGCCCCGCCTTCGTGCGCATCGAGAACGTGCTCACCGACACCATCAAGCTGATCGAGCGGCTCTACGAGCAGAAGCAGGCGGTGACGGGCGTGCCCACCGGCTTTACGGACCTCGACCGGCTCACCGCCGGCCTCCAGCCCTCCGACCTCATCATCATCGCCGGGCGGCCGAGCATGGGCAAGACGGCGTTCGCGCTCAACATCGCCGCGCATGCCGCCATGCATGCAGGCTGCGGAGTGGCGATCTTCTCGCTCGAGATGTCGAAGGAGCAGCTCGCGATGCGGCTCCTCTGCGCCGAGGCGCAAGTCGACCTCGCGCGGGTGCGCACCGGCCACCTCACCGACCGCGAGTTCCCGCGGCTCGCCATGGCCGCCGGACGGCTCGCCGAGGCGCCGATCTACATCGACGACACGCCCGCGCTGAGCGTCCTCGAGCTGCGGGCGAAGGCGCGGCGGCTCAAGCGCGAGCCGCGCGCGCGGCTCGGCCTCATCGTGGTCGACTACCTCCAGCTCATGCGCAGCGCCGAGGGCAAGGACAGCCGCGAGCAGGAGATCTCCGAGATTTCGCGCTCGCTCAAGGCGCTCGCCAAGGAGCTCGACGTACCGGTGATCGCGCTCTCGCAGCTCAATCGGCAGGTCGAGAACCGCAACCCGCCCAAGCCCCGGCTCGCCGACCTGCGCGAGTCGGGCGCCATCGAGCAGGACGCCGACGTGATCGCGTTCATCTACCGCGACGAGGTCTACAACGAGGACAGCGACAAGAAGAACATCGCGGAGATCATCGTCGCCAAGCAGCGCAACGGTCCGACGGACTCCGTCGAGCTCACCTTCCGGCGCGAGTTCACGGCGTTCTACAACCTCGAGCTGGCCCCTGAGGACGGCACGGTGAGTGGCGCCGCGGGCCCCGAGGCGCTCGGCGGCTGAAGCCGCACCACGCGCGCACCTGCCCCGGGCGCGGGGGCGGCGAGCGTGCGGTAGTCGCGGACGAGCCGGGCGGCGTGGCGGGCGGGGGCGAAGCTCCGCTCGACACGGTGGCGGGCGCGACGGACGAGGCGCACGACGTCGGCACCGCCGCCGAGCGCGAGCGCGAGCGCGCGGGCGAGCGCCTGACGGTCGCCCGGTGCGGGCCGGAAGCCGGTCGCGCCGTCGGCGACGAGCTCGCGGATGCCCGGGGCGTCGAGCGCCACGACGGGAACCCCGGCGGCCGCCGCCGCCAGGGCCGCCGCGGGGAGCGTCAGCCCCGCCGGGGGCAGCACGACGACGTCGCTCACGCGCAGCAGCGGCAGCGGATCCGCCGGCGCTGGCCGCAGGTGCATCCGCGGCTCGAGGCCGAGGCGAGTGCGCCAGGCCGCCAGCGTCCGCTCCTCCGGTCCGTCGCCGGCGACCACCAGGCGCGCCGCCGCCGGCAGGCGCGCGGCGGCGAAGGCCGCGAGGATGTCGAGCAGCGCGGGCGAGGCGACGAGCGGGCCAAAGCACGTGACGATCCCGGTCGGGGGCCGGCCCGGTGTCGCGCGGCGGCGGTAGGCCGGGGCGAACCGTGCGGCATCGAAGGGGGGCGGCGCCCAGCGGACGCGCTCGCCGCACAGCCCCGCGTCGCGCAGCGCCCGGACGGCGGCGCGGCTCGGCGCGTAGACGCGGTCGAACCGCCGCAACGCCCAGCGATGCACGGCCGAGTGCACGCCGGGATGCCACTGGGTGCTCACGCGGCGCACCGCTCCGGCTGCCAGCGCCGTGATCACGTCGGCGCGCGCCGTATGGGTGTGGAGCACGGCGACCTGCTCGCGACGAAGGGCGGCGGCCAGTCGTCGTATCGCGCCCGCAAAGCCCGTGGCGAGGCGCCTCCCCGGGAGAACCGGGTCGGCATCGCGGCGGCCCACCACCCACAGCACCGCGTCGACGGCGCCGCGCTGCGCTGGCAGGGCGAGGGCGAGATGCGCCGCGACCGCCGCGAGGGCCTCCTCCGTGACGAGATGAGCCACCCGCAGCCGCGGCGAGGTGGCCCGACGCGGAAGCGCGGATGACCCGAGTCGCATGCGCGTTCACACGAGGGGCACGTGTCGGACGACGCAACGCCCTCCTGCTCCCACGGCGGGCAGGCGCGTGTCAAGCCGGGCGGCTGCCCGGGCCCTCGTAATGAATCCGGCTTCCCGGGGGGACCGACTCGACGAGCCACACGTTGCCGCCGATGATCGACCCGCGGCCGATCACCGTCTCGCCGCCGAGGATCGTCGCACCGGCATAGATCGTGACGTCGTCCTCGATGGTGGGATGGCGCTTGCCCCCCTGGCTCGCCGCGGCCCCCCGGGCGAGGCTCAGCGCCCCCAGCGTGACCCCCTGGTAGATCTTCACGCGATCGCCGATCACGGCGGTCTCGCCGATCACGACCCCGGTCCCGTGGTCGATGAAGAAGGACTCGCCGATCACCGCCCCCGGATGGATATCGATCCCGGACACGGAGTGCGCGTGCTCGGACATGATGCGCGGCAGCATGGGGACGCCCTCGCGGTAGAGCTCGTGGGCGATGCGGTGCACGGTGATCGCCTCGATCGAGGGATAGCTGAAGATCACCTCCTCGACGCCGTGCGCGGCCGGGTCGCCCTGGAAGGCAGCGAGCACGTCCTTCGAGAGGATCGCCCGGAGCTCGGGCAGGCGTGCGAGTAAGCGCAGCGTGACGGTCTCGGGCCAGTCGGGCGGGCGCGGGCCGCCCGCTGTCCGGAAGCCCTCGTAGCTCACGGCTCGGCGGATCTGCTCGGTGAGTATCTCGTAGGCCGGGTAGAGGTGCGAGGCGATCGCGAAGCGGAGCTTCGACTCGTCGAGCGTGCCCGTCGAGTAATAGCCGAGGTAGATCGCGGCCTTCAGGTGATTGAGCGCGTCGATCACCTGGCGCTTGTTCGGAAGCTGCGCCGTGCTGAGGCTGTCGATCAGCCGACCGCCGCGGTAGCTCTCGGCCACCTGGTCGATGATCGCCTCGAGAGTGCCGGGACGTTCGGCCATCGCCTTCCCCCGTGAAGCGTCGCTACTGTTAGCCCGGGCGGCCAGCCGCCGCAATGTACACGGCCCCGACCGCATGGCGAGTGCGGGTTCCCTTGCGCCGTCGGGCTGCGCTATGGTGGCCCCGTGCGTTGGGGGCTCTTCCTTCTGCTGCTGGCCGCGCTCGCCGGGGTGGCGCGGGCACAGCAGGACACCCGCCAGCAGACGGTGGTGCCGCTCCCGAGCGGCACCGAGCAGCGCGTCGAGGCGGTCGAGACGACCGGCGAGCAGCAGCGGGTCGAAGCGGTTGCGCTCGCCCCGGGCGAGCAGCAGCGGGTCCGGGCCGTGGTGGAGCCCACCCCCCTCGAGCAGTTCGCCTCGCATGCCGCCGAGGCGACCGCGGCGATCTTCGGGGCGGCCGTCTCCATCGCCATGACGGTCGCCTTGCTGCTCTTCGTCTGAGGGAGGCCGGGCGGGGTGGATTTTCCCCGCCGCATGAGATAAGCAAGCCTCGGGTGGCGCGGGGTCGCGCACACCCGCCCGCACGGGATACGCCTTGGCATGCTGGACGCCGTCCCGTGCGGCCGCGGGGTCTTGGACGCCCCGGAGAGCCGGTAGCTGCGCCCGGGCGGCGCGGCGACGACGAGCAGGTGGTCATGTTGGAGACCGAACAGGCGGCGGCTCCGCGGCAGCTCGGCCTGGAGCACGTGCGCCAGGTGGCACGCGAGCGCTTCGGCATCCCGCGGCTGCACCGGGAGCAGGAGCGAGCGATCATGAGCGTGCTCGGCGGCCGGGACGTGCTCCTCGTGCTGCCGACCGGAGGCGGGAAATCGCTCTGCTACCAGCTCCCCTCGCTCCTGCTGCCGCGGCCGACGATCGTCGTCTCGCCCCTGCTGGCGCTCCTCGAGGACCAGTTCTCGAAGCTCGAGCAGCTCGGGATCCCCGCGATCCGGCTCGACAGCACGGTGGGCGCGGCCGAGCGCCGCGCGGGGCTCGCGCGGCTGGCGCAGGGCGGCTCGCTGCTCGTGCTCACCACGCCCGAGACGTTCGCGGGAGGCGAGCTCGGCGCGGTGCTCGAGCGGGTGCCGCCCGGGCTCGTCGCCGTCGACGAGGCCCACTGCGTGTCGGAGTGGGGGCACGACTTCCGTCCCGCCTACCTCGCGCTCGGCCAGCGCATGGCGGGGCTCGGCGCGGGACAGAAGCTCGCGCTCACCGCCACCGCGACCCCGCCCGTGCGCGAGGACATCCTCCGCTACCTCGGGCTCGTGGACCCCGACGTCATCGTCTCCTCGCCGCATCGGCACAACCTCGTCTTCGAGGTGCGCTCGCTGCGCGGGGACGAGAAGCTCCGCCAACTCGCGAAGCTCGCGCGCCGGCTGCCGCGACCCGGCATCATCTACTGCTCGACCACGAAGACCGTCGAAGACGTCTGGCTCGGGCTCCGCCTGATCAAGGTGCCGTGCGCGCGCTACCACGGCAAGATGACCGACAAGGATCGCGCCGCCCACCAGGCCCGCTTCATGCGCAAGGGCAAGCGCATCGTCATGGTGGCGACGAGCGCGTTCGGGCTCGGGATCGACAAGCCCGACATCCGCTACATCGTGCACTATCAGGCGCCGGCCTCGCTCGAGCGCTACGTGCAGGAAGCCGGGCGCGCCGGGCGCGACGGGCACCCGGCACGCTGCATCCTCCTCTTCGACGAGAGCGACCTCGAGATCCAGGAGCATCTGCTGGCGCTCTCGCGCCTCTCGCCGGCGCTGCTCGGCCGGTTCGGGCGCGCGCTGAGCGCGTGGGCGGGCGAGCACCGCGACGCCAACATCGAGGAGCTCGCGCTCTCGGCCGGCATCTCGCAGCGCGCGGCGAGCTCGATCGTCACCGCGCTCGTCGAGGCGGGGATCTGCGAGCGGGTGGACGCGGGGCGCATTCATGCGCTCGGGCCGCTCGAGACGCTGGTCGAGCGGGTCGAGAGTCTCCGCGAGCGCTTCGAGATCATCCGCCGGGAAGACGGTCGACGGCTCAAGGCGGTCGTCGACTACGTGAACGAGCGCGAGTGCCGCAGCGTCGCGCTGCGCCGCTACTTCGGCGACCCCGATCCGGCGCCGTGTGGACGCTGCGACCTCTGTCGCGCGCACGGCGTGCCGGCGCCGGGTCGACCCTTCGGCCGCCGGCGCCGCCGGGGACGCGATCGTCGCCTGCCGGGGGCGCTGCCGGCTGCGGGGGACGGTGCGGCGGCGGTGGGGACGGCCGACGGCCTCGACGGGCGTCGGCGGCGGCGCCGGCGGGGGCGGCGCGGAGCCCGCGACGGCGGCGGGCAGCCGGCTGCGGCGCCGACGACACCCGCGCCGTCGCCGTCGGTGCTCCCGCCGCTCGATGCGGCAGCCGACGATCTCGCCGCCGAGCTCGGCGCCCCGGGTCTGCCGCCGCCACCCGCGGTCGAGGCGGCCCCAGCGGGCGAACGGCGCCGGCGGCGGCGGCGGCGCAGGCGGCGGCACGGGCCGCGGCCCGATCCCGGCGCCCCGCCGCCGGGGCCGCCGACCGAAGCCAGCTAGCGATCTTTCCTCACGCCCAGCGAATCGCGTCGCTCGGCGGCAGGCGGGCGGCCCGCCACGCCGGCCACAGACCCGCGAGCGCCGCGAGCGCCGCCGGCAGCGTCGCGGCGGCGACCACGAGCCGCGTCGTGATGAGGAAGGCCGTGGCGCCGAGATGGGCCGTGAGCGAATTGAGCCCGAGCACGCCGGCGGCCCCGCCGGCGAGCCCGAGCAGGCTCCCCGCGACGCCGAGCACGACCGCCTCGGCGAGGAGCTGGTGGATCACCTGCCGGCGGGTGGCGCCGACGGCGCGCTTGATGCCGATCTCGCGCCGGCGCTCGACGACCGCGGTGAACATGGTGTTGGCGACGGCGAGCGAGGCGACCAGCAGCGCCACCACCGCGCTGCCGACGATGAGGCCGTCGAGAACCGCGAGCGCGCGATCGACCTGGCGCGCCGCCTCGGCGGGCGAGAGCACCGTGAGGCCGGGGACGGTGGCGGCGATGCGCGCTGCGACCGCGGAGGGGTCGGCGCCGGTGGCCCAGAACACCGCGGCGGCGGTGGCGATCGGCAGCACGCGCGCGCCCGGCACGAGCAGGAGATGCCGGAGCAGCGGCTCGCTGTCGACGAGCAGCCGCTCCGCGGTCTCGAACGGCATGAAGACCAGGCTGTCGGGACCCGTCAAGGTGGGGTCGAGCACGCCGATCACGTGGAAGGCCCGGCCGCGGATGGTGAGCGTCGTGCCGACCGTGGCGCCGTAGAGCCGTGCCACCTCGCTGCCGAGGACGATCTCGTCGCTGCCGGGAGCGGGGACGAGGCGTCCTGCGTGCACCGCTGGCGGCGGAACGTGGCGGTTCGCGTGATTGCGGACGAGCGCGTCCAGGTCGACGCCGAAGACGAGCGGGCTCATCGTGAACGGCAGGGAGGCGGGGGTGTCCGAGAGCGGGAACATCACGATGGGCGCCACCGCATCGACACCCGGCACCGCGCGCACGGCCTCGAGCTGCTCGCCGGAGAGCAGCCCGCCGCGGGTCATGCCGGTGAGCGCTCCCGTCCCCGCGCCGCTCACCGTGATCTGGCCGGTCGCGAAGTCGCGACCGCCGGCGACGAGCCGGCCCATCTTCTCCGAGAGCGCCCCGAGCAGCACGAGGGCGGCCACCCCGATGGCGATGCCGAGGATGGTGAGCGTGCTGCGGACGGTGCGACGGCGCAGCTCGCGCAGAGCGAGGGCCAGGAGCATCGCGGGCACCGGCTTGTAGACGAGCGCATCCCGCCGCGCAACCCCGGTTGTCCGCCGCAGCGGTTGGCGCTAGACGGAACGCATGGTCGAGGAAGGGGCGGGGGCGCGGCTCGTGCGGCTCGTGCCGCGCGCCGCCGGCGCGGCGCTCTCGGCCGCCGTCGTGCTCGGCTTCGTCGTGCTCGGGGTCGCGGTGGTGGCCGGGCGGTCGCTTCGGTCGGTTGCGCGGGTGGTCTGGGGACCGCCGTCGGCGCAGCGGCAACGTCGCTCGAGCGCGCGCCGGCGCGCGGCGTGAGGCGTAGGAGCGGGGCGGTACGGTTCGACGGCGCGTTGCCGATGCGCTAGAGTGCGCGGCCGCGCACCGGAAGGGGGGAGGCATGGCGGTGGTGGAGGCGGGGCAGGTCCGGCAGTCGCCGCGCGGTGGGCGCGGGGTGGGACTGCCGGCGCGCCTCGGCGCCGTCTTCGGGCGTCGCCTCTGGGCGCGCCGCCCGGAGCCGCGGGTCCGCTACGGGCACCTCTTCTTGCCTGGCCTCGCCGCAATCGGGCGCCTGCGCGACCGGGCCGGGGAGCTCGTCGCCCGCGCCGAGGCGGTGAGCGGCGGGCGCTTCACGTACTGGGGGCGCACCGTCGAGTTTCGGGACCGCATCGACTGGAGCGCCCGCGGCCTTCCGCGGGCCTGGGCGATCGCGCTCAACCGCCTCGACGACCTGCAGGCGATCGGCGTCGCCGCGGCGCTGGCGCCTTCGCCCGAGGGACGGGCCGCGTGGTACGGCGTCGCGAGCGACCTCATCGAGGAGTGGATCGAGGGGACGCGCTCGCGCCAGGGGCCGGCCTGGTCGGTGGCGGCGCTCGGCGGGCGGATCGCGAACCTGATCCACGCCCACGTCTTCTTCGCCACCGAGCTGCGCACCGATGCGCGCGTGCGCGGGCTCGTGCTCGAGAGTCTCTACCGGCAGGCGGAGACGCTCGCTGCCCAGGTCGCCACGCACGCCGCCGACCCGTGGCTCATCGCCGCCGGGCGCGCGCTCTTCATGGCCGGACGCTTCTTCGACGGGATGGAGGCGCGGCGATGGCTCGAGGCGGGCGCCGCGATCCTCTGGACGCAGCTCCGCGAGCAGGTGCACGAGGACGGCGGCCATCGCAGCCGCAGCCCCGCCTGGCAGGCGTTCGTGCTCGCGCAGTACCTCGAGGTCTCTGCCGCCCTGCGGGCGAGCAACGACGACGTGCCCGTGTGGGGCCGCAAGCGCGTGAAGGGCATGGCCGACTTCATCGCCCGGGTGCGGCACCCGGACGGGACGCTGCCGCGCTTCCACGGCGCCGTCCCCGCGTGGGTGCCCACGGTGGACGAGCTGCTCGCTGTCGCCGCCGTGCTCTTCCACGAGCCCGCGCTGGCGACCGGCGCGGCGCTGCCCGGGCTCTGGCCGCTTCTCGTCCTCGGCGAGGCGGGCGAGCGCGCCTACCTGCACCTCGCTCGCCCACCCGAGCCGCCGGCTCCCCGGGCGCTCCGCCGCACGGGCTACTACGTGCTCCCCGGCGATGTCGGCGACGTGATGCTCGTCGACGGTGACGCCGCGCCCGCGGACGGGCACGCGAGCGCCCTCGGCTACGAGCTGTCGGTGGGCGGGCTCCGGCTCGTCGTCGACGCCGGGCCGGCGATGGAGGAGTCGGGGCCGTGGGCGGAGTACTTCCGCGGCCCGCAGGGACACAGCGTGGTCACGATCGCGCGCGGCGAGCCGGCGGCCGTCCGCGAGGTGAGCGACGTGGTCTGGGCGGTGCGCGGCGGCCTCACCTACTTGGCCGCGACGCAGCACGGGCTTTTGGCCCACGGTCCCGACCTCCGCCACCGCCGCCGCGTGCTCTGCCTGCCCGGGCGGTTCTGGCTCGTGTGCGACACGATACTCGGCAGCGGGCGATGGGAAGCCGAGTCGGCGATCCACCTCCATCCCGACGCCGCCGTGCACGCGCTCTGCCAGGGGCGCCCCGTCGTGCGCGCCGCTCGCTCGCCGGCGGCCTCCGTCGCGCTTGCCTTTGCCGGTCCGACGGTGCGCGTCGCGGCCGGCGTGGAGGCCCCGCGACCCGAGGGCTGGCACGCGGCGCTGCCGGGCGAGCGCGCGCCGGCGCCCGTCGTGGTGCTCGCCGTCGCGGGCGAGCTGCCGCTGCTGCTCGCCTACGCGATCGTGCCGCGCCCCGCAGGCCCGGTGCGCCTCGCCGCCGAGCACGACGCGTTTGCGATCCGCGCGCGCCTCACCGTCGGCGAGCAGACCTACGACGTCGCCGTGCTCCAGGACGAGTTCACGGTCACCGTCGGGTAGCGGCCGGCGGAGTCCTCAGGCGGGGCGGGCGGCCGCGCGCGCCTCGACCGCGCGGCGGAATTCCTCGACGGAGTCGCGCAGCGCCTTGCGCTCGAGCGTGCTGCGCAGGAACCCCGGGATCCAGAAGCCCAAGTCGATCGCCTGCTCGCACGTGGCGCGTGTGCCGCCGTCGGCGGGCGCGAAGCGGTAGGAGCCCGCGATGCCGGCGAGGTCGCCTTCGACCAGGCGCCACGAGGCGCCGTGCGGCGGATCGTAGTCGTACTCGAGGACGTAGTGGATGGTGCGCACCGTCATGTCGAGGAGGAAGTCGACGCGCCGGGCGAGCCCGTCGGGCCGGCGCTCGAGGACCTGCGTGCGCTTTACCGGCGACGACCACTGCGGGTAGGCCTCGAAGTCCGTGAGCACCGCGAAGCAGGCCTCGGGTGGCGCCGCGACCACCACGCTGTAGCTCTCCCGGTACTGGCTCACGGCCGCGCGGGCGACCATAGCGGGCGTGCGACGCCAGGGTCAAGACGCGCGCGGCGACAGCGGCTATTCCCTGGCGGGCGGTTCGGGTATGCTGCGGGGCGCGCGGCACACGGAGGCGACGGCTCATGGCAGTGCGGACGATCGAGTGGCGCGAGGGCTGCGTGGTCATGCTCGACCAGCGGCTCCTGCCGACGCGGGAGGTCTACCGCGTCTACCGCGACCACCGCGAGGTCGCCCGCGCCATCAAGGACATGGTGATCCGCGGGGCGCCAGCCATCGGCGTGGCCGCCGCGATGGGCATTGCGCTCGGCGCGCGGAGCCTCAAGCCCGGCGGGGACCTCGCGCGGGAGTTCGACCGGCTGTGCCGCACCTTCGCGGCCACCCGGCCGACGGCGGTGAACCTGTTCTGGGCGATCGATCGGATGCGGCGGGTTTTCGTCCGCAACCAGCACCGCTCGCTGGATACGCTGCGCACGCTGCTCGAACGGGAGGCGCTCGCGGTGCACGACGAGGACGTCGCCACGAACCGTCGACTCGGCGCCCACGGCGCGACGCTGCTCGAGGACGGCGCCACGGTCCTCACGCACTGCAACGCCGGCGCGCTCGCCACCGCGGGCTACGGCACCGCGCTCGGCGTGATTCGCGCCGCCCGCGAGGCCGGCAAGCGCATTCAGGTGATCGCCTGCGAGACGCGCCCGTTCCTCCAGGGGGCGCGGCTCACGGCCTGGGAGCTCAAGAAGGACCGCATCCCCGTCACGTTGATCACCGACAACATGGCGGGGTACCTCATGCAGCGCGGCCGGGTGAGCGCGGTGATCGTCGGGGCCGACCGCGTGGCCGCCAACGGCGACGTGGCGAACAAGATCGGCACCTACGGGCATGCGGTCCTCGCGCACCGCCACGCGATCCCGTTCTACGTCGCGGCCCCGCTCTCGACGGTCGACCTGGGCTGCCCGCGCGGCGATCGCATCCCGATCGAGGAACGGCCGGCGCGCGAGGTGACGCACGTCTTCGACCGGCAGGTGGCGCCCGGCGGGATCAAGGTCGTCAACCCGGCGTTCGACGTCACCCCGAGCGAGCTCGTCACGGCGATCATCACCGAGCGCGGCGTGGCGCTGCAGCCGCTCGGTCGCTCGCTCGCGCGCCTGGTGCGCGGGGCGGTGGCCCCGGCGAAGCCCGCGCGCAAACCCGAGGCCCGGCGCGAGCGGCGCCGCTAACGGGCGGGCGCCGCCGCGAGCCGCGCGGCAAGCCGCGCATGCGCGGGCCAGGCGAGCCGCCCTGGCCGCGGGCGGGGGCGGTGGCGGCGCCGCAGCGCCTCGATGCGGCCGAGGGCCGCGACGATGTCCGCGGCGTCGAGCCGGCCCGCGGCGAGGGCTGCCTCGACGCCGAGCATCGCCCGCCGCGCCGCAGCTTGCGAGCGGCAGACGAGCAGCATGTCGCAGCCGGCGGCGAGGGCCGCGACCGCCGCCTCCTCCGGGGTGCGGCGGCCGGCGACGGCTCCCATTTCGAGGTCGTCGCTGAAGAGCACGCCGCGGAAGCCGAGCCGCGCGCGCAGCAGCCGGCGGCAGATCGTCGGCGAGAACGTGGCGGGCCGGCGCGGGTCGAGGGCGCGGTAGACGACGTGCGCGGTCATGAGCGCGGGGAGCCCGGCGCGGATGGCGCGGACGAAGGGGACGAGCGCGGTCGTGGCGAGGGCGCGCCGCGAGCGAGAGACGCGCGGCAGCACGCGGTGGGAATCGCCCACCGTGTCGCCGTGGCCGGGGAAGTGCTTGCCGCAGGCGAGCACGCCGGCGCGCAGGAGGCCGCGCGCGAGCGCGAGCGCCATGCGGGCGACGCGCCGGGGCTCGCGGCCGAAGGCACGGTCGCCAATCACGCGGTTGCGCGGGTTCGACCAGACGTCGAGCACGGGCGCGAAGTCGAGGTCGATGCCGACCGCGGCGAGCTCGCGCCCCATCGCCCGGCCGACGGCCTCGGCCGCGTGCGGGTCGTCGGTGGCGCCGATGATGGCGGCGGGCGGGAAGTGGGTGAACGGCCGGGGCAGCCGATGGACGCGCCCGCCCTCGTGATCGATGGCGATCAGCGGGCGCACGCCGGCACCACCCTCGTGGAGCGCTGCGACGAGCGCGCGGAGCTGTGCGGCCGAGCGCACGTTGCGCCGGAAGAGGATGACGCCCCCGGGCGGGTGCTCGGCAAAGAAGGCCCGCGTGCGGCGGTCGACGGTCGGTCCGGGCAGGCCGACCATGAAGAGCTGGGAGACGGTGCGGCGCAGCACGGCGGTCGGCATCGGGCGGCGTCGTATAGCACGGCCGCGGTGGACACGGCACACGGGCGTGTGTTAGGGACGGCACAGAGGAGGGGATGGGGGTCGACCGGAGCGGTGGGCGGTACATCGCGGTCGAAGGCCCGATCGGCGTCGGAAAGACGGCCCTCGCGCGACGGCTCGCCACCGAGCTCGGCGTGCCACTCATCCTCGAGCAGGGTGAAGACAATCCCTTTCTGCGGCGCTTCTACGAGGACCGAGGCAAGTACGCCTTCCAGGCGCAGCTCTTCTTCCTCCTCGAACGCTATCGCCAGCAGCGCGAGCTTGCCCGGCACGGCACGTGCAGCGGTGGGGCCGTGGCGGACTATCTCTTCGCAAAGGACAGGATCTTCGCCGCGGTCAACCTCAATGCGGATGAGCTGGCGCTCTACGAGCAGCTCTACCGGCTGCTCGATCAGCAGCTTCCCGCGCCCGACCTCGTCGTCTACCTCGAGGCCCGGCCCGACGTGCTGCTGCGTCGCATCCGCAAGCGCGACCGGGACTTCGAGCGCGGCATCGACGCGGACTACCTCGCCCGGCTCACGGAGGCGTTTCGCAACTTTTTCTACAGCTACACGGACGCCCCGCTTCTCGTGGTCAATTGCTCGGACATCGACTTCGTCGAGCACGGCGGCGACTTCGCCGACCTGATCCGCGAGATCGAGGGCATGCGACAGGGGGTACAGCACTACATACCGCTTGGATCCAGCTAACGACCCCGACCCCGACGGGGCGGGGATTGCACGGACCGAGACGGGACGTCAGCGACGCGAGGTGAGGGCAGCGGGCTCCCGAAAAGCCCGCACGGCCGAGCAGAGCTCCCCGGGCTCGAGCGCACCGGCGCCGAGCACCGCGGGACGCACGGGTCCCCCCACGCGCGACGAAGGCCTCCCGGACGGCGGTCCGAGGAGGCTTTTTTCATGGACCGGAACAAGGTGACGGTTCCCGATCTCGCCCGGATGAAGGCGGCGGGCGAGCGGATCACGATGGTGACCGCCTACGACTGGACGTTCGCGCGGCTGCTCGACGAGGCCGGCGTCGACGTGCTGCTCGTCGGCGACTCGCTCGGCATGGTCGTGCAGGGCCACGACACCACGCTGCCGGTCACCCTCGACGAGATGATCTACCACACGCGCATGGTGGCCCGCGGGCGGCGGCGCGCGCTCGTGGTGGGCGATCTGCCGTTCGGCAGCTATCAGGCGAGCCCGCAGCAGGGCGTCGAGAGCGCGGTGCGGCTCGTGAAGGAGGGTGGGGCGGAGTGCGTGAAGCTCGAGGGCGGGGTCGCGATGACGCGGACGATCGAGGCGATCGCCGCGATCGACGTGCCGGTGATGGGGCACGTCGGCCTCACGCCGCAGTCGGTGCACCGCATGGGCGGCCACCGCGTGCAGGGCCGGCGGCGCGGCCACGGACCGGGCGGGCGCGAGCGGCTCGTCGAGGACGCCAAGGCGGTCGAGGCGGCGGGCGCGTGCGCGGTCGTGCTCGAAGCGATGCCGCTCGATCTCGCCGCCGAGATCACGGCGATGCTCGCCATCCCCACGATCGGGATCGGCGCGGGCGCGCACTGCGACGGCCAGGTGCTGGTCTCGCACGACCTGCTCGGCCTCTCCGCCTGGGTGCCGCGCTTCGGCAAGCGCTACGCCGACCTCGGGAGCGAGGTCACCCGCGCCGCGCGCACGTTCGTCGCCGAGGTGCGTGCGGGGACCTTCCCGACCGAGGCACACGCCTACCGGCCGGCGGCGAGCGCGGGGTGATGGAGACCTTCGCCACCCCCGCCGCCATGCAGGCCTGGGCGGACGCCGAGCGCGCCCGCGGGCGGCGGATCGCGCTCGTGCCGACGATGGGGGCGCTGCACGCCGGGCATCTGGCGCTCGTCGCCGAGGCCCGCCGGCGCGCCGACCGCGTCGTGGTGTCCATCTTCGTGAACCCCATCCAGTTCGACCGCCGCGAGGACTTCGAGCGCTACCCGCGCACGCTCGACGCGGACTTGGCCGCCTGCGCCGCGGCCGGCGCCGATGTCGTGTACGCGCCGTCGGCTGCGACGATGTACCCCGAGGGATTCCGCACCACGGTGGAGGTAGCCGGGCTCACCGAGCCGCTCTGCGGTCGCACGCGGCCCGGCCACTTCCGCGGCGTGAGCACCGTCGTCACCAAGCTCTTTCACGCCGTGCGCCCGCACTGCGCGGTCTTCGGCGAGAAGGACTGGCAGCAGCTCGCGGTGATCCGTCGCCTCGCGGCCGATCTCGACTTCGGCGTCGAGATCGTCGGCGTGCCCACCGTGCGCGAGCCCGACGGGGTGGCGCTGTCGAGTCGCAACCGTCGGCTCGGCGCCGCGGACCGCGAGGCGGCGCGCTGCCTTCCCCGCGCGCTCGACGCCGCGGCGGCCGCGGTCGCCACCGGCGAATGGCGGGCGACGGCAATCGTCGCGCGCGCCGTCGCCGCCATCGCCGCCGAGCCCCGGGCGCGGCTCGAGTACGCCGAGCTGCGGGATCCGGAGAGCCTCGAGGAGGTGGCGGAGATGGCGGGGGCGCCGGCGCTGCTCGCGCTCGCGGTGTGGGTGGGGGGGGTAAGGCTGATCGACAATCGGCTGCTCGTGCCAGGAGGAGTGCACCCATGATGCGCAAGATGCTGCGAGCCAAGATCCATCGCGCCACGGTCACCCAGGCGGACGTGGACTACGAGGGCTCGATCACCATCGACCGCCGCCTGCTCGAGGCGACCGACCTGCTGCCGAACGAGGCGGTATGCGTGTGGAACGTGACCAACGGCAACCGCTTCGAGACCTACGCGGTCGCGGGACCGCCGGACAGCGGGGTCGTGTGCGTCAACGGCGCGGCGGCGCACCTCGTACGCCCGGGCGATCTGGTCATCATCGCGGCGTACACGTGGCTCGACGAGGCGGCCGCGCGGACGCACGAGCCGAAGGTGGTCTTCGTCGACGCGCACAACCGGCTGCGCGAGAAGCGCACCGAGGTCGCGGGTCCGCTGCGAGTGGCGGGGTGAGCGACGGCGCCCGCCCCGACGCCCGGCGCGACATCACCGTCAACCGGCGGGCCTTTCACGACTACCACGTCACTGAGCGCTACGAGGCCGGCCTCGTCCTCACGGGCAGCGAGGTGAAATCGCTGCGCGACGGGCGCGCGAACCTCAAGGACGCCTACGCCCGCTTCTTCGGCGACGAGCTCTATCTGGTGGGCGCGCACATCAGCCCCTACGGGCCCGCGAGCCACTTCGGGCACGAGCCCGAGCGCAACCGCAAGCTGCTCCTCCACCGCCACGAGCTCGACCGGCTGCGGGGCAAGGTGAAGGAGCGCGGGCTCACGCTGGTCCCGCTGCGCCTCTACTGGTCGAAGGGGCGGGCCAAGGCGGAGATCGGCCTCGCCAAGGGCCGCAAGAGCCACGACAAGCGCGAGGCGATCCGCGCGCGCGAGCAGCGCCGCGAGGTGGACCGGGCGCTCGCGGCGGGCCGCCGCCGGCGGTAGGGCCGGCTTTTACTGTGCGGTCAAGACGGAGGCCCATGCGTGAGCCGCTGCGGAAGGTGACGGTCAACCTGGCGGCGCGCACGATCGAGAACGCCGAGCGGGTGACCGGAGACCCGGCGCTGATCCTGGCCGAACCGTAGGTCACGCCGCCGCGCGCGCGCCGACGAGCGCCTGCACGGCGGCGGCGAGGCCGTCGACGCTGAGCGGGAACATCGGAAAGAGGCGGCGGACGAGGCGCGCGGTGTCGGAGCCCTCCCAATAGGGCTCGGGATCGGGATTGAGCCACGCGCAGCGCTCGAAGTGGCGGGCGATGCGGTGGAGCCAGACGATCCCCGGCGTCGCCGAGGCGCGGCGCGGGTCGATGCTGCCGTAGGGCTCGAGCAGCTCGGCCGGGTGCATCGCGGCATCCCCGAGGAGCAGCACCTTCCAGCGGCTGTCGAGGCGGTGAAGGACGTCGGCGGTCGCAACGGCGTCGGCACGCGCCATGCGCGCGCGGGTGTAGACCTGGTCGTAGACGCAGTTGTGGAAGTAGTAGGCGAGGAGCGCGCGCAGCCCGCGCTCCTCGTGGAGCGCGCTCAAGAGCCGGCTCACCGCATCGTGGTACGGTTCCATGGTGCCGCCCACGTCCATGAGCACGAGGAGCCGCACGTCGTTGCGCCGCGGCGGCCGGAAGACGAGGTCGATCTCCCCCGCGTTGCGGCAGGTGCGGTCGATCGTGCCGTCGAGGTCGAGCTCGGTCGCCTCGCCGGTGCGCACGAGCTGCCGCAGCCGGCGCAGTGCGACGCGGAGCTGGCGCGTGTCGAGGGCCACGTCGGTGCGATAGTCCGCGAAGCGCCGCTCCTCGGCGACCTTCATCGCCGAGCGGCTGCGGCCGGGGCCGCCGACCCGGATGCCGGTCGGGTGCACGCCGCCGTGCCCGAAGGGCGAGCGGCCGCCCGTGCCGATCCAGCGATCCCCGCCGTCGTGCCGCTCGGTCTGCTCGGCGAGCCGCTCGAGGAAGCGGCGCACGAGCTCGTCGCCGGTGAGCCGCTCGAGCTGCGCCCACTGCTCGGGGGTGAGCTGGGGGAACGCCTTCGGGTCGCGCAGCCAGGCGAGGACTTTCTCGACCGCATCGTCGCCGAGCGCGCCCTCGACGCCGCGGAAGACGCGGGCGAACACGCGGTCGTAGGCGTCGAACCAGGTCTCGCTCTTCACGAGGCAGGCGCGGCCGAGGTGGTAGAAGCGGAGCAGGCTCGAGCCGTGCAGCCCGGCCTCGAGCGCGCTGAGGAAGGTGTGCCATTCGTGGAGCGAGACCGGCACACCCTCGGCGCGTAGCCCGTAGAAGAGGTCGAGGAACATCGCGTCACTGCTGGTAGCGCGGCCCGAGCTCCGCCCACCGGCTCGGGAGGCGACCGCCCGCGTCGAGGTGGCGCACGAGCGCGTCGACGTCCTGCTCCTTCTTGAGGAGCGCACCCACGAAGGGGATGTGCGCTTCGAGCTGCTGCACGCTGAGGCCCGCGCGCACGAGCGCCGCGATCCAGTCGATCAGCTCCGACGTCGAGGGCCGCTTGCGCAGCTCGCTCTGCTCGCGCAGCCAGTAGAACTTGATCAGCACCTGGTCGAGGAGCCGGGCATCGAGATGGGGGTGGTGCACCGCGACGATGCGGCGCATGAGCGCGGGGTCGGGGAACTCGATGAAGTGGAAGATGCAGCGGCGGAGAAAGGCATCGGGCAGCTCCTTCTCGTTGTTCGAGGTGATCAGCACGATCGGCCGCTCGCGCGCGACGATCTCTTCCCCGGTCTCGACGATCGTAAACCGCATCTCGTCGAGCTCGCGCAGGAGGTCGTTCGGGAACTCGAGGTCGGCCTTGTCGATCTCGTCGATCAGGAGCACGTGGCGCTCGGCGGCCGCGAAGGCGCGGCCGAGGGGCCCGAGCTTGATGTAGCGGCGGATGTCGGACACGTCGCCGGTGCCGAAGCGGCTGTCGTTGAGCCGCTGCACCGTGTCGTAGACGTAGAGCCCGTCGGCCGCCTTGCTGGTCGACTTGACGTGCCAGGAGAGCATCGGCATCCCGAGCGCCTCGGCGACGTGGCGGGCGAGCACGGTCTTCCCCGTGCCGGGCTCGCCCTTCAGCAGCAGCGGCCGGCCGAGCGCGATCGCGCAGTTGACGGCGTCGACGAGGGCGGGCGAAGCGATGTAGTCGGCGGTGCCGGTGAAGCGAACGAAGTCCGTGGCCATGGGCGCGCTACGTACCGTCCCCGGTCGGGTCGATCAAGGCCGCGCGTCAGTACGAGTAGCGCACCTGCACGAACGCCTCGCTGTCGTCGTGGAACTCGCCGATCAAGCTGCGGCGCGTGCCGGCGAGGAAGAGGTAGCCCACGCGCACGCGGAAGTCGTCGGTGAGGTTGTAGGTGAGGGCGGGGAGCAGGCTCGTGTAGCTGCGCACGATCCCCTGGACGCAGGCGATGCGGAGCTTCAGGGTTTCGGCGAGGAAGCTCCGCTCGAGGCTCGCGAGCAGCGAGGTGTCGTGGTCGTCGACGAGCAGCGGCACCGCGTTGTCGAGCACCAGCGTCTGGTTCACCTGGAGGAGCGGCATCCAGCCGTGCCAGCGGTAGTCGGCGCCCACGCCCCAAGCGACCGTGTCGCGGGCGAGGAAGAGGGGCCCCAGATCGACCGGGACGTGGCGACCCTTGGCGAGCTGCGTCAGCGTCCGGATCGCACCCTCCTTTCCCCCGAGCGCGCGCAGGATGTTCGCGAGCGTCGTGAGGTCCGAGGCCGCGCGCGGCAGGAGCCGGTCCTGTGCCCACGCGCCCTCGGCACGGAGCGTGAAGCCGCCGAGCTGCGTGGCCGCGTCGCCGCCGGCGAGCCGGATGCGCCCCGCGCGCGGCCGCAGGAGCTCGTCGGCCTCGAGCACCGCGACGTTGCGCGGGTTGGGGGCGAAGACGACGGTCGAGAAGTCGAAGGCCGGCCCGGTCTCCGGGCCGTCGTAGTAGACGAGGCTCCAGTCGACCGGCTCGTGCACGCCGGCGAGGCGGAGCGCCACGGCGCCCTCGTCGAGCTGCTGCGGCGGCGGGCGGTTCTCGGCGCGCAGCCTGGGCGTGACCGCGATCGGAAACGGTGGGAGCATCCCGCCGACGACCCCGCGGGGGATGTTGAGCTGCGGCGGGACGATGGACGAGGGGAACCAGCGCTCGGCGGGCAGCGGAAACCGAAACGCGACGGGGACCGGCACCCAGATGAGCGTCAGGCTCGTGTCGGTGGCGAGCCGCTGCGGCACGTGCTCCGGGTAGTAGGCCGCCCGGAGCGCCGGCACGCCGATCTTGGCATCCGTCTCCTCGGTGAGGAAGGGGTCGCTCCACTGCTTGGGATTGAGCACGTCGGTCGGCTGGAAGGCATCCAGGCGGCCCCAGGCGAACTTCTGCTGGCCGATGCGGAGGTCGAGGCGGGGGAGGTAGAGGTCCGCGTAGCCCTCGGCGATCTCGACGCTCGGCGAGACGTTCTGGAAGGTGTCGCTCGGGTTGTAGAGGCCGATCCCGTGGGGGTGCACGGGCGGGCCGCCGAAGACCGTGCGGGTATCGAGAAAGAAGCGAAGCTTCGGATGGACGTCGCCCGTCACCTTGAGGTCGAGAATGCCTTCGGGGCGCTGGTTGCGGGTGGCGTGCTCGCTCGGGAAGACGGCGAGCCCCTCGCCGTAGCCGCCCACGCTCCAGCGGCCGGCGAGCCCCGGCACGTCGATGGCCCGCGCCGAGGTGGCGGTGAGCGCGAGCAGCAGCGGCAAAAGCCGCCTAGCGCGCGTCGGCACGCTCCACCTGGCCGTCGCGCATGGCGAGCACGCGCTGCGCGTGCGCGGCCGCGCGCGCGTCGTGGGTGACCATCACCACGGCCTGTCCGTGGCGCTCGGCCATCTCCCGCACGAGCGCCAGGATCTCCTCGCCGGTGTGCGAGTCGAGGTTGCCCGTGGGCTCGTCGGCGAGGAGCACGAGCGGGCCGGTCACCAGCGCGCGTGCGATCGCCACCCGCTGCATCTCGCCGCCCGAGAGCTGGTCGGGGCGGTGCCGTGCCCGGTGTCCGAGGCCGACGCGCTCGAGCATGGCGCGCGCGCGGGGACGCGCGGCCCGCAGCCGCACGCCGTCGAGGACGAGCGGCAGCGCGACGTTCTCTTCTGCAGTGAGCATGGGCAGCAGGTTGAAGAACTGGAAGACGACCCCGATCCGGCGCCGCCGCAGCACGGTGACGGCGTCGTCGGAAAGCTCTGCCAGCGGTTGGCCGCCGACGAAGACCTGCCCCGCGTCCGGCAGGTCGAGGCCGGCCATCAGGTGGAGCAGCGTGGATTTGCCCGAGCCGCTCGGCCCGACGATCGCCACGAACTCGCGCGGCGCGACCGCGAGCGACACGCCCGCCACCGCGCGGACGGCCGTCTCGCCCCGCCCGTAGCTCTTGACGACGTTTTCCAGGCGCACGATGGGCTCCGTCGCTCACCCCCTGTCGGCGCGGCCGGCGGATGGTAGGCGAAGGTCCGCCGGGGCGCAATGAGCGGGGGGATGGTTGCGCACCAGGAAGGCCGCTCCTATGATCGCGGGCATGGGGGCGAAATGGGTTCGACGGGGGTGAAGAAGCGAGCGTAGCGTGCCGGGGGTCCTGCTCACCCCGTGACCCGGGCAGGGCTGCTTAACTGCAGACGCAAACTACGCACTGGCTGCCTAATTAGGCCGCCACGCCTCTCCGGCCTGCGCCCGTAGGGCCGGCCGAGGCGCCAGACGTCGGGCTGGGTCCCCGCGAGGCCGGCGGCGCGGGGGCCGAGATCGCACGCCGGCTGGCCGCGCGCGATCCCGCCCGTGGGAGCAACCGCGGCGACACGCCATACGCGGGCTACGCACGTAGACGCGCTCGGGGACGCACCTTCGGACGGGGGTTCGATTCCCCCCGCCTCCACTGTCGGGGCGTTGGAGGCGTTTCGGGCGTGAGTCCCGGGGACGACAGCCTGCCCGCGCTTGCCCGTGATGTCGTGGGCGGCGTGTCGCGCGCGTGTACGGCTCGCCGGTATCCATCGCGGCCGCCGCTGCGGCCGATCTGCCACTACCGGCGGGCGCGCGTCGCGGCGCTGTCGGCACCGCGGGTCGGCCGGTAGCGGTCGTCAGCATCGCAGCGGACGCCGCGGACAACGTGCGCGCGCCAGCGGCCGGGCGTCGTCTTGAAGGCCCGCCGGAACACGCGGATGAAGTACGCGGGGTCGCGAAAGCCCGCTGCGTACGCCGCTTCCTTGACCCGTGCCCCGCCGGCCAGCAGGCGCATGGCGCAGCCGAGCTGCATGTCGCGACGAAGCTCCGTGAAGCGGCGCCCCGTCACGCGCCGTACGACGCTCGAGATGTGGCTCGAACTGTACCCGAGGGTGCGCGCGAGCTCGTGCAGGCGAACGCGCCCGTCGAGGCGGGCGCCGAGGTATTCCTGGATAGCGTCCTCGACGCTCGGCGCGGATCGGTTGCCGGTCGCGAGGGCTGCCGCGACGTCCGTCCACAGCTGTGCGCAACGCGCGGCGACCGCGCGCCGCCCGTGTCGCGAGCCGTCGACGAGCTCGTCGACCGCACGCTCGAGGAGCGTACGGACCGCGTCCGGAAGGTCGTCGGACGCGAAAAGCACGGCTTCGGCGACAGCGGCTGCCCGGCACGCGACCGTCACGCCGCCACCGCGCAGCCCCGCGGCGGCGAGGCGGCCCGCCTCGATCACGCCGATCGCATCGGCGCGGGAGATGGCGCGCAGCAGCCGGCGGACGATGGTTCGAGCGAAAGGGGTGACGCGTGCCGCGGTTCCCATGGAGCGAAGAAAATCCCACCGATCCGAAAGAAGTGCTATAGCCGCAGCCTGTTGAAAATGCAAATCAATGTCAATTATGAAGCACGCGGTGCTGGCGCTCTGGATCCTCCTCGCCTTCGGGTCGGTCGTCGCCGTCCCGCCAGTCCCGGCGGCGATCCGCGAGTACTTCATCGCGGCCGAGGACGTCGTCTGGGACTTCGCCCCGTCCGGCCAGGACCTCGTCCACGGCGGTCGCATCCCGCGTCCCTACCGAACGAAGTGGAAGAAGACACGGTACATCGAGTACACGGACGCGACGTTCACGACGCCGAAGCCCCAGCCGCCCTGGCTCGGCATCCTCGGTCCGATCATCCGCGCCGAAGTGGGAGACGAGATCCTCGTCCACTTCCAGAACCGAAGCCGGCGCGCGCACGGCATCCACCCGCACGGCGTCCGGTACGACAAAGCGAACGAAGGCGCGCACTACATCCCGGCCGGCGCCGGGGCCGCAATCCCCCCCGGCGGCGCCTTCGACTATCACTGGACGGCTGACGAGCGGAGCGGCCCCGGTCCCGACGATCCGAGCTCGATCGTGTGGTGGTACCACGGCCACGTCGACGAGCCCTTCGACACGAACGTCGGTCTGCTCGGCCCGATCGTGATCACCGCCGCGGGAATGGCCCGCCCGGACGCGACGCCGAAGGACGTGGATCGGGAATTCGTGACGCTGTTCATGATCTTCAACGAGGCTCACGACCGGGAGCGCGGTCTCATGCACAGCATCAACGGCTACATCTTCGGAAACCTTCGCGGCCTCCAAATCAACCGGAACGAGGTCGTCCGATGGTACGTCCTCGGGATGGGCAACGAAGCCGACCTGCACTCACCCCACTGGCACGGACGGACGCTGCGCTACCAGCACCGCAACACGGACGTGATCGAGCTGCTCCCCGGCAGCATGGCGACGGCCGACATGGTGGCCGACAATCCGGGGACGTGGATGCTCCATTGCCACGTCGCGGACCACATCGCCGCCGGGATGGTGACGACCTACACCGTAAATCCGTAGGATACGGGCTGAGAGCTTCGCCAGCCCCGACTCCGCGCCCGACACGTCGAGGCCAGGCCCGGGCTCGACGAAAGCTGCTCGATCTTCCCGGGTGCCGTCGGACGTACGCGCGGCGCTCTCGAGCCGTTGACCCGCCCGTGTAACGGCGCTATACGCTGCCCGTGGCGACGCGTGCGGCGGCAGCTCGGGCCCGGGACCTCGGCGCCGAGGCGACCCGCCGGGCGATTCTCGACGCCGCCAAGGTGCTGCTCGCCGCGGGCGGCGAAGAGGGGCTGTCGATCCGCGAGCTTTGCGCGCGTGCCGGGGTGACCCCGCCGACGATCTACCACCACTTCGGCGACAAGCGTGCCCTCGTCGACCGGGTCGTCGCGGAGTGCTTCACCGAGTTCGACGCCGCACTTGCCCGCCGGCGTCCGCCCGCGGATCCGGTCGAGGCGCTCCGCTGGGCCTTCGACCGCTATCTCGAGTACGGCCTCTCGCATCCGACCCACTACCGGGTCATGTTCCACCGGACCGGGGCGCGAAAGACCGCCGCCGGCGCGGCGGCCTACGATCGGCTGCGGCGCATGGTCGCCGCCGCCGCGGCGGCGGGTCGGCTCGTCCCGCCGGTGGAAGTCGCGACCCGTGCCTGCTGGGCGACCGCGCACGGCGTCACCTCGCTCGTCGTGGGCGGGTACTTCGCCGCCGACGACCCCGCCGTTGCCCTCGTTCGCGACGCGCTCACCGCGCACATCACGACGCCGCCGCCAGGCGGGCGGCGGAGGAGGAGCCGCCGATGAATCCGTTCCTGCAGGGCAACTTCGCGCCGTGGCGCATGGAGGGCCTCGCCGAGGACCTCGAGGTGATCGGTGAGCTGCCGCGCGAGCTGAGCGGCACCTACTACCGCACCGGCCCCAACCCCGCCTTCCCGCCGCGCCGGAACTACCACTGGTTCGACGGCGACGGGATGGTGCACGCGATCACGCTTTGCGAGGGGCGCGCGCACTACCGCAACCGCTACGTCCGCAGCCGCGGGCTCGAGGAGGAGCGCGCGGCCGGACGGGCGCTCTACCCGAGTCTCCTCGACCTCGACCCGAGCGAGCCACCGCGGATCAAGAACACCGGGAACACGAACATCGTGCAGCACGCCGGCCGGCTCCTCGCGCTCATGGAGGCCGCGCTGCCGACCCGCATGGACTGCGTGACGCTCGAGACGCTCGGCGAGTTCGACTTCGAGGGGCAGCTCCTCGGGCCGATGACCGCGCACCCGAAGATCGACCCGGAGACCGGCGAGATGCTCTTCTTCGGCTACTCGCCCCTCCCGCCGTACCTCCGGTACTACGTCGCGGACCGGGACGGCCGGCTCGTGCGCAGCGAGGTCATCGACGTCGCCTGGCCGTCGATGATGCACGACTTCGCGATTACCCGCGACCACGTCGTCTTCATCCTCTGCCCGCTCGTCTTCAGCTTCGAGCACGTGCGCGAGCGGGGCGGCGTCTTTTCGTGGGAGCCGGAGCGCGGCACCCGGCTCGGCGTCATGCCGCGCACCGGCGGCGGCGCGGACGTCCGCTGGTTCGACACCGATCCCTGCTACGTCTTCCATCCGATGAACGCCTACGACGACGGCGACACGATCGTGCTCGACGTCGCCCGCTACGGGCGGCTCGACTTCATGAGCGTCGCCTCCGTAACGCGGCCGAGCTACCGGGGCGAGGGCGCGGCGCGGCTCGTGCGCTGGCGCATCGACCGCGCGCGCGGCGGGGTCGCGGCGACGCCGCTCGACGACGCGACCATGGAGTTCCCGCGCATCGACGAGCGGCGCGTCGGGCGCCGGCACCGCTTCGGTTACACCGTCGCGCGGGAGCCCGGGCTCGAGGACAGCCCGCTCCCCGAGTGGACGGCGATCCGCAAGTACGACCTCGAACGGGGCGCGATCGCGACCCGCGCGCTCGGCGCCGGCCACGGGGTCGGCGAGCCGCTGTTCGTGCCGCGCGGCCCCGGCGCCGCCGAGGACGACGGGTACGTGCTGTTCCTCGCCTTCGACCCGGAGCGGAACGCGAGCGACTTCTGGGTGCTCGACGCGCGCGACGTGGCGGGGGAGCCGATTGCGCGGGTCGTCCTTCCGCACCGCGTCCCCTACGGCTTCCACGGCAACTGGGCGCCGGCGGGCTGAGGGCGTCTCACCACCGGCGCGCCGAGCCGCCCGGTGACGACGCTGTCGGCGGCCGAGCGCGAGGCGCTGCGGCCGCGGTGCGGCCCCCGGCCGCAGTCTGCATGACCGCGCGCGTCCGCATTGCAATCCGACCGCAAAGGCGGCAAGCACCGGAGCCATGACGACGACGACGGAAATCGCGCCCGACGTCTTCCGCGTGACCACGTACGTGCCGGAGATCGACCTCCAGTTCAGCCAGTTCCTCGTCCGGGACGACGAGCCGCTGCTCTACCACACGGGCATGCGTGCTCTCTTTCCCGTGGTCCGCGAGGCCGTCGCCCGGCTCCTCGATCCCTCGGCCCTCCGCTGGATCGCCTTCAGCCACTTCGAGGCGGACGAGTGCGGCGCGCTCAACGAATGGCTCGCGCTCGCGCCGCGTGCCGAGGCACGGTGCTCCTTCGTCGGCGCGATGGTCTCCGTGAACGACTTCGCCTCGCGCCCCGCGCAGCCGCTCCTGGACGGCGAGACGTTCTCGACCGGGCGGAAGCGCTTCCGCCTGCTCGCCACCCCGCACGTCCCGCACTGCTGGGAGGCGAGTCACCTCTTCGAGGAGACCGACGGGACGCTGTTTTCCTCGGACCTCCTCCACCAGGCCGGCGACGTCGAGCCGCTCAGCGAGTCCGAGGACGTCCTCGAGCGTCACCGCCGCGTGCAGCTCGAGTACCAGAAGGGGCCGTTCGCCAACTACTTCCCGTTCTCGCCGCTCACCGAGCCCGCGCTCGCGCGGCTGGCCGCGCTCGAGCCGCGGACGATCGCCACGATGCACGGCTCGGCCTTCCGGGGCGACGGCGGCAAAATCCTCCGCGGGCTCGCCCGCGTGCTCCGCGAAACCCTCGCCTGAGAGGGGGGCGGGCGGGAGCCGCGCGGCGCCTGCCGCGCCGGCGTCGCCCCTTGACCGCGCCGCGTCGCGACTTACCCTTCCTCGCGGAAAAACCCGACGAAAGGAGGTGACGTCGATGGCACTGCCGAGCCTCTGGCGGTGGAGCCGCAGCGGCCGCAGCGTGCCGGTGCGGCGCGAGGACCATCCCCTCTTTTCGCTCCAGCGTGACATGAATCGCCTCTTCGAGGACTTCTGGCGCGGCTTCGACCTGCCGAGCCTCTTCGACGACCACGGCTGGGCGTTTGGGGCCTTCGAGCCGCGGGTCGACGTGGAGGAGACGGCCGACGAGGTGCGCGTCACGGCGGAGCTGCCCGGCCTCGACGAGAAGGACTTCGAGGTGACCCTCTCGGGCGACACGCTGGTCCTCAAGGGCGAGAAGCGCGAGGAGCACGAGGACCGGGCGCAGGGGTGGCGCGAGCGGCGTTATGGCGCCTTCGAGCGCACGATCCCGCTGCCCGTCGAGGTCGAGGCGGACCGCGCGTCGGCGCAGTTCAAGAACGGCGTGCTTCGCGTCCGGCTGCCGAAGTCCGCCCAGGCCCGCGAGCAGGCGAAGCGGATCCCCGTCACGACCGCGTGACGGAGGGACGCCCCCGTCCCTGCTCGGCAGGGGCGGCGGCGTCCCGGTAGCGTCGCCCGCGACGGCGCACGGCTTCGAGGAGTCGCAGGTCGTCGGCCCCCATCGGGTAACCCTTGGGGTGCGGCGGCCGCGGCTCGAGGCCGAGCGCCGCGACGACGCGGGGATGCTGATAGTAGCCCGAGTAGGCGAGGAAGAGGAACGCCGGCAGGAAGAACTGGTCGGCGGCCGCGAACTCGTTAAGCAGCGCCGTCCGCTGCACGGGGGCGAGATCGGCGGCGAAGCCACGCTCGGTGAGCGCCCCGAGCCCGTACTCGACCACCGGCCGCAGCAGCGGCATCGCGCGCAGCGTCTGGACGACGTGGTCGACGAGCCCGAGCGCCCCCGCGCCGGGGAGACGCCCGTCGTCGCTCGGCGGGATGACCGTGTCGAGGAGCGCCGTCACGAGCCGCGCCTCGTCGGGAGTGAAGCCCTCGTCGGTCACGGGTCGTCGTCGAAGAGGTTCGCGAGCCGTTGCTTCATGCAGTCGGCGACGTAGAGCGCGAGCGCCTGGATGGTGTTGGTGGGATTCACGGCGCCGGCGGTCACGAAGATGCTGCCGTCGACGATGAAGAGGTTGCGCACGTCGTGGCACCGGCCCCAGGGATTCACGACCGACGTCCGCGGATCCGTGCCCATGCGACACGTTCCCATGAGGTGCCACCCCGCAAGCCGCAGCGGCGACTCGACGACCGTCGCCCGGGCGCCCGCTGCCTCCAGCACCTCCTGCCCGCGCGCCACCGCGTGCGCGAGCATGCGGGTGCTGTTCTCGCTCAGCCGGTAGGTGATCTTGGGCGCCGGGATGCCGTCCGCGTCGCGCAGCTCGGGGTCGAGCGTCACCGTGTTCGTCGGCTCCGGCAGGTCTTCGCAGATCGCGACCAGGCCGGCCGTGTGGTCGAACAGCTCGGCGTAGGCGCGGTGGTGCGCGGCGCCCCATGGGAGCCGCCCCGTCGTCATCCCCCAGAGCGCCGTGTAGATCGGCCCGAAGCCGCGGAGGATCTCGAAGGAGTAGCCGCGCACGAAGTCCCGGCCCGGGTCCGTTTCGTAGAACTCCTGGCTCATGATGCAGCAGCCGGTCGGCCCCTTGTGGCCCTCGAGTGGCTCCTCGAAGATGCCCGTCACCATCGCGTAGGGGTGGAACATCAGGTTCTTCCCGACGAGCCCGCTGCGGTTGGCGAGCCCGTCGGGGAACTGCGGCGAGCGCGAGTTGAGCAGCAGGCGCGGCGTGCCGATGCCGTTGCAGGCGAGCACCACGACTTCCGCCTTCTGCCGCCGCTCGACGCCGTCGGCGTCGTAGTAGATGACGCCCGTCGCCATGCCGTTCGGACCGACGGTGATCTCCCGCACCCGACACCGCGTCCGCAGCTCGACGCCGCGGCGCAGCGCCGCGGGCCAGTAGGTGACGTCGGTGCTCGCCTTGGCGCCCTGCGGGCAGCCGACGAGGCACGTGCCGGCGTTCACGCACGCCGCGCGCCCCTCGTAGTCGCGCGTCGCAATCGCGCTGTCCGACGGCCACCAGTGCCAGCCGAGGCGATCGAACCCTCGGGCGAGCGTCATGCCGAGCGTGCCGAGCGGCACCGGGGGGAGCGGCAGCTCCTTCGGGGGGTAGGCGGGGTCGCCGGCGAGACCGGCCACGCCCATCATGCGCGCGTTGAGGGCGTAGTAGGGCTCGAGGCGCCCGTAGTCGAGCGGCCAGTCGTCGGCGACGCCGTCGAGGCTGCGCACGCGGAAATCCGAGGGATGCAGGCGCGGGAAATGCGCCGCGTAGAGAATCGTGCTCCCGCCGACGGCGTTGAACATCGAGACGGCGATCGGCGAGTCGCCGTCGTTCACGGGGTAGTCCTCGCGCCGGCCGCGGGTGTTGGGGCTGAAGTTGAAGTCGCCCACCTGGCGGAGCTCCCAGCTCGTGGTCGTGCCGGGCAGGGTGGCCGGATTCACCCAGTCGCCCTGCTCGAGACAGACGACGTGCATGCGGGTCTCGGCGAGGCTCCAGGCGAGCGCGGCGCCCGACGCGCCCGCGCCGATCACGAGCACGTCCGCGGTGGTCTCGGCCATGGCGCGCGGATTCTACAGGCGCGACTGCTAGAGCGCGAGGTGCCAGCCGTTCGCGCGCCGACGCCACTCGCTCTTGTTCAGGTACACCTGCTCGCCGGCGAGGAACTGCGCCGCCATCGTCGGCAGGGTCGCTGCGCTCAAGTCGGCGTAGGCCGCGATCTTGAGGTGCCAGATGCCGTCGCGCAGGAACATGTCGATCTTGTAGAGCCCGCCGGTCGGTGAGCGCGGCGCGAGCTTGTTCGTATAGCGGAAGTGGCCGTGGCCGATCGGCTGGAGCGCCCCCGCGGGCAGGACCACGCGGTAGATCACGCCGTTGGCGTTGGTCATGAGGAGCCCCGTCGGCACGCTCGCGGGATCGAGCGGTGCGCTCGGCGTGATCCCGCCCTGGATCTTGAGCAGGTCCGTGCGCCCCGGGCGGAGCACGATGGCCGCCGGATCGCGCTGGATGGGCGGGCACGGGCCGCAGTCCGGGTCCTCGCAGTCGACGAGGCCGTCGCCGTCGTTGTCGAGGAGGTCGTTGCAGATCTCCGTGGAGCGGCAGGAGCTGCTGCAGCCGTCGCCCGGCGTGCCGTTGCGCGCGCCGTCGTCGCACTGCTCGCCGGCATCGAGGATGCCGTTGCCGCAGGTGGGCAGCGTGCAGTTGGCCTCGCAGCCGTCGCTGTTCACCTGGTTGCCGTCGTCGCATTGCTCGCCGGGATCGACGATGCCGTTGCCGCAGCGGGTGACCGTGCAGTTGTTGTCGCAGCCGTCGCCGTTCACCTGGTTGCCGTCGTCGCACTGCTCGCCCGGGTCGACGACGCCGTTGCCGCAGGCAGGCAGCGTGCAGTTGGCATCGCAGCCGTCGCCGTTCACCTGGTTGCCGTCGTCGCACTGCTCGCCGGGATCGAGGATGCCGTTGCCGCAGCCGGTGAACGTGCAGTTGTTGTCGCAGCCGTCGCCGTTCGCCTGGTTGCCGTCGTCGCACTGCTCGCCGGGGTCGAGGATGCCGTTGCCGCAGCCGGTGAACGTGCAGTTGTGGTCGCAGCCGTCGCCGTCGATCAGGTTGCCGTCGTCGCACTGCTCGCCGGGATCGACGATGCCGTTGCCGCAGCCGGTGGGCGTGCAGTTGTGATCGCAGCCGTCGCCGTCGATCAGGTTGCCGTCGTCGCACTGCTCGCCGGGATCGACGATGCCGTTGCCGCAGCGGGTGACCGTGCAGTTGTTGTCGCAGCCGTCGCCGTTCACCTGGTTGCCGTCGTCGCACTCCTCGCCGGCCTGGTTGACGACGCCGTCGCCGCAGCGCGCCGGCGCCCAGTTCTTGGCCGCCGTGCCGGTCACCGTGCCGGTCGCGGGCGGTCCTGCGAGCACGATGCCCTGCTTGGCGGGGAGCTTGAACTCGAGGCCGACGGGGACGGTGAAGGAGGCCGAGGCCGTGATCGTGTCGCTGCCGGTGACCCCGAAGGTGTTCGTGTAGGTGACGGCGAAGCTCCCGCCCGCATCCGTCGCGCCGGTGAACGTCTGCGGACCGGAGGCGCCGGTCACCACGATCTTGAGGGGGTAGCTCGCAATCGGCGCGCCGTTCGTGTCGAGAAGCGTGGCGGTCACGCCGTGGGTGGTGTCGGTCGGCAAGAAGTTCGTCGCGCTTGCGGGCGTCACCGTGATGCTCTGCGGGACGGGGGGGAGGCTGCCGCAGTGCGAGGAGGCAGCGCTCACGATCTGCCCCGCGCGGGCGACCACGTCCGACGGCGCGGTCGGCACGAACGGATCGGTGAGCGACCAGATCGCGGCCTGGACCGCCGCGGCCTCGCGGTTCTGGTCGGCGAGCGCGCCGGGGATGTTGTTCGCCGTCGGGAAGGCGTTGTTGAGGATGTAGAGGACCGCGCACGGGTAGGTCGGAGGCACCTGCGGCTCGGTGTCGCCGAAGCTGATCCCGTGCTGGATGTCGACGCAGTAGGAGTTCGTCTCCGGGCCGCCGTCGATGCGGATGTGCAGGACGCCGGTGAAGTAGAGCGTCTCGGGGTTCCCGCTGAGCGTTCCCTGGACGGTGTTGTACAGCCCCTGGCCGAGGCTCGTGAGCGTGGCGCTGGCGCCGAAAGCCGCGCGCGCGACGAGCCCAAGTCCGAGCGCGAGGCCCATGCAGCCGAGGGCGAGGGCGCGGGTCGAGATGCGCATGCGGTTCTCCGAGGCACACAGGGCCCCGGGGCGCCCGGGGCCGGTGGCAGGCGGGCTTCTACGCACGGCCGTGGGACGGTGTCAACGAAAAAATGCACCTCGGGGGCCTGGCGCGCGCGCTCCGCCGGCGATAAACAGAGGGAGGCGTGGCGAAGCTCGCACGGCCCTTCGTCGCCTTCGCGCTGGCGATCCTCGTGGTGGAGGCTGCCATGGCGTTCACGCTCTCGAGCCCCGCATTCCCCCCGGGCGGCAGGATCCCTCGCGACCACACCTGCGACGGGGCGGACCGCTCTCCACCGCTCGTCTGGGACGGCGTCCCCCAAGGCACCCGCGCCTTCGCGCTCATCTGCGACGACCCGGATGCCCCCGCGGGCACCTGGGTGCACTGGGTGCTCTACGACCTCCCGGGCAGCACGACCTCGCTCGCCGAGGGGGTGCCCCCGGGGGAGACGGTGCTCGGGGGCGCGCACCATGGCGTCAACGACTTTCGCCGGACGGGCTACGGGGGCCCGTGCCCGCCGCCCGGCAAGCCGCATCGGTACTTCTTCCGCCTCTACGCCCTCGACGCCCCGACCGGGCTTCCGCCCCGCGCCACCAAGGCGAAGGTGCTCGACGCGATCGCGGGTCACGTGCGCGGGCAGGCCGAGCTCATCGGTGTCTACGGCCGCTGAGCTCCGGGCCATCGACTGCTGGCTCAACCTTCCCTTGGGCCTGGCCGAGCACCGCCCGGAGTTCCTCGTGCGCGTGGCGCGCGACTACTTCAAGCGGGAGCGGGAGATCTTCGAGCCGACCCCGCTCGAGGAGCTGCTGCGGCAGATGGACGAGGCGGGTATCGAGCGCGCCATCGTCACCATGGACGCCGGCAACCCCGAGCCCGTCCACGCCATCGTGAAGGCATTCCCCGGCCGCTTCATCCCCTCGGCGGTCATCGATCCGACCACGGGCATGGCGGCGCTGCGCCTCCTCGAGACGCTGGTCACCCGTTACGACCTCCGCCTCGCGCGCATCGTGCCCTTTCTCATCAACCGCCCGCCCAACGACAAGGTCTATTACCCGGTCTACGCCAAGTGCATCGAGCTCGATCTCCCGATCTCGATCAACACCGGCATCCCCGGCCCGCCGATGCCGGCCGAGCCCCAGCGCCCCCTCTACCTCGACGAGGTCTGTCTCTTCTACCCCGAGCTCAAGCTCATCATGGCCCACGGGGCCGACCCCTGGTGGGGCGAGGCGATCCGGCTGCTGCTCAAGTACCCGAACCTCTATCTGATGACGTCGGCCTATGCGCCCAAGTACCTGCCGCCCGAGCTCATCCACTTCATGAATACCCGCGGCGCGCACAAGGTCCTCTTTGCCTCGGACCACCCCGTGCTCTCCTTCGAGCGCTGTCTCAGCGAGGCGGCGGCGCTGCCGCTGCGGGAAGGCGTCCTCGGTCGCTATCTCCGCGAGAACGCGCTGCAATTGTTCCGTTGGGACTGAGCGCGCCGCGGGCCGCGCGTTGCAACACGCGAGACGCTGGTGTACCGCTTGGGGGCTCCAGGATGACGAACGCCGTTCCTCGGAGCGCCCGCGGGTCCCGCGCGTGGCTCGCGCTGTCCCTCGTGCGGGGTCTCTCTGCCGCCCGGGCCCTCGCGCTCGTGCGGGAGCGAGGCGGTCCCGAGGCCCTCCTCGAAGGCCCAGAGGCCGCGGGGCTCGACGCCGCCGCGGTCGCCGAGGCGCAGCGTGAGGCCGATCGCGAGGCCGGGCGGCTCGCGGCGGCGGGCGCGACGCTCGTCACCTGGGGCGACGACGGCTATCCGGCCCGACTCCGCGCCATCCCCGATCCGCCGCTCGTGCTCGCGGTGCGCGGCACCCTCGTCGCCGACGAGCCCGCGGTGGCGGTCGTGGGGGCGCGCCGCGCCACTCCCGCCGGCCTGCGCGTCGCCGCCGAGCTGGCGCGCGGGCTCGCCGATGCGGGGCTCGCCGTGGTGAGCGGGCTTGCCGCGGGGATCGACGCGGCAGCGCACCGCGCTGCGCTCGCCGCGGGGGGCCGCACGCTCGCCGTGCTCGGCACGGGGATCGACCGCGTCTACCCCGCGTGGCACGGCGCGCTCGCCGCCGAGATCGCGCGCGGCGGCGCGCTCGTCTCGGAGCTGCGCTGCGGCGCGCCCCCGCTCGCGCATCACTTCCCGCAGCGCAACCGGCTGATCAGCGGGCTGGCGGTGGGCACGGTCGTCGTCGAGGCGGCCGAGGGCAGCGGGTCGCTCATCACCGCCCGCTGCGCGCTCGAGCAGGGGCGGGAAGTCTTCGCCGTGCCCGGCCCGGTGGAAGGTCCGCAGCACCGCGGCTCGCACCGCCTGATCCAGCAGGGCGCCAAGCTCGTGATCGATGTCGAGGACATCCTCGAGGAAATCGCCCCGGCGCTGCGGGCGCGGGTGGCCGAGGCGCGCGCGGCCCGCGCCCGCGCCGCCCTCGCGCCCGTCGAAGAACGCGTGCTCGAGGCGGTCGGCTGTGAGGAAGGGCACGTGGACGACGTGATCCGCCGCGCGGGGCTGCCCGCGGGAACGACCCTCGAGACGCTGCTCGCGCTCGAGCTGCGAGGGCTCGTCGAGCAGGCGCCGGGCAAACGCTTCCGCCGCCGGGCGGCCTGAGCGGGACGCATCCGAATGGCCAAGCACCTCGTCATCGTCGAGTCGCCCGCCAAGGCCAAGACGCTCGGGAAGTACCTCGGTCGCGACTACCAGGTGAAGGCGTCGATCGGCCACGTCGTCGACCTGCCCAAGTCGAAGCTGGGCGTCGACATCGAGCACGACTTCGCCCCCGAGTACCACGTGATCCAGGGCAAGGCGAAGGTGCTGAACGAGATCAAGGCCGCGGCCAAGGACAAGGAGCACATCTACCTCGCGCCCGACCCCGACCGCGAGGGCGAGGCGATCGCGTGGCACATCGCCCAGCGGCTCGGGCGACGGCGGCGCAACGTGCACCGCGTGCTCTTCAACGAGATCACGAAGAAGGCGGTGCTGGAAGCGCTCAAGCACCCCGGTCCCATCGACAAGAACCTGGTCGACGCGCAGCAGGCGCGCCGCATCCTCGACCGGCTCGTGGGCTACCAGCTCTCGCCGCTCCTCTGGAAGAAGGTGCGGCGCGGGCTCTCGGCGGGGCGCGTGCAGTCGGTGGCCGTGCGCATCATCTGCGAGCGCGAACGGGCGATCCAGGCCTTCACGCCGGAGGAGTACTGGACCGTCGAGGCCGAGCTCGAGGGCCGCGAGCCGCCGCCCTTCGTCGCGCGGCTCGCCGAGGTCGAGGGCCGCAAGCTCGACCACAAGCAGTTCCGCCTCGACACGAAGGCCGCCGTCGACGCCGTGCTGGCGGGGCTTGCGGGCGCGACGTGGACGGTCGTCAAGGTCGAGCGCAAGGAGCGCCGCCGCCATCCTACTCCGCCGTTCGTCACCTCGCGTCTCCAGCAGGAGGCCTCGCGCAAGCTCGGCTTCCAGCCCGCGCGCACCATGCGCATCGCGCAGCGCCTCTACGAGGGGGTCGAGCTCGGCGATGCGGGGGCGGTCGGCCTCATCACCTACATGCGCACCGATTCCACGCGCATCTCGGCCGAGGCGGTCGCCGCGGTGCGCGCGTACATCGGGACCCGCTACGGTGCCGCGTACCTCCCCGAGACGCCGAACGTCTACCGCTCGAAGAAGGACGCCCAGGACGCCCACGAGGCCATCCGCCCGACGGACATGGCCTACGACCCCGAGTCGGTGGCGCCGTATCTCAGCCCGGAGGAGCTCGCGCTCTACACGCTCATCTGGAACCGCTTCGTGGCGAGCCAGATGGCCCCGGCCGTCTACGACGCGACCACGATCGACATCGAGGCCGGCGCGTGCCGCTTCCGGGCGAGCGGCCAGGTGATGAAGTTCGACGGCTTCATCCGCGTGTACACCGAGGGTCTCGACGACGGCGAGCGGACGGACGCCGAGGAGGCGGGCGAGGGCCAGCTCCCGCCGCTCGCCGAGGGCGACCGCCTGGTCCTGCGCGCGCTCGTGCCCGAGCAGCACTTCACCCAGCCGCCGCCGCGCTTCACCCAGGCGACGCTCATCAAGGAGCTCGAGGAGAACGGCATCGGCCGGCCGTCGACCTACGCCACGATCATGGCGACGATCCTCAACAAGGAATACGTCGTCGAGGACGAGCAGCGGCGGCTGCGGCCGACCGAGCTCGGGTTCCTCGTCACCGACCTGCTCGTCGAGGCGTTCCCCGACGTGCTCAACGTCGAGTTCACCGCCGGCATGGAGAGCGACCTCGACCGCATCGAGGAAGGGCGCGAGGCGTGGGTGGCCGCCCTGCGCCGGTTCTGGGAGCCGTTCGCGCGCGACCTCGAGCGGGCCGAGCGCCACATGCGCGACGTCAAGCGGGAGGAGCGGCCGACCGGCATCCCCTGCGAGAAGTGCGGCAAGGAGCTGGTGATCAAGTGGGGACGGCGAGGCGAGTTCCTCGCCTGCAGCGGCTACCCGGCCTGCAAGAACACGAAGAACTTCACCCGCGCCCCAGACGGCACGATCCAGCCGGTGGCGGCCGAGGTCACCGACGAGCGGTGCGAGCAGTGCGGCCGGCCCATGCAGGTCCGCTTCGGCCGCTTCGGCAAGTTCCTCGGCTGCACGGGGTATCCCGAGTGCACCAACGTGCAGCCGCTGCACAAGCCGAAGCCGACGGGCATCGCCTGCCTCGGCTGCGGCGCGGGGGAGATGCTCGAGCGCGTCTCGCGCCGGGGGAAGGTCTTCTTCAGCTGCAGCCGCTACCCCGACTGCCAGTTCGTCGCCTGGGATCGGCCGGTCGCCGTGCCCTGCCCCGAGTGCGGCGCCGCCTTCGTCACCGAAAAGATCACCAAGCGCTACGGCACGGTGCGCCGCTGCATCCGCGAGGGCTGCGGCTGGCAGGAGCAGCTCGAGAGCGAGGACGGCGAGACCTACGCCCCGCTGCCCGCGCGGCGGGCGGCGGCCCGCGTGCGGCGCACACCGGCGCGCGCCACGCCGCGGCGCCGGGCGGCGCGGAGCGGCGGGTGAGCGGGCGCATCACGGTGATCGGGGGCGGGCTCGCCGGGTCGGAGGCGGCCTGGCAGCTCGCCCGCGCCGGGCTCGAGGTCGATCTCTGGGAGATGCGGCCCGCCTGCCGGACCCCGGCGCACCAGACCGACCGCCTGGGCGAGCTCGTCTGCTCGAACTCGTTCCGCAACGCCACGCTCGAGACGGCCGTCGGGCTCCTCAAGGAGGAGATGCGCCGGCTGGGCTCGCTCGTCATGCGCATCGCCGACGCGCATCGGGTCCCGGCGGGGGCGTGCCTCGCCGTCGATCGCACGCGCTTTGCCGCGGCGCTCACCGCGGCCGTCGAAGCGGAGCCCCGCATCCGGCTCGTGCGCGAGGAGGTGCGGACGATCCCCGACGGCCTCACCATCGTCGCCACCGGTCCGCTCACCTCGCCCGCGCTCTCCGAGGCGCTGCGCCTCGCGCTCGGCGCCGCCCACCTCTATTTCTACGACGCGATCGCGCCCACGGTCACCGCCGACTCGATCGACATGTCGGTCGCCTGGCGCGCCTCGCGCTACGACAAGGGAGGCGAGGACTACGTCAACTGCCCGCTCGATCGCGCGCAGTACTACGCCTTCGTCGACGCAGTGCTCGCCGCCGAGAAGGTCCCGACGCGCGACTTCGAGCGCTGCATCTACTTCGAGGGCTGCATGCCCATCGAGGAGATGGCGCGCCGCGGCCGCGACACGCTCGCCTTCGGGCCGATGCGGCCCGTCGGCCTGGTCGACCCGCGCACCGGCCGGCGGCCCTACGCGTGCGTGCAGCTCCGCCAGGACGACGCCGAAGGGCGCCTCTTCAACATGGTCGGCTTCCAGACGAAGATGACCTACCCCGAGCAGCGCCGCGTCTTCCGCATGATTCCCGGCCTCGAGCATGCGGAGTTCGTGCGCCTCGGAAGCCTCCACCGCAACACCTACGTCGACGCGCCCTCGCTGCTCCTGCCGTCGCTCCAGGTGATCCAGCGTCGCCGGCTCCTGCTCGCGGGCCAGCTCGTGGGGGTCGAAGGCTACGTCGAGTCGGCGGCGATGGGGCTGCTCGCGGGTCTCAACGTCGCGCGGCTCTCTCGCGGCGAGCCGACGCTCGTGCCCCCGCGCACGACGGCGCTCGGCTCGCTGCTCGCCTACATCACCCAGCGCGGGCGCCGGGAGTTCCAGCCGATGAACGCCAACTACGGGCTCTTCCCGCCGCTCGCGCGCGCGCTGCGGGGACGGGAGAAGAAGCTCGCGCTGGCCGAGCGGGCGCTCGCCGATCTGGCGGCCTGGCAGGCGCGCGCGGGCCTCGCGCCCGCGGCGGCAGAGCGCCGGCTCGCGTGATGCCCGCCGCCGCGCGCGACGGGAGGCCCCGCGCCGCGGTGCTCGACATCGGCACCAATTCGGTGCTGCTGCTGGTGAGCGACCTCGACGCGGCGGGGAGCCCGCACGTGCTGGACGAGGCGCTGGTGACGACGCGGCTCGGCGCCGGCCTCGCCCCCGGCGGCACGCTCGATGCCGCGGCGCGCGCGCGCACCACCGACGCCGTCGTGGCGCTCGCCGAGCGGGCGCGCCGCACGGGCGCGCGGCAGCTCTGGGCGTTCGCCACCGGGGCGGTGCGCCGGGCGGCCGACGGCGCTGCGTTTGCGCGCGCGCTCTCGCGGGCAGCCCGCCTGCCCGTCGAGATCCTCACGGGCGAGCGCGAGGCCGAGCTCGCCTACGCCGCCGCGGTGCACGGCCTCGGCCTCGCCGCCGGGCCGCTCCTGGTCGTCGACGTGGGCGGCGGGTCGACGGAGCTCGCGCTCGGCGCGGGCGCGCGCCCGGAAGTGACCGCGAGCCTGCCCGTCGGCGCGCTCGGGCTCATGGAGGCCGAGCTTGGCGACGATCCGCCGTCGCCCGCGGCGGTCGCGCGGGCGCGCGCCATGGTGGCGGCCGCGCTCCGGGGTGCGGCGCCGGTCGCCCGGGCGCAGGCTGCGGGGGCGCGCGTCGTCGCGTCGGGCGGGACGGCCACGGCGCTGGCCGCGCTCGACCTCTCCCTCGTGCGCTACGACGGGCGGCGCGTCCACGGACACGTCCTCGGTCGGACGGCGCTCGAAGCGCTCGTCGCGCGCCTGCTCGCGCTGTCGCTCGCCGCCCGCACCGGGCTCGGCGGGCTCGATCCGGGGCGCGCCGCGATCCTGCCGGCCGGGGCCCTCGTGCTCGCCGAGGTGGTGTGTGCGGCCGGGGCGACGGCGGTCACGGTGAGCGACCACGGGGTGCGTCACGCCTACCTCCGGGAGCGGCTCGGCCCATGAGCCCCGATGCGCTTGCGGCCGCGGGCGTGCCCGACGCGGCGGCGGTGGTCGCCGCAGCCGCGCCGGTGACCGGCTGGCTCGCCGCCGCCCCCGCCGCCGAGGTGACCGGCGGGCTCGCGGCGGCGGCCGACCCGCTCGGCGCCGTGCACGGGCTCGTGCGGCTGCTCGCCGCGGCCGAGGCGCCGCCAGAGCCGGGCCGCGTGGCCCCGCTGCTGCGCATCCTCGGGGGGAGCCCCCGGCTCGCCGCCGTGCTTGCGGCCGAGGGAGAAGGCTGGCCCGCGCTGCTCGAGACGATGCTCGCCGTCGCCCGCCGGGACGTGGCCGAGCACGCCGCGGCGCTCGCCGCTGCGGGGGCGGCCGGCCCGCTCGGGCGCGCCGAGCTTGCAGCCGCGCTCCGCCGCTACCACCGGCGCGAGCTCGTGCGCATCGGCGGCCGCGACCTGATCGGGCTCGCCACCGTGGACGAGACGATGCGCGAGCTCACGGCGCTCGCCGAGGCGCTCATCGAGGCGGCGCTCGGGTGCATTCGCGCGCGGCTGCTGCCGGAGTGGCATGCCGAGGATCCCGGCTTCGCCGTGCTCGGCATGGGCAAGCTCGGCGGCGGCGAGCTCAATTACAGCTCCGACATCGACCTCGTCTACGTCTATGCGCGCGACGGCGAGCTGCCGGGAGGTCGCACCGTGCGCGAGCTCGCCACCCGAATGGGCGAGGAGGTGACCCGCGCCCTCGCCGAGGTCACCCCCGACGGGCTCTGCTTCCGCGTCGACCTGCGGCTCAGGCCCGGGGGCGGCGAGGGGCCGGTTGCCGTGTCGCGGGCGGCCGCGCTCGCGTACTACGAGAGCTGGGGGCAGACGTGGGAGCGCGCCGCGTGGCTCAAGGCGCGGGTGGTCGCGGGCGACCGCGCGCTCGGCGCGGCGCTGCTCGCCGAGCTCGAGCCCTTCGTCTACCGCCGCTACCTCGACTTCGGGACGCTCGCCGACCTCGAGGCGATGAAGCGCAAGGTCGACGTGTCGCTGCGCGATCCCGCGGCGCGCGCGCGCGACGTGAAGCTCGGCCGCGGCGGCATCCGGGAGGTCGAGTTCTTCGTCCAGGCGCATCAGCTCGTGCACGCCGGCAAGGATGCGCGGCTGCGCGTGCGCGGGACGCTGGCCGCGCTCGAGCGTCTCGCGGCGTGCGGCTACGTGCCGGCGGCGCAGGCGGCGGAGCTGGCCCAGGCCTACCGCTTCCTGCGCGACGTCGAGCACAAGCTCCAGGTCGTCCACCAGCGGCAGACACACCGGCTGCCCGACGACCCGACCGAGGCGACCCACCTCGCCCGGCGGCTCGGCTTTTGCGGCCCCGATGCGCGCACGGCCTTCGCGGCCGCGCACGCGCGCGCGACCGACGTGGTGCACGCGGCCTTCGACGGGCTCTTCCACGGGGCCGAGGCCGAGCGCCGCCGCGCGGAGGAGCCGGCGCTCACGGCGCTCGTCGAGGAGCTCGAGCAGGCGGACGCGGCGCGCGCGCGCCTTGCGACGCTCGGCTTCGCGGACGTCGAGGCGGCCTACCGCAACCTGCGGCTGCTGCGCGACGGGCCGCCGCACGCGCCGGCGTCGCCGCGGCGACGCCAGGCGCTCGCGGCCCTGGCGCCGTCGCTGCTCCGGGAGATCGCGCGCTCGGCGACCCCCGACCGCGCGCTCCATCACACCGCCACGTTCTTGAGCACGATCGGCGCGCGCACGAGCTACCTGCACCTCCTGCTCGAGAACCCCGGCGTCATGCGGCTGCTCATCCGGCTCTTCGCGAGCAGCGAGTACCTCTCGCAGTTCTTCCTGCGCCACCCCGAGCTGCTCGACAGCCTGGTGCGGGCGGATCTCGTCCGCGTCCGTCGCGCGCGCGAGGACCTCACGGCCGAGCTCGACGCACGGCTCGCCGCGGCGCCCGACCTCGAGGCCGAGCTCGACGAGCTGCGTCGCTTCCGCCACGAGGAGTTCTTGCGCATCGGCATCCACGACATCGAGGGCGAGCTTGCGCCGGAGGAGGTGAGCGCGCAGCTGAGCACGCTCGCCGAGGTGTGCCTCGCCGCGGCCTGCGCGCTCGCGCGCCGCGAGGTGCTCCGACGAACCGGCCTGCCCGCCGAGTTGCCCACCGAGGGGCTCGCGATCCTCGGCCTCGGCAAGCTCGGGGGAGCCGAGCTCGACTACAACTCCGACCTCGACCTCGTCTTCGTCTACGACCCGGGTCCCGAGGCGTGGTGGACCGCGCGCCTGCCCGCACACGACTTCTTCACCCGCGTCGCCCAGCGGACGATCAGCGTGCTGCAGACCACGACGCGGGAAGGCATCGCCTACCGGATCGACACCCGGCTGCGGCCGTCGGGGAACCAGGGGCCGCTCGTCTGCTCGCTCGAGGCGTTCGCGCGCTACCATCGCACCGCCGCCGCGGTGTGGGAGCGCCAGGCGCTGGTGAAGGCGCGGGTGCTCGCGGGGCCCGCCGCGCTCAGGGCGCAGCTCGAGGCGATCGTCGCGGCGTGCGTGTACGGGCGCGGCCTCGACGCCGCCGAGGCGGCCGAAATCGCGCGGCTGCGGGAGCGGATGGCGCACGAGCGCGGTGCGGGCGACGCACGGCAGGTGAACATCAAGACCGGACGCGGCGGCCTCGTCGACGTCGAGTTCCTCGTCCAGGTGCTGCAGCTTCGCCACGGCCACGCGCACCCGGCCCTGCGCGTGCCGGGGACCCGGGCCGCGCTCGCCGCGCTCGCCGCCGAGGGGCTCCTCTCCGCCGACGACGCGCGTGTGCTCGGCGGCGGCTACGACTTTCTCCGCGCGCTCGAGAATCGGCTCCGGCTCGAGCGCGATCAGCCGGTCGAGGCGCTCGACACCGACCCGGCGGCCCTGCTTCCCCTCGCCCGCCGGCTCGGCTACGGCGGCACGGATGCCGAGGCGGTCGCCCGCCTGCGCGCCGAGCACGCGCGCACGCGCGCGGCGATCCGCGCCGTCTACGAGCGCCATCTCGGCGGCGGCTGACGCGGTTGCGGTTTGCCTCCCGTTGCGGCTTCGGGCTACGTGAGGACCATGGAGAAGACCGAGCGCATCTGGCTCGACGGGGTGCTGGTGCCCTGGGAGGAGGCGCGGGTGCACGTCCTCACGCACACCCTCCACTACGGCCTCGGGGTGTTCGAGGGCATCCGCTGCTACGAGGGCCGCGACGGGCGCCCGGCGATCTTCCGCCTGCACGAGCACGTCGAGCGGCTCTTCGGCTCGGCGCACGTGCTCGACCTGCCCATGCCCTTCGGACGCGCCGAGGTGGCGCAGGCGTGCTGCGAGGTGGTGCGGGCCAACCGGCTGCGCGCCTGCTACATCCGGCCGATCGCCTTCATGGGGGAGGGGGAGATGGGGCTCGGCGCGCGGCCGCCGACGCGGGTCGCGGTGGCCGCCTGGCCGTGGGGCGCCTACCTCGGCGACGAGGGGCTCCGGCACGGCATCCGGCTCAAGACGAGCTCCTTCATGCGCTTTCACCCGAACACGCTCTTGACGAAGGCGAAGGCGTGCGGCCACTACGTGAACTCGATCATCGCGAACCGCGAGGTCCGCGCCGCAGGCTACGACGAGGCGCTTCTCCTCGACGTCGACGGCTACGTGGCCGAGGCGAGCGGCGAGAACATCTTCATCGTGACCCGCGGGCAGGTGAAGACGACGCCGCTGCCGACCGTGCTGGGCGGCGTGACTCGCCAGGCGGTCCTCGAGCTGTGCGCGGACCTCGGCATCCCGGCCCGCGAGGAGCGCTTCACGCGCGACGAGGTCTACCTGGCCGACGAGGCGTTCTTCACCGGCACGGCGGCGGAGATCACGCCCATCCGCGAGCTCGACGAGCGCCGCGTGGGCGACGGCCGTCCCGGCCCCGTCACGCGCCGGCTGCAGGCGCTGTTCTTCGCGATCGTGCGCGGGGAGGAGGAGCGCTACCGGTCGTGGCTGACCGCCGTCTGAGCGCCGGCGCCTTGCCTTGCCCCCGCCGCGTCAGGTAGCTATCGCGGGTCGAAGCAGCCGGCTCGCTCGGGCCGGAGTCGAGGGGAGGGGACGCATGCGATCGCTTCTGGTGCTGGGGGTTCTCGTCGGCGCGGCCGTCGTGCTCGCGGGCTGCGGCGGCTCCCAGGAGGCGCCGAGCACCACGACGCCGACCCCGACGACCGCCCCCGGTCCGTCCACGACTGCGCCGCCAGCGGCGGCCGGCACGAGCGAGGACGAGGAGTACGAGCTCGACGTGATCGCGGAGGCCGATCCCGACGAGGGCGCGCCACCGCTCAAGACGCAGTTCACCGCCTCGGTGGAAGAGGAGAGCGGCGGCCCCTTCTCCTTCAAGTGGGACTTCGGCGACGGGCAGACGAGCACGGAGCAGAACCCGGTGCACGTCTACGAGAAGGCGGGCGAGTACACCGCCACGCTCACCGTGACCGACCAGAAGGGGAACAAGGGCAGCGACGAGATCGACATCTTCGTCGAGACCGACGAGGACACGGGCGCGAAGAGCGAGTAGCGCCTACGGGCAGAGGTCCTCGACCTGCTGCTCGGCCCACTCGAGCGCGCTCAGCGCCGGGGCGAGCGCGGCGCTCGCCTCGCGGCACCGGTAGGCGCCCGCCGCCACGCACCGGCGCAGCGCGGCCGCGCGCTCGTCGGCTGTGCGGGCGGCCTCGCGCCAGCGGGCCTGGGCGCCGGGACATGGGTCGCTCGCCAGGCGCGGCGCCACGGCCTCGAGGAGGCCGCGCGGCGGCGGGGCCGCAGGCGGCTCCGCCGGCGGCGGCGCGCTGCCGCCCACGTCCACCACCTCGATCTGGCTCGGGGCGCGCAGGATCATCTCGGGACGGTCCTGGAAGCGGCGCACGAGGCCGCTCACCCGCACGCGCCGTCCGAGGTAGAGGCGCTCGGGTCGGCGGGGCAGATCGGTGATCATCGGGATGAGCAGCACGGCGCGGAAGGCCCGCGGATCGTCGGCCGCGAACTCGAGCACGAGCCCCTCGCCGGCGAGCCGCGCGCTCGCGACGTCGCCCTCGACGGTGACGAACTCGCCCACGTGCGCGGCCGCGTCGCGCCAGGGCACGACGCGCCCGGCGGCCGCGCAAAGGGGGATGCCGAGCGCGACGAGGAGCGCGAGCGCCACGGATCGGGGCCGGGGCGGCGTCGGCATCCGCGGCTCTTACCCACGCCGCCGCCCGCGCGCAAGCGCGGGCGCGCGTCTACCGCGGCGGGCGACCGCCGCCGGAGCCGCGCTCGCGCGCCTCGCTCACGGTGAGCGTGCGGCCGCCGAACGGCTTGCCGTTGAGGGCGGCCACCGCCGCTTGCGCCTGCTCGTCGGTCGCCATCTCGACGAACGCGAAGCCGCGCGGCCGCCCCGTCTCACGATCGGCCACGATCCGGACCTCCTCGACCTGACGGCCGTCCTGCTCGAAGAGCGCCCGGAGCTGGCTTTCCTCGCACTGATAAGGGAGGTTTCCGACGAACAGCCTTTTCCCCATTCTAGCTCCCCCGGAGCCGCGACGCGGCGCCGTCGCAATGGGGGCCTTCTAGCATGCCGTCCGTGCGGCGGTCTAGGGTCGCGCGCCCGACCCGGTCAGCGCCGGCGCTCAGCGGCCCGCCGGGCGGCGCGGCGCGAGAGCAGGGCGGCGGTGGCCAGCGCCGCGACCCAGGCGGTCGCCCCGACGGCGAGCCTGAGCGCGCGCCGGCTCGGGGCCTGGACCACGGCGAGCGTGGCCGCTGCCAGCGCCGTGCGGTGCGTGCCCGCCCAGTCGTACTCGAAGACCGCGTACATCGGATAGGCCCTGCCCACGATGGCGCGGGTGTTCTGGACGACGAGCGGCAGCGCGACGTGTCCGCCCGGCGGGACCTGGGCCGGCTGGCTCTCCGGATCGGTGGCGAGCTCCGGCGGCAGCACCGCCACCACCCGACCGGCGAGGGGGCGCCCCTCGGGGTTCTCGAGGGTGAGCTGCACCGTGCCCACGGTCGCGATCGGCGCCGGGGCGAGCGCGGCGCGCACGGGCCCCCCGTCCGCCGCGCCGAGGGTGCGCACGAGGAGCGCGGAGGCGGGACGGCCGTCGGCGTCGGTGTAGCGGAGCCGGAGCACGAGCGGGAACGTGCCCGGGGCGGGAGCGGGTGGAAGCGAGAAGTCCCAGGGCCGGCGTGCACCGGGCGGGAGCACGGCGACCGCCTCGCCGCGGTGGCGCTGGTCGAGCCAGGTGACCTCGGGGACGAGGGTGCGGGCGGCCGCGGTGCCCGTGTTCGTCGCGGCGAGCACGAGCCGGACCTCCGCCCGCGCGACCGCGGCGTCGGCATCGAGGTCGACGGCCGCGGCGGCCTGGGCCGCTGGCGCGACGACGAGGAGCAGTACCGCGGCGACGAGCGTGCCCGCGCACCCCCGCGCGGCGCTCACCCGGCGGCGAGCCGTCACGGCCGAGAGCCTAGGCGCCGCGTCGGGGTCGGTCAACGCCCGCGCGCTTGAGCCCAGGCGCGCACCTGGGCTAAGAGCCCGCCGCATGGACGAGGATATCCGCTTCGACGACATCGCCCGCCTCAAGAGCAAGATCAGCGACAGCTTCGGCCCGTGGAGCGACCCGATCGAGGTCACCCAGGACATGATCGACCGCTTCGCCGATCTCACCGGCGACCATCAGTGGATCCACGTGGACGTCGAGCGCGCGAAACGCGAGAGCCCGTTCGGCGGGACGATCGCGCACGGCTTCCTCACGCTGAGCCTCCTGCCGGCGATGCGCAGCAAGCCCGCCTGGAAGATCGTCGGGTACGGCAACGCCACCAACTACGGCGCGAACAAGCTGCGCTTCGTCTCGCCCGTGCCGGCCGGCGCCAAGATCCACGCACGCTCGCGGCTCGTCGGCGTGGAGGCGCACCCCCGGGGCACGCAGGTGACCCAAGAGATCCAGGTGCATGTCGTCGGCAGCGAGAAGCCGGCGCTCATCTACGAGATGATCGTGCTCTATCATCCCCCCGTGACGCGCGCCTAGCGCGGCGTACGCGCTTCGACGCCGTCGATGCTGAGCACCATGCAGGACCGGCCGCTCACGCTCGCGGCGCTGCTCGCGCACGGGGCCACCGTCTACGGCGACAGCCGGGTCTTCACCTGGACGGGTGCGGCGGTGCGCGAGGCCACCTTCCGGACGGTCGCGGCACGGGCCCGCCGGCTCGCCGCGGCGCTCGCCCGGCTCGGCGTTGCCCCCGGCGATCGGGTGGCGACGTTCTGCTGGAACGGCCAGGAGCACCTCGAGGCCTACCTCGCCGTGCCCGCCATGGGGGCGGTGCTGCACACGCTGAACATCCGGCTCTTCCCCGAGCAGCTCGCCTACATCGCGACCCACGCGGCCGATCGCGTGCTCCTCGTCGACGACGTCCTCGTTCCCACGCTCGCCCCGGCGCTCGCGGGCATGTCCACCGTCGAGCACGTGATCGTGATCGGCGACGGCGACGCGGGCGCGCTCGGCCGCCCGGTGCTCCGCTACGAGGCGCTGCTCGCCGCGGCACCGCCCGACTTCGCCTGGCCCGAGTGCGACGAGCGCAGCGCCGCGGCCATGTGCTACACGAGCGGCACCACCGGCCATCCGAAGGGCGTGGTCTACAGCCACCGCTCGACGTACCTCCATTCGCTCGCCGCGTGCGCGGGCGCCACCTACGGGCTCTGCGAGCACGACCGCATCCTCCTCGTCGTGCCCATGTTCCACGCCAACGGCTGGGGGCTGCCCTACGCGGGCTGGCTCACCGGCGCCGACCTGGTGCTGCCTGGCCGCTTCCTCCAGCCGGCCCCGCTCTGTGCGCTGATCGCCGCCGTGCGCCCCACGGTCGCGGCCGCCGTGCCGACGATCTGGAACGACATCCTGCGCTACGGCGAGACGACGCCGATCGATCTCGCGTCGCTGCGGCTCGTCGTCTGCGGGGGCGCGGCCGTGCCGCGCAGCCTGATGGAGCGGTTCGAGGCGCGCTACGGCGTGCGCATCGTCCAGGCCTGGGGGATGACCGAGACGAGCCCGATGGCCGCGCTCGCGCTGCCGCCGAAGGGCACGCCGCCCGAGGAGGCGATGCGCTGGCGGGCGAAGAGCGGGCGGATCGTGCCCGGCGTCGAGCTGCGGATCGTGGACGGCGAGGGTCGGCCGCTGCCGTGGGACGGCCGCTCGGCGGGCGAAATCGAGGTGCGCGGGCCGTGGGTCACCGGGGCGTACTATCGCGACGAGGCCACCGAGCGCTTCCACGACGGCTGGCTGCGCACGGGCGACGTGGGCACGGTGGACGAGAAGGGGTTCGTCCAGATCACCGACCGCCTGAAGGACGTCATCAAGTCGGGCGGCGAGTGGATCTCGTCGGTCGAGCTGGAAAACCACCTGATGGCGCACCCCGACGTGCTCGAGGCGGCCGTGATCGGCGTGCCCGATCCCCGCTGGGACGAGCGGCCGCTCGCCTGCATCGTCCCGCGTCCCGGCGTGCGGCCGACCCCGGAGGCGCTGCGCGCCTTTCTCGCCGGGCGCGTGCCCCGGTGGTGGCTCCCCGAGCGGTGGGCCTTCGTCGACGCGGTCCCGCGCACCAGCGTCGGCAAGTTCGACAAGAAGGCGCTGCGCGCGCAGTGGGCGGCGGGCACGCTCGACGCGGTGGTGGGGTAGCGGCCGTCCGGCGCGGAGCCAGGAGGTGCCATGCCGACGGTCCCCCACGTCGAACGCCACTTCCGCGCCGCCGCGGTCGTGCGCGATCTCGTGATCGGCATGTCCGACGGGCTCACGGTGCCCTTCGCGCTCACCGCCGGGCTCTCCGAGGCGGTGACGTCCACGGCCGTGGTCGTGACCGCGGGGCTCGCCGAGATCGCCGCCGGGGCGATCGCGATGGGGCTCGGCGGTTATCTCGCCGCGCGCACCGACCGGGAGCACTACGAGGCCGAGCGGTCGCGGGAGTGGACGGAGACCGAGGAGATCCCGCACACGGAGCTCGAGGAGGTGCGGGCGATTTTCCGCGAGTACGGCCTCGGGGATGCGGAGATCGCGCCGCTGCTGCGCGCCCTCAGCGCCGACCGCAACCGCTGGGTGGATTTCATGATGCGCTTCGAGCTGGGGCTCGAGGCACCAAATCCGGCGCGCGCCCGGCAGAGCGCGCTCACCATCGCCGGCGCCTACGTGGCGGGCGGGCTTGTCCCGCTCGCGCCGTACGTGCTGCTGGCCGATCGCGGGCTCGCGTTCGGCGTGTCGGTGGGCGTGACGCTCGCCGCGCTCTTCGGCTTCGGCGTCGCCAAGGGCCGGTTCACGGGTCTCTCGCCGCTGCGCGGCGGGCTCCAGACGCTCCTGACCGGCGGGCTCGCCGCCGCGGCGGCGTTCACGATCGCGCGGCTGGTGAGCTGACGGCGCGAGCCTCCCCGCCCGCGGCGGCGAGCGCCCAGAGCTCGCGCCCGGCGCGCGGCAGGAAGAGGAGGCCGATCAGCGCGTTCATGGCGAGGAAGAGCGCATGGGCCGCGAGGCTGTACGCCAGCAGCCCGGCCGCGGGGGCGTAGCCGCCGAGCAGCACGACCCATGCGGCCTGGCTCGTGCCGAGCTTGGCGACGGTGAGCGGCAGCGCCGAGACGAGGAAGACGAGCGGCAGGTTCGCGAGCAGCACGAGGAGCGGCACGCGGAGGCCGAAGAGCCCGAGCCCGGTGTGGTGCACGAGGATGGCGAGGAGCAGCGATGCGCTCTTGATGCCGAGGAGCACGAGGTAGTCCGCGAGCCGGGCGCGGCCGAAGGTCGCGAGGAGCCCCGGCGCGGGGCGCGCTACCCCCAGCGCCCGTAGCCCGTTGAAGTAGGCGAGCCAGCCGGCGAGCAGGGCGTAGAGCCCGAGGTAGGCGTCGCGGAGCCCAGGCACGACCGCGCCCGCGGACAGGACGCCCAGCGAGGAATAGAGGACGAGCTGGTAGACCTCCACGAAGGCGAGAAAGAGCATCGACCCGGCGATCGCCAGAAACGGGATGCCCTCGCGCCGGTGGAGCCAGAGCGCGAGCCCGCCATTGCCCACGTTGGAGTTGACGAGGGCGAGGAGGTACGTGACCGCGCGCACCGGGAGCACGTCGCGGTAGCGCACGGGCGCGTGGAAGCGGCGCACGACGGTGGTGACGGCGAGCGTGTCGACGAGGAAGTACGCCGTCGCGTAGGGTGCCATGAGCAGGAGGTACCAGCCCCAGCGCGCGCCCTGGAGCGCCGCGAGCACCCGGCCGACGGGGATGTGGGCGAGGAGCACGGCGAAGATCGCCGCGGTGAGCACCCAGGGCAGGAGCAGCTTGGCGAGGCGCATCGGGGGCCGCCAGGGTGGGCCGCCGCGGTGCGCGACGCAAGCGCCAGCGGATTGCCGCAGCGGCGCCTGCTGGCTAGATCCTCCCGACCCGATGCCCGACGCGCCGTCCTCCGCATGGGGCCCGCTGCGGCAGCCGCTCTTCCGCGCCGTGTGGCTCGCGGCCGTGGTCTCCAACGTCGGCACGTGGATGCACGACACGAGCGCCGCCTGGCTCATGACCTCGCTCTCGCCCTCGCCGCTCATGGTGGCCCTCATGCAGACGGCCATGAGCCTGCCCTTCTTTCTCCTGGCACTGCCGGCGGGCGCGCTCGCCGACATCGTCGACCGCCGCCGCGTGCTGCTCGGCACGCAAGGCTGGATGCTCTCTGCCGCGGCCGCGCTGGGTGTGCTCGCGCTCGCCGGGCGCACGACGCCGTGGTCGCTGCTCGGGCTCACCTTCGCGCTTGGCCTCGGGGCGGCGATGAACGCCCCGGCCTGGCAGGCCATCACGCCCGAGCTGGTTCCGCGCGAGGACCTCGCCCCGGCCGTGGCGCTCAACGGCGTCGCGGTGAACGTCGCGCGCGCGGTGGGCCCGGCGCTCGGCGGGCTCCTGGTCGCGGCCATCGGCCCGGGTGGGGTCTTTCTCCTGAACGCCGCGTCGTTCGTGGGGGTGATCGCGGTCCTCGCTGCCTGGCGGCGGCCCGCGCCCGACGGCGGCCTGCCGGCTGAGCGCGTCCTCGGCGCGATCCTCGCCGGCGTGCGCTACGTGCGCCACGCGGCACCGGTCCGCACGGTGCTCGTGCGCACGGCGGCCTTCGTGCTCTCGGCGAGCGGGGTCTGGGCGCTGCTGCCGCTCGTCGCCCGCGGCCGGCTCGGCCTCGGGGCGGTGGGCTACGGCCTGCTCCTCGGCTGCCTCGGCGTCGGGGCCATCGTCGGGGCGGCCGTCCTGCCGCGGCTTCGCCGTCGGCTCGGCGTCGAGCGGCTGCTCGTCGGCGCCACGCTGCTGTTTGCCGGCGCGAGCGCGACCCTCGGCGTGGGCCGCGCCGTGCCCGCGGCCGCGCTCGCGCTCATCGCCGCGGGGCTCGCGTGGATGAGCACGATGTCGACCCTGCTCGTCGCCGCCCAGCGCGCGGTGCCCGGCTGGGTGCGCGCGCGGGCGCTTGCGGTGACGTTCCTCGTGATCCAGGGCGGGATGGCGGTCGGCAGCCTCCTCTGGGGCGCGCTCGCCTCGCACGCGGGGATTCCCGCCGCGCTCGTGGGGGCGGCCGCGGGGCTCGTGCTCGGGCTCGCGGCGGCGCCGGGGCACCGCGTGGCGGGCATCGAGACGCTCGATCTCACGCCCGCAGCGCGCCGACCGCTGCCGGACGCCGTCGGCGTCGAGGATCTCGACGAGGGACCGGTGCTGGTGATCGTCGAGTACCGGATCGACCCGGCGCGCGCCGCCGACTACACCCGCGCCATGCACGAGCTCGCCCGCCTGCGGCGGCGCGACGGCGCGGTCGAGTGGGGGCTCTTTCGCGACGCCGCCGATCCGGGGCGCTACGTGGAGACCTTTCTCGTCGATTCGTGGGCCGAGCACCTCCGCCAGCACGAGCGCGTGACGGCCGTCGACCGTGCCGTGCAGGACCGGGCGGCCGCGTTCCACCTCGGGCCCGGCCGCCCGCTGGTGACCCACCTGATCGCCGCCCGCTGACCGGGCGCCTACGGTTCCGGGGGCTCCTTCACGAAGGGGCCGCCGGTCTTGCGGTAGCCCGCGGGGATCGTCAAGACGTCGGCGGGTGGTGCCTGCTCGCGCACCTCGAGGACCTCGGTCGTCGTCGACATCCGCATGGGACCCGCCGCCTCGGTGATCGTCGTGCGCAGCGGGAAGCCCTTGATGCGCGCCATCGCCGCCGCGAGCTTCCCCGCGGGCCCCGGGATGGCGCCCTGTGCGTAGCGCTGCCACTCGGCGAGGTTCCCGGGCCGCTCGAGCGCCTCGGTCACCCACACCGAGCCGTGCACGCCGCCGGCGTCGACGGTGTATTCCTTGGCGTCGTAGCCCGCGATGCGCTCGGTCTTGCCCGTGGGCGTGATCCGGGCGGCCGGCTCGGCGGCGCCCAGCATCCGGCGCGCCTCGGGGGGCAGAGTCGCGAGCCGCTTCTGCATCTCGGCGGCGAGGTGCTCGCTGCGCGCGCGGACCTCGTCGAGCGGCGTCACCGAGTAGGTGTGCTCCTTCTTGTCGACGAGCGTGAGCGTGCGCGCGCCGAGATCGACGGTGACGCGATTGCCGGCGTCGTCGTGCACGCTCTGCGTGGCCGTGAGGTACTCGGTCGACTCGTGCTGGCTCGTGCGGCCGTTGACGTCGCTGGTCACGCGCTGGCGCACGACGAGGTCCCTGGCTTCCACGGGTGCCGTGCAGAGCGCGAGCACGAGCGCGAGAGCGCAGCGCGGCATGGCGCTGCCGTCTAGCCGACGGTCCGCTCGCATGCAAGCGCGCGTTACCGACGCTTGAAGAGCCGCTCGAGCAGCGAGCCCGCGGCCTCACCCAGGTCGGGCGGCACGAGGCCGCGGGTCACGGTGGTGACGAACTCCGGCGCCGGGGCGACGGTGGGACGGCGGGCCGGGCCGGTGATGCGCAGCGGCACCACGAGCCGCCCGCTCGCGTCGGCGAGGAGCGCGCGCGCTGTGGCCGACTTGCCGAGGAGGTCGGTGGTGAGCGCGGGGGAGGCCGCAAGTTGCACCGCGAGCGCGAGCGTGCCGTCGGCGCTCACGTCGCCGCCGCCGCGGAGCTCGAAGCTCGGGCCGGCGACCACGAGATCGTCGGTGTGGAGCTGCCCGTCGTGGATGCGCGCCGAGCCCGCGAGCCGCGTGAACCGGAGACCGTCGTCGGCGAAGAGCTCCGGGTAGCGGGTGCGCAGCCGGTCGGCCTCCGCGGGCTTCACGAGCGGCCCGAGCGCCGCGAGCACGTCGCGCCCGAGGGTGAGCGACGCACAGCGCCCGCCCGCGATCTCGACCGTCACCTCGCCCGCCGATCCCTGCCAGGCGACCTTGCCCTCGGCCCGGGCGAACTCGAGCGGTCCGAGCCGCCCCTGGCCCGTGCGCAGCGTGCCCTGGTACGCGGGATGCGCGAGCCCCACGTCGAGCGTGCCCTCGCTCGCGATGTCGTCGACCCGGAGATCGCGGCCGCGCAGCGCCGCGTGCGTCGCGATCGGCATCGGCGCGCCGATCGCAGGCTCGTGCGCGTCGAGGGCGATGTCGACCAGGTCGAGGCTCCGTCCGTTTCCCTGGTCGATGTAGTGAATCGTCCCCCCGCGCAGGCGCAGCACGGCGAGCCGAAACGCGTGCCCCGTCCGCCCGCCGCCTGCCTCGTCGCCCGCGGGGCGATGGCGGCGGCGGAGCGAGTCGACGTTCAGGTGCCCCGCCGCGTCGCGCCGCAGGGTGATCGTGGGCGCGTCGATCAGCACCTCGTCGACGACGAGCTCGCGGCGGAGCAGGGGCCAGAGGCTCAGGCGCATCGCGAGCCGGTCGGCGGTGAGGAACGGCTCCGCCGTGCCAAAGGCGGGGTCGTCGGCGATGCGGACCCCGCGAAGCCCGAGGCCCAGGCCGCCGCGCAGGCTGAGCCCCACGTCGGCGACCGCGACGTCCCGGCCGAGGGCCCGGCTCGTCGCGGCGAGCAGCCGCGTGCGCCCGCCGAGCACGAGCGCCGCGAGCCCGGCCGCGACGAGCACTCCCGCCACCAGCGCGAGGGCGGCGGCTGCGAGCGCCCACCGGCGTCGCCTCACGGCTGCCCGTCCGCGGCTACTGCTTGAGCCGCTGGTCGCGCTTCTCGAGCCGCTGCTCCTTGCGCTCGACCCGCTTCTCGCGCTGCTCGACCGACTTGAGGCCCGCAGCCACCTCGGCGAGCGCCTTGTTGACGTGCACGAGCGCGGCCGCGCGATGCCCCGCGTAGTCGTGGGCTTCCCCCTTGAGGCTGGCCTTCGCCGATTCGAGCGCCTGCTGGGCGGCAATCATGCCCGGGTGCTCCTGCGCGCAGAGGGGCACGGCCAAAAGAACCAGGGTACCGAGAGCGAGCGTGGTGCGCATGGTGGACCTCCGTGTGGGCTCTGTAGCATTCCGGCGGGGCGCTCGCCATGCGCCGGCAAATCTGAAAGAAGCGCGGGTCGGCATGCGAGCGACGGCTGGCAGCGACGCCTGTGTCGTGCTGCGCGGAGTGCGGATGGCCTACGGGTCGCGCGAGGTCTTCCGCGACTTCTCGTGTCGGTGCCCGCGCGGGCGGATCACGGTGATTCTGGGCGCGAGCGGCTCGGGCAAGAGCACGATTCTCCGCCTGATCGGCGGGCTCGTGCGGCCGGAGGCCGGACAGGTCCTGGTCGACGGCGAGGACGTGACCGGGCTCTCCGAGCGCCAGCTCTACCGCGTGCGCAGCAAGCTCGGCATGATGTTCCAGGGCGGCGCGCTCCTCGATTCGCTCACGGTCTTCGAGAATCTCGCCTTCCCGCTGCGCGAGCATACGCGCCTCGGCGAAGCCGAGATCGCAGCTGCCGTGCACCGCCGGCTCGAGGCGGTCGGCCTTGCCGGCGTCGACGATCTGCTGCCCGGGCAGCTCTCCGGCGGGATGATGCGGCGGGTGGCGCTCGCGCGGGCGATCATGCGCGATCCGGTGATCCTCCTCTGCGACGAGCCGTTCTCGGGGCTCGACCCCGTGTCGGTGCGGCTCATCGAGCGGCTGCTGCGCACGGTGAACACGCAGCTCGGCAGCTCGATGATCGTGGTCTCGCACCACATCCCCTCGACGCTCCGGCTCGCCGACCACGTGATCCTGCTCCTGCCGCAGCGGGTGGTCGAAGGGAGCCCGGCGGCGCTGCGGCGAAGCCCCGATCCGGAGGTCGCGGCGTTCCTCGACGAGGGCCCGGTCGAGCCGGCCGCCGCCGGGGAGGCGCCGTGATGGTCGGGCTCGTGCAGGAGCTCGGCTGGCTCGTGCTGCGCTTCGTCGAGGATCTGGGGAAGCTCGCGCGCTTTACCGGCGCGGTCGTGCGCGCGGCGCTCACGCCCCCCGTGCGCGTGCGGCTGTTCGTGACCGAGGTGTTCAAGCTCGGCGTGCTCTCGCTCGTCATCATCTGCGTCTCGGGGCTCGCGGTGGGCATGGTGCTCGGCCTCCAGGGCTACAACACGCTCGTGCGCTTCGGCGCCGAGCAGTCGCTAGGGGCGGTCGTGGGCTTGAGTCTCATTCGCGAGCTCGGCCCCGTGCTCACCGGGCTCCTCGCGACCGGCCGCGCGGGCTCGGCGACGGCGGCGGAGATCGGGACCATGGTCGCCACCGAACAGCTCGACGGCCTGCGGATGATGTCGATCGACCCGATCGACCTCGTGGTGACGCCGAAGGCGGCGGCGATGATCTTCGTCATGCCGCTGCTCTCGGCGCTGTTCATCTGCTGCGGGCTCTTCGGCGGCTACCTCGTGGGCGTCGTGCTCATGGGGCTCGACGGCGGCGTCTACATGGCGAGCCTCCAGTCGGCGGTGGACTTTCACGACGACGTGCTCGGCAGCGTGCTCAAGGCGCTGCTCTTCGGGACGCTCGTCGGCCTGATCGCGACGTACCGCGGCTACTCGAGCGCGCCCACGTCGGCGGGGGTGAGCGCCGCCACCACGACGACGGTCGTGGTTGCATCGGTGAGCATCCTGATATTCGATTACTTTTTTACGGCGCTGTGGGGGGTCTGACGACATGAGCCGGTCGCCGGGGCGCGACTTCGCGGTGGGGCTGTTCGTGCTCGCCGGCCTGGCGGCGCTCGCCTACCTCTCCTTCAGCGTCGGCGGGCTCGCCTACGGCGGGGGGGACGGGCTCAAGCTCTACGCCGACTTCGACCAGACCGGCGGGCTCAAGGTCCGGGCGCCGGTGGTGATCTCGGGGGTGAAGGTGGGGCAGGTGGGGGCGATCACGCTCGGCAAAGATTACCGGGCGCACGTCGAGCTGGACCTCGACCCGACGCTCGAGCTGCCGGTCGACACGACCGCGTCCATCGTCACCGCGGGCATCCTCGGCGACCGCTACATCTCGCTGCAGCTCGGCGGGGACACGAAGCTCCTCAAGTCCGGCGATCAGATCACGTTCACCGAATCCGCCGTGATCCTCGAGCGGCTGATCGGGAAACTCGTGCACAATGCCGATATCTCCTCGGGGGGCTCCAAACCGGAGCCCAAGACCGACTGACCCAGTCGCACGGGAGCCACGCCATGACGATGCCGACCGCCGCACGCGCGATTCTTGCCTTTGCCCTGACCCTCGGCCTGCTCTCCGGCTGTGCCGGGACGCGCGGCCCGGTGCCGCCGCCCGAGTACGACCCGCTCGAGAGCTTCAACCGCAAGATGTTCTGGTTCAACGACGAGGTCGACACCTGGGTGCTCGCGCCCGCGGCGACGGGCTGGGAGAAGGTGCTCCCCCGGGTGGTGCGGACCGCGGTGTCGAACTTCTTCGGCAACCTGCGCACGCCGATCGTCGCCGTGAACGACCTGCTCCAGGCGAAGCTCCTGCCCTCCGCCAAGGACGTCGGCCGCTTCGCCGTCAACACGACGGTGGGCGTCGCGGGCTTCTTCGACCCGGCGAGCCGCTGGGGCCTCGAGCGCCGCGAGCAGGACTTCGGCGCGACGCTCGGGGTCTGGGGCGTGCCGGCGGGGCCGTACCTCGTGCTGCCGCTGCTCGGGCCGTCGAGCCCGCGGGATGCGGGCGGGCTCGCCGTCGACACGGCGATGAGCGTGACGCCCTTCTTCGTGGACTGGTACTACCTCTTCGGCGCGCGCGTGCTCGATACGGTGAACGCGCGCTCCTTCACGCTCGCGGAGGTGCGCAACGCCAAGGCCGCCGCGCTCGACTACTACGCCTTCGTGCGCAAGGCCTACCTCCAGCGGCGGAGCGCGCTCATTAGCGGCGGGGCGGAGCTGTCGCCCGAGGAGCAGCAGGAGCTCTATTACCCGCATCTCGAGGAGGAGAACCCGTGACGCGCCTCGTTCCGGTCGTGGTCCTCGCCCTCGCCGCGCTGGCGGCGCCGGTGGTGCGCGCCGCCGACGACGCGGCGCCGCGGGCCGTCGTCGCGCAGGTGACCGACGCCGCGCTCGCGGTGCTCCGCGACAACCGCCTCGGCGCCGACGAGAAGCGGCACCGGCTCGAGGACATCGTCTACGCGCACACCGACTTCGCCACGCTTTCCCGGCTCGTGCTCGCGCGCAACTGGAGCCGCTTCTCCGAGGCGCAGCAGCGCGAGTTCATGGACCAGTTCCGCCGCCACCTGGCCCTCACCTACGGGCGCAACGTCGAGAGCTACCACGACGAGACCGTCCAGATCACCGGCGCGCGCGAGGAGCCGGGCGGCGACTGGACCGTGCAGACGAAGATCGTGCGCGGCGGACCCGACGACGTGCTCGTGGACTACCGGCTGCGCCGCCAGGCGGACGGGAGCTGGAAGATCATCGACTTCGTGATCGAGCGGGTGAGTCTCGTGGCCAACTACCGTTCGGAATTCCAGGAGATCCTGAGCCACGGCGGCCCCGCGGAGCTGCTGCGGCTGCTCGCGGAAAAGAACGCCAAGGGCGAGCTGTTCAAGGCGCCCGGTTGACAAACGAACGCTCGTTCGCGTACGGCCTCCCCGGTGCGGATCGCCTACACGCCCGAGCAGCGTGCGCTCGCCGCCGAGCTGCGCGCGTACTTCGCGCGGCTGGTCACGCCCGCCTACGAGGCGGAGATCGCCCGCACCGAGGGTGGGGGGCCGGAATACCACCGGGTGCTGCGCCGTCTCGGCGCCGACGGCTGGCTCGGGATCGGCTGGCCGCGCGAGTACGGCGGGCAGGGCCGCTCGGCGATCGAGCAGTTCATCTTCTTCGACGAGGCGAGCTACGCGGGCGTCATGGTGCCGACCCTCACCATCAACGCCGTGGCGCCGACGCTCATGCAGTACGGGACCGAGGCGCAGAAGCGGGCGTTTCTGCCGCGTATCCTGCGCGGGGAGTGTCACTTCGCCATCGGGTACACCGAGCCGTCGGCGGGCACCGACCTCGCCGCGCTGCGCACCCGCGCCGTGCGCGACGGCGACGGCTGGGTGATCAACGGCAGCAAGCTCTTCACGAGCCAGGCCGAGTACGCCGACTACATCTGGCTCGCGGCGCGCACGAACGCCGAGGCGCCGAAGCACCGCGGCCTCTCGATCTTCATGGTCCCGACCGACGCCCCGGGCTACAAGTGCACGCCCATCTGGACGATGGGCGGCTTCCGCACGAACGCGACGTACTACGAGGACGTGCGCGTGCCCGCCGACGCGCTGGTCGGGCCCGAGAACGAGGGCTGGTGGCTCATCGTGACGCAGCTCAACCACGAGCGCATCGCGCTCATGACGACGGGCATGCTCGGCCGCTTGCTCGAGGACGTGGTCGCGTGGGCGCGGAGCACGCGGCTCGACGACGGCCGCCGCGTGATCGACCAGCCGTGGGTGCAGCAGAACCTCGCCCGCGTGCGCGCCAAGCTCGAGGTGCTGCGGCTGGTCAACTTGAAGCAGGCGTGGAGCATCGCCCGCGGCACGCTCAACTACGCCGACGCGTCGGTCGTGAAGGTCTTCGGCAGCGAGCTCAACGTCGAGGCGTACCGCCTGCTGCTCGAGGTCCTCGGCCCGGCCGCTGGCGTGCGCGCCGGCAGCCCCGACGCGGTGCTGCGCGGCCGCCTCGAGCATCTCTACCGCGGGCACGCGCCCATCCTCACCTTCGGCGGCGGCACCAACGAGGTGCAGCGCGACATCATCGCGATGGCCGGGCTCGGCATGCCGCGCGAGCCCCGCGGCGCGCTCTGAGCGGCCCGTGGACTTCGCGTTCACGCCGGAGCAGGAGGCGCTGCGCGAGCTCGCGCGGACGATCTTCACCGACCACTGCGGGCCCGAGCGGCTGCGCGCGCTCGAGGCCGCGGGGACGTGGTACGACGATGCCTGCTGGCAGGCGCTCGCCCGCGCGCGGCTGCTCGGCGTGGCGATTCCCGAGGCGCACGGCGGCAGCGGGCTCGGCCTCGTCGAGCTCGGCCTGCTCCTCGAAGAGGCGGGCCGCGCGGTGGCGCCGCTGCCGCTCGTGCCGACGCTCGTCCTGGGGGCGCTCCCCCTCGCGGCCTTCGGCAGCCCGGAGCAGCAGCGGCGCTGGCTTCCCGCGGTGGCCGACGGCGGCGCGGTGCTGAGCGCGGCGCTCGTCGAGCTCGGCAGCGACGACCCCGCGGCGCCGGCGACGGTCGCGCGGGCGGACGGGGCGGGCTGGCGCCTCGACGGGGTCAAGGTCTGCGTTCCCGCGGCCGAGCGCGCGGCCCGCATCCTCGTCCCCGCGCGCACGGACCAGGGGGGCGTCGGCGTCTTTCTCGTCGACCCGCGCGGCGCGGGCGTGGCCGTCGAGCGGCAGATCCTCACCCACGGCGAGCCGCACGGGCGGCTCGTGCTCGCGGGGGCGGCGGTGGACGCGGCCAGCGTGCTCGGGGACCCGCACGGCGGTGCGGCAATCGTGCGCTGGGTCACGGCGCGCGCGCTCGCGGCCTACGCCGCGCTCCAGGTGGGGGTGTGCGAGCGGGCGCTGCGCATGGCCGCGGAGTACACGAGCGGGCGCGAGCAGTTCGGGCGGCCGATCGGAAGCTTCCAGGCCGTGCATCAGCGCGCGGCTGACGCCTACATCGACCTCGAGGCCATGCGGCTCACCGCCTGGGAGGCGATCGACCGGCTCGCGCACGACGAGCCGGCTGACGACGCGGTTGCGGTCGCGAAGTTCTGGGCGGCCGAGGGCGGGCAGCACGTGGCCGTCGCGGCGCAGCACCTCCACGGCGGGATCGGCGTCGACGTCGACTACCCGCTGCACCGCTACTTCCTTTGGGCGAAGCACCTGGAGCTGGTGCTGGGCGCGGCCCCGCAGCAGCTCGCACGCCTGGGGGCGCGGATGGCCGCAGGGTAAGGTCCGCCCGAAGCGGTCGGGCGGCCCGGGGCGCTCGCGCCGTGGACACGGCCGGCGTTTCGCGCCAAGGGAACGCTGGGTGACGCCGCCCGCGCACGCGATCCTCGGCCTCGGGCTCTTCTTCCTCGGCCTGCGCCTCGTCGGCGAGCACCTCCGCCGGCTCGCAGGCGAGAGCTTCCGCCGGCTCGTCGCCGAAGCCGGCGAGTCGGCGGCGCTCGGCACGCTCTTGGGGCTCGGCTTCGGCGCGCTCCTGCAGAGCGCGACCGCCGTGACTTTCGTGCTGGTGAGCATGGTCGAGGCCGGGCTCGTGTCGATCGCGGCCGCGCTGCCGGTGCTCGCGTGGACGAACGTCGGCCTCACGGCACTCGCCGTGGTGGCGAGCCTCGACGTGCACGCGCTCGCCGCCTACCTCGTCGGCGCCGCGGGGATCGCCATGGCGTTCGTGCGGCGGCCCGCGGCCTCCGCGCTTGCCGCCGTGGCGCTCGGCGTGGGTCTCCTCTTCCTCGGCCTCGGGGAGATCGGGGCGGCGGTGGCGCCGGTGCGAGGCGAGCCCTGGTTCGGCCGGCTCGTCGCGGCGGCGACCGGTGCGCCGCCGGTGGGCTTCGTGGTCGGCGTGGCGCTCGGCGCGCTCGCGCAGTCGAACACCGCCGCGACGCTGATCGTGGTCGCGCTCACCGACCGGGGCGCGCTCGGCGTGTCGGCGGCGCTGCCGGTCGTCTACGGAACCAACCTGGGCGCGATCGGGCTGCGCTGGGTGCTGTCGGCCGGCCTGCGCGGCTCGCCCCTGCGGCTCGTGCGATTCGAGGATCTCTTTTGCCTGTTGGGCGGGGTGCTCATGCTGACCGCGGATCTCCTCGAGCGCGGGGCGCACGTGCCGCTCGTCGAGGCCCTCGTCGCCACGATCAGCGCCCGCCCGGGCCGACAGGTGGCGCTCGCCTTCGTCGTCTCGAACTTGCTCCCGGCGCTGGTCCTCGCGCCCGCGCTCAAACCGGTGGCCCGCTGGCTCGAGCGGCGCTGGCCCGCGACGTCGGAAGAGGAGGCGGCGACGCCGCGCTACCTCGCGCCCCAGGCGCTCGACGATCCGCCGACCGCCATCGACCTCGAGCAGAAGGAGCTGGCGCGCCTCGTCGCCGGCCTCGCCGCCTACCTCGACGCCCTGCGCAGCCCCGAGGCCGCCCGGGCGGCCCGCGTGGCGGCGGTGACCACCGCCTTCCACGCGCTCGCCGCCCGCATCGCCGAGTTCGATGCCGCGCTCGCCGGCCGGGATCTCGATGCGACGACCCTGCGCCGGCTCGCCCTCTGCGAGCGCCAGCTTGCGCTTGCGGGCTACCTCGAGGAAGCGCTCGCCGAGGTCGTCGACGGGCTCGCCGAGGCGGCTCCCCCGCGCGCGGACCTGGCGGCTGCGGCCGCCGCCGCGCTCGCACCGCTGCTCGACGCCGTCGTCGCCACCTTGCAGGCGCCCGACGGCGCTGGGGTCGGGCGCATCAACGCCGCCTACGACCGCGCCCGCGCCGAGATCGCGCGCCTGCGCGAACGGCTCGGGCCGGCCGAGGACCCGGCGACCGAACGGCTCGTGCGCGCGCTCAGCGCGGCCGATCTGGCGGCGTGGATGCTGCGGCACTTTCGCAAGCTCCTCCCGGGCGCTCCCGCGGCCCCGGCGTAGTTCAGCCGCCGCCGGTCTCGGCGGGATCCGCCGCCGCGAGCCGCAGCCAGAGGGGATCCTGCTGCTCGACGAGCCGGAGGGTGAGGTCACCCACGAGCCAGCGGCCGAGCAGGCGCACGGCGTGGTCGCGCATCGTCCGCAGGCCCGGGGCGGTGAGGGCGGCGAGCCAGGCGAGCTGCTCGGCGAGGTTCTGCACGATGCGCACCGCGTGGCGGCGACGGGCCTCGTAGCGGGCGAGTGCCGCGGCGAGGTCGCCAGGGCGGGCGAGCTCCCAGGCGAGGACGGTCGCGTCGCTGAGCGCGCTGCCGGCGCCCTGGCCGAGGTTGGGCGCCATGGCGTGGGCGGCGTCGCCGAGGAGGACCAGGCGGCCGTCGCACCAACGGGCGCAGTCGACGCGGATCACCTGGGTGAGCACCAGGTCCTCGACGCGTCCGACCCCGGCAAGCACCTCGCCGGCGAGGGGAAGCGCGCGCGCCCAGGCAGCGCGAAAGCCCGCCGCGTCGCCGTCCGCGAGCGCCGCGCGCAGTGCCGGCGCGTCGGTGGCGGCATAGAAGTACGTGCCGCCGTCGACCGGCGCGACCCCGAAGATGCCGAGCGCGGTCCAGTACTCGGTGAGCCCCTCGAGCCGCAGCGGCGGGCCCAAGCCGCGGGCGTAGCGGTGCGAGCGGCGCACGCGCGCGTCGAAGCGCCCGTGCTTGCGGATGCGGGAGTGCGCGCCGTCGGCGCCGACGACGAGATCCGCGGCGAGCGTAGCCGGGCCGGCCGGCGTCCGGTAGGTGACCTCGCCAGCGGGGGTCGCGGCGAGGACCTCGGCGTCGAACCGGCGCTCGACGCGCGGTTCGGCGCGCACGAGGTCGACGAGCGCGGCGAGCAGCTCGCAGCGGCGCAGCACGAGCGCGTGGTCGAGGCCCTCGGCGAAGCGCGGCACGGGCACGTCGAGGATCGGTACGCCGGCGGGGTCGGCGACGCGCAGCCGCTCGATTCGCGCCCCGCGCCGCAGGAGCCGCTCGTCGAGGTCGAGGCCGTAGAGCACGGCGAGGCCGTTCGGCTGGAGCAGCATGCCCGCGCCGACGGTCCGCGCCGCGGGTTGCGCCTCGAACAGCGTCACCCGGGCCCCCGCACGCGCGAGCAGCAGCGCGGCGGTCAGCCCTCCGATGCCGCCGCCCACGACCACGACGTGCCGGTCGTCCACGGTGGCCTTATCGCATCCTCGCGCGGGTCGGGAAAGCCGGGGCCGGCGGTTGACAGCGCGAGCCCGCGCGCCCTTCTATGCGGCATGGACGACACGACGGAGAGCCGCGCGCTGCGCACCCTGCGGGAGATCGTCGAGTCGGGCCGCCCGCTCGTCTACCTGCGCTCCGCCGAGGAAGGCCGCGTCCTCGCGCTCCTGCGCGAGGTCGCGGCCACGCTCTTCTCGCCCCCGGCGCCGCTGTGGCTGTGGAGCCTCACCCAGGGCATGCGCCGCGACGGCGACGGCGACGGCGGCGGCGAGCCGCTCGGCCCGCGCGCGGCGCTCGACTTCGTGGCCGCGCACGCGGGCCCTGGGGTCTTTCTCTTCGCGGACTTCCACGATCCGATGCGCGAGGCCGCCGAGGTCCGCCGCCGGCTGCGCGATCTCTACGCGGCGTGCCTCGACCGCCGCAAGCTCCTCGTCGTCTGCTCGCCGGTGAAGCTCGTGCCCGAAGAGCTCGAGCGGCAGATGGTCTACGTCGAGCTGGCGGTTCCCGATCTCCCCGAGCTGATCGCCCATCTGCGGCAGACGGCGCCCGGGCTCGCCGCGGCCGGGGCCGCGGTCGACGCGAGCGAGGCCACGCTCTTTCAGCTCGCCCGCGCGCTCCAGGGCCTCACGCTCGACGAGGTGCACCACGCGCTCCGCCGCGCGATCGCCGCGCGCAACGCCCTCGACGCCGCCTCGGCGCCGGCGCTGCTCGAGGAGAAGCGCGTGCTCGTCAAGCGCACGGGTACGATCGAGTACATCCCGACCGACGTCGACCTCGACCAGATCGGCGGGCTCGAGCTCATGAAGAAGTGGCTGCGCGAGCGTCGCAAGCTCTTCGCCATGCGCGACCGCCTGAGCGCCGAGATCGTGCCCAAGGGGGTGCTCGTGATGGGCATCTCGGGCTGCGGCAAGAGCCTCTGCATCAAGGCGATCGCCTCGTGCTTCGAGCTGCCGCTCTACCGCATCGACATGATCGAGGTGTTCTCCGGGCAGCACGGCCCCCCCGAGGGGGCGTTCGCGAAGGCCTGCCACATGCTCGAGTCGATGGCGCCGGCGGTCGTGTGGTTCGACGAGATCGAGGCGGCGATCAACGCGCAGGCGAAGGAGGGCGAGCTCGGGCGCATCTTCGGCTTCTTCCTCACCTGGATGCAGGAGAAGACGCGCGGGCTCTTCGTCGGCGCCACCGCCAACCGCATCGACCTCCTGCCCGCGGAGATGATCCGCAAGGGGCGCTTCGACGAGGTGTTCTTCGTCGACCTGCCGCTCGACGACGAGCGCATCGAGATCTTCCGCGTGCATCTGCGCCGCCGCGGCATCGATCCGTCGGGCTTCAACCTCGAGCCGCTCAAGAAGTTCACGCGCGGGTGGACGGGGGCGGAGATCGAGCAGTGCGTGGTGGCGTCGCTCACGGCCGCGCGCCTCGCCGAGCGCGACCTCACCGTGGAGGACCTGCTCAACGCCACCGCGAACGTGGTGCCGCTCTCGAAGACCATGAAGGAGCAGGTCGACCACATCCGCAACTGGGCCTACGACCGCGCGGTGCGCGCCTCGCCCCGCGAGTTCAGCCGGTAGGGGGACGTCGATGGCGGTGATCGCGCTTCGCTACGATCTCCGGGCGCCGGCCTTCGCGGGGGTGAGCCACGAGACGCTCTACCGCACCTGCCTCGAGCAGTGCGCGTGGGCCGACGCGCACGGCCTCGATCTCGTCGTGCTCTCCGAGCATCACGGGGTCGACGACGGCTACCTCTCGGCGCCGGTGACGCTCGCCGCGGCGATCGCCGGCCGCACGCAGCGGCTGCGCATCCAGATCGCCGCCGTGCTCGTGCCGCTCCACGACCCGGTGCGCTTGGCCGAGCAGCTCGCGACGGTGGCGCTCGTGAGCGGCGGCCGCCTCGGCCTCGTCGCGGGCGTGGGCTACCGCCAGGAGGAGTTCGACATGGCGGGCGTCGACCGCGCGCAGCGGGGGCGGCTCCTCGAGGAGTACGTGGGCGTGCTGCGGCAGGCGTGGACGGGCGAGCCGTTTACCTGGCGCGGGCGCACGATCCGGGTGACGCCGAAGCCCGCGAGCCCGCCCATGATCCTCGTCGGCGGGTCCACGCCGGCGGCGGCGCGCCGGGCGGCGCGGCTGCGCGCGGGGTTCTTCCCCGCGATCGGGGATCGGACGCTGGTCGACGTCTACGAGGCCGCATGCCGCCAGTACGGCTTCGACGGCGGCTTCGCCATGCTGCCGGGCGGCCCGGGGTTCGTGCACGTGAGCGAGGATCCGGAGCGCGACTGGGCCCGCATCGGTCCGCACGCGCTCTACGACGCGCAGAGCTACCACGCCTGGCAGACCCCGGACCAGCGCTCGCAGGTGCACGTGGCGGCGCGCACCGTCGACGACGTGCGCCAAAGCGGCGTCTATCGCGTGGTGACGCCCGAGGAATGCGTCGCGCTCGCCGCGGAGGTGGGCACGCTCGTGCTCCACCCCCTGATGGGCGGCATGCCGCCCGAGCTCGGCTGGGCCAGCCTCGAGCTCTTCGCTGCGAAGGTCCTCCCGCGGCTGCGCGCGTGAGGAGCGCGCGCCGGGCTCACCGCCCGGCGTCGCCGCCGTCGTCGTGATGCTCCCCGGGCGGAGCATCGCTGCCGCAGGGGTGCGCGTCGCACGAGGTCGTGGCGGCCGCCACCGTGCCGTGGTGGGCGGCACAGCTCTCGGCCGTGAGCATCGCACACTCGCTGCCGCCCTCGTCCGTCGTGAGACAGCAGGCGACGCGGGTTGCGGGCGGCGTCGGCGCGCACGGGTTCCCGTCGCACGACGTGCCCTGGAGCACGGTGCCGCCGAGATTCGCGCAGTCGGCCGGGCTGCCGACGTCCTCGCACTCGACCTCCGGGTCTTCGTCGAGGAAATCCTCGTGGGCGCTGCTCGCGACACAGCAGAGGGTCGCCTCGGCGCCCGGCGGGGTCGTCGTGCACGGATCCGGCAGGCACGAGGCGACCGGGGCGGGTGTCCCGCCGGCCGCGGCGCAGGCGGCCGCCGGCACGTCCTCGCACTCGGTCTCGCCTTCGTGGTCGCGCAGGCAGCAGGCACCGCTCGCCGAGTCGTCCGCCGGCTCCTCGCCGACGAGGTCGTCGTCGCCGGCGTCGTCGCGGACCGCGATCTGGCTGCCGCGCGGATCGACGCCGAGGAGCCCCTCGTGCCCGTGCGGGCTCGTGCTCAGCTTGAGCGTGCCAGCGCCCGTGCGACCAGTCGTGAGCGTCCCCACCTTCACGCCGCCGACGACGACGTCGAAGGTGGCGCTCGGCGCGAGCCCTCGCGCGACGACGACGAACTTGCCGCGGGCGCCCCGCTTCAGGAGCAGCTTCGTTCGGCCGCGCGCCTTGGGCGCCTTCGGCGTCGGCACGAGCGTCGTCCGCACGCGCACCGCTCGCGTCGCGCGAGCCGTGCTGATGCCGAGGAGCATCGCGGCAACGAGCGCGATGCCGAGAGCCATCCGCTTCCAGAGGTGAGCCATCGTGCGCTCGACGCTAGCGGCGGAGCTCCCCGGAGACAAGCACTTCGCGCTCCGGCGTGCGCCGCGGAGCCGTTCACGGCATCTGCTGCCGCCGAGGCACGCGCCTACCGCACCCGCGGCCGGCCGCCGGGGGGCACGGGCATCCCGCCCGGCCCGAGGATGGACGCCGTCGTGCCCGTGTCGGGAATGATGAGCTGGGAGGCGGCCTCCCGACGCAGCTCCTGCAGCTCGCGCAGCGTCTCCTCGAGCGCCGCCTTGGCGGCGCTCGCGAACTCGCGCACGGCCTCGTCGAGCGTCGTGGCGGGGATGTCGAAGCTCAGCGGGAGCACACCGCCCGCGGTGAGGATCTGCGTCTGCCCGGCGAAGAGCGTGGCGCGGCTCGGGTCGGGCGAGCCGTCGGCGCGCACCGGCACGAGCCGGCGGATGGTGCCGATGCGACGGTCGGTGACCACCTCTTCGCGGTAGAGCTGCGCAGCGTCCATGCTGAGGTCGAGCGCTTCGGGGTCGGCCATGGCGCCTTAAGCCTACCGCGTCTACGGCCACGGGAGAAACCCCGGGCCGCCGGCGCGAAAAGCCGGCAGGACGTCGGCCGCGAATCGCTCCAGCACCGGGAAGTTGAACGGGGTGATCGTCAGGATGAAGTGGGTCACCCCGACGGCGAGGTAGCGCGCGATCTGCTGCCGGACCTCGGCGGGTCGGCCGAGCAGCATCCAGCCCGCCGCCTCCGCCGGAGGGATGCCGAGGTAGGCCGCGTAGCCCGCCACCAGGGGTTCCCACGCCTCGGGATGGTCGCCGATCGCGGCGGGCAGGAGGACCGACTTCTCGATCGCGTCGACGTCGCGGCCCTCGGCCCGGCAGTGCTCGGCGAGCACGGCGATCTTGCGGCGAAACACCTCGGGCGAGCCGAAGCTGTTCCAGGCGTCCGCGTGCCGGGCGACGAGGCGCAGCATGCGCTTCTCGCCGCTCGCCGCGATGAGGATGGGCGGGTGCGGCCGCTGGACCGGCTTGGGCTCGGCGATGGCCTCCCGCAGCGTGTAATAGCGTCCCGCGAACGACACCGTGCGGTGGGTCCAGAGCGCCCGCATGGCGGTGAGCGCCTCGTCGAGCATCGCGCAGCGTTCGGCGGCGGTGCGAAACGGGATGCCGAGCGCGGTGTGCTCGGCCTCGAACCAGCCCGAGCCGATGCCGAAGTCGAGACGACCGCCGCTGATCACGTCGACGGTCGTGGCCATCTTCGCGAGCACCGCGGGGTGGCGGTACGTGTTCCCGGTCACCAGCACGCCGAGCCGCAGCTGCTCGGTCTCGACCGCGAGCGCGGCGAGCGCGGTCCACGCCTCGAGGCAGGGGTCGAACGGGTCCATCATCACCGCCATGAAGTGGTCATAGGTGTACGCGCCGTCGTAGCCGAGGCGCTCGGCGGTCTGCCAGAGGCGCACCATCTCCGGCCACGCGGCGAACTGCTGGCCTACCTGGATGCTGAAGCGTACGCGCTGTGCCGTCATGGGGGGCCCGCGCCGCCGGCCGCGTAATCCGGTCCCGGATGGCGCCACGCCTTCCACGACCGGGCTGCCCGCCTCGCGCGGGGCGCTCCCGGGCGCCCGCGGGCGAACACGAACCGCGGCCGGAACTCGAGGAACGAGGCGGGCAGCAGCGTGAGGGCGACGAGCGCGCTCACCGCCATCGTCAACGGGACGAGCCGGGCGAGCACGCGGTTCAGATAGAACGTGGAGGCCGCGAGCGTCCCGTAGCCGACCGAGATGGCGACGGCCACGAAGAAGACAGCCTTGCCGGAGGTGGCGATCGCTGCCCCCACCGCCGCGGCCTCGTCGCCGAGACGCGCGTATTCTTCCCGCAGCCGGTAGGCGAAGTAGATCGCGTAGTCGGCGCCGATTCCCACCGCCATCGCCGCGATCGTCGCCGTCCCCATGTTCAGCCAGAGACCGAGGGCGCCGAGGGCGCCGAAGTTCGCCACGACCGCTACGATGAGCGGCAGGACCACGAAGATTCCGGCAAACGGCGAGCCGAGGACGACGCTCGAGAGCACGTAGACCATCAGGAGCACGAGGCCGATGTTCAGCAGCTTGCCCTCCGTGAGCGTCCGGTCGACGGCCAGCGAGATCGGGCCCGAACCGCCGATGCGGAGCTTGACCGGAACGGGCGGCGGCATGCGCCGCGCGAATCCCTCGATCGCCGCGACGGCCGCCTCGACATCGCGTGACTGGTCGGACCGGAGGGTGGCCCGGATCACCCCGCGGCTGTAGTCGGCGGTGACGAACCGGGAGAAGTCCTCCGGGTCGGCCGAGATGGAATAGAGCAGGAGGTACTGGGCGATCAGGTTGCGGCTCTCCGGAATGTGGTCGTAGGCGGGATCGTCGCCGTGCATCGCTTGGTGCAGCCGGCGCACCACGTCGGCCAGGGACAGCGCGAGGCGCACGCTCTCGACCTGCCGGAGCTCATGCTCCAGGGCGGCCATCCAGCGGAGGAGCGCCGGGTCGAGGAGGGCATTTTCCTTCCCGCCATCGACGAGCACGAAGCAGGGCACGATCCCGCCGAGCTCCCGTTCGAGCACCTCCGAACCGACGCGGGCCGGGTCGGCCGGGGCCAGGTAGTCCCGGATGCTGTTGTTGACCACGATGCGGGTCGCGAAGAGCACGCTCGCGGCCAGTACCGCGGCGGTGGCCGCGTACACCCCGATCCGCAAGGCCGGGCGCCGCAGGGCGCGGCCGAAGGCGTCGAGGCCGCGATCGATCGGCGCCCCGAGCGGACGCCCAGGACGGGGTGGGGGCAGGCGCGTCCGTGCCGCGGGCACGAAGGTCATCTCGAGGACCACGGCCGACAGCACCCCGAGGGCCGTGAAGACGCCGAAGTCTCGGATCGTCGGGATCCCGAACACCGCCAGGGAGGCGAAGCCGCTGGCCGCAACCGACCCCGCGACGAGCATCACCAGCCCCGTGCGCCGACCCGATTCGACGACCGCGCGCCGACTCCGCTCGCGCAGGTCGGGGATGGCGGCGAGTCGCGCGTATTCTTCGTAGTAGCGCTTGAGGATCTGGACCGAGTGCCCCGCCGCGATCGCCAGGATGAGCACCGGCGTGACGGCGTTCCAGCCGTCCATGTGCACGCCTGCCAACCCCATCATCCCGAGCCCCCACACGGTGCTCAGCAGGCCCGTGCCGATCGGCACCACCATGCCTTGCAGGCTCCCGAAGGAGAGCCACAGGGTGGCCATGATCGCGGCTGCCGCCAGGAGGAAGCTCTGCGCCGCGCGACGCGCATTCTGGGTGAAGGCGTAGCCGAACATCGGCCGGCCCGTGACGAACAGCTCGAAGCCCGGTGCCTGCCCGCGCAGTCGTTCCAGCAGCGCGCCGACCCGGCGGTGTGCCTCGTCGTCGCGCACGCCGTCGGCGAACTCGAAGAAGACGGCTGCGGCACGCCCGTCGTCGGCGACCAGGGGACCGAGCGTCGCGCGGTTGCGCTCGAAGGCGGCTCGCACGGCGTCGACCCCGGCGGCGTCCACGGGGGGCTCGGCGAGGATCGGGAGGACCTCGAAGCCTTCCTCGGTCCCCCGGATGTCCTTCGCCTTGGGCGACGCGAGCGAGAAGACGCTCCCCGCGACGACGCCGGGGAGGGCTGCGACGTCGCGCGTGAGGTGCACGAGGAGCGAGAGCCCCTGCGGCGACCACATCGAGCCCTGCTGGGAGCGGATCGCGATCGCCATGATGTTCCGGCCCCCGAAGTCGGCCTGGATCTCTCGGTCGGCCCTGACGTAGGGGTGGCCCGCCGGGAGGTTGGCGTCGATGTCGACGTACACCCGCACCCGGGTCGCAGCGGCGGCGAGGATCGCCGTGATCCCCGCGCAGGCGAGGAGAATCCAGCCCGGCCGGCGGGTCACCCACGCGAAATAGCGGCCGAGCGCAGCCTCCATCGCCAGCCTACTGCCGAGCAAGCCTCGGGCCGGCGAGAAGCCCCCGGCGAAGCGACGGGCGTTGCCAGCGGCGCGAAGGAATGGCGGGGGCGTTCTTCCCGGCGAGACCCCGTGGAACGGCGTGCGGCACCCTCGCCGTGGTATGTCCCTTGCTCCCCACCTCCCGTGGTGAGCCCGTCCCCGCCCGCAGGGAGCCTCGACCCGGCGCGCGCCCGGCGGTCGTTCTGTCTGGTCGAGGAGACGGTCGGCCGGTACTTTCGCGTGCAGGTGCTGGGTGCGGAGCACATTCCTGCCGGGCGTGCCCTCGTGATCGGTCGCCACTCGGGCGTCCTCCCCTGGGACGCGGCGTGCCTGGTGCCTGCGCTCTATCGGTGTACCGGGCGTATCCCGCGCAGCGCCGGCCACGCGTTCTGGGGTCGCTGGCGGCCGGTGGCGCGCTACCTGGAGGCGCGGGGTGTCGTCCTCGGACCCGCGGCGGAGCTGGAAGCGCTGCTGCGGCAGGAGGAGCTCGTCCTGCTCTTCCCCGGCGGCGCGGCGGACATGCGCGTTCCGGTGTGGGAGCGCTATCGGGTGAAGGCGCACAAGGGTTTTGCGCCGGGGCGGGGCGGGTACATCAAGATCGCGCTGCGCACGCAGAGCCCGATCGTCCCGGTGGCCATCGTCGGGGCCGAAGAGGTGCACATGCTGCTCGCCGACCTCCGGCCGCTCGCGCGATTCTTCGGCGTCCCCTACTTCCCGATCGTCGCCTCGGTGCTGCCCCTGCCGGCGCGCCTCTACGTGCGCTTCGGGCCGCCGATCCGCCTCGACGCACCGCCCGAAGCGGCGGCCGATCAGGCCGTCGTCGACCGCTTGAACGCCGAGGTCCGCGCCGCCCTGCAGGCGCTCATCGACGACACGCGACGGCGGCGCCGCGGCGTCTACTGGAGCCGCCATGACGGCCCCGAGGCCGGGACCTGACGGGCATGCGCTCGCCGACCGACGCCGACGAGGTCCACTTCGCGCGCACGGCCGACGGCTGGCGGCTCGCGCTGCACCGCCACCGGCCCCGGCGCGGTGGCTCGGGGCTGCCCGTGATCCTCTGCCCGGGCTACGGGTGCAATCGCCACTTCATCGACTACGACGAGCGGTACTCGCTGGCGCGATTCCTGGCCGCACGCGGGTTCGACGCGTGGGTGCTCGAGCTGCGCGGCCGCGGCCTCTCGCATCCGATGCCGGGGTGCGCGCGGCCGTGGCGATGGACGTTCGACGATCTCGCCCGCGTCGATGGGCCGGCTGCCATCGCGCGGGTCGCGGAGGCCACCGGGCGTCGCGTCGCCTGGGTGGGCCACAGCATGGGCGGTATGGTCCTCTATGCCTGCCTCGGCTGCGAGCCCGGCGCCGCGGCGCTGGTGGCGGCGGGCGTGACCATCGCCGCGCCGGTCGCGTTTCCGACGGTGAGCGCCACGCTGCTCGCGCGGGTCGGGCAGCTCCTCCTCCACGTGCCCGTCGGCGACACGGTCCCCCAGCGGTGGGTCCTGGGTGCGCTCTGGCATCTCGTCGGCGAGTCGGACGCGCTCGCCGTGGGCATGAACCCCGCCAACGTCGACCGCCGCGAGGTGGGGCGCGCGCTGCGACGCGCGCTCTCCGACGTCTCGCGCGCCAAGCTGCGCCAGCTCGCCGGCTGGGCACTGGGTGGCGGGTTCAACTCCGCAGACGGCCGCGTCGACTACCGCGCTGGGCTCGCGCGCATCGGCACGCCGCTGCTCGTGATCGCGGGCAGCGCCGATCGGCTGGCGAGCCCGCCCGTCGTGCGACCGGGGGCCGAGGGCGTCCGCGCCGCCGAGTACCGCGAGTTCGGCCGTGCCCACGGGCACGCCGTCGACTACGGCCACGTCGACCTGATCCTCGGCCGCGCGGCCCCCGTCGAGGTCTTTCCGGTCGTCGCGCGCTGGCTCGACGAGCACGCCGTGCCGCGCTGAGCCGGGCCTCAGCCGCCGAGCAGCGCCGCGAGCGCGCCCGGGGCAGCGAGATCGGGAAAGACGTGCGTGGCACCGCTCGCGCGCAGCACGGCTTCCGTGAAGCCGGAGGTGGCGAGCACGAGCGACTCCGCGCCGATCGCCCGCGCCGCGGCGACGTCGCGCGGCGTGTCGCCGACCACGACCACGCGGCAGCGCTCGGGCGCGCAGCCGAGCGCTGCCGCCCCGCGGGCCGCCCCGATCGCGAGGAGTGCCGCCCGGTCCTCGTGATCGGAGCCGAAGCCCCCGAAGGCGAAGCGATCGGCGATCCCCACGCGGCCGAGCTTCAGGAGCGCGCCGGGGCGGATGTTGCCGGTCCCGAGGCCCACGGCGACGCCCGGGCGCGTCTGGGCAGCGTCGAGCACGGCCTCCACGCCGGGGTGGAGGCGGATGCCCGGGGTCTGGGCCAGCTCCTCGGCGAGGATCGGCAGGTAGCCCGCGAGCACCGCGTCGATCGCGGCCTCGGCCGCCGGCCCCTCGGCCGCCTCGCCGAGGGCGCGGAGTCCCGCGCGCACGATCCCGCGGTCGGTCATCCCGCCGAAGGGCACGTCGCGCAGCGCCTCCGCCGGGCGCCCGGCCGCGGCGAAGGCGCGCTCGATGGCGCGGCGGCCCGCGCCGCAGGTCGTGATCAGCGTGCCGTCGACGTCGAAGAGGAGGATGGTCGGGCGCAGGCTCGTGGCTACCGCCCCGCGCGGAGGCTCAGGGGCACGCCGTGGCAGCGCGCGGCGTCGAGGCGAAGCGCCTCTCCGGCGCTCGCCGGCCCGAGCGCGGCGAGCGCCGCGCCCGCCGCGGCGAGGTCCGCGACCTCGAGGACGAGCCCCGAAAGCCCTTCGCCGTGCGCCTCGACGGCGGCGCGGAGCGCCGCGGCCTCGGGGCCCGCCGCGGCCGCCTCGGCGCTCACGAACTTGAGCACGACGCCGCCCGCGGCCACCGCGGCGGCGACCGTGCCCGCGCTGGCCTCGACGGAGGCGGGGGCCAGCCCGAGCTGGGTGGCAAAGAGATCGGCCGCGCTTCGGGCCTCGCGGCTGCGCACGGTCACCTCGGCGAGCGCGAGACCCGCGAGCGGCCCGGCCACCGGCCCGCCGTGCGCCGCCTCGCCCGCGGGCGGCGTGGCAAACTCGACCAGCACGCCGCGCGTCCCCTTCGGGTGGAGGAAGCAGATCGTGCCGGCGAGGCCCGGCCGCGGCGCCTCGTCGATCACGGGCAGCCCCCGCGCGCGTACCGCAGCCAGCTCGCCCGCGACGTCAGGAGTCTCGAAGCACACGTGGTGCAGCCCCTCGCCGCGCCGTTCGAGGAACTTGGCAACCCCGCCGCGCGCGTCGACGGGCTCGAGCAGCTCGATCTCGCTGCGTCCGATCGGCAAGAGCGCCGCCCGGACCCCCTGGTCGAGGACCGTCGCCTCCTTGGCCACGCGGAGCCCGAGGGTGTCGCGCCAGAGGGCGAGGCCGTCTTCGAGGCGGCGGACGACGAGGCCGACGTGGTGCACGCGCGTGAGCATCGTCAGAACCCGTAGAGACGCTTGAGCTCGGGATCCTTGGCCGCGAGCAGCTCGGCGAGCGTCACCATCACCTTGCATTGCTTCCAGGTGGCGTCGTCCTGCATCTTGCCGTCGATCATGTGGACACCGCGCCCGTCGGGGATGGCGGCGAGCACCTTCTTGGCGAACAGCACCTCCTCGACCGGGGGGCTGAAGACCTTCTTCGCGATCGCGATCTGGCTCGGGTGGAGCGACCAGGCGCCGACGCAGCCCAGGAGGAAGGCGGCGCGGAACTGGTCCTCGCAGCCGAGCGGGTCGCTGATGTCGCCGAAGGGGCCGTAGAAGGGAAGCGCGCCCGTGGCCGCGCAGGCATCGACCATGCGCGCGATCGAGTAGTGCCACGGGTCCTGCTGCGCGGTCGGCCGCGGGGCGTCCGGGTTGGTGCGGTCGGGATCGGCGCGCACGAGGTAGGCGGGGTGGCCGCCGCCGACGCGCGTCGTCTTCATCCGGCGCGAGGCGGCCAAGTCGGCGGGGCCGAAGCTGAGTCCCTGCACCCGCGGACTCGCCGTGCAGATCGCCTCGACGTTGTTCACGCCGAGCGCGGTTTCGAGCACGCAGTGCACGAGCAGCGGCCGCGCGAGCTTGTGCCGCGCCTCGAGCTGGGCGAGCAGCCGGTCGACGTAGTGGATGTCCCACGGCCCCTCGACCTTCGGCACCATGATCACCTCGAGCCGGTCGCCGATGGCGCCGACGAGCGTCGTGAGATCGTCGAGGCACCAGGGGCTGTCGAGGCTGTTGATCCGCGTCCACAGCGGCGTGTCGCCGAGGTCGACCTCGCGCGCGATCCGGACGAGGCCCGCGCGCGCCGCGTCCTTCTTGTCGGCCGGGATCGCGTCCTCGAGGTTGCCGAGCAGGATGTCGGCCTCGCGCGCGAGCTCGGGCAGCTTCGCGGCCATCTTGGGATTGCTCGGATCGAAGAAGTGGATCACGCGCGAGGGCTTGACCGGGATCTCGCGCAGCGGCGCGGGGGCGCCGAGGGCGAGCGGCTTGAAGAAATCGCGGGGATTGCGCATGGCGGAGCTTCTCGTACACCAGCGCGCGCGGCGACGCGAGCGACGAACGCCTAGCGCGCGTAGAGCTTGATCACCTCGACGCCGCCGGCGGGGGCCGCCTGCACGCAGAGGTCGCAGAGCGTGCACTCGTCGAGGTTCTCCTCGACGATGCGCAGCGTGCCGTCGGGCGCGAGCGCGAAGATGTTCACCGGACAGACCTCGACCAGCTTGCGCGCGAGCGCGTGATCCTGCGCCACCGCGGGCGCGACCTTGACGTCGATGAAGAGCCCCGGCATCAGCGATGCACCCCCGCCGCGCGCAGCCGCTCCTTCACCAGCGCCGGGATCGCCTCGATGCGCTCGGCGACCGAGATGCCCGCGGCCTGCATGCGCTCGATCTTGTGGGCCGTCGTGTCGGCCTTGCCCTCGACGATCGTGCCGGCGTGCCCGAAGCGCATGCCCGGCATCTCGTCCATGAAGCGCCCGGCCATGAAGGCGACGATGGGCAGCCGGCTGCGGTGCTCGCGCACCCAGTCGGCCAGCTCCGCCTCCATGCGCCCGCCGGGCTCGGAGTAGATGACGATCGCCTTCGTCTCGGGATCGGCCTCGAAGAGCGGCATGAGCTCGGCGTAGGTCGACCCGATGATCGCGTCGCCGCCGATCGAGACGGCGGTCGACTGGCCCAAGCCCGCGGCGGTGAGCGTGTTGCAGATCTCCGTGGTCATGCCCCCCGAGCGCGACATGACGCCGATCGGCCCCTTCGTGAACGCGCGGCGGACGTTGATCGCGGGGCCGCCGAGCCCGCCCATCTTGGCTTCGTCGGGGGAGAGGATGCCGAGGCAGTTCGGGCCGATGATGCGGGCGCCCCGGAGCTTCGCCAGCTCGACCATCTGGGCCACCTCGCCGCGCGGGATGCGCTCGGTCACCACCACGAGGAGCTTGATGCCCGCCTCGATCGCCTCGAAGACCGCGTCGCGGGTGAAGCGCGGCGGCACGGTGACGATCGAGCCGTCGACGTGCATCTTGCTCGTGATGTCGCGCACGCAGTCGTAGACGGGCACGCCGTAGACCTCGCGCCCGGCGCGGCCGGGCGTCACGCCGCCCACGATCTTCGTGCCGTAGTCGAGCCCCTCGCGCGTGAGGTTCACCGCCTCGCGGCCGGTGATCCCCTGGATGATCACGGTGGTGTCGCGGTTGATGAGGATCGACATGCTAGCGCATCTTGGCGACGGCCCGCCCCGCCGCCTCGTACATCGACACCGTGCGGTCGCAGTACTCGACGCCGTACTTGCGCAGGATCGCGAAGCCCTCGTCCTCCCAGGCGCCGGGGATGCGGAAGATCGCGATGGCGTCGGCCGGGTCGCGGCCGGCCTCGAGGCAGCCCTTGATCACGCCGCGGGCGACGATGTCGACGCGGGTGTTCGACACGACGTTCATCATGACCGCGATCTTCTTGACGCCTGGCTTGGAGAGGATGAGCTTCGTGAGCTCGCAGGTCTTGCGGACGCTCGGGTTGCCGCCGATCTCGCAGTAGTTCGCCGGCCGCCCGCCGTGCTGGCGGATCGCGTCGAAGAGCGTGAGCGAGCCGCCGCCGGCGCCGATCACGAGCCCCAGGTCGCCGTCGAACTCGCGCACGTTGCCGGCCACCCCGCGGTGATCCGACGCGTCGATCTCGGCCCCGCGGAGCTCGAACGGTGTCGGCGGACGCGCCTCGCGCGTCTCGTCGCGGCCGATGCCGAGCTCGGCGAGCAGCCGCGCGTGCTTCTCGCGCGCGTCCGCCTCGAGGTCGACGTGGCCGTCGAGCACGACGAAGCGGCCGTCCTCGGTCTTGCCGAGCGGGTTCACCTCGGCGAGCGTGAGGTCGTAGCGGAGAAAGAGCTCGACCAGCGCGGCCACGATCGGCGTGATGCGGTTCAGGTCCTCGCCGGTCACGCCCACCGCGGCCACCGCCTCCTTGGCGCGGTAGGGCGTGAACGGGAAGAGCGTCGAGACGTGGGTGCGCGAGACGTGCTCGGGATGCCGCTCGGCGATCTCCTCGACGTCGATGCCGCCCATGTCGCTGAAGACGATGACCGGGAGCTTGCGCCGCCCGTCCCAGGTGACCGCGACGAAGTACTCGCGCGCCACCGGCGCCCGCCGTTCGACGAGCACGCCGCGCGGCCGCTGCCCGCCGATCTCGAGCGCCAGGATCGCGGCCGCGGCCGCCTCGGCCTCCTCGGGCGTGCTCGCGAACCGCACCCCCCCGGCCTTCATGCGGCCGCCGCTCAGGACCTGGGACTTGAGCACGACCGGCCCCCCGAGCGCGGCCGCGACCTCGCGGGCCTCGGCGGCCGAGCGTGCGACCCGCCCCTCGAGCAGCGGCATCCCCTGGCGGGCGAAGAGCGCCTTCGCCTCGTACTCGTAGAAGCGCATCAGCGCGCTCCGCGGCGCACCAGCCAGTCGTTCGGCGCGGGCGGCGTCTGGGCATAGTCGTAGAAGCCGGCGCCGCTCTTGCGGCCGAGAAACCCGGCGAGGACCATGCGACGCAGAAGCGGTGGCGGGGCGAAGCTCGGCTCGCGGTACTCGTCGTGGAGCAGCGAGGCCATGTGCAGCACGATGTCGAGCCCGATGAAGTCGGCGAGCGCGAGCGGGCCCATCGGGTGATTGGCCCCGTTTTGCATCGCGAGGTCCATCTCGGCGATGCTCGCGAGCCCGCGCTCGAGACAGGCGATGGCATCGATCAAGTAGGGTACGAGGAGCCGGTTCACGATGAAGCCGGTCGAGTCGGGCACCACCACGGGGAGCTTGCCGAGCCGCTTGGCGAACTCGACGCAGGCGGCGACGGCCTCGGGGCCCGTGCGCAGCGTCGGGGCGACCTCGACGAGCTTCATGGCGTGCACGGGGTTGAAGAAGTGGAGGCCGAGGAAGCGCTCCTGGCGCTTCACCGCGCTCGCGATCTCGGCGACGGTGAGCGTCGAGGTGTTGGTGGCGAAGATCGCCTGCTCCTGCACGATCTCGTCGAGGCGCGCGAAGTGCTCGCGCTTGACGGCGAGCTCCTCGACGATGGACTCGATCACGAGGTCGACGGCCGCGAGATCGTGCAGCCGCGTCGACCAGCGCAGGCGCTCGAGGAGCGCACCGTGGTCGGCGGCGGAGAGCTTGCCCCGCTCGACCTCGCGCTGGAGCTGCTTTTCGACCTTGCCGCGCTGGGCGTCGAGCGTGCCGGGCGTCGCCTTGACGAGGATCGTCTCGTAGCCGGCGCGCGCCGTGGCCTGGGCGATGCCGAGGCCCATCTGCCCGGCGCCGAGCACGCCGACGCAGCGAATTTCCATAGGCGGTGGGAGCTACGATATTTTCGCGGGCAACGTCAATCGACGGGCCCTGGCCTTGACGGTGCAGCCGGTGCTAGATGCGGCGGCATGCCGGAGGAGGACACCGCCCGCATCCTGCGCGCCTGCCGCGAGGTCGTCGACGCGAGCCTCGAGGCCGGGCGCCGCACCACCGCCAACGGCCGGGCCATCGACGACCACCAGGTGCACGCCGAGCGGCTCGCCTACGCCGCCACCGAGGTCGCCGCGGCCGAGGCGCTCTGGGCCTACGCGCGGGCGCGCCGCGAGGCCGGCGAAGGCGACGCCACCACCGAGGCGATGGCGGCGGCGTTTGCCGCGGAGGTCGCCGATCGGCTCCACGCGCGCATCGAGGGCCACCGCGACGACTTCGGCGTGCCCGAGGCGCTGCTCGCCCGTACGCTCGGCGATCCCGCCGTCAAGGCTGCGGTGCGCGCGGCGCAGCACGAGTCGCGGCTGCGGGCGATCGGCCAGGAGGTCCTGCGCACGCGGGGCGCGAACCACGCATGGCTCGAGCCCGAGACGGCCGTGCTCGCGCGCGACTCCGCGCGCAGCTTTGCCCGCAAGGTCGTGGCCCCGCTCGCCGAGCGCATCCATCGCCACGACGAGCTCGTGCCCGAGACGATCATCGCGCAGATGCGCGAGCTCGGCTACTTCGGCATGTCCGTCCCCGAGGAATACGGCGGGCAAGGCATGGGGAACCTCGTGATGATCGTGATCACCGAGGAGCTCTCGGCGGCCTCGCTCGCCGCGGCGGGCAGCCTTATCACTCGGCCCGAGATCCTCACCAAGGCGCTGCTCAAGGGCGGCACCGAGGCGCAGAAGCGCCGCTGGCTGCCACCGGTGGCGGCCGGGGAGCTCATGGTGGGCATCTCGGTGACCGAGCCCGACACGGGCTCGGACGTCGCGGCCGTGCGCTGCCGGGCCGAGCGCGGCACGCAGGACGGGCGGCCGGGGTGGTTCATCTCCGGGGCGAAGGCGTGGTGCACGTTCGCCGGCCGCGCCGACGTGCTCGCGCTCCTGGCGCGCACGAATCCCGACCCCGCGGCCGGAGCGCGGGGGCTCTCCCTCTTCATCGTGCCCAAGGACCGCTTCTTCGGGCACGAGTTCGAGATGCGCCAGCCCGGGGGCGGCGTGCTGCACGGCAAGGCGGACGCCACCCCGGGGTATCGCGGCATGCACTCCTTCACGCTCGGGTTCGAGCGCTACTTCGTGCCCGCGGAGAACCTGATCGGCGAGGCCGAGGGGGAGGGCAAGGGCTTCTACCTCCAGATGCAGGGCTTTGCCGCGGGGCGGCTGCAGACCGGCGGCCGCGCCTGCGGGCTCGCCCAGGCGGCGCTCGAGGCGACGGCGACCTACGCGACCGAGCGCCGCCAGTTCGGCCGGCCGATCGGCGACTTCCAGCTCACCCAGTACAAGCTCGGCCGCATGGCGACGCACCTCGCCGCCGCGCGCCAGCTCACCTACGCCGCCGCCCGCGCGATGGACGCCGACGAGACCGTTGCGCTCGAGCCCGCGATGGCGAAGCTCTTCGCCTCGGACGTGGCCGTGTGGGTGACCCAGGAGGGCCAGCTCCTCCACGGCGGCTGGGGCTACGCGGAGGAGTTCGCGATCTCGCGCTACGTGGTCGACGCGCTCGTGCTGCCGATCTTCGAGGGGGTGAAGCCCATCCTCGAGCTCAAGGTGATCGCGCGCGGCCTGCTCGCGGGGTGAGTCACGCAGCCGGCGGCCGCGTGACCGCGCCCTCGGCCGCCGAGGAGACGAGCGCCGCGTACTTGGCCATGACGCCGCCCGTGTAGCGCGGCGCGGGCGGCCGCCAGCAGGCGCGGCGTGCGCGCAGCGTCGCCTCGTCGACCTCGAGGTCGAGGCGGCGGGCGTTCACGTCGAAGACGATCGCATCGCCCTCCTCGACGAGCGCGATCGGGCCGCCGACGAACGCCTCGGGGGCGACATGGCCCGCCATGAGCCCGTGGGTCGCCCCGCTGAAGCGGCCGTCGGTGAGGAGCGCCACCTGCTCGCCGATGCCGGCGCCGACCAGCGCCGCGGTGACGCCGAGCATCTCGCGCATGCCGGGACCGCCGCGCGGCCCCTCGTAGCGGATCACGACCACGTCGCCGGGGCGGATGCGGCCCGCCGTCACCGCGGCCATCGCGTCCTCCTCGCGCTCGAAGACGCGCGCGGGGCCGCGGTGGAAGACGCGCTCGTGGCCGGCGATCTTCACCACGCAGCCCTCGGGCGCGAGGCTTCCGCGGAGGATGACGAGGCCGCCGGTCGGCTTGAGCGGCTCGGCCTGCGGGCGCACGACCACCTGCCCCGGGGTCTCCGCGGCGCGGGCCGCCTCCTCGGCGAAGGTGCGCCCGGTCACGGTGAGCGCGCTCCCGTCGACCAGGCCGGCCGCCACGAGCCGCTTGGCGAGCACGCCCGAGCCCCCCGCACGGCCCAGGTCGACCGCCGTGAACCGCCCGCCGGGCTTCAAGTCCGCCCAGAGCGGCGTGCGGCGGCTCACGCGATCGAAGTCGTCGATGGCGAGCGGCACGCCGGCCTCGCGGGCGATCGCGAGGAGATGGAGGACCGCGTTGGTCGAGCCGCCGCTCGCGGCCACGCCGGCGATGGCGTTCTCGAGGGCGGCGCGGGTGACGATGCGCCGGGGCGTGCGTTCGTGGCGCAGCGCCTCGACGGCGAGCGCGCCCACCGCGACCCCGACACCTGCCTTGGCGGGATCGGTTGCGGCCACGCTCGCACTCCCCATCGGGGAGAGCCCGAGGAACTCGAGCGCCATCGCCATCGTGTTGGCGGTGAACTGCCCGCCGCAGGCCCCCGCGCCCGGGCAGACGTGGTCCTCGAGGTCCTTGAGCTCCGCGTCGCTCAGACGGCCCGCGGCATGCGCGCCCACCGCCTCGAAGAGGTCCTGGATCGTGACGTCGCGCCCCCGGAAGCGCCCGGGCTGGATCGAGCCGCCGTAGAGGATCACGCCGGGGACGTCGAGCCGGAGCAGCGCCATCGCCGCCGCCGGGATGGTCTTGTCGCAGCCCACGAGCACGACGAGCGCGTCGAACATGTGGCCGCGCGCCATGAGCTCGATCGAGTCCGCGATCACCTCGCGCGAGACGAGCGAGGTCTTCATGCCCTCGGTGCCCATCGTGATTCCGTCGCTGATGGCGACCGTGTTGAACTCCATCGGCGTGCCGCCGGCTTCGCGCACGCCGCGCTTGACGTGCTCGGCGAGGGTGCGCAGGCCGAAGTTGCAGGGCATGGTCTCGGTCCAGGTGTTGGCGATGCCGATCATGGGACGCGCGATGTCCGCGTCGGACAGGCCGATGGCCTTGAGATAGCTGCGGGCGGGCGCGCGATGGGGGCCGTCGTAGAGGAGGCGGCTGCGCGGGCGCGGGGCGGGGGTGGTCATGGCGGCCGACATTGGCGCGCGCCGGCCGCCGGCGCAAGAGCCGTTGCCGTGGAGCCGGCGGTCGGGCTAGATGGGGCGCAGAGGAGGAACCCGATGGCGATCAAGGTAGGCGACACGCTGCCGGCGGATCTGAAGCTCAAGGAGATGGGCGAGAGCGGCCCGAAGGACGTGACGCTCGGCGAGATCACGCGGGGGAAGAAGGTCGTGCTGTTCGCGGTCCCCGGGGCGTTCACGCCGACGTGCTCGATGAAGCACCTGCCCGGGTTCGTCGAGCACGCCGCCGCGATCCGGGCCAAGGGCGTGGACGAGATCGTCTGTGTGGCGGTGAACGATGCCTTCGTCATGGACGCCTGGGGCAAGGCGAGCGGGGCTGCGGGCAAGGTGCGGATGCTCGCCGACGGCAACGGCGAGTTCACGCGCGCGATGGGGCTCGAGCTCGACGCGAGCGGCTTCGGCATGGGCAAGCGCTCGCAGCGCTACGCGATGATCGTGAAGGACGGGAAGGTGGAGCACCTGCTCGTCGAGCCCGGGCCCGGGCTCAACGTGTCGAGCGCGGAGTCGGTGCTGGCGAAGCTCTAGGAGCCTACCGCGGCAGCTCCCGCAGGCCTGGCCGCGGCGCGTTCACGAGGCAGGCCATGTTCCCGTGCGGGTGGCGATTCTCGTACATGAGCTGGTGCACGTACGGGATCTGCTCGAACGAGAACGTCTCGGAGAGGCACGGATCGACCCGGCCCGCCGCGACCAGGTCGTTGAGCGCGCGGGCGTCGCGGTCGTTGGCGAAGTGCGAGCCCTGGAGCCGCTTCTGGCGCATCCAGAGGTAGCGGAGGTCGACCACCGCGTTGTAGCCCGTTGTCCCGGCGCAGATGACCACCATGCCGCCCGTGTCGCAGACGAAGATCGACGTGGGCACCGTGTCCTCGCCGGGATGCTCGAAGACGATGCGCGGATTGCGCCGCTCGCCGAGCACCTCCCAGAGCGCCGCGCCGAAGGCGCGCGCGCCCTTGAGCCATTCGGCGTACGCCGCCGTGTCCTTCCAGTGCGGCAGCATCCCCCAGTGGGTGAAGCGCTTGCGGTTCACGCACCCCTTGGCGCCGAGCCGCGTGCAGAACTCGACCTTGTCGTCGCTCGAGACCACGGCGATGGGCACGCCGCCGAGCTCGCGGACGATCTGAATCGCCTGGCAGCCGAGCCCGCCCGCGCCGCCCCAGACGAGCACGACGTCGCCCGCGCGGACGTCGTGCGGCGTCCAGTTGGTGAGCATGCGGTAGGCGGTCGCCCCGACGAGCATGTAGGCGGCCGCGGCCTCCCACGTGAGCTGGCGGGGCTTCGGCAGGCACTGGTGCGCCTGCACGCGGGTGAACTGCGCGAAGCTCCCCCAGTTGGTCTCGTAGCCCCAGATGCGGAACGTCGGGCTGAACATGGGATCGACGCCCGCGCGGACCAGCGGGCAGTCGGCGCTCCAGGTGCCGCAGTGGATCACGACCTCGTCGCCGACGCGAAGATCCGTGACCGCGCTGCCCACCTTCCACACGATGCCCGAGGCGTCGCTCCCGCCGATGTGGAAGGGCTGGTAGTCGGGGTCCTTCTGGCGCGCCTTGATGACGTCCACCGGCGTGCCGAGGCCGGCCCAGACGTTGTTGTAGTTGATGCCGGCGGCCATGACCCACACGAGCACCTCGTCGGGCTTGAGCTCCGCGGGCGTCGGGACCTCCTCGACGCGAAACGCGCGCATGGGCTCGCCGAAGCGGTCCTGGCGGATCACCTGGGCGAGCATGCGCGGGGGCACGTGGCCGAGCGGAGGGGCTTCGCCGAGCGGGTAGCAGTCTTTCATGGGCTGGTCTCCGTCGTCGCGGCTCAGCCGCGTAGCGGGCTCATCACCGCGAGGAAGTCCTTGAGGTGCGGGAAGCGCATCATCATGTTCGTGCGCTTCTCCTCGCCGATCGTCGAGCGCGGCCGATCGGCGTAGTTGTGGCCGGGGTAGAGCAGCGTCTCGTCGGGCAGCGCGGCCAGCACCTGCGTGAGGCTGCGGTACATGTCCTCGGGGTTCGACCCGGGCAGGTCGACGCGGCCGCAGGAGCCGATGAAGAGCGTGTCGCCCGAGACGAGCGCGTTGCCGACGAGGAAGCACTGCGAGCCCGGGGTGTGTCCCGGGGTGTGGAGGAGCTTGACGGTGAAGCCGCCGACCTTCACCTCGTCACCCCCCTCGACCGCGACCAGGTCCGAATCGGAAAGCCCGGTGAGCCGGTGGACGAAGGGCAGCTCGGCCTTGTGGATGTAGACCTTGGCGGGCACGCGCGCGATCAGCTCGGCCGCCCCGCGGATGGCGTGCCCCATGAGATCGCCGCCCAGGTGGTCGGGGTGGAAGTGGGTCACGAGATCCTTGGTGATGCGATACCCCTCGGCCTCGGCCGTGCGCACGATCGTGTCGATGTCCCATGCCGCGTCCACGACCGCGGCCTCGCGCGTCGTGGGGTCGCCGAGCAGGTAGACGTAGTTCTGCATCGGCCCGAGCTCGAGCTGCTTGAACCAGATCGGCTGCTTCATCGGGCGCTCCGCCTGGCGCGCTGCGCGGCCTCGTGGCGCAGCGCGCGCTCCCAGAGCAGCTCGCGCTCGCCCAGGTGATGCCCGATCCAGCGCGCGAGCACGAAGAGGAGGTCGGAGAGGCGGTTCAGGTACTTGAGCGGCCCCGGCCCCACCTCCTCGGTGCGCATGAGGCGCAGCACCGCCCGCTCGGCGCGCCGGCAGACGGTGCGGGCGACGTGGAGCTGCGCGCTCACCCGGCCACCGCCCGGCAGCACGAAGGACTTGAGCGGCCGCAGGTCCCGCTGGCAGCGGTCCATGTCGGCCTCGAGGGCGGTCACCTCGGCGTCGCCAACCCGGAACATGCCGGGCACGAAGGCCGCGGGCGGGGTGGCGAGCTCGCTGCCCAGGTCGAAGAGCTCGTTTTGGAGGCGGCGGAGGATCGCATCGAGCGTCCGCCGGGGGGCTGTGCGGCCGCGCTCGGCCGCGTTGGCGGCGCGGGCGAGGCCGATGGCGGCGTTCAGCTCGTCGACCGAGCCGTAGGCCTCGAGGCGCGGCGAGTCCTTGGGCGCACGCACCCCGCCCACCAGGTCGGTCTCGCCCTGGTCGCCGCGGCGCGTGTAGACGCGGGTGATGCGGATGGCCACCCGAATTCTCTAGCGTCGGCCGAGCAGCGAGTCCACCCCGGCCGGCGCGGGTGGGAGCCGCGCGACGCGCAGGTTCTCGCGCACGTGCTCGGGGCGCCCCATGCCGACCAGCGCCGCCGTCACCCCCGGGGTCGAGCGCACGAACTGGAGCGCTCGCTGCGCGGGCGTGTCGAGCCCGGGCAGCGCTGCGTCGACGGCGCGCGGCAGCCGCACGGAGAGCTGGCCCTGGAGGATCGAGGCGCTCGCCACGACGGCAAGGCCAAAGCGCGCGGCCGCCTCGAGGACGGGGACGAGCGTCCCGTCGACCACCTGCGTGGCGTCGGTGTACGCCTCGGGCATGGCGAGGTTGTAGGGGAGCTGGACGACGCGGAAATGGTGGCCGGCGCCGCCCGCCTCCCGCGCCGCGGCGACCAGCTCGGCAAGCGCCAGGTGGTCGCGTGCGCTCGGGGGGCGGCGCAGCCCGTGCCAGGTGGCGACGCCATAGCGGCCGACGCGGCCCGCCGCCACCTCGGCCTCGAGCTGGACGAAGGCGGCGCGCAGGCGGGCCCGGAATTCCTCCCGCGCGATCGCCGCGAGCTGCGTCTCGGGGTTGTGGAGGTAGACGACGTCGAGGTGCTCCACGCCGAGGTTCCGCCGGCTGCGCGCGAGCTGATCGGCGAGGAATCGCGGCGTCATCGCGTGGCAGCCAGCCACGATGTCCGCAGGGGCGAGGATGCCCGGACGGACGTAGGTGTCGCGGAAGTAGGCCGCAGGGTCGATCGGGGTGTAGCCGTCGAAGGGCAGGTAGCCGGCCTTCGTGCAGACGACGAGCTGCTCCCGGGATGCGGTGCCGCTCGCGGCGAGGCGGCCGAGGGCGGCGCCGAGCGCGCGCTCGCTGCGCTGCGCGCGGTAATTGATGGCGGTATCGAGCAGGTTTGCGCCCAGCGCGACCGCCTCGACGATCGCGGCCTCGTAGCTCCGGTCGGTCGCGTCGTCCTCCTCGCCGAGGTAGGTGCCGAGCCCGATCGAGGAGACGACGAGGCCGTCGAGCGTCCGGAAGTGCTCGGCGGGCAGCCCGCTCAGCGCGTCGCGGTAGGCGCGCGTGCCGGCCGCGGTGGCCCCGACGCTCATCCGGCAAGGGGTTGCGGGCGGCGGGCGAAGCGCTTGACGATCTCGCGCAGGCGCGGCGGATCGATCGGCTTCTTGTAGACGACGTCGGTGATCCCCGCCAGGCGGCTGCGCTTGAGGATGTGGTCCTTGTCGAAGTGGAACGCGGTCATGAGCACGACCGGCAGCCCCGGATCGCGCTGGCGCACGAGCTGGAAGAGCTCGTAGCCGTCCAGGTCGGGCATGACGACGTCGCTCAGCACGAGGTCGACCGGCTCGGTCTCGAGCCGGGCGAGCGCCTCGCGGCCCCCGAGCGCGGTGATCACGCGACAGCCCTCCTGCGCGAGGAGGTCGCGCAGCGAGTGGCAGACGCCGAGGTCGTCGTCGACGACCAGGATGCGCAGCCCGCGCAGCGCGGGATCGCCGGTGCGGGGTCCCGGCTGGGGTACGTCGCGCGCTCCGCGGAGGTCCGTCATCTGGGCTCCCGCGAGGTATTCCCGCGTCGTGTACTCCGCGCCCTGGGCCATCTCGACGAGCCGGCTCACGATGCCGCGGATGCGGCCGAGCGCCGCGTGGATCGAGTCGAGCCGCTCGCCCTCGACCACGAACTCCTCGTCGGGCGTCACCTTGGCGATGTGGGTCTCGAGCAGGTTCAGGTTGTTGACGATGACCTCGAGCGGATTGTTGATCTCGTGGGCGATGCCGATCGCCACCTCGCCGAGCGTGGCGAGCTGGTCGTGCCGGCGGATCTCGCGCAGGTCCTTGGCGAAGCCGATCGAGCCCAGCTCTTGGCCCTGCTCGTCGCGGATGATCGAGCCCGAGATCGCCACCGGGATGCGCGCGCCGTTCTTGGCCACGAAGACCGTTTCGAAGTTCTTGACGCGCCCGGGGGCCGTGTCGTGGCCCGCGCGCATGGCCGCCATGACCTTGCGGGCCTCGGCGAGGTCGGGATAGAGCCGCGTCACGTGCTGGCCGAGGACCTCCTCCGGGCTGTAGCCGAGCGTGCTGCGCGCGCCGTCGTTGTAGAAGACGATAGTGCCCCGCCGGTCGACCGCGACCACGATGTCGGGGGAGTTGTCGAGCAGCTTCTCGAAATAGACGGCGGGCAGGCGGGGGACAGAATCAGCCATCGGGGCTGCCAGCGGCGGATCGTAGGCCCGAGGGGGGGCGTGGTCAAGGCGCTCGTCCCCCTCGTCCTCGCGACCGGCTGCTTCTGGCATACCTACCCGCGTCTCCTGGCGACCCACGTCGATTTGCTCGTGGCCATGGCGCGCAAGGGCACCGACCTCGTGGCGGCCGGGCGCTTTGCCCCCGAGAGCATGCCCGAACTGGCTTACCCGCTCGAACGGGCGGAGGCCTTCGCCCGCGCGGCGCGCGCGAAGGCCGGTACGGCGCCGCCGTCGTCGCTCGAGGCGTTCGAGGGGTTGCTCGAACGCTACCGGGCCTTCCTCGAGACCCTCGACCGCGTCCGTCGCGTCGACCGCGGTGCGGCCGCGCGCGCGGCGCTCGCCCCCGCGCTCGCGGACGTCGAGGCGGCAGCCGACCAGGTGCGCGCTGCGCTCGGGGCCGAGCGCCAGGGTCAGGCCCGCGGCAAGAGCACGACGCGCTTGTCGTCCTTCAGCGTCGCGAGCAGCGTCGAGACGGACTGCCCGAGCTGCGGGTGGATCACATGGGGCGCCAGCTCGGCGAGCGGCATCAGCACGAAGCGGCGCTTGTGCAGCTCGGGGTGCGGCACCTTGAGCGAGCGGCGGTCGATGATCTCCTGGTCGGCGAGCAGGATGTCGAGGTCGATCACGCGCGACCCCCACCGCTTGCCCTTCACCCGCTTGCGCCCCATGGCCTCCTCGATCGCCTTGAGCTTCTTCAAGAGCTGATCGGGCGGGAACTCGGTCTCGATCTCGATCACGCTGTTGACGAACCACGTGCGGGCGTCGCCGAGGGGCTCGCTCTCGTAGAGCGAGGAGGCGCGCAGCACCCGCGTGCCGGGTAGCTTCGCGATGCGCTCGACGGCTTCGAGGTTGTTCGCCCGGCGATCGCCCAAGTTGGAGCCGATGCCGATGTACACGCGGTGAGGCATGGCGCGCGCCGGCGCGATCAGAGCCGCAGCGCTCGCAGCCGCTCCACCGCCTCGCAGAGCCGCGCCACGGGACTGCACAGCGTGAGTCGGATGTACCCCTCGCCCGCCTCCCCGAACCCGTTCCCCGGCGTGACCACCACTCCTGCCTCCTCGATGCAGCGACGGGCGAGCTCGGTCGCCGTGAGCCCCGGCGGCACGGGCACCCAGACATAGAAGGTGCCCGCGGGCGGCGCGCACGGCAGGCCCACCGCGGCGAGCCCGGCGACCAGCGCATCGCGCCGCTCGCGGTAGGTCTGGCGCAGCCCCTCGACGAACCCGGGGTCGCCGGTGAGCGCGGCGATCGCAGCCTCCTGCACGGCCTGAAAAACGCCCGAGTCGACGTTGGTCTTCACCTTGCCGAGCCCGGCGATCAACTCGGGGTGGCCGGCGGCAAAGCCGATCCGCCAGCCCGTCATGTTGAAGGTCTTCGAGAGCGAGTGAAACTCGATCGCGACCTCCCGACCGCCGGGGAGCGCCAGCACGCTCGGCGGCCGCTCACCGTAGTATATCTCGGCGTAGGCCGCGTCGTGGCAGAGGATCACCCCGTGGCGCTCGCAGAAGCGGATCGCCTCTTCGAGAAAGGCGCGCGGGGCGACCGCCCCGGTCGGGTTGTTCGGGTAGTTGAGCCAGAGGAGCTTGGCGCGTCGTGCGACCTCGGTCGGAATCGCGTCCAGGTCCGGCAGAAACCCGTTCGCCTGCCGCAGCGGCAGCCGGTAGGTGACGCCGCCGTTGAAGGCGGCGCCGATGTGATAGACGGGGTAGCCCGGGTCGGGCACGAGCACGACGTCGTCGGGGTCGACGAAGGCGACCGCCATGTTCGCGATGCCTTCCTTGGAGCCGATGAGCGAGACGACCTCGGTCTCGGGGTCGAGCGTCACCCCGTATCGCTCGCGCATCCAGCCCGCCGCGGCCGCGCGGAAGGCCGGCAGGCCCTCGTAGTCGGGGTAGCGGTGATTGGCGGGGTTGCGCGCGGCCGCGCACAGCCGCTCGATCACGGGTGCCGGGGTCGGCAGATCGGGGTCGCCGATGCCGAGGCTGATCAGGTCGACGCCCCGAGCGGCCACCTCGCGCTTTAGCCGGTCGATCTCCGCGAACAGGTATCGGGGAAGCTTCTGGATTCGCTCGGCTTTTCTGAACGCGATCGGCACAGGTCCCCGTCGGGGCCCGCTTCTAGCGGACTCGGGTGGCTTTTACAAATCTCGCGCCCGCCGCAGCCCGAGCACGGCCTCGGCGATGGCGCGCCGCGCCGGTGCCGGGGCGAGGAGCGGATCGAGCCGCTCGGCGAGCCGGGCGGGGCTCTCGGCCGCGAGCGCCGCGGGCTGGGTGGCCACGGCCGCCGCGCGCGCGACGATCGCCGCGGAGAGGGCGGCGAGCGCCGGCCGCGCCTCGCGCTCGAGGTCGAGCGGCGGTGCCGGTGGGCGCGCTGCCGGTGGCAGGGCGAGCGTCGCGTGCTCGAGCGCGCGTGCGGCCTCGATCTGCGCTGCAAACAGCGCTTCGGCCGTCTCGGGCGCGAGCCCGCGTTGCCCGGCCTCGGCGGCCACGGCGGCGCGCACGCGCGCTTCCTGTGCCGCGTCCTCGACCGGCCGACCGAGCGCGGCCTTGGCCGTCGCCACGGCCGGCATGAAGGCAAGCCGCAGGTCGATGAGCGCGAGCAGCGCGTCCAAGTCCGAGGCGAAAGCCGATTTGGGCGTGCTGTACGCCGCGCCGAACCAGCGCGCGCGCAGGTGGGCGAGCGACCCGTCGGCCTCGCGGGCGCGGAGCCAGCCGTCGAGGGCGTCGGCGAGCGCGGGGTCGCGGGCGAGGTAGGCCTTGCGGTCGCGCGTGAGCGGGCCCACGGCGGCGACCCACGGGAGGTGCGCCTCGATGGGCGGCGCCTCCACCGCGTCGACGAGGATCGCGTCGACGGCGCCGGTCTCGAGCGCGCGCGGGAGCGCACGGTTGTCGGCGACCGGCTCGAGGAGCGCGTGCGGGAAGAGGCGGCGGGCCACCCACTCGAGGTGGCCGCCCGTGTTGACGGCCATGCGGAGCCCCAGCCGATCGAGCTCGGTTGCGCGGCGTGCGGTCTCGGGCCGCACGAGCACGACGGCGCCGGTCTCGACCACGGGCCGGGTGAAGGAGGCTCCCACCGCCCGCTCGGGCCGCATCGTGACGCCGCTCATCGCCACGTCGAACCGGCCCGCGGCGAGGTCCTGGCGCAGCGTGGGCCAGCGAAACGGGACGAGCTCGAGCCGCCGGCCGCTCGCGCGAGCGAACCGCCGCGCCACCTCGACGTCGAACCCCTGCGGCCTGCCGTCCTTGCCCATGAAGCTGAACGGCGGATAGTCGCCGCTCGTGCCGACGCGCAGCGGCGGGCCCGCCGGCTCCGGCCGCAGAAGGCAGGAGGCGGCGAGCACGAGCAGCGCGAGCGCCGCGCGCTTCACGTGCCGAGACCGAGGACGTCGCGGAGGTCGTGGAGCCCCGCGGGACGCGTGGCGACCCAGCGGGCGGCCCGGAGCGCGCCGCGGGCGAGGCAGCCTCGGTCCTGCATGCGATGCACGAGCTCGAGCCGCTCGCCGAGGCCGCCGAAGAGCACCGTGTGATCGCCTACCGCGTCGCCGGCGCGGAGGCCCACGATGCCGATCTCCTCGGGCCGCCGGGCCCCCACCTGCCCCTCGCGCGCGAGCACGGCGGCGCGGGCGAAGTCGAGCCCGCGGGCGGCGGCGACCGCGCGGCCGAGGGCGAGCGCCGTGCCGCTCGGGGCGTCGCGCTTGCCGTGGTGGTGCAGCTCTACGATCTCGGCCTCCCAGCTGGCATCGAGGAGGCGGGCGGCGAGCGTCGCGAGCTCGGTGAGCACGGCGATGCCGACGCTGAAGTTGGCGGCGATCACGCTGCGGGTGCGGGCGGCCGCGGCGCGGAGCGCCGCGGCCTCGGCGGGGCTGAAGCCCGTGGTGCCGACGACGAGCCCCGCACCGCGCGCGGCGGCGAGCTCCGCGTGGGCGACGGCGGCTGCCGGCGCGCCGGTGAAGTCGATGACGACGTGCTCCGGGCGGCACACCGCGGCGAGCGCCTCCTCCACCCGCACGCCGAGGGGCGCGCCGCCGGCGACCTCGCCCGCGTCGTGACCGACGGTCGGGTGCCCAGGGGCCTCGATGGCGCCCGCCACCCGCAGCTCCGGATCGGTGCGCGCGAGCGCGAGGAGGAGCCGGCCCATGCGCCCGGCGGCGCCGCAGACGACGACGCCGACCGGCTCAGACAAGGCGCTGCTCGCGAAGCACCGCTTCGAGCGCGGCGCGATTGCCCGGGCTCATCGGTGTGAGCGGGAGGCGGAACTCCTCGGCGCACGCGCCCATGAGGGCGAGCGCCGTCTTGACGGGGATCGGGTTCACCTCGAGGAAGAGCGCGCGCATGAGCGGCAGGAGCTCGCGCATGAGGGCGCGGGCGCGCGCGAGATCGTCGGCGAGCAGCGCCGTCGTGAGCTCCGCCATCCGCCGCGGCGCCACGTTGGCGGTGACCGAGATGACGCCCTTGCCGCCCACCGCCATGATCGGCAGCGTGAGCACGTCGTCGCCGGAGTAGACGGCGAAGGCCGGGCCGCACGCCGCGATCACCTGCTGCACCTGCTCGAGCGAGCCGCTCGCCTCCTTCACGCCGACGATGTTCGGAATGCGCGCGAGCCGGGCCATCGTCTCGGGCGTGATGTTCGATGCTGTCCGCCCCGGGATGTTGTAGGGGATGAGCGGCAGCCGCGTCGCCTCCGCCACCGCCGCGTAGTGGCGGACGATGCCCTCCTGCGTCGGGCGGTTGTAGTAGGGGGAGATGAGGAGCGCCCCGTCGGCCCCGACCTCCTCGGCGGCCCGGGTGAGCCGGATCGCCTCCGCGGTGGCATTGGACCCCGTGCCCGCGATGACCGGCACCCGCCGGCGCGCCGTCTCGACGACCGTGCGCACCACGGCGATGTGCTCCTCGTGCGTGAGCGTCGCCGACTCGCCGGTCGAGCCGCAGGGGACGAGGCCGTGCACGCCGCCCGCGATCTGCGCCTCGACGAGCGCGGCGAGCGCCTGGTGGTCGACGGCCCCGTCGCGAAACGGGGTGACGAGCGCCGTGAGGCAGCCGGTGAACATCCGCTACACCTCGATCCGCCCCTCGAACACCTCGACGGCGTCGCCGGTCATGTGCACGTGGTCGTCGGGCCGCCAGGCGACCATGAGCGCACCGCCCGGCAGCACGACCTCCACGCTGCGCCCGCTGCGTCCCGTGCGCGCGGCCGCCACCGCCGCGGCGCAGGCACCGGTGCCGCACGCCTGGGTCTCGCCCGCGCCGCGCTCCCACACGCGCATCGCGAGCCGCTCGGGACCGAGCACCCGCACGAACTCCGTGTTCACCCGCCGCGGAAAGAAGGGATGGTGCTCGAAGCGGGGCCCGAGCGCGGCGAGGTCGAGCGCGGCCGGGTCGTCGACGAACACCACGCAGTGCGGGTTCCCGAGCGCGAGACACGTGACCGTCCACGTGCGCCCGTCGACCGTGAGGGGCTGGTCGATCACCGGGCCGTCGGCGTCCACCGGAATGCGGCGGCCCTCCCACTCGGGCGTACCCATGTCGACGGTGACGCGCGTGACGCGCCCGTTCTCGCGCACGCAGACGAGGTCCTTCACGCCCGCGTCGGTCTCGACCCGCAGGGGGTTCGCCCGCGCGAGCCCGCGGTCGAGGACGAACTTGGCGAGCGCGCGGATGCCGTTGCCGCACATCTCCGCACGGCTCCCGTCGGCGTTGAAGACGAGCATGCGGCAGTCGGCGGCGGTCGAGGGCGCGACGAGGATGAGGCCGTCGGCGCCGATGCCGCGGTGCCGATCGCAGAGCCGTCGGGCCAGCGCCGCCGGGTTCTCCGGCACGCCATCGTGTGCGTCGATCACGACGAAATCGTTGCCGGTGCCGTGCAGCTTGGCGAAGGAGAGCGTGGCCATGACCTCGAGCCCGACGTCACTCCCGGTCGGGCGCGATCGACTCGCCGCGCACGAGATCCTCGCGCGTCTCGCGCTCCCTTACAACGTGGTACGACGCACCGTCAACCAGCACGGCAGCCGGCCGCGGTCGCGCGTTGTAGTTCGACGCCATCACGAAGCCGTACGCGCCCGCGCTCATCACCGCCAAGAGATCGCCGGGCTCCGGCGCCTCGAGCTCGCGGTCCCTGGCCAAGAAGTCCCCGCTCTCGCACACCGGCCCCACGACGTCGGCGACGATGCGCGCGCCCTGGCGCGGACGCACCGGGCGGATGGCGTGGTAGGCGCCGTAGAGCGCGGGGCGCAGGAGATCGTTCATCGCAGCGTCGACGATCACGAAGCGCTTGGCGGGGGTGGTCTTGCGGTAGACGACGCGCGTGACGAGCACGCCGGCGTTGCCGACGAGGGCGCGGCCCGGCTCGAGCACGAGCGTGAGCGGCAGCCCCGCGAGCCCGGGCCTGAGCGCGGCCGCGTAAGCCTCCGGTGCGGGGGGCGTCTCCTGGTCGTAGGTGATGCCCACGCCGCCGCCCAGGTCGAGGTACCGCAGCTCGGCCGCGAGCCCGGCATTGGCGAGCTGATCGAGCAGGTGCCGCACGCGGCCGAGGGCATCGACGAAGGGCGCCGTGTCGGTGAGCTGCGAGCCGATGTGGCAGTCGACGCCGATCGGGGTGACGTGCGGCAGCGCGTGCGCGCGGCGATAGGCGGCGAGCGCGTCGGCGATGGGGATGCCGAACTTGCTCTTCTGCATGCCGGTGGCGATGTACGGGTGCGTCTTCGGGTCGACGTCGGGGTTCACCCGCAGCGCGACCGGTGCGCGGACGCCGAGGCGTGCGGCGATGCGCTCGACGGCCTCCAGCTCCTCGGCCGACTCGACGTTGAGCATCAGGATGCGCTGCTCGAGCGCGTAGGCGATCTCCTCGGCGGTCTTGCCGACGCCCGAGAACACGATGCGCCCCGGGTCGGCTCCGGCGCGCAGCGCCTTCCAGAGCTCGCCGCCCGACACGACGTCGAAGCCGGCCCCAGCGCGCGCGAAGAGGTGGAGGATGGCGAGGTGGTCGTTCGCCTTCACCGCGAAGCAGACGAGATGCGGGGTGCCGGCGAACGCCGCGTCGAAGGCGTGAAAGCCCGCGAGCAGCGCCGCGCGGCTGTAGACGTAGAGCGGGGTGCCGTGGCGCTCGGCGAGCCGTGCGAGCGGGACCTGCTCGCAGCAGAGCTCGCCGTCGCGGTAGGCGAAGGCGGAGGTGGCATTCATGGCGCGGGCTCCTTCGGGGGGGTCGGTGGGGCGGCGGCCTGGGCGGGCTCGAAGCGGACGGCGACGGGACCGGCCGCCCGGCTGCGGTAGCGGTCGGCGGTGACCGCGGTGACGCGGTAGAGGTAGCGCACCCCCGGCGCGGCCGACCGATCGACCCAGTCGAAGCGCCGCTCGGGCCGAAAGCGGAGCTGGTCGGTCACCATGATCGTGGCGAGCGGCGCAAAGCGCGGCGGGGAGGCGTCGGCGAGCGCGCGCTCGATCAGAAAGTGGTCGAGGTCCTTCATGCGCCCGCCGCCCGAGTAGCGCTCGGGACGGAGCCAGGAGAGGCGCACGCCATCGGCGGTGGAGGCGGCCGTCAAATCCGCCGGTGGCAGGGGCTCGACCAGCTCCGGGGGGAGCACGCGTCCCTTGCGCCCGCAGGCCGTGCCCGCGGCGAGCGCAAGCGCGACGAGCGCGGCCGCGCGCGTCACGACGCGGCCTCGCGCGCCGCGCGGGCGAGCGCGCGGCGCACGGCAGCGGGGGCGGTGCCTCCGGGGAGCCGGCGGCGGGCGAGCGAGAACGCGGGCGTGAGCCGGCGGAGAAGCGCCGGGGTGAGCAGCGGCGAGTGCCGCCGCAGGGTGGCTGCGTCGAGATCGCTGAGCGCCGTGCCGGTGGCGAGGCAGTGGCGGACGAGCCCGCCCACGATAGCGTGCGCCCGCCGGAAGGGCACGCCGCGCTCGGTGAGGAGGTCGGCGAGGTCGGTAGCGAGCAGGAGGCCGTCCGCGGCTGCGGCCATGCGCTCGGGGCGGAAGCGCAGCGCCGGGAGCATCGCGGTGAGCACTTCGAGGCAGGAGCGGAGCGTCGCGGCGGCGTCGAACAGCGGCGGCTTGTCCTCTTGGAGGTCGCTGTTGTAGGCGAGCGGCAGGCCCTTCAGCACGGTCACGAGCGCGACCAGCGCACCCAGCACCCGCCCCGTCTTGCCGCGCACCAGCTCGGCCACGTCGGGGTTCTTCTTCTGGGGCATCATCGAGCTGCCGGTGGCAAACGCCTCGGGCAGCTCGACGAACCCGAACTCCTCGCTCGCCCAGAGCACGATCTCGCCCGCGAGCCGGCTCAAGTGCACGGCCGCGATCGTCGCGGCCGCGACGAACTCGACGGCAGCGTCGCGGTCGCTCACCGCGTCGATGCTGTTGGCCGTGAGCCGGGCGAAGCCCAGGCGGCGGGCCACCAGCCGGCGGTCGAGGGGGAAGCCCGCGCCGGCGAGCGCGCCCGAGCCGAGCGGCAGCTCGTCGGCGCGCCGGCGGCAGTCGCGCACGCGCCCGCGGTCGCGGCCGAGCATCGCGTGGTAGGCGAGAAGGTGGTGGGCGAGCAGGATCGGCTGGGCGCGCTGCTGGTGCGTGTAGCCCGGCATGATCACGCCCAGGTGCCGGCGCGCCACTTGGACGATGGCCCGCTGGAGCCCGGCGAGCGCCGCGTCGACGGCGTCGCACTCGGCCCGCAGCCACAGCCGCAGATCCGTGGCCACCTGGTCGTTGCGGCTGCGGCCGGTGTGGAGCTTCGCCCCCGCCGGGCCGACGATCTCCGTCAGCCGCCGTTCGATCGCCATGTGGATGTCCTCGTCCCCGGGGAGGAAGCGGAAGCGCCCCGTCGCGAGCTCGCGGCCGATCCGGACGAGGCCCCGGTCGAGCCGTGCGCCCTCGTGCCGGGTGAGAAGCCGGGCGCGCACGAGCGCGGCCACGTGCGCGCGGCTCGCGGCGACGTCGTGGGGGGCGAACGGCAGGTCGACGGGGAGGCAGCGCGTGAAGGCCTCGGCCAGCGGCGCGGGCGGCTCGGCGAAGCGCCCGTGCCAGGCCTTGGCGGCCCGCGCCCGGGCGCCGCGGCGGCGGCTCATCGGCCGCCGCGCTCGACGAGCGCCCGGATGCGCAGCCGAAGTGCCGCGAGACGGATGAAGCCGCCGGCGTCCGCCTGGTGGTAGCCGCCGGCCTCCTCGAAGCTCGCCAGGCGGGGATCGTAGAGCGACCGCGGCGCCCGGCGGCCGACGATGCGCACGCTGCCGCGGTACAGCCGCAGCCGGGCCCGCCCGGTCACCGCGCGCGCAGCCTCGTCGATGGCCGCCTGCAGCATGAGCCGCTCGGGCGCGAACCAGTAGCCGTAGTAGACCATCTCCGCGTAGCGGGGCGCGAGCGCGTCGCGCAGGTGGCGGACCTCGCGGTCGAGCGTGAGCTGTTCGACGGCCTCGAGCGCGGCGCGCAGCACCGTCCCGCCCGGCGTCTCGTAGACGCCGCGCGACTTCATGCCGACGTAGCGGTTCTCCACGAGGTCGACGCGGCCGATCCCGTGGCGACCGGCCATCGCGTTCAGCCGCGCGAGCAGCGCCGCGGGCGCGAGCCGCTCGCCGTTGACCGCCACCGGCACGCCGCCCTCGACGTCCACCTCGACCTCCTCGGGTCGGTCGGGGGCGTGCTCGGGCGCGACGGTGAGCTGGAAGATGTCGTCGGCGGGGGCGCGCCACGGGTCCTCGAGGATGCCGCCCTCGTAGCTCACGTGGAGGAGATTGCGGTCCGTCGAGTACGGCTTCTCGACGGTCGCCGCAACCGGGATGCCCCGGCTCTCGGCGTAGGCGATCAGGTCGGCGCGGCCGGCAAACTCCCACTCGCGCCACGGGGCGATCACGGTGAGCTCGGGGGCGAGCGCCGCGTAGGTGAGCTCGAACCGCACCTGGTCGTTGCCCTTGCCCGTGGCCCCGTGGGCCACGGCGTCGGCGCCGCGGGCGCGCGCGATCTCCACCTGCCGCTTGGCGATGAGCGGCCGGGCGATCGCCGTGCCGAGGAGGTACTGGCCCTCGTAGACGGCGCCGGCGCGCAGCAGCGGGAAGACGTAGTCGCGGACGAACTCCTCCCGCAGATCCTCGACCACGCAGTCCGCGGCCCCGGTGCGCCTCGCCTTCTCCGGGAGGCCCGCCAGCTCCTCGCCCTGGCCCACATCGGCGCAGAACGCGATCACCTCGGCGCGATAGCGCTCGACGAGCCAGCGCAGGATGACCGAGGTGTCGAGCCCGCCCGAATAGGCGAGCACGATCCGCCTGACGGGCGCCGCCATGGCCGCCAGACCTAGCACGGTCGGGCCTCGATTCAAGCCCGAGCGCCGGGCGGCCGACACTCCTTCCGAGGGCGAGGAGCGGGGGTGGTGACGGCGGTGAGTCGCGAGCGTCCCCTCTGGTTGACGATCCGGGGCGCGTCGCCCTGGGTGGCCGTGGGCTGGCTTGCCTTCTTCGCGGCCGCCGCGGCCGTCGGCGTCCTTGCCGTCGGACGGCTCGGCGCCGCGGGGCCAGTGGTGGGAGTGGCGGCGCTCGGCTGGGCGCTCGCCCGGGCGCTGCCGAGCCCCCTCGACTGCCTCTGCCGCTACCACCTCGACGACCTCGAGGTGACGGCGTGGGGGCCGCGCCGCGGGGTGCGCCGGCTTCCGTGGCGGCGCGTGCGGGTCGTCGCCCAGGATCGCCATGCGCTGCGCCTGGTGGGGCCGGGGCTCGCGGCGGCGCTCCCGCTCCGCCCGCTGTTCACCGACGAGGTGTGGTTTGCCGTCCTCGAGCGGGTCGTGCCCGAGCTCGCCGGCGACCTCTGGACGCAGCTCGAGCACGGCATCGTGCCGCTGCGGCCCGAGATCGAGCCGGCGACCCGCGCGCTCGCGTGGTGGGCGTACGGGCCGGCGGCGGTGGCGGGTCTCGTCGGAGGGACGCCGGGGCTCGCCGTGCTGCTCGCGCTCGCGTGCGCCGAACGCGCAGCCGCCCTGGCGCTGCGCGCCTGTCGCACCGTGACGCTCCACCCGGGGGGCATCGCCTTCCGCGAGGGCCGGGGGCTCTTCGTGCCGTGGGAGCGGCTGCGGGTGAGCCCGACGCCGCGGGGGCTCCGGGTCGAGCACGAGGGCGGCGGGGCGGGGCTGATCCCGCTCTGCCTCCCGAACTTCTGGGCTGCGGCGGCGGTGATCCAGCTCCGCGCGCAGGTCGGCCCGGACTGCCCCGCCGAGGTGCATTTTCGGCTGCGGCTCGCGGGCGGCGGGCTTGCGGTGGTGGGCGAGTTCGACGCCCCGAGCTGAGCCGACGGTCTAGAGGAGACCGCGGCCCGCACCGAGCAGCCAGACCATGATCGCCTTCTGCACGTGCAGCCGGTTCTCGGCCTGCTCGAAGACGATCGACCGCGGCCCGTCGATCACCTCGTCGGTGATCTCCTCGCCGCGATGCGCGGGCAGGCAGTGCATCACGAGCGCGTCGGGCCGCGCGGAGGCGAGCAGGGCCTCGTTCACCTGGTAGGGCTGGAAGATCCGCCGGCGCGTCTCCGCCTCGGCCTCCTGCCCCATGCTCGTCCAGACGTCGGTGTACACTACGTCCGCGCCGCGCACGGCGGAGACGGGATCGTGGGTGACGCCGACCCGCGGGCCGCAGGCGGCGACGATCCCCGGATCGGGCTCGTAGCCGGGCGGGCAGCCGAGCACGAAGTCGAAGCCGAGCCGCGCGGCCGCCTCCATCCACGAGTGCACCATGTTGTTGCCGTCGCCGATGAACGCGACGCGCAGGCCGGCGAGCTGCCCGCGCTGCTCGAGGAGCGTGAAGCAGTCGGCGAGCACCTGACAGGGGTGGTGGAGGTCGGAGAGCCCGTTGATCACCGGGACGCGCGCGCCCGCCGCCAGGTCGACCACGCTGCGGTGGAGGAACGTGCGCGCCATCACGAGATCGACCCAGCGCTCGAGGTTGCGCGCGATGTCGCCCGCCGACTCCCGCTTGCCGAGCGCGATGTCCCCGGGGGCGAGATGGATCGCCGCTCCGCCGAGCTGCACCATGCCCACCTCGAAGGTGACCCGCGTGCGTAGGCTCGGCTTTTCGAAGATCATCGCGAGCGTGCGCCCGGCGAGCAGCGGGTGCGGGCGGCCGGCCTTGGTCTCGGCCTTGAGGCGGCGGGCGAGCGCGAAGAGGGTCTCGATCTCCGCGGCCGTCAAGTCGGCGACGTGCAGGAGATCGCGCTTCACGCTGCCTCCATGAGCGCCTGCTCGAGGAGCGCCAACCCCTCGTCCAGCTCGGCCCGGGTGATCACCAGCGGGGGCGTGAGCCGCAGCACCCGCTCCGCGGTGCAATTGACGAGCAGCCCCCGCTCGAGGCAGCGGCGCACCACGGGGGCCCCCGGGCCGTCGAGCACCGCTCCGACGAGGAGCCCCGCCCCCCGCACCGCCTGGATGCGGCCGCGGCGGCGGCCGAGCGCCTCGAGCCCCGCGCGCAGATGCGCCCCCATCGCCTGCACGTGCGCGAGGAGCTCCGGGCGGGCGAGCGCGGTGGTGGCGGCGATGGCGGCCGCGCAGGCGACCGGGTTGCCGCCGAAGGTGGTGCCGTGCGCGCCCGGGGCGAACGCCTCGGCGACGCGGGCGCTCGTGAGCATGGCGCCGATCGGCAGCCCGCCGCCGAGCGCCTTGGCGAGCGTCATGATGTCGGGGACGATGCCCGCCGCCTCGTGCGCGAAGAGCCGCCCGGTGCGCCCGAGGCCCGTCTGGATCTCGTCGAGGATGAGGAGCAGCCCGTGCTCGTCGCACAGGCGGCGAAGCCCCGGCAGGTAGTCGGGCCGCGGGGTCGTCACGCCGCCCTCGCCCTGGATCGGCTCGACCATGACGGCGACGGTCTCCGCGCGCACCGCCGCGCGCATCGCGGGCAGATCGTCGTAGGGCACGAGCCGCACGCCGGGGAGCAGCGGCTGGAAGCCGCGGTGGTACCGCTCCTGCCCCGTCGCCGTGAGGGTGGCGAACGTGCGGCCGTGGAACGAGCCGGTGGTGGCGAGGATCTCGAACCGGCCGCCGTGCGCCGCGCCCCAGCGCCGCGCGAGCTTCATCGCCGCCTCGTTCGCCTCGGCGCCGCTGTTGCAGAGGAAGACGCGCTCGGCGAACGAGAGCCGGCAGAGGAGCGCGGCCAGCTCGGCCCCCGGGCGGGTGTGGTAGTGGTTCGAGACGTGCAGCAGCTCGCCGGCCTGCGCGCGGATCGCCTCCACCACGGCGGGATGGCCGTGGCCGAGGCTCATCACGGCCACGCCCGCGAAGAGGTCGAGGTAGCGGCGGCCGTCGGCGTCCCACAGCTCGCAGCCGCGGCCGCGCACGAAGGCCACCGGGAGCCGGGCGTAGATGCCGACCTCGTGCGCGGCGGTGAGCGCCACGATCTCGGCGTTGGTCATGCGCGCGCGAGCCGCCGGCGCAGGCGCCGGGCGCCCGAGACGATCTCGGTGCCGACGCCGCGATTCGTCAGCACCTCGAGGAGCAGGGCGTGCCGGACCCGGCCGTCGACGACGTGCGTCTGCTTGACGCCGCCGCGCAGCGCCTCGAGGCAGCACTCGACCTTCGGGATCATCCCGCCGGCGATGACGCCGTCGGCGATGAGCTCGTGCGCCACGTCGGCCGGCAGCACGTCGAGGAGCACCCCGTCGCGGCCGCGCACGCCCTCGACGTCGGTGAGCAGGATGAGCTTCTCGGCGCGCAGCGCCTCGGCGATCTTGGCCGCGACCACGTCGGCGTTGATGTTGTAGGTCTGGCCGTCGGCGCCGGCGGCGGTGGGAGCGATCACGGGGATGAAGTGGTCGAGCGCCTCGATCACCCGGGGGTTCACCCCCACGACCTCGCCGACGAGCCCGAGATCGGCCGCGTCGCTGCGCGGGCGCGCGACGAGCAGCTCGCCGTCCTTGCCGGAGAGCCCCACGGCCCGGCCGCCGTGGCGGTTCAAGAGCGCCACGATCTCGGGGTTGATCCGCCCGACCAGCACCTGCTCGACGATCGCCATGGTGGCCGCGTCGGTGACGCGCAGGCCGCGGACGAAGCGGGGCGTGATCCCCGCGGCGCGCACCGCGGCGTCGATCTGCGGCCCGCCGCCGTGGACGATCACGGGGTGCATGCCCACGTACTTGAGCAGGGCGACGTCCTGGGCGAAGGAGTCCTTGAGGTCCTCGCGCTCCATCGCGTGCCCGCCGTACTTGATGACGAGCACCTTGCCGGCGAAGCGCCGGATGTAGGGCAGCGCTTCCAGCAGCACGTCGGCCTTGTCGACCGGGTCCACCAGCGCCTTATGCCTCGCAGCGCCCGGGGGTACAACCGCGGGCGGGCCGGGCGCGGTCAGAGGATGAAGCGCGAGAGGTCCTGGTCCTCGAGGATGCCCTCGAGCCGCTCGCGCACGTAGGCGGCGTCGACGCGGACCTCCTGCCCGCTCATCTCGGGGGCGTCGAAGGAGATCTGGTCGAGGAGCCGCTCCATCACCGTGTGGAGCCGCCGGGCGCCGATGTTCTCGGTGCGCTGGTTCACCTCGGCGGCGATGCGGGCGAGCTCGCGGATCGCATCGTCGGTGAAGGAGAGCGCCACGCGCTCGGTGGCGAGCAGCGCGGTGTACTGGCGGGTGAGCGCGTTCTCGGGCTCGGTGAGGATGCGCACGAAGTCCGCCTGCCCGAGGGGCTCGAGCTCGACCCGGATCGGGAAGCGCCCCTGGAACTCGGGGATCAGGTCCGAGGGCTTGACGGCATGGAAGGCGCCCGAGGCGATGAACAGGATGTGGTCGGTGCGCACCGGGCCGTGCTTGGTCGAGACCGTCGAGCCCTCGACGATCGGCAGGAGGTCGCGCTGCACCCCCTCGCGCGAGACGTCGGGGCCGGCGGTCTGGCCGCTGCGGCTCGCGATCTTGTCGATCTCGTCGATGAAGACGATGCCCGACTGCTCGACGCGGCGGATGGCCTCGCGGGTGGCCGCCTCCATGTCGATCAGGCGGGCGGCCTCCTCCTGCGCGAGCGCCTCGAGCGCCTCGGGCACGCGCAGCCGGGTCTTCTTCGTCTGCTTCGGCATCAGGTTCTGGAGCAGCTCGCGCAGCCCGTGCTCGATCTCCTCCATGCCCTGCGGGGTCATGACCTCGATCATCGGCAGGTGCGCGCGCGTCACCTCGAGCTCGACCGTGCGGTCGTCGAGCCGGCCCGCGCGCAGCATCCGCCGGAGCTTCTCGCGCGTCTCGGCCTGGTCCGCGGTCGGCGGCGGCGGTTCGCTGCCGACGGCGTGGATGCGCCGCTCGGCCCGCGGCGGCGGCAGCAGCAGGTCGAGCAGGCGCTCCTCGGCGAGCTCGTGCGCGCGCGCCCGCACCTTCTCCTTCTCCTCGTCGCGCACGAGGTTCACGGCGAGCTCCGTGAGGTCGCGGATGATCGACTCGACGTCGCGGCCGACGTAGCCCACCTCGGTGAACTTCGACGCCTCCACCTTGATGAACGGGGCCTGCGCGAGCTTGGCGAGCCGCCGGGAGATCTCGGTCTTCCCCACGCCGGTCGGCCCGATCATGATGATGTTCTTCGGCGCGATCTCGTCGCGCAGCGGCGGGGGCACGTGCAGGCGCCGCCAGCGGTTGCGGAGCGCGATGGCCACCGCGCGCTTGGCGGCGTGCTGGCCGACGATGTAGCGATCCAGCTCGGCGACGATCTCGCGCGGCGTGAGCGTGGCCATCGCGCCTCAGGCTCCGTCGAGCTCTTCGATCACGAGCCGGTCGTTCGTGTAGACGCAGATCTCGGCCGCCGTGCGCAGCGCCTCCTCGACGATCTCGCGCGGCGAGAGCGTCGAGTGGCGCACGAGCGCCCGCGCCGCAGCGAGCGCGAAGTTGCCGCCCGAGCCGATCGCGCACACGCCGTCCTCGGGCTCGACCACGTCGCCGGTGCCGGAGACGACCAGCGAGGACTCGGCGTCGGCCACGATGAGCAGCGCTTCGAGCCGCCGCAGCAGGCGATCGGTGCGCCAGTCCTTGCTGAGCTCGACGGCCGCGCGGCGGAGATTGCCGCCCACCTGCTCGAGCTTGGTCTCGAAGCGCTCGAAGAGCGTGAGCGCGTCGGCGCCGGCGCCGGCGAAGCCCGCGAGCACCCGCCCCTGGTAGAGGCGGCGGATCTTGCGCGCGTTGTGCTTGAGGATCGTCGGCCCGAGGGACACCTGCCCGTCGCCGCCGATCACGACGCGGCCGCCGTGGCGGACCGAGAGCACGGTGGTGCCGTGCAGCTCAAGCGCGCGGGTGCGCCCGGTCATAGGCGTCGGTGAGCTGCCGGAGGTCGACGTGGGTGTAGCGCTGGGTCGTCGAGAGGCTCGTATGCCCGAGCAGCTCCTGGATGGCGCGCAGGTCGGCGCCGGCTCCGAGGAGATGGGTGGCGAAGGTGTGGCGGAGCGCGTGCGGCGTGGCCCGGGTGACGATCGCGCTCTCGGCCACGTAGCGCTCGAGCAGGCGCGCGACGCTGCGCGCGGTGAGCCGTCCGCCGCGGCGATTGCGGAAGACGGCGCCGGGCACGACGGGCCGCCCGGCCGCGGCGGCCGCCGCCGCGTACGCGTCGAGGGCGTCGAGCGCCGGGCGCCCGATCGGCACGACGCGTTCCTTGCGCCCCTTGCCGAGCACGCGCAGGAGGCCCGCGTCGCGGTCGACGTCGCTCCAGTCGAGCCCGACGAGCTCGCTCACGCGCAGCCCAGAGGAGTAGAGCACCTCGAGGATCGCCCGGTCGCGGAGCCCGGCCACGCCCGCGGCGGGCGGGGCGGCGAGCAGGCGGTCGATCTCGTCGAGCGTGAGATGCGCGGGAAGCCGCCGGCGCGTCTTCGGTGTCCCCACGCTCGCGGCCGGATCGGCTGCGAGGTACCCCATGCGCACGAGGAAGCGGAAGAACGCGCGCACGGCGGCGAGCTTGCGCGCGATCGAGGTGCGCGCGAGGCGGCCATCGAGGGTCCGCAGCCAGTGACGGATCGTCTCCGCGCGCACCGCGCGCGGGTCGCCCCCCGCGATCGCCAGGAGCTCCCGAACATCGGCCAGGTACGCGCGCAGCGTGTGCGGCGAGGCGTGCCGCTCGCTCTCGAGGTGCATCGCCCACGCGGCGAGCGCCGCCGCTCCGGCGGGCGCGTTTGTCGCCATACGAAGGCGATGCTATCAACGCAGTCCGGACGGGACAAGGTGACGAGGGTGAACGTGCGCGCGCTCCTGCTCGTCCTCGCCGGCGTCCTCCTCGCGGGCTGCCGCCCCGACCCCGCGACGGCGCGCGGGACGGCCGAGCGCTTCCTCGACGCCTACTACGTGATGATCGACCTGCGCGGCGCGCTCCCGTACACCGCCGGCCTCGCCCGCGACAAGGTCGAGCGGGGCATCGCCCTCACGGCCGGCCAGGCGATCGACGCGAGCACCGAGAAGCCGGCCGTCCGCTACGCGCTCCTCGACGAGCACCCCGCCGGCGCCGACGTCGTGCAGTTCGCCTACCGCGGGACGGTGTCCCCGCCGGGCAGCGAGTCGTTCGAACGGCGCTGGCTGCTCACGGTGCGCCGCGGCGCCGAGGGGTGGCGGGTGACGAACTTCGAGGAGGACGCGCGCGAGTGAGCCGCGGGGGCCGCGGCGCGCCGTGATCACCGGGCTCCGGCTGCTCGCGGGCACGGTCGTGCTCCGGCCCTACGTGTTCGTGTTCCTCGCCGTGTATCTCGTCGCCGCCGTCGGACGCCTCGGCTGGCGGCGGACCGCGGCGTTTACCGCCATCGCGTGGGCCGTCGCCTACGCCGCCGAGTGGAGCTCGACGCACACGGGCTTCCCCTTCGGCCGCTACGTCTATCTCGACACGACCCGCGACCGCGAGCTCTGGCTCGGTGGGGTGCCGTTCTTCGACTCGCTCTCGTTCAGCTTTCTCTGCTACCTCGGCTGGGCGCTCGCCGTGCTGCTCTATGCGCCGCTGGTGATCGGGCCCGGCGAGTTCCGCATCGCCGACACGCCCGAGGTGCGCGGGTCGCGGCGGGTGCTGCTCACCGGGGCGTTTTTCACGATGATGCTCGACTGGGTGATCGATCCGCTCACGCTGCGCGGCGATCGCTGGTTTCTCGGCCGGCTCTACTACTACCCGGGCGGCGGCATCCACTTCGGCGTGCCGCTCAGCAACTATGCGGGCTGGTACCTGGTCGCGGCGGTGACCATCGGGCTCTTCCAGGCGCTCGACCGCCGGGTCGCGTGGCCGCGGCCCGGCGCCCCGCGCCTGCGCTGGGCGGGGCTCCTCGAGCCGCTCCTCTACCTCGGCATCCTGGGCTTCAACCTGGCGCTCACCTTCTGGATCGGCGAGCGCCTCCTCGGGCTCCTCGGCTGCATGCTCTACGCGCCCGTGGTCGTGCTCTTCGTGGCGCGCCTGCTGCGACCTTAGAGCGCCTCGCGCGCGGCACGGATCGCCGTGCGGGTGGCACGGGCGGCGGCGCGGATGTCGGCCACGAGCGCGGCGGGCAGCCGCCGGCCGCGCAGCAGCTCGAGGAGGCGACCGACGAGGAGATCCGCCCGGGCGAGCTGCCGGCGGGCGCGCACGCGGGGCGCGCCCCACGCGCCCGCGACGATTCCCTCGATGCGCGTCGCGAGCCGCGCGATGCGTGCGCCGCGCCGCCCGCCGCCGCCGGCCGAGCGGAGCGCCTCGCCGATCGCGGCCGCCTGGCACGCCACCGCCGCGCCGAGCGTGCACGCCCGGGTCGGGTCGCACGGCCCGACGACGCAGAGGCCCTCGGTCGCGCACGCCGGGCCGGGCACGCACACCGCGGCGTCGCCGCGGCAGTGGTCGCCCACGGTGCACGGGTCGCCGTCGTCGCACGGGGTCGACGGCGGAGCGGGGGGGCAGCCGCGGCGCGGGTCGCAGGCGCCGGTCGCGCACGGGCCGGTGCAGGCGACGGGCGCTCCCGGCACGCACGTGTCGTCGATGCCGCTGCAGTGGTCGCCCGCGGTGCAGGCGTTGCCGTCGTCGCACGGGGTGGCGGCCGGTTCCCCGGCACAGCTCTGCGGCTGACAGACGCCGATGGTCGCGGTGCGGACGACGCCCGCGTCGTCCTGGCGGCTTACGGCGAGCGTCCCCGGGGCGAAGCAGTCGACCGGCATGCGGAAGGCGAGCATGGTCGGCGTCACCGCCCACACGTCGGCGGCGAACGACTGGCCGCCCAGGCGCACGGTCACGTGGTTGCCGAGCGGGCTCGTTGGCGCGTTGGCGGCCGCAACCTTGGGGTTCTCGCCCGTGCACGTGCTCGGCGGCGTGGTGGCGTCCTCCGGCGCGCAGGCGACACCGTCGATGGCGTCGAAGCCCGCACCGTAGACGCGCACGAGATCGCCCGCGCGCGGCCGGGCGGGGACGATCGCGGCGAGCACGGGCGCGCCGGCGCGCGGGCTCGCGGGCGCACCCGTGTCCACGCTGGCTCCCGGCACGACGCATACGTCGGGATTCGTCGGCGCCATGGTCCCGCACGACGCCTGGCTCGCACCCTGCTGCCACTGGTCGCCCTGGGCGGGGACGACGAGACCAGCGACGGCGTTCTTCAAGTTGAACCCCGTCTGCTGGGGGAAGTTGTTCGCGTTGAGCGTGAACGCGTTGCGGCCGGCCGCGGCCGCGGTGCCGAAGTCCGCGGCGGGCAGCGCGCAGCCCGCGGTCGTGCACTGGCTCACCACGGCGCCGAAGCCCGCGGGAAACGACGGACTGCAGGCGACGCCGCAGCCCGGCATCGCGCAGCAGTGGGCGTCGTCGGTGCACGGGCTCGTCGCGCAGTCGGGGATGCAGACGAGCGGCGGGTCCGGAGCGCCGCAGGTGCCGGTCAGGCGATCGCGATGGTTGCAGGCGAGCGTCGCGCCGCGCAGCACGGCCTCGGGGCTGCCGCTCGGGTTCGCGTCGATGCTCTCGACGACGGCGCCGGCCGCGCCGTTGTCGACGACGAAGTCGTTCGCGAACGTGCCGCTGGCGGCCCCGCTCACCGAGAGGCCGCGGCTGCCGTTGAAGCGGACGATGTTGCCGTCGGTGGCGATCGTGCTCGGGCCGAGCCCGGGGAAGGCCTCGATGGCGAAGAGGCCGTTTTGCGCCTCGCGCGGCAGGTTGTGCTCGACGACGTTGCGGAGCGCGGTTGCGTGCCCGCCGCGCGTGCTCTGGATGCCGCCGTTGGCATTGTCGTGGACGCAGGAGTCGCGGATCGTCACGCTGCCGCCGTCGGTGGCCTTGAGGCCCTTGTCGTCGGCGCCCGTGATCTCGCTCGCGATCACGAGCACGTCCGTCCCCTCGACGCTCACGGCGTCGCCGCGGGCGGGGCCGATCACCGTCGCCTGCTCGAGCCGGCCGCGTTGCGAGCTTGGGGCGAAGTCGAGCGTGTCGGCCTGGGTCGGACAACCAGGGCCGTTCACGCCGGGACGGCAGGGGAAGGGCACGGGAAATTGCGCCCCGCGCAGGACGAGCCCGCGCAGCACGTCGTCGCTGCCGAAGACGCGCACGAGCCGGTAGTCGAGGGTGCCGGCCGAGAGCGTGACGCCGGGGGCGCCGGTCGCATCGAGCCCGTCGAGCACGATCCCGGAGCCGAGCACGCAGAGGAGCGCCGCGGCGCCCGCCGGGCAGGCCGGGTCGGCCTCCGCGAACGCGATCACGCTGCCCGACGGCAGCGCGAAGGTGACGAGCGCCGGGCCGCCGCTTGCCTCGGCCTCGCGCAGCCGACTGCGGAGGTCCCCCGGGTCGGTCGTCGTCACCTGGTAGGCATGGGGGTAGAGCGTCCAGGTGAGGGTGTTTGCAACCCCAGGGGCGTCGGCGAGGAAGACGTCCCGGCGCGTCTGCGGCGGGGCGTCGCGATGGTCGAGCCAGACCCCCGGAGCGAGGCCGGTGAGCGTGCCGCAGCGCACGATGCCGGTGCCGGTGCACGTGAGCGTGACCGCATAGTGCGTGCGCCCGGCACCGGTGCAGGTGGCTGTCGAGACGAGATCGCCGGTGAGGGAAAGGGTAATGGCGGGGTCGGTGCCGAGGTTGAGCGCGTAGACCGTGACCGTCGCCGTCGCGGGGCACGGGGGCGTGGTGGCATTGCTCGGCGCTGGACACCCGAGGAGCACGGCGAGCGCTGTGGCAGGGCCGACGGCCCGCATGACGCTTCGGGTAGCAAACGGCGCGCCGCGCGGCGAGCGAATGGCCGGGTTCCTATGCCGCACAGACGAAGTCCTGCGTCTCGACGAACCCCATCGCCGCGAGCGTACGGCGGACGACGCTGCGCGGGCCTGCGCCCGCGACCGACACGACGATCGGCCGCCGCGGCAGCGCCGGAAGCGCGGCGTACGGCACGACCGGCGCGCCCTGGATCGTGTTGCCGAGGCGGCGGGGGTGCACCTCGACGACGTGGGAAGGGTGCTTGCCGTGGCGCGCGAGCGCCCGGGAGAGCGCGCGGCCGGTGGCGCCGTAGCCGCAGAGGACGTACGCCTCGTCGCGCGCGAGAAATCCGCGTGCGAGGAAGGCCGCCTTGCAGGCGACGATCCGGCCGCGCGCGTAGGCAGGCGAGACCGTCGTCAGTCGCCCGGCGCGATGGCGCCAGGCGACGAGGCGCCGCGGGACGACGCCGAGGGCGTGGCCGGCGGCGAGCAGCCGCAGGACGAGGTCGTAGTCCTCCGGCCAGCCGACGCTGCGGTAGCCGAGCGCGGTCAGCACCTCGCGACGGATCACGAGCGTCGGGTGCGCGAGCGGGCACTCGACGAACGCCTCGGCACGCACCGCCGCCGGCGAGTCGATGGCGTTGAGCCAACGTTCGTAGGCGCGCCAGCCCGCACCGAGCCCCGCCCGCGGAAAGAGGCGCACGTGGCAGCCGACGCCCGCAAGCTCGGGCGCCGCCTCGAGCGCGGCGAGCTGGGCCGCGAGCCGCTCGCGATGCATCAGGTCGTCGGCGTCGAGGCGGGCCACCCAGTGCCCGCGGCAGCGCGCGAGCCCGGCCGTGAGCGCGGCGACGAGCCCGCCGGGGGGGCGGGCGAGCACGACAAAGCGGTCGTCGGCGGCCGCGAACGCCCGGAGACACGCGAGCGTCGCATCGCGGGAGCCGTCGTCCACCACCACACACTCCCACCGCGGCTCGGTCTGACGCGCGACGCTCCGCAGGCACGCCGGCAGCGTGGCGGCGGCGTCCCGCGCCGCGATGAGCACGGAGACGAGGGGCGCGGACACGCCACGCACGCTACCCGGCCCGGAGGGGGCTATCCACCCCGCCGGTGCTGTGCTACGCGGAGGGCGTCCGAGGGGAGGTGCCCATGGCGGTCGCACGGGTCACGGAGGTGATCGCCTCCTCGCCGGAGGGGTTCCGCGAGGCGGTCGAGGAAGGGCTCGAGCGCGCGGCCCGCACGCTGCGCGGCATCACCGGGCTCGAGGTGGTGCACAAACGCGTGAAGGTCGAACGCGGGCAGATCGTCGAATACCGCGTCGACATGCGCATCACGTTCGTACTGGAGTAGCGCGCGCAAGGGAGGGAGGCTCATGGCTGTCGCTCGCGTCACGCAGGTGATCGGGTCCTCGCCGCATAGCTGGGAGGACGCCGTCCGCAACGCGCTCGAACGGGCGAACCAGACGCTGCGCGGGATCACCGGCATCGAGGTCATCAAGGAGAACGCAGCGGTGCGCGACGGGAAGATCTCCGAGTACCGCGCCGCGGTGCAGATCACGTTCCTGCTGGAGGGAACCTGAGCCGGATGGCCGGGCCCACGCGGCGGGCGGGCGCCGATCGCATGACGGCGCTCGACGCCGCATTCTATCATCTCGAGCGCACGGGCCAGCTCCTCCACATCGGCGGTGTCTACGTCGTGGAGGGGGCGCTCGATTTTGCGCGACTTTTGGCCGACGTCGAGAGCCGCCTCCACCTCGTGCCGCGCTACACCCAGCGGGCGGTGCCGGTGCCCTTCAACCTCGCCAACCCGACCTGGGAGCCCGATCCGCGCTTCGACCTCCGCAGCCACGTCGTGCGCCACGTGCTGCGCGCTCCCGGCGACGACCGGCAGCTCGCGAGCCTGGTCGGTCGGCTCTTTGCGCAGCCGCTCGATCGCAACCGCCCGCTCTGGGAGCTGCACCAGATCGACGGCTACGGCGACGGTCGCAGCGTGCTGTTCGCGAAGGTCCACCACTGCATGGTCGACGGCGTGAGCGGCGTCGAGCTGCTCGGCCTGCTGTTCGACGCAAGCCCGCGGCCGACGCCGGTCCCGCCGCCCGAGGCGGCGGCGCCCGTCCCCCCGTTGCCGTCGCCGGCTGCGCAGGCGCTGCGGGCCGTTGCCGAGGCGCCGGTGGCGCTCGGGACGCGCGTCCACGCCCTCGCGCACCTGCTGCGCCGGCCGGAGCAGGCGCTCGCCGAGCTCACGCTTTCCGCCGCGGCCCTCCGCGAGGCCGCCTGGCTCGTGCTCACGGGGAAGCCGGCGACGCCCTTCAACGGCCACGTGAGCGTCCTCCGGCGCGTGCTCTGGGTGACGTTCCCGTTGAGCGGCGTCAAGGGCATCAAGGACCGCCTCGGCGGCACGGTGAACGACGTCGTGCTCACGATCATCACGGCGGCGCTGCGCGCCTACCTTGAGGACCGCGGCATCAACCCCGATCGCGTCGAGCTGCGCGCGCTCTGTCCGGTGAGCACGCGGCTGCCCGCCGAGCGCAGCGCGCTCGGCAATCGCCTCTCGGCCCTCCTGGTCCCGCTGCCGGTCGGCATCTTCGATCCGCTCGAGCGGCTGCGGCAGGTCCGGGCCGCCACCGCGCAGCTCAAGCGCGCGGGTGCGGCGCGGACGATGGCGCGCGTCCTCGAGCTCGCGAGCCTCCTGCCGCCGCTCCTCCAGCGACCCCTCGGCTGGCTCCAGACCCTCACGGTGCCCTTCAACACGATCTGCACCAACGTCCCCGGCCCGCCGGTGTCCCTCTACACGCAGGGCAAGCGGCTCGAGGTGCTCGTGCCGATCGTGCCGCTCGCGCAGGGCGTCGGCCTCGCCTTTGCGATCCTGAGCTACGCCGACACGCTCACGATCGGCGTCACCATCGATCCAGCCCTGGTCCGCGCGTACGACGAGATCCCGCGGCTGCTGCGTGCCGCCTACGAGGAGCTGCGCGGCCTTGCCGGCGTCGAGCTGCCCGAGGCCCGCCCGCCGACGGCCGCGCGCCGTCCCCGCCCGATCCGCGTCGCCTGACGCGCCGATGACCTGAACGCCTTGCCTGACCGATCGGTTTATAGTATCCGGTCAGCCGCTTCGGTCATGGATGACGTGGCGATCTTCGCGGCGCTCGGCTGGGAGGCGCGGGCGGTGCTGGCGGCGCTGGCGGGGGTCGAGGCAGACGGGAGCCGCGGGAGGTGGCGTGGCTATCTTGGCGACGGCGCCTCGTGCCTCGTCGTCCAAACTGGAATGGGCGGGCGGCGGGCAGCGGTTGCGGCCGAGCGTGCGCCGGCGGCGCGTCTCTTCCTCGCGTGCGGCTGTGCGGGAGCGCTCGTGCCGGGGCTCCGTGCCGGGACGCTCGTCGCCGCCACGAGTCTCGTGCCGCTCGACGGGGCCGGACGGCCGGGCGGTGCGTTCCCGCTCGATGGTGCGCGGCTGGCCGAGGCGGCGGCGCGGCGCGGGGTCGCGCTGCGTGTGGGGGCGCTCGCGACGGCGTCCACGGTGCTCGAGACGCCGGAGGCCAAGGCGCGCGCCGCGCGGTCGGGAGCGCTCGTCGTCGACATGGAGAGCGGTGCGGTGGCGGCGGTCGCGCGGCGGCGTGGGGCCGGGTTCCAAGCGCTGCGGGTCGTGCTCGACGAGGCGGACCAGCGGCTGCCGCGCGCCGTGCTCGCGATCGACGACGCGGGCGAGGTGCGGCTGGCGGCCACGCTCGCCCGGCTCACCCCGCGGCCGTGGCGCTGGCCGGAGATCGCGCGGCTCGCCCGCCAGCGCGCGATCGCCGAGCGGCGCCTGCGCACCGCGCTCGGCGTGCTGCTCGGCGGCGGGCTCGACGCGCTCGGCCTCGCACCCGCGCCGCCGGTCGAGCGCCGCGTTACCGGCTGATGCGCTTTCCGCTCCACATCGCCACCGACATGGTGCGGTGGCAGCTCAAGAATCGCTGGCGGGGCAACACCCGAGTGCCGGTGGTGCTCATGCTCGAGCCGCTGCACACCTGCAACCTTGCCTGCGTCGGCTGCTCGCCCGAGCGCTACTCGGGCGACCTGCGCGACCGCCTCCCGCTCTCGAAGTGTCTCGCCGCGGTCGACGACTGCGGCGCGCCCGTGGTGTCAATCTGCGGCGGCGAGCCCACCATCTATCCGGAGATCGTCGAGCTGATCGAGGGGATCATCGCCCGGCGCAAGCACGCGATCCTGTGCACCAACGCGATTCTGCTCGACCGCTTCTACGCCAAGGCGCGGCCGCACCGCCGGCTCACGATCAACGTGCACCTCGACGGGATGCGCGAGACGCACGACCGGGTCGTGGCGCGCGCCGGGGTGTTCGACAAGGCGATCTGGGGCATCCGGGAGGGCAAGCGCCTCGGCTACGCGGTCACGACGAACACGACCGTCTACCGCGAGACGTCGCTCGAGGAGCTGGAGGCGCTCTGTGCGCTCTTGAGCGACCTCGACGTCGACGGCATTCTCCTCTCGCCCGGCTACCACTACGAGGCGATCGAGGGCGACGAGCACTTCCTGTTCCGCGACGAGATCCACGCCAAGTTCGTCCGCATCCGCGCGCTGGCGAAGCGCTTTCCCAAGATCTCCTCGACGCCCCTGTTCCTCGAGTTCGCCGCGGGGCTGCGCGACTACCCGTGCACGCCCTGGGGCAACCCGACCTTCACGCCGCGCGGCTGGAAGGGGCCGTGCTACCTGATCGGCGACCGCTACTACGGCTCGTGGCGGGAGTTCTTCGGCGGCGTCGACTGGGCGTACTGGGAGAGCCGGCAGGACCCGCGCTGCCACAACTGCAAGATGCACTCGGGCTTCGAGCCCTCGGTCGTCCGCAAGCTCGGCGAGAGCCTCGCCGACGTCCTTACGATGATTCGCTGGCAGCTTCAGGACGTCCGCAAGCGCCCCCGCGCGGCGTGATCGGCCTCGTGGGGCCGCGCCGGGCGGCGCCTCCCGCGCCCACCCGGCGCGACCGGCGGTGGCCCGCCGCTCTACGGCTCGTCCGCGGTCGGGATGACGGCCGCGAGCGGGACGAAGCCGCCGGTGGGGAGCGCATGCTGCGCCGCAAGCTGGTCGCGCAGCCGCCGCGCCCCTTCCTGGGCCCGCGCGGTGACGGCGTCCACGAGCCAGCTCTGCCAGCGGGCATCGGCCGGGTTCACCTCGATCGCAGTCGACACCGTGATGTCGTCCCCGGCGGCGAGCTTGAGCGTCACGACCACCGATCGTCGGCCGAAGCAAGGGCGGTGCCACGAAGGAAGGCGCGGATTGCCGACGGCGCACCGCGACAGCGTCTTGCAGCGGTGAGCCATGAACCGGCGGTCGTGCGCCGGCGCCCGTCGGCTGCTAAGATGCGCGCCCGGTTGCGGTGGGGAGGTCGATGGGGAACGCCGTCACGGAGCCGCTCGAGACAGATCTCCGCGAGGCCGCCGAGCAGCGGTACCTGAGCTACGCGCTCAGCGTGATCACCGCGCGGGCGCTGCCCGACGTGCGCGACGGCCTCAAGCCCGTGCAGCGTCGCATCCTCTATGCGATGTTCCAGAACCTCCGCCTGACGGCGGGGGCGCGGCCGCGGAAGTCGGCCGGGATCGTCGGCGAGGTCATCGGCAAGTACCACCCCCACGGCGATCAGGCCGCCTACGAGGCCATGGTGCGGATGGCGCAGCCCTTCGCGCTGCGCTACCCGCTCGTGCACGGCGAGGGGAACTTCGGCTCGCTCGACGGCGACGGCGCCGCGGCCTACCGCTATACCGAGGCGCGGCTCACGGCCCTCGCCGAGGAGATGATGGCCGATCTCGGCGCCGAGACGGTGCCGCTGCGGCCGACCTACGATGCGCTGCTCGAGGAGCCGGTGGTGCTCCCGAGCGCCGTGCCCCAGCTCCTCGTCAACGGCTCGACCGGCATCGCCGTCGGCATGGCGACCAACATCCCGCCGCACAACCTGCGCGAGGTGGTGGCGGCCCTCACCGCGATGATCGACGATCCCGAGATCACGGTCGCGGGCCTGCTCAAGCACCTCAAGGGCCCGGACTTCCCCACCGGCGGGGAGATCTTGAACACGAAGGCGGAGCTGCGCGCGATCTACGAGCGCGGCCAGGGGGCGATCCGGCTGCGCGGCGAGTGGACCGTCGAGCCGCTGCCGCGCGGCCGCCGCCAGATCGTCGTCACGTCGATTCCCTACGCCGTCAACAAGGCCGAGCTGGTCGAGCGGATCGCGCAGGAGGTGCTCGCGCGGCGGCTTCCGCAGGTCGTCGACGTCCGCGACGAGTCGACCGCCGACGTCCGCATCGTGCTCGAGCTCAAGGCCGACGCGGCGCCCGAGACCGCGATGGCCTACCTCTTCAAGCACACGGCGCTGCAGACGAGCTTCAACGTGAACCTCACCTGTTTGCTCCCCACGGCCAACCCCGCCGTCGGGCAGCCCGCGCGCGTCACGCTGCGGGATCTCTGCCGGCACTTCCTCGACTTCCGCCTGGAGGTCGTCACCCGTCGCCTCGAGCACGAGCAGCGCAGGCTCACCGAGCGGCTGCACGTCCTCGACGCCCTCGCCCGCCTCGCCGACGACCTCGATCGCGCGATTCGCCTGATCCGCAAGGCCGAGTCGCGCACCGCCGCGGCCGCGGCGCTGCGGCAGGCGTTCGCGCTCGACGAGGTCCAGGCGAACGCGATCCTCGAGATCCGCCTCTACCAGCTCGCCCGCCTCGAGCTCGAGAAGATCCGCGTCGAGCGCGCCGAGAAGCAGCGCCGCCTCGGCGAGATCGCCAGCCTGCTGCGGAGCCCGAAGGCACGCTGGAAGGTCGTCCGCGAGGAGCTCGCGGCGCTCGCCGCGCGCCACGGCGACCGGCGGCGCACGAAGATCGGCGGCGGCGAGGAGCTCGCGTACGATCCCGAAGCCTACATCGTCACCGAGGACGCGACGGTGGTGCTCTCGCGCGACGGGTGGATCAAGCGCGTGCGCGAGCTCAAGGACCCGGCGGCGACGCGCCTGCGGGAAGGCGATGCGCTGTTCGCGGTGCTCGCGGGCACGACCCGCGATCGCCTCGCGCTCTTCTCCTCCCACGGGAGCCTCTACGTGCTGCGCGTGGCCGAGGTGCCGGCGACCACGGGCTACGGCGAGCCCGTGCAGTCGCTCCTCAGGTTCGCCGACGGCGAACGGGTCGTGGCGGCGCGTCTCCTGCGCGACGAGCGCGCGGAGGCGCCTCGGGAGGCGCAGCCGCCGCTGCCCGGGCTCGTCCCGGGGGAGCCCGAGGTGCAGCCAGTCGTGCTGGTGGCGACCGCGCGCGGCTACGGGTTCCGTACGGCGCCCGACCTCGCCGAGACCACGCGCGCAGGCCGCAGGCTCGCGCGCGTCGCCGACGGCGATGCCGTGGTGGCGGTCGAGCCGGTGCGGGGACCGGTCGTCGTCGTGGCGACCGAGCGCGGCCGGATGCTGCGCTTCGCGCTCGCGGAGGTGGCGGAGCTCTCGGGGCCCGGCCGCGGCGTCATCCTGCTGCGACCCGAGCCGGGGGACCGGGTCGTCGGGGCGGTGGCGGTGGGCCGCAAGGCCCGGGTGGTGGCGGTGCTGGCGGACGGGGGGGAACGCGCGCTGTCGGTGGACGACGTGCCCAGCGGGCGGCGGGGAGGCAAAGGCGGGCGGGTGGTCAAGCGCGGCCAGCTCGTCCAGCTGCGGGCGGAGTAGGGGCATGGCGGCGAGCTACACCGCGAAGGACATCGTCGTGCTCGAGGGGCTCGAGCCCGTGCGCCGCCGGCCGGGCATGTACATCGGCGGCGTCGATGCCACCGGGCTCCACCACCTCCTCTGGGAGATCGTCGACAACGCGGTCGACGAGGCCATGAACGGCCACTGCACGCGCATCCGCGTGACGCTGCACGCCGACGGCGCGTCGGCCACCGTCGCCGACAACGGCCGCGGCATCCCGGTCGACCGGCATGCGAAGTACAAGAAGTCGGCCCTCGAGCTCATCCTCACGACGCTGCACGCGGGCGGGAAGTTCGAGGCGAAGAGCTACTACCACGCGGGCGGGCTCCACGGCGTGGGCGCGTCGGTGGTGACGGCGCTCTCGGAAAAGCTCGTCGCGCGCGTGCGGCGCGACGGCGCGGAGTGGGAGCAGCAGTTCGCACGCGGGGTCGCCGTCGGGCCGCTGCGTCGGCTCGGGCCCGCGCGCGGCACCGGCACGACGATCTTCTTTCGTCCCGACCCGCGCATCTTCCCCGAGGTGCGCTTCGACCCCGGGCGCGTGGCGGAGGTGCTCGAGGCCAAGGCCTATCTGCACAAGGGCCTCACCGTCGAGCTCCACGACGAAGCCGCGGGCACGACGAGCGTCTTCCACTACGAGGACGGCCTGCGGGCGTTTCTGCAGAAGATCGTCGCCGGGCGCGGCGCGCAGCCGCTCGCGGGCGAGATCTTCACCGTCCACAAGCAGCAGGACGCCCTCCATCTCGACTGCGCGTTCGCGTGGACGGAGGCCACCGAGGAGCGGGTGCTCTCGTACGTGAACAGCATTCCGACGCCGGCGGGCGGCGCGCACGAGGCGGGGCTCAAGGGCGGGCTCGTCAAGGCGGTGCGCAACTACCTCGCGGTCCACAACCTGGTTCCGCGCGGGCTTGCGATCGCGGCCGAGGACGTGCGCGAGGGGCTCGTGGCGGTGCTCGCGATCAAGATCCCGAACCCCCAGTTCCAGGGGCAGACCAAGGAGCGCCTCAACAACCCGGAGGTGACGCCCCTCGTCGATGGGCTCGTGCGCACCGCGCTCGAGAACGCGCTCAACGCCAACCGCAGCGTCGGCGACGCCGTCGCCGCCCGCGTCATGCTTGCGGCGCGCGCGCGCACGGCCTCGCGCGCCGCGGCCCAGCAGGTGCAGCGCAAGGGCGCTGTCTCCCACCGGCTCAACCTCCCGGGCAAGCTCGCCGACTGCACCTCGACCGACCCGCGCGAGTGCGAGCTCTTTCTCGTGGAGGGCGATTCGGCGGGCGGCTCGGCCAAGCAGGCGCGCGATCGCCACTTCCAGGCGATCCTGCCGCTGCGCGGCAAGGTGCTGAACGCCGAGCAGGCCTCGACGGCGAAGGTGCTCACCAACAAGGAGCTGGCCGACGTGGTCTCCGCGCTCGGCTGCGGCGCCGGGAAGGACTTCGACCTCGGGAAGCTGCGCTACCACAAGATCTGCCTGCTGATGGACGCCGACTCCGACGGGAACCACATCTGCACGCTGCTGCTCACGTTCTTCTACCGTCACCTGCCCGAGCTGATCCGCCGCGGGCACGTCTTCATCGCGCAGCCGCCCCTCTACCGCATCGACGCGGGCCGCGAGGTGTGGTGGGCGCGCGACGACGCCGAGAAGGAGCGGCGGCTCGCGGCGCTCAACGGCAGGCGCGAGCGCGTGCAGGTCTTCCGCTTCAAGGGGCTCGGCGAGATGAACCCGACGACGCTCAAGGAGACGACGCTCGATCCCGCCCGGCGGGCGCTCCTGCGCGTCGTGATCGCCGACGAGCCCGCGACCGAGCGGACGATCCAGACGCTCATGGGCCGCGACGTCGCCCCGCGCTTCCGCTTCATCATGGAGCGTGCGCCGCGGCTCGACGACGTGGACGTCTGAGCCCTGGGGCCCCGCTTGACGGTCCGGGGCAGGCCTGCGAGTATCATCCGGTAATCCGTATGACCGGATGTATGGCCTCGCTGGATGCCACGGTCGACCTCCTCCACCTTTTCGGCGACCCGACGCGCGTGCGCCTGCTCGCGCTGCTCGCGCGCCAGGCGCTCACCGTGGCCGAGCTCACCGCGATCACCGACCTCGCGCAGTCGCGGGTCTCGACCCATCTCGGGCGGCTCAAGGAGGCAGGGCTCGTGCGCGACCGGCGCGCGGGGGCCTCCACGGTCTACGCGCTCAACGAGGGCGCGATACCCGCGGACGCGCGCGAGCTCTGGGCGCTCGTCGAGCGCACGGTCGACGACGCCGTGCTCGACGCCGACCGCGCCCGCTGCGACGCGCTGGTGCGGGCCCGCAGCGCGGGCTGGCCCGATGCCGTCGCCGGCGAGATGGAGCGGCACTACTCCCCGGGGCGCACCTGGGAGGCGGTCGCGCGGGCGTTCGTTGGCCTGATGACCCTCGGCGACGTGCTCGACGCGGGGGCGGGTGACGGGGCGATCGCGGAGCTCTTGGCGCCGCGGGCGCGGCGCATCACGTGTCTCGACCGCAACGCGCGCATGGCGGCGGCGGCGCGCACGCGTCTTGCCCGGGCGCACAACGTCGACGTCGTGCGCGGCGACGTGACCGCCATTCCCGCGGCCGACGCGGCCTTCGACCAGGTGCTGCTCCTCAACGTGCTCACGAGCGTCGAGACCCCGGCGGCGGCGCTGGCCGAGGTGGCGCGCGTGCTGCGTCCCGGAGGGCAGCTCGTCCTCGTCACGCTCGACGCGCACACGCACACCGCGGTGACCGCCGCCTACGGGCACGTCCACGCGGGCTTCCGTCCCGCCGCGCTGCGGCGCATGCTCGCGCGGGCGGGGCTCGCCGTCGAGCGCTGCGCGGTGACCTCGCGCGAGCGGCGGCAGCCGCACTTCCAGGTGATCACGGCCTTCGCGCAGAAGCCGGGCGGAGGGGCGCGATGAGCCAGCTCGCCGCGCTGCTCGCCGAGCGCATCGTCGTGCTCGACGGAGCCATGGGCACGATGATCCAGCGCCGGGGACTCTCCGAGGCGGATTTCCGCGGGGAGCGCTTCGCGCGCCACCCGCACGACCTCAAGGGCGACAACGACGTGCTCGTGCTCACGCGGCCGGACGTCGTCACCGCGATCCACGACGCCTACCTCGCCGCCGGCGCGGACGTGATCGAGACCAATACCTTCAACGCGACCGCAATCGCGCAGGCCGACTACGGGCTCGAGGCCCTGGTGCACGAGCTCAACGTCGCGGCGGCCCGGCTCGCACGCGCGGCGGCCGACGCCTGGACGGCGCGCACGCCCGCGAAGCCGCGCTTCGTCGCCGGGGCGATCGGTCCCACCAACAAGACGCTCTCGATCTCGCCCGACGTGAACGATCCCACCTTCCGCGCGGTCACCTTCGATCAGGTGCGCGCAGCCTACGCCGAGCAGGTCCGCGGGCTCCTCGAGGGCGGCTGCGATCTCCTGCTGATCGAGACCGTCTTCGACACGCTCAACGCGAAGGCGGCGCTCGTGGCGATCGACGAGGTCTTCGCGGCAACCGGCCGCCGCGTGCCGCTGGCGATCTCGGTGACGATCGCGGATCGGAGCGGGCGGACGCTCTCGGGGCAGACAATCGACGCCTTCTACACCACCATCGCGCACGCGGCCCCGCTCTGCGTCGGCATCAACTGCGCGCTCGGCGCGCGCGAGATGCGGCCGTATCTGGAAGAGCTCGCCCGCATCGCGTCCTGCTACGTGAGCTGCTATCCGAACGCCGGCCTGCCGAACGCCTTCGGCGGCTACGACGAGGCGCCGGCGGAGACGGCGGCGCTGCTGCGGGAGTTCGCCGCTGCCGGGCTGGTGAACGTCGTCGGCGGCTGCTGCGGCACGACGCCCGAGCACATCGCCGCGATCGCCGCCGCCGTCGCGGGGCTGCCGCCGCGGCGGCCGGCAGCGCCCGAGGCCTACACGCGGTTTGCCGGACTCGAGACGCTCGCCATCCGACCCGACTCGAACTTCATCATGATCGGCGAGCGGACGAACGTGACGGGCTCGGCGCGCTTTGCCGAGCTCGTGCGCAAGGAGGACTGGGCGGGAGCGCTCGCGGTCGCGCTCGAGCAGGTGCGCGGCGGGGCGAACCTGATCGACGTGAACATGGACGCCGCCCTCCTCGACTCCGAGCGCGCGATGACGACGTTCCTCAAGCTGGTCGCCACGGAGCCGGAGGTGGCCCGCGTGCCGATCGTGATCGACAGCTCGAAGTGGTCGGTAATCGAGGCCGGGCTCAAGTGCGTGCAGGGCAAGCCGGTCGTGAACTCGATCAGCCTCAAGGAGGGCGAGGCGGACTTCCTCGCCAAGGCGGCGCTCGTGCGCCGCTACGGGGCGGGCGTCGTCGTGATGGCCTTCGACGAGGCCGGGCAGGCCGACACGGTCGAGCGCAAGGTGGCGATCTGCCAGCGGGCCTACCGGCTGCTCACCGAGCAGGCCGGGTTCGATCCGCTCGACGTGATCTTCGACCCGAACATCTTCGCGATCGGCACCGGCCTCGAGGAGCATGCCGACTACGCGAAGAACTTCATCGAGGCGACGCGTCTCATCAAGGCCACCTGTCCCGGGGCGAAGGTGAGCGGAGGCGTGAGCAACCTGTCGTTCGCGTTCCGCGGCAACGCGGTGGTGCGCGAAGCGATGAACTCCGCGTTTCTCTATCATGCGATCCGGGCCGGCATGGACATGGGCATCGTCAACCCGGGGCAGCTCGCGGTCTACGAGGATCTCCCCGGCGAGCTGCGCGATTACGTCGAGGACGTGATCTTCAACCGTCGGCCCGACGCCACGGAGCGGCTCGTGGCCTACGCCGAGCAGGTGAAGGGCAGCGGCCGGAAGAAGGAGGTCGACCTCGCGTGGCGCGAGGCGCCGGTCGAGGAGCGACTCGCGCACGCGCTCGTCCACGGCGTCGTCGACTTCATCGAGGCGGACGTCGAGGAGGCCCGGCAGAAGCTCGGCAAGCCGCTCGACGTGATCGAGGGGCCGCTCATGGCGGGCATGAAGATCGTCGGCGACCTCTTCGGTGCGGGCAAGATGTTCCTGCCGCAGGTGGTGAAGAGCGCGCGGGTGATGAAGAAGGCCGTCGCCTATCTGCTCCCGTTCCTCGAAGCGGAGAAGGCCGAGCGCGGAACCGGCGCCCAGGGCCGCGTGGTGCTCGCGACCGTGAAGGGCGACGTGCACGACATCGGCAAGAACATCGTCGGCGTCGTGCTCGGCTGCAACAATTACGAGGTGGTGGACCTGGGCGTCATGGTGCCCTGCGAGCGCATCCTGCGGGCGGCCGTGGAGGAGCGGGCGGACCTGGTCGGGCTCTCCGGGCTCATCACGCCGTCGCTCGACGAGATGGCGCACGTCGCACGCGAGATGGCGCGCCAGGGGTTCACGCTGCCGCTGCTGATCGGCGGCGCGACCACGAGCCGGGAGCACACGGCGGTGAAGATCGCGCCGGAGTATCCCGGGCCCACGGTGCACGTGCTCGATGCGTCGCGGGCGGTGGGCGTGGTGGCGAGCCTCCTCGATCCGACGCGCCGGGCCGAGTTCGACCGCGCCAACCGCGCCGAGCAGGCGCGGCTGCGGGAGGCGCACGGGCTGCGCACGGCGGCGCCGCTGCTGCCGTTCGCGGCCGCGCAGGCGAATCGCCCGCGGCTCGCGTGGCGGGCGGAGGACGTGGCCACACCCACCTTCCTCGGCCGGCGCGTGGTCGACGACCTGCCGCTCGAGACGCTCGTGCCGTACATCGACTGGCGGTTTTTCTTCACGGCCTGGGAGCTGCCGGGCAAGTTCCCGCAGGTGCTCGACGACCCCAAATACGGCAAGGCGGCGCGCGACCTCTACGAGGAGGCGCGGCGGGTGCTCGCCGAGATCGCCGCGCGCGGGGCGCTCCGGGCCCGGGGCGTCTACGGCTTCTGGCCGGCGCAGAGCGACGGCGAGGACATCGTGCTCTACGCCGACGAGTCGCGCACGCGCGAGCAGGCGCGCTTCCCGATGCTGCGCCAGCAGGCGGCGCGGGGGAACGCCGAGCCGCACCGCTCGCTCGCCGACTTCGTGGCACCCGTCGGCAGCGGCGTGCGCGATTACGTCGGGGCCTTCGTGGTCACCGCGGGGCTCGGGGCCGACGCGCTCGTCGCGCGGTACGAGGCCGACCACGACGACTATCGCGCGATCATCGTGAAGGCGCTCGCCGACCGCCTGGCCGAGGCGTTTGCGGAGTGGCTGCACGAGCGCATGCGGCGGGAATGGTACGCGCCCGGCGAGCGGCTCGCCCTCGACGATCTGCTCAAGGAGCGCTATCGCGGCATCCGCCCGGCCTTCGGCTACCCGGCGTGCCCGGACCACACGGCGAAGCGGACGCTCTTCGCGCTGCTCGACGCGCCGGCGGTCGGCATCACGCTCACCGAGCAGTGCGCGATGCTGCCGGCAGCGAGCGTGAGCGGTCTCTGTCTCGGTCACCCCGCCGCACGCTACTTCGCGGTGGGCCGCATCGGCCGCGATCAGGTCGAGGCGTATGCACGCCGACTCGGCGTGCCGGTCGCGGAGGTCGAGCGCTGGCTCGCCCCGAATCTGGGATACGACCCTGCGGCGAAGGCCACGGCGGCAGCCTGAGGGCCGGGAGCGTGCCGCGGGGTCAGCGCCGCCTGAGGGCCACCGCCTCGGCGAATCGGCGCCGCTCCTCGGGCGTCTGGTCGGGGTTGAGGTCGGGGTGGTTCTCCTTGACGAACCGCCGCCAGCTTGCGAGGAAACGCGACCGCGTGCACTCGCGCGGGAGGGCGAGCATGCGCAGCAGCTGCTCGGGCTGCTGCGCGAGCGGCTCGGGCGCCCGCCGCGCGCCCCGGCGCGTCGTGCCCGCCCTCGATGGCGGCTGCCCCCAGGTCTCCGCGAGACCGAGCCACCAACGAAAGTCCCGGATGACCTCCGCGTAGGTCGGGTTCGGCCGCCACGTGCGCGGGAACCACTCCCGGTAGAGCTGCCCGAGGAAACCCTCGAGGCGCAGCGCCAGGTCGACCGGCATCCGGCCCTCGTGGCGGGTGAGGGCGAGGAGCAGCGCTTCGGCCTCGCGCCGATAGGCTGCGCGGCTCGTCGTCCAGCGGGTGTGCACGGCCCGCCCGAGCCAGGGGTGCAACCGGCGGAGGAATGCCCGCGCCGTCGAGGCATGCTCCATCATGCGTGCGTCGGTGATGACAGCGAGACGGCGCGCTTGTCAATGCCGCTGGGGGCTCCCAGGCAGGAGCCCCCAGCGCAGCACTCACTGGAGCTGCATCGTGCCGTTGATGCTGACGGCGCCGGGCCCCGGCAGGTCGGCCGCCGGGTCGAGCGAGGCGTTGCCCGTCGCCGGCACGCAGAACACCCCGGCGAGCACCCCGTTGTGCACCTGCCCG